>Ga0137398_10000616_pt1 | contig 13151 bp, 10 predicted proteins | sample czorhiz216metaG_FD_106659 | JGI IMG/M metagenome (GOLD analysis project Ga0137398, IMG submission 106659) | Vadose zone soil microbial communities from Angelo Coast Range Reserve, California, USA - czorhiz2.16 metaG | ecosystem: Environmental > Terrestrial > Soil > Vadose zone | place: USA...
CCGCCGAACACCAGCCCCCGCCCCGCGCTTCGCAGCACGTGCCCCACATAGAAGGCGACGAGGCCAACGCACGCGAGGCTTGAAACGAGATACGCGCCCGCGAACGGGAGGTGCTCCGACAGCGAGACGAGCAGCAGGAAGAACAGGGCGACCGCGGCGCCGCAGAGGATGTACTGGATGGGATGGATTGCCATCCGGCGCAGCACCTCGAATAGGAAGAACGCCACGAAGGTCAGGAAGACGAACAGGAAGCCGTATTTCACCGCGCGCTCGGACTGCGAGTAGACGTCCACCGGCTGGACGAAGCGAATCCCGAGGTCGGTGTTGAGGAATCCCGAGGCCCCGCCGGCGCCGTCGGGCATCTGGGAAGAGGCGCCGCTCATGCTCTCCCGGATTCGTGTCATCGCTTCGTCGACGCCGGTCGCGAAGCGCGACAGCTTCCAGCGCGCCTGGAAGCCCCGCGCGGTAACGCTGCGGTCATCGGGGAGGAACGCCCCCACGAAGCTCGGGTGCGGCCAGTCGGACGACACCTCGACGTCGGTGACCGAGCCGATCGGAAGGAACAGGAGGCGGTCGGTGCCCATCAGCTCGAGGTCGACGTCGAGCGCCACGCGGCGTCCGGCAGCCCCGGCGGGAAGCGCCACGTTGAACCCCTGCTTGAGCCAGCCCAGGCCGGCGCCCGGGCGCGGCTCCAGGGTCGCGCCGTCGAGCCGGACCAGCGGCACCGCGCGGATTCCGCGCGGATCGGAGACGCCGAACACGATTTCGGCTGTCGGCTCCCCCACCAGCTGGTGTTTGTCCGAGATGCCGAGCCCTGGCGGGAGCGTGAATCCCGAAACGACCCCGGTGGTCGAGCGGAACAACGGCACGCGGTAGATCCCGCGCTGGCGCGTCTCGACATGGACCTTGGAGCGGATCGAGAGCGAGTCCGGAAGCAGGATTTCGGCGCCCTCCCGGACCTGCTCGACCTCACCCTTCGAAGCCGTTGGGATGCGCTCCCGGTACCGAACGACGACGAGCGGACCCACGAGGGTCTGGCTCTGGGCAGTGCTCTTCGCGACTTCGGCTGTTACCGTGTCGCGATAGCGAGACCGATCCTTGACCACGCCCCAAATCATGGTCAGCGGCACCACGAAGGCTATCGCCACGGCACCCAGGATCAACGCCTTCAGCAGCACATTCGATCGCATACCCCTCCTGTTTCGGCACCCTGGCCCGGCCAGCGCGCGACGGCGCGGCGACCCTACGAAGCACTTTGTTACACAAAGTATATCGTATGGGCCGCTGCTGTCAAGGGGCCCCGTCCCGCCCGACACTATGAAGCGGTTCCGTCAAATCCACAAAGGCAAGAAGCTGACTAACGCGGTGCCTGCACCCAGACCGCCTGCGAGGATTGGCGGTCTGCTCGGAACAGCACCTTGCCCGACCGCATGTCCACAACGGCTGGATAGGCCCCCGAATACTCCGCGACCACGAGCAGGAAGGTCTCGCGATATCCGAATGCCAACTGGCCCGCTTCGTCGTCTTGAGATTGCCCCTTCGCGTACACCGTCTTGCGCAACCCGCGCTTGCTATCGACCCATGTGACCGGCTCCGCCGCGTGGTAGGTATCACCCGTCGCGGTTTCCATCTCCAGTCCGATGGATGGTCCGAGATTCGACGCTATCCATACAAGGCCACTAGACCCAATCCCTGAATCGCCGTAATTGCCTATTCGCATCGAGTCGAGGAGGGCGGTCACTGTTACGTCTTGTGGGCGAGTGGCTCCGCTCTCGAGGCGGATCGATGAGAAACAGCCCCCGTAGTGTTCACTTCCCGTATCCACGACAGCTACTGTCCACCGGCTGGAGTTCTCGCGATCCCAGCGCTTCGCGACGACCTCTTCTCCCGACCTCTGCGGGTCCAACTCTGTCTGAGTAAGGACATGCAGGCGTCCGCTGGTATCGAACCAGAAGTCGCACACGAGGGAGTCCGGAGGCAGGTCCGCCATGTCGCACAGCTTCGCGCCCCATCGCCACGGGGCGCGAACAATTCGGCCCCCCGCGACGAACTCTACGGATGTGAATGACGAGTCCCAACGTACCCGCATCGGGTATGAGGGGAGGTTCATGAAGGGAGTGTCGCGTTTGCTTACGGGGTCGAAGATCCGCCACTGCCATGGATGGTCAGCGCCTCGAACGAAAGGGACACCGTAAAATGCGGGTGTTCCTTTGTCCGCCGAATCACCGACGCTCACGAGGTATGAAATGACGTGGCGGGACGGCTGTGGTGCGGCGCCGCACGAAGCCCACCAAGCAGACACGGTTAGGATCGCCAGTAGGAACGCTGCCCACATAGTGAGGACCCGGTGGGTTGAATTCGGATCTGCGACCTCGCCATCCCCCGTCTTGCACCCCAGCGCTTGGCGCCGAGCTTATCGAAATCCCTTAGGGTACTCGAGGCGGAACCGCTCGCAGAGAGCTGTCACATCTTGGATATCCCGCTCCCGGAGCTCGTAACCGGCTCTGAACTTGACCATGTGCTCCGGCGCAACGCAGCGAACCTCCTGCCCATCGATCGATCCGGTACCGGTCAAGGATCCATCGGGGTACTTGACCCCTTCCACCACGCGATCGCTGGCGTCGAACACAAAGGAATGAAAGTCGATCTCGTGCCCGTTGTCGTCGCCCATGACGAAGTTCCACTCGCTGTCGCGCCTCACCTCCCGGTACCCCCGCGATTCGAGCAGCTCGCGCCCCGCGCGCACGTCCTTTTCCTGGATCGCGATGTCCAGGTCACCATGGGGACGCGTTTGCTCTCCCAAGAGGGCGTCGACGCCCCAGCCGCCGTCGATCCAAATCCGCACGCCGTCCCGTTCGAGGGTCGTGTAGAACTCGAGGACCTCCGCAGCTGTCACGAGGTCCCCTCGGCCTCCGAGAGAATTTCCTCCAGCTTCAACCCCTCGCCCGCGCGCATGGCGGCTTCCACCTCATCCTCGGTTGCATCGCCGCGAAGCTCCTTCTCGAAGGAGCGGATGAGGAGCGCCGTCCCCACCTTGTTGGGGTCGTGGGCGCGCGCGAATCCGATCCAGGCCAGACCCGTGCGCCGGTCTCCCTCCCGTACCTTCAAGATTCCGTGTAACACCGTCGTCTCGGTGGGGGGAATCCCGATGCTCCGCAGCGTCTGGGTGGCGGTCCGGGCCCACTTCCTGGCTTCGGCATCGCGCCCCGCCCGGACGCAGATCTCGGCGAGCATGACCTCCCCCTGGGGGAACAGGGAGGTGGCCCCGATCTCCTTGGCGATCGCCAGGCTCTCCCTGGCAATACGCTCCGCGATCTCGAGGTCTCCGGCGGCCGAGTAGAGCCCCGCCATGTTGCCGAGCGCCATGGCCTCGCCCAGACGGTTGCCCCGCGCGCGGTTGATCTCGAGCGAACGTTTGAACGCGGCCATCGACTTCACCGGGTCTCCCACGAGCTGGTAGGCGATGCCGAGGGAATTGAGACCGTTCGCCAGGGACTCCTCGTCACCCAGCCGTTGCGCGAGATCCACGCTCTCCTGGGTGTATCTCAGTGATTCGTGCGGCTCGGTCTGGGCGAGCATGTTGCCCATCTGGCGGAGATTGAAGACGAGGGCGGCGTTGTCCCCGATCTGACGCGAGAGCTCCAGGGCCTCCCCGATGTACTTCATCGAGACGTCGAGATCGCCTTGCCACATCGCGACACGCCCCAGCTGGCCGAGGAGATTCGCCAGAAGGCGCTTGTTGCCGGTGGCCCGTACCTCGTCCAGGGCCGGCTTCATCATCTCGTTCGCCTTGGCGTAATGGCCTCGGATGCTCTCCACGTTCGCGCGCAAGAGCTCCACCTCGAGCCGCTGCTCCGTGTGTTCCGGCCCCAGCAGCATCGCGTGGGCGCGGTCGAAGAGCGTCATGGCCTCCTCGTACGCGGCCAACAGCAGCCCGCGCGCTCCAGCCTGGGTCAGCTGAGCGGCCGCCAGCGTGGCCTCCTCCGCCCGGGCGTAATGCTCGGCCACGAGGAGCGTGTGCTCCCCGGCGCGCTCCCCGCCGATTTCTAATAGCCAGTCGCCGACCAATTTGTGAAGCGCCCGGCGCTGTCGGGGGATCACGGTTTCGTAGGTCACGTCGCGCAGGATGGCGTGGCGGAACACGTACTCCACCGTCCCGGCGAAGCCGGATTCCTCCCTTTGCAATATCATCTCGCGGTCGCGAAGATCCTCCAGCATCGCCTGGACCTCCGCCGGCTTCAGCCCCGCGGCCTCGCGGCTCAAGTGAATCGCCGCGGCGTCCCAGAAGATGCGCCCGACCACGGACGCCCGCTGGAGGAGCTGATAGAGCTGCGCGGGAAGCGTGTCGAGCCGGGCCTGGAGCACGCCGGTCAGCGTCGCCGGGACTCTCACGGTGGAGAGGCGAGTTGTATCGATCGACCACGCCCCTTCCCCCTTCAGAATCACGCGATCGTCGATGAGGGCCTTGATCAGCTCCTCGATGTAGAACGGGTTCCCGTCGGCCCGATCCACGACCAGATCCCGGAGCGCCGCCGGAACCTCGGGAACATGTTTCAAGAGCTCCCGCACCAGTCGCCGGCTGGAGAGCTGGGACAGGGGCTCGAGCTGGATGCGTTCGTGGAAGCGCTGCCCCTCGCCCCACTGCGGACGACGCTCGTAGAGGCTGGGCCGCGCCATGCACAGGACGAACAGGGGTAGATCCGTGTTATCGCGGACCAGGTTGTTGATGAGGTCCAGCGATCGATCGTCCGCCCAGTGGACGTCCTCGATGTGAAGCATGACGGGGTTCACCTTCGACGCGGTCGTGAAGAGCTCGCCCAGGTAGCCCTGAGCCACGCGCCGGAAGGCGTCGCCATCCTTCAACGCCGCCTCGACCTCGGGCTTGCTGGAGAAGTCGAACCCGACGAGCTGGCCGATGAGGTGCGCCTTCCGTTTGGAGCCCTGGCCCAGGAATTCCTCGACTCCCGTGACGAATTTCTCGTGCACGACGGTCAGGGGATCGGAATCCAGGATGCGGAAGCGGAACGAGAAGAGGTCACGCGTCAGCGAGTACGGCTCGAGCATCGAGGGCTGCGTGGCACGAGCCTGGAAGAACCACACGGTCGCTTCCTGTAAATCCGTCCAGTTGCTGAATTCGAAGAGGAGCCGCGACTTTCCGACTCCTGCCTCCCCCACGACGGTGACGACCTGCGTCTCGCCGTCCTCCAGCGTCAGGGTCAGGGCTTCTTGTAGAAGGCGCAGCTCGATCTCGCGCCCGATCATCTTGGTCTCGACGCCCTCGATGCCCTGCGCGCGGAGGCGGAACGCGCGCGGCTTCACCTGGGTGACGAGGTAGACCTCGACCGGGTCCTTTCGTCCTCGAACGCGGAGAGGCTCCCGCTGGGTGAACGTGAAGACGCCGCGGACGAGCGTGAAGGTCTCGTGCGCCACGGTGATCCCGCCCGGGGGCGCGGCGTCCTTGAGCCGGCCCGCCAGGGTGATCGGCGCGCCGCTCGCGACGTAATGTCCGCTGTCACCCTCGCGCTCCAGGAGCACCGGCCCGGTCGTGATTCCCGCCGCGAAGGGAAGCGGGCTCTCCTCGGTCTCCACCCATCCGGCGCCGAGGGTCTTCCGCGTCTCCGCCAGGACCCGGTCCCGCATGGCGAGTGCGGCGCGAATGGCGTTCTCCGAGTCGTCCTCGCGCGCACGATCCCGACCCCACAGGATCAGGCCCGCCTCCCCGGCCCGGCTGTGGGTCGAGCCGCCGTGCGCCTTCGCGATATCCCCGAGCGCGGTCCAGAGTGCGTCCATCGTGACGCGCACACGCTCGGCGTCCGCGCCCTTCTCGTAAAGGATCTCCGCTAAGTCCTTCACATCCACGGACACCGCGGTCATCTGCCGCTGCTGGTCGGAGGGGGTGTCCGACTCCTTGCTGCCCGTTCCCAGCACGCTCTTGCGCCGCGCGTTGAGCTGATCCACCGAGATCGTCTGCGTCATCGACTGGAGCGAGGACGGCGCGTCGCTGGGCTTGATCTTGAGGGCGCGGGTCAGCGACTCCACGAATTCGGTCGCGCTGGGAAACCGTTCCGTGCGCTCCTTGGCCAGCGCCCGGGTCAGGACCGCGTCGATGGCCTTGGGAAGGTCGGCGTCACGGGCGCTCGCCTTGGGGATGGGGCTGTTGAGGTGGGCCAGGATCACCTCGAAGCCGTTCTCGTTCTCGTACGGCGGCGATCCGGTCAGGGTCTCGAAGGCGATGACGCCGAGGGCGTAGAGATCGGCGGTCTTGTCGGCCATTCCGTCGCCGCGCGCCTGTTCGGGGGCCATGTACCCGGGCGTTCCGATCATGAGCCCGGTCCCGGTCAGATCCTTGTCCACGCCCGCGGCGCGCGCGATCCCGAAATCGGTGAGGAACGCGTTCCCTTCCCGATCGATCATGACGTTGGACGGCTTGAGGTCGCGATGAACGACGCCCTGCCGGTGCGCGTAGTCGAGCGCGCCCGCCAGCTGTCGAAGGATGTAGAGAAGCTCGTCGCGCGGAACACGCCCCTTCTGCTGCACCTGTTTGAGCGTGCCGCCTTCTAGATATCGCATGACGATGTACGGCGGATCGTGCTCGCCGTCGAAATCGTAGACCGGGAGGAGGTGCGGGTGCTCGAGCCGCGCGATCAGGCGCGCCTCGCGCTGGAATCGCTCCCGCAGCGCCGGATCGTGGAGGATGGAGGAGCGGATGACCTTGATCGCCACGTGGCGATCCATGCTGGGCTGATAGGCGCGGAAGACGGTGGCCATTCCGCCGGACCCGATCTCGTCGGTGATTTCGTAGGCGCGGAGCTTCTTCCCGATCATCCCGGATGGGTCCCTCTAAAGAACTGGAGCTTGGTTGTTGTCCCTGGTGCAGCACAATAGGATAGCGGATTTCGGGCGACTCGGCCAGGGGCTGCTTGGTGGCGTGGGGAGTAGAATAGAGCGTGTCCTTGATGCTCCGCGCGCCCGAAAGGAGAACCTGTGAAGAAGCGCAAACTCGGAACGAGCGGCCTCGAGGTTTCGACTCTTGGCCTAGGCTGCATGGGAATGAGCATGTCGTATGGTCCGGCTGGAGACAGGAAGGAGATGATCTCCCTTCTTCGAACCGCGGTGGAACAGGACGTTACCTTCTTCGATACCGCCGAAGTGTACGGCCCATTCGCGAACGAAGAGCTGGTGGGCGAAGCCCTTTCCCCCATCCGTGAGCGGGTGGTGATCGCCACGAAGTTCGGCTTCAAGCTGGATCTCACGAAGGAGCGGCCCCAGGTGGGCCTGGACAGCCGTCCGGAGCACATCAGGGAAGTCGCCGAGGCCTCGCTCAAGCGGCTCAAGACCGACTTCATCGATCTCTTCTATCAACACCGCGTCGACCCGAACGTGCCCATCGAGGACGTGGCGGGAGCGGTGAAGGAGCTGATCCAGGAAGGCAAGGTGAAGCACTTCGGGCTCTCGGAGGCCGGCGTGCAAACCATCCGGCGCGCGCACGCCGTCCAGCCGGTCACCGCCGTCCAGAACGAGTACTCGATATGGACGAGGGGCCCCGAGGCGGAGCTGTTACCGGCGCTCGAGGAGCTCGGAATCGGCTTCGTCGCCTATAGTCCTCTCGGCAGGGGCTTCCTCACGGGGGCGATCAACGAAAACACGGCATTCGACCGTACGGACTTTAGAAACTCACTGCCTCGCTTCACACCGGAGGCGCGGAAGGCGAATCAAGCGCTGGTGGATCTGCTTGGGGGGATCGCGGCGAGCAAGAATGCGACGCCGGCTCAGATCGCGCTGGCGTGGCTTCTCGCCCGGAGGCCGTGGATCGTACCCATCCCGGGAACGCGGAAGCTGTCGCGCCTGGACGAGAACATCGGAGCGGCCGAGATCGAGCTCACCTCCGACGACCTGCGCGAGATCGAGGCCGCCGCCTCGACGGTGCAGGGAGATCGCTACCCCGAGAATCTGGAGCAGATGACCGGTCGCTGAGCGGCGCCGGCCAACAAGGAGCTCAGGAAGTGGACATCAAGAGAAGTGGCTCACAGCCTTCGGGAAAGGGCCCCGCCGAGTATTTTACCGGCACGGTGCGCGTCGACCCGCTATTCCCCGCAAGCGAGCCGGCCCGCGCGCTGGGCGTCAGCGTCACCTTCGAGCCCGGCGCCCGGACCGCATGGCATACGCACCCGCTGGGCCAGCATTTGATCGTGGTGGCCGGCCGTGGCCTCGCGCAGCGCTGGGGTGGCCCGATCGAGGAAATCCGGCCGGGCGACGTGGTCTGGTTCCCACCGGGTGAGAAGCACTGGCACGGCGCCACGCCGACCACGGCCATGACGCACATTGCCGTTCAGGAACAGCTCGGCGGCAAGACGGCTGATTGGATGGAGCAGGTCAGCGACGAGCAGTACGGCGAAGGGATGGGAGGGGCATGAACATAGGCATTCTGGGGTCCGGGTTGATGGGCGGCAAGCTGGGGACCCTCTTCGCGCGCGCGGGGCACGAAGTGGTGTTCAGCTACGCGCGGACCGCGAAGAAGCTGGAGAAGCTCGCGCGAGAGGCCCAGGGGAACGCGCGGGCCGGAACGCCGGGTGAGGCCGCGCGCGACGCGGACGCCGTTCTCTTCGCCGTGCACTGGTCTCGGGTGAAGGACGTGCTGAAGCAGGCGGGCGACTTGTCCGGAAAAGTCATCGTCACCTGTTCCCTGCCCATGGCTGCGGACGACTCGGACCTCGTCGTCGCCCACACCTCCTCGGGCGCGGAGGAGCTCGCCAAGAAAGCTCCCCGGGCGCACGTCGTCTCCGCCTTCGGCACGGTGCCCAGCGAGGTGCTGTTCGGTGTCTTCGAGGGCAAGCGAAGAGCCAAGCGGCCCTCCCTGGTGTACTGCGGCGACGACAAAGGCGCCAAGAAGCTCACCGCGGGACTGATCCGCGACGTGGGCTTCGAGCCGGAGGATGCGGGGCCGCTGCGGGTGGCCCGATACATGGAGCCGTTCGCTCTGCTCATCGGCGAGCTGGCCTACGAGGGGTCCGGGGGCCAAGAGCTCGCGTACCGCTTCGAGCGCCTCGGTAGGTAGCGGGGCTAGAGCCGCTGGCGAATGGCGCCGAGATGGTATGCCGTGTGGGCGACCGCGCCCATCGCGACGCCCAGCACCTCATCGTCCCACGAGGCGTGCGTCCTCACGGCAGCCAGGAGCTTTTCGTATTCCTCGCGGACTCGCGCTCGTAGGGTGTCCCACTCGGTCTCATCCACCGTGGAGACGTTCCAGCTGCGGCTCCGGTCGCGCGAGACCGACTCCCCGCGCAGCTCCGCCGCGGAAATGGCGAGGCTCGAGGTCATGTGATGGGCGTGCGCGGCGATGGTGGTGTGGCCGGGACCGCCCGGCTTTGAGGCCTGGGCCGCGGTCACCCCGCCGAGGGTGTCGAACACTCCTGTTCCAGCCATTGTGTCGGTGAAGTAGGTCCAGGGACCGGGGGGCCCTTCGAAGGCCTCCCGAAGCATCCTCGTCACGAGACCCGCTGGCGTAGCGGTCATGGGGTTGGCTCCGATCAGTAGCGGTCGACTTCGCTCCCCCTTCGGTGAAGCAGTCTGCCAAATTAGCCTCGCGGAATCACGCCTGTATTTCGTCCTCGCGCACAGATCATGACTCAAGTTTCCCGCCGCTTGACCGATTAGTAAGTAGTCCTTATAATATAGTAAGGCTACCAACGGAGGGCGTCGCATGAAGGGTCGGCAGGACAGCCTGGGTTTCATGCTGGCGGATGTGGCGCGTCTCATGCGACGCGATTTCAAGCTACGGTTGCAAGATAGCTGTCTCACCCACGCCCAGGCCCGAGTGTTGGTCCACACATCGCGGAATGAGGGGATCCGTCAGATCGAGCTGGCCGAGATGCTGGAGGTCCAGCCGATCACCCTCGCCCGCCTCCTGGACCAGCTTGCGGGGGTCGGATTGATCGAGCGCCGTCCCGACCCCAAGGATCGGCGCGCCTATCACATCTATCTCACCGAGGCCGCCGCGCCTCACCTGGCCTCGATCGAGCGTGTCGCGAGGACGATCCACAAGTCCGCCATGCAGCACCTCAGCGAAAAGCAGGCCGCGTCGGTTCTCGCCGCGTTACGGAGAATGCGGGACAACCTCGCTTCCCAGTAAGAAGCCCCTTCTACGGAGTCATCCATCCATGAATGACGTACCGAATCAAGACGAACCCCTCGCCGCCTCGTCGCCGGTCTCGAGACCGCGTCGAATGCGTCGGCTGATCCTTCTGGTCATCGTTCCCTCGCTCGCGGCCGTAGTCATGCTGTTCCTGTACCTCAGAGGCGGACGCTACGTTGGCACCGACAATGCCTATGTTGAATCGGACAAGGCGCCGATCACCGCCCAGGTCGCGGGGACGATCCAGGAGGTGCTGGTTCATGAGAACGATGCCGTCGCGGCGGGCCAGGTGCTCTTCCGCCTCGACGCCGCGCCGTTCCAGGTGGCGGTCGCGAAGGCCGAAGCCAATGTCGCCCAAACCAGGACCAACCTCCTCGCGCTCAGGGCGAGCTATCGGGAGAAGCAGGCCGAGATCGCGGTGGCTCGGACCCGTCACGCCTTCGCGGTGAAAGACGAAGGGCGCCAGGCGGCGCTCGCCGCCAAGAACTACGTTCCGGCCACAACGCTGGATACGTCCCGGCTGAACGTCGCGCTCACCGATCAACAGATCTCGGCGCTGGAGGAGGACCTCAAGCGGATCGCCGAGTCGCTGGGAGGAAGCGTGCAGGCGCCGGTCGAGCAGCACCCGAGCTACCGCATGGCCGTGGCGGAGCTGGAGCAGGCCAGGCTCGACCTGACCCACGTCGAAGTCCGCGCTCCCCTGGCGGGCATCGTGAACAAACGGCCCACGCCCGGGCAGTACCTCTCGGCCGGAGATATGGCCATGCTCCTGGTCGTCAGCGCAAGCCCGTGGGTCGAGGCCAATCTCACCGAGAAGGATCTGACCCACGTTCATCCCGGCCAGGCGGTCACGGTCCGCGTGGACACGTATCCCGGCATCACCTGGAGCGGCGTGGTCGAAAGTCTGAGCCCGGCGACGGGCTCGGAGTTCTCCATCATCCCCGCCCAGAACGCGACCGGCAACTGGGTGAAGGTCGCCCAGCGCGTCGCGGTCCGGATCAGGCTCGAGAGCGCGCCCAACCTGCCTACTCTGCGCTCGGGACTGAGCGCCGAGGTGCAGATCGACACCGGGCACCGTCGCGACGTTCTGGGATTCGGCGTCTGAGGCTCGGGCCATGAACTTCGCAGCCGCGGCGAGCACGGAGAGCCGTCGCCGGACGTTCATCACGCTCTCCGTGATGCTCGCCACCATCATGCAGGCGCTGGACACCACCATCGCCAACGTGGCGCTCCCGCACATGCAGGGCACGATGGGCGCGACCCAGGAGCAGATCACCTGGGTGCTGACGTCCTATATCGTGGCCGCCGCGATCTTCATGCCCCTCACGGGCTATCTCACCGACCGTTTCGGGCGCAAGCGGGTCTTCATGTGGTCGGTGGTCGGGTTCACGGTGGCCTCGATGCTGTGTGGCACGGCCCAGAGCCTGTCCCAGATCGTGCTGTATCGCCTGGCGCAGGGTGTATTCGGCGCGTGTCTCGTGCCCCTGTCCCAGGCGGTGCTCCTCGACACCTATCCACGCGAGCAGCACGGCTCGGCCATGGCGCTCTGGGGCGTGGGGGTCATGGTCGGGCCCATCCTCGGCCCTTCCCTGGGCGGGTGGCTGACCGAGTATTACAACTGGCGCTGGGTGTTCTACATCAACCTGCCCTTCGGCCTTCTCGCCTGGCTCGGCCTGGCCGCGTTCGTGCGCGAAACGCCGACCGACCGTACCCGTCGCTTCGACCTGTTCGGGTTCGCGCTGCTGAGCGTCGCGCTCGGCGCGTTCCAGATGATGCTCGACCGCGGCCAGTCGCTCGACTGGTTCCATAGCCGCGAGGTGGTGATGGAAGCCGTCTTGGCGGGAGCGGCGTTCTACCTGTTCCTGAGCCACACGTTCACGAGCGACCAGCCGTTCATCGAACCGCGGCTGTTTCGAGACCGTAATTTCAACGTCGGCCTGGTATTCATCTTCATGGTGGGCGTCGTCCTGCTCGCGACCATGGCCCTCCTGCCACCCTTCATGCAGGATCTCATGGGCTATCCGGTCGTCGACGTTGGGCTTGTGCTGGCGCCACGCGGGGTCGGCACCATGATCGCGATGATCGCCGTCGGGCAATTGTCCCGCAGAGTGGACGCGCGCTACCAGATCACGTTCGGCCTTCTCTTGACCGCGTTCTCGCTGTGGGAGATGACGCACTTCACGGCCGGCATCTCGGGCTGGGATATCGTCCACACGGGCGTCGTCCAGGGGCTGGGCCTGGGATTCATCTTCGTGCCGCTCACCACCATCTCCTTCTCCACGCTGCCCGCCCATGACCGGAACGAGGGAGCGGCGCTCTTCAGCCTCATGCGGAACATCGGCAGCAGCATCGGCATCTCGGTGGTCATCAGCTATCTCGCCCAGCGGATGCAGGCGAACCATGCGGCGCTGGCCGGCTTCATCACGCCCACGAACGTGGCCCTTCGGCACGCCGCCCAGGCCGGCGTCTACCACCTGAGTTCGCCGGCGGGCATCGCGGCCCTCAACGCGGAGGTCAGCCGCCAGGCCGCCACGCTCGCTTACCTCCAGGACTTCCGGATGATGATGTGGATCACCCTGGCCTCGCTGCCGCTGATCGTGTTGTTGAGGACCCCGGAGAGGAATCCAGCCCGGACGGAGTTGCACCCCGCGACCCACTGACCTGGCCCCTTGACCGGAGCCTGGAGCGGAGTAGAGTTGCTCGGGCGTCGCGAGGCCCTTCGCGAGCCCCCACCCCGAAGGAGGAACAAAGCGTGCGTTCTTCGACAGCGATGGCCCTGGCCCTGCTCTTCGTGGCCGCGCCTGCGTCCGCCCAGTTCAACACCTACTACTCCGGCACCGAGCGGAACGACGGCAAGAGCGTTCCGGCCACCGCCCAGTTCTCGGTCGAGAAAGGGCGAGTCGCGGTGATCATGAAGGGCTCGCGCTCCTCGCGCATGCTGTTCCTGGAAAAGGAGGGCGTCCTGCGCGTGGTGGACGACGCGACCAAGACCTACTTCGATCTGGACCGTCAGGCAACG
>Ga0137398_10000617_pt1 | contig 13143 bp, 6 predicted proteins | sample czorhiz216metaG_FD_106659 | JGI IMG/M metagenome (GOLD analysis project Ga0137398, IMG submission 106659) | Vadose zone soil microbial communities from Angelo Coast Range Reserve, California, USA - czorhiz2.16 metaG | ecosystem: Environmental > Terrestrial > Soil > Vadose zone | place: USA...
GAACATTATCTGAAACAAAAAACCAATCCCGCAATTGTGCAGGCGCGCACTCAAGGCTATTCCCGAGTGCGCTTGGTGGTTGGTCCCGATCGCGACTTGCGCATCGAACCGATGCCGCAGGAAAAGTCGATTTCGCCCTCGTGAAAGCAATCGACTTCCGCGCGCTCATCAAAAATCAGTGGGTGCTCGTCCTGTCTTTGGTCGTGCTTGTTTCCTTCTTTACCACCGTATTCGATCTCTTCAGCGGGAGGTTTGGTGGAGCATCCAGCCAAAGGAGGGTTGACGCGAGCGGCAAAAGGACCTGGGTGCTCGATGCCAGCGGCAGCCGCGGATCGGATGGGAAGGATTTTTCCGAGATCATTAACAGTGTTGCGGAGGGCGACACAATCGAGCTCAAACCCGGGGTTTATAACGGTCCCGCGGTGGTGGCGCGCTCGATTCGTCTAGTCGGTCAGACAGCAAATTCAGGCGAACGCGCTTCGATCCATTATACGGCCGGACTGGGAATGACGGTTACCGCCGCTCAGATTAATGTCGAAAACATTGAGTTTACTCAAACCTCGGCTGGGCAATCAGGAATAATCGTCGTTAGTGGCCAGACGATCGCTGAGATTAGCAAATGCGCGTTTCTGACGCGAGGAAGTTACTGCATATCTGGGCAGGGCTCAGCGCGCATCGTCGCGCAGGATTCTAAATTCCTGTCGTTTAATCAAGGGGCGGGCTTTTTTATAAAGGGAAATGTCAACGGCACGTTGGAACGATGCGATTTTGAGGAGAACCAAGAAGGCGCGCACAGCGAGGGTACTTCTTACCTTACATTGAACGATTGCACCTTTCAGAAAAATACGCCCACCAAAGCCGGCTCTTGCGTGTTCGTATCTTCCGGGGGGAACGCTCAAGTAAATGGTTGCCATTTTTCCGATAACGAGAATGCAGCGCCGGTCCAGGTCGGCCAATCCGATATGACGCTGAATAACTGCATTTTCGAGAGAAATAGTGGAAGTGAAGTTGGCTTTGCTATTCAGGCCCAGAATGGAGCCACCTTGCATATTAGCAATAGCACCTTCACTGAGGATAAGAGGCCGGTTCTCATTAAAGATGGTTCACGATTATTCATGGAAAATTGCAAGCTCGATAAGTGCGGAGAGAGTTCCAAATCGGTCTCTGGCGCAAATTTATTGATTGAAGACAAGAACTCGCAAGCGACCATCAAAAAGGCCGCATTCTCTGACATCCAGTACGCGGGAGTCCTGGTTGCGGATGAAGCCCAGTTGACGATGCAGGACTCGACGATAAATGGCGGTCAATACGGAATCGATCTGGGGACGACCAAAGAGAAGGGTTTGGTTGGAGGTACCGCGAACTTGCAAAATGTTACCATCACCGGACAGGTCGGACAGATGGTCCGGCTGACCCGTGGTAGTAAGCTGACGATGGTTAATTGCAAGCTGAATACGGCCGATGCCTACTACAGCGCGATTTATCTGGACTCGGGAGCTAATATCGACATGTCCGGCTGCGAGGTGCAGGGAGGCAAGCAGCACCGTCTGGAAGCGGTTGGCGCGAATACGCTGGTAGTCGCCAAGAATTGTAAATTTCTCAGTTTCCAGGACGCTGGCGTACTGGCGCGAAGGAATGCGCGGGCGACTTTGGATTCCTGTACGCTGGAACAAAACGATATCGGTGCGGAGGTAGGCGATGGGACCGATGCACACGACAACGCAACCTTGACCTTACAAAACTGCACGGTTAGCTCCAATCGAACGTTCGGAGTATCGGCCGTACAGCGATCGGTCCTAGTGTTGTCAGCCATTACGTACAACGACCAGATTACCCAAATTCACAAAGACCCGTCGGCCGCGGTGCGCGATCATTGATCGCTATTTCGACGCCGCTCGGCTATACTATACGATTTATGAGCGATCTCCATAGCATGACCGATTGGGAGCGGCTCAAACAGCTCCTCGATAACCAAGCCGACGATGGCTCGACGATGAGTATCGACGAATCGGAGTTTCTCGCTCACTTGCAAGCACGGGTAAAGGGTCAGGATCCGATTCTTAAGGATGTCGCTCGTCTTATCCGTCTGCAGGCAGCAAAGCAGCAAAAGACGCGTCCGATTTGCAATCTGCTGTTTCTAGGTCCAACCGGTACGGGAAAGACGGAACTGGCAAAAGCGATTGGCAGTTTTCTGTTCGATGAGGAAAAATCCGTGTTGCGCTTTGATTGCTCGGAGCTCAACGGAGCGCATTCAAAAGATCGGCTCATTGGCACTCCGGCGGGTTATGTTGCATCCGAACAAGGAGGACAATTAACTCGGCCGGTCTTATCTAATCCGAAACGGCTCATCTTGTTCGATGAGATCGAAAAAGCGTATCCGCCCGTTTTCGACCTATTTCTCCAGATGATGGGTGAGGCTCGTCTGACCGAACAAGGAAGCGGGAAGACCGCCGATTTTTCGCGGTCTATCATCATCCTGACTAGCAATGCTGACGCCGAACAGATCGGCAAAATACAGCGGGAAGTGACCGACTACCATGAAATGGTGAACGCGGTTAAAAGCCATCTTGCGGATTCTAAAATATTTCGCCCAGAAATTATCGGTCGAATTGATCGGGTTTATGTTTTCCAACCGTTAAGCGGTATGGTTATCGCGGAGATTGCGCTGCTGAAAATTACCAAACTAGCGGAGCAATATCGCCTCAAAGTAAAGTTTGTTGCGCCGGAGTTGCTGCTGCAGGCTTTGGCAGCCAATGAGAAGGTCAGCCGTTTTGGTATTCGAGAACTGGAACGTATTCTCGATGATATGCTGGCCGGACAGCTCCTTCAGGCGAGAGATTTAGGCGCGAAAGAAGTACTGCTCGAGCCGGATCTCAGCAAGGACGAGATCTCCATTCGACCTAACTGAAAGAAGTTAGGAGTTGCCGGTCACACGTTGCAGGTCGCCGGGTTGACAAGGTTGATCGAAGGCGACCAGTAGATCGGCAGCGGTCCCGCAGCCGCGAGATGCGATTACGCAAGTCGCTTGGTAGGTCCATCTTCTTCGGTAGCGGCGACTGTCCCAATACGCCTCGGGGCTCTGCCCGGCCGAAATACGCGGACCGGAGCGATTTCCTCGACCTTTCTCAACGTGCAGTCGCCACCTCTTCGAGCGGACAACGGTATGGCAACTGCGGTTCTTGGTGGTGCTGTGCCCTTTCGCTTCGATGAGATTTTTGGGCCGTCCAGAACCAAGGGCATATTGGGACAGTCGCCGCTACTGAAACACGCCATCGGCGACCAGCCCTTTTTCAATCCCCATTACTTAACGGCTTGTCTTTTTCTGCAAGTTTCGATCGAGGCGAGGAAGGAGCGGATGAGACGGCGACAGGTGGATGAGAAGTTTCGGGGTTTGCAATTGGCCCGAGGCCGGGGATTGAAGCGTACCCTTCAAATCGCGGGACGAGATCCGGGTCGCTCTTATTTGCCGTGCCATTTGGTAACTTAAAATCAAATACGCTTACACCGAACCGTCTCTCGCCATTGTAAGTTCGACCGTCGCTCGCACCGACCATCACCGGCCTTTTCGTCTTTTTCTCAGTGCCCAGATAGATCATTACATGCGTGATCGGTACGTCTCGATTTACCTGATAGGTTCCCGACCAGAACATTAGATCGCCGGGGCGAAGCTGCTTCAATTCGAAGGTGTCACTGTTGCGGCTCAGCACAGCGTGGAAATTACTATTTTTGCGTACCCAGAGGTATTGGTCACTCGATTGGCGAGGGACATCTTTGTAGCCGGCATTAGTGAGCACATAGTAAATAAACCCGGAACAATCCATCCCCCCGCTATTTGGGTCGGAGGAACCATAGGTGTAGCTCAGGTTCCGCTCGGTCAGAGCGAGCGCAGACCGGATGAATTCCTGCACCTTTGGAGGTTGGTTATTGTATTCGCGCAGATCGCTCGGCTGCAAACTTGCTACCGATGATGGTTCCGATTTCTTTTCTGCCGCTTCCTTTTTTGACTGATCGTTGCTGCCTTGGGTGTCCGGTGCCTCTTTTTTGTCACTTTCTTCGGAAAAGGGCTTAAGAGAAGGGGACGATTTAGCCTCTTCGTCCGATTTCTTTGGGGAAGGCGATGAGTGATGCTTCTTCTTGGAACTATGACGGAGCGGACTTGAATCGGTTTCAGCAGAAGAGCCTTGCCGATACTCAACGCTTAGCTGTTTGATGGAATCGTAGATACCATTCCATGGAGCCTGCTCCGCTCGCACCCTGCTCAGCGCGAACAAAACCATGACCACGAGAATGAGAGCGAGGGAAGCTTTTCTCATTAGGGTTCGGTTTTGACGGCTTGCCAGAAATTAAGACGCGAAAAGGTGACCGTCTAATCAATGATTTGGTTACACGACAGCGGGCGATTGTGCGCTAAATGGCAATCTCCCTAATACAGTGGCGGAGGATCAATTGCGACAGATGGAGCTGTGGCCGTAGAACTCTGTAATGTCACTGGCGTCGAAACCGGTTTCTGGGATTGGTCAGCCGCTGCGGGTTGGTTATTATCCACAGTCGGTTCTGCAGAGGGAACCGGTACCGGACTAGGAGCCGGAGATTCTTCGGCTGCCGGAGATGCTTCAGCGTTGGGCGAAGGGTTTTCTGCGGGCTGATCGCCCTTATTTGGGTTGGAGTGACTCTTCGCTCTGGGATGGGCGTGTTGCTTGACTGGCTGTTCGTGGTGCCCGGGTATTAATCCCTTCAATGTGTCGATGAAACCGGCAAATACCGGTCCCGTCGAGAAGACCAGCACGAAACTGACAAACAGCGCGACGTATCTTTTCATTTTATTCCTGCAATTTCCTCGAGCAATTCTTGGTTCAAACGAATGCCCGCCTCAAAATTCTCTATCGGAAAATTCTCATTGGGTGAATGAGCCTTAGCGTCCGGCAACGCCAAGCCGAGTAACAGTGTATCTAAGTTCAGAACATCTTTAAAGCTTTGTGTGATCGGAATACTCCCTCCCTCCCGGATAAAAGCGACCGGTTGGCCGAAAGTCTTTTCCAAGGCTCGTTGTGCTGCTTGTCCGAAGGATGATTCTGGTTCCACCAGATATGGTTTCCCCTGGTGTTGGAAGATGACATCGATTGCCACAGCAGGCGGGCAATTCTCGGTCAGAAATTTGGTGATTATTCCGCGAAGTTCGGTTGGGTCTTGATCGGGAACGAGCCGGAAGGAGAGCTTTGCCGTTGCCCGACTAGGGACGATCGTCTTTGGTCCTTCTCCCTGATACCCGCTCCCCAGCCCGTTAATCTCCGCCGTCGGTCGAGCCCAGACTCGTTCCAAATTACTGAAACCTTCTTCGCCGTAAAGAGCAGGCGCGCCGGTTGTCCCCAGCCAGGCTTGATCATTGAACGGGAGGGTAGCCCATCGTTCGCGTTCCCAAGATTCAAGGGGTTTGACGCGATCGTAAAAGCCCGGTACCGCCACTTTTCCACGCTCGTCGTGCAGTTTCGCCAGCAGTTCAACCAGAACGGTTGCGGGATTAGCGACCGAGCCGCCGAAAATCCCGGAGTGAAGGTCCACTGCGGGTCCGGTCAGCCGGACTTCCAGACAAAGAATTCCGCGCAGGCCGTAGGTAAACGTCGGGACCCCAGAGGCAACCATTCCGGTATCGGAGATTACAACAATATCGGCGGCGAGTGCGGCCTGATGCTTCCGCAAGAAATTCTCGAGATGCGGGCTCCCTGTTTCTTCTTCACCTTCGACTAGGAAGATGACGTTTACTGGGAGATCGCCTTTGGATTGCAATCTCTTCTCCACGCCCACTACATGAGCGAAGATCTGGCCTTTGTTATCGGTTGAGCCCCGAGCAATAAGGCGGCCATCACGAATCACCGGCTCAAAAGGAGGAGTCTGCCAAAGTTCCAAGGGATCCGGCGGTTGAACATCGTAATGCCCGTAAATGAGAACTGTTTTCCTGCCTGGCTTGTGATTATTTCGAGCCAAAACGACCGGATTACCGCCGGTGGGAAGTTTCTCGGCATCGAGGCCCGATTTTTCGAAGTGCTGTAGGAGCCAGTCCGCGCACGATTCAACGTGGGGCTTAAACTGGCTATCGGCCGAGACGGACGGAAACCGAAGGAACTCGATCAGATCATTAAGAGCATCATCCCTGGACATGAGGTACAGAATACAGGAGTCCGGAGCCTGGAGCCAGGGGTTAGCAAGAGAAATCTGGGTCCGGCTCGGGCTCAGAGCTGGGCAGGTAAGTGCCAACTGCAGACGGCTGATCGCAACCGGAACGATTGCAATACCCCCGGCATTCTTTTCAATCAAATAATGGCGTTGCTCGAAGCGTCGAAGGAATGCGTGAAGCTCTGGAGAGAAAGGGCTGAACCCCTATATATTGAGGTCACGGGTTCCATTTATTCTAGCTATTGTATTTTGACCTTGTCACAAACGTTGGTGCAGCCTAGTTTCGGACCCAACCAGCAGTATGTATCTCCAATCCATAGAACTTATCGGATTTAAGTCTTTTGCCCATAAAACACTGCTGAATTTTCATCGCGGTGTGACGGCCATAGTCGGCCCGAACGGATGCGGAAAATCGAATGTGCTCGACGCGATCCGCTGGGTCTTGGGGGAGCAATCGGCAAAAGCGTTACGTGGTGGAGAGATGGCCGATGTGATCTTCAGCGGAACCGACAGTAAACAAGCAGTCGGGGTGGCTGAGGTATCCCTCACGTTTGCCGAATGCGAAAACGAATTGGGACTCGAGTATCACGAGGTTACCATTACACGCCGGGTATATCGGGACGGGCGGTCTGATTATTTCCTCAACAAGGTTCCCTGCCGGCTGAAGGACATCCAAATGCTTTTCATGGATACCGGAATCGGCCGAACTGCGTATTCGATAATGGAGCAGGGGAAAATCGATCAGATCTTAAGTTCAAGGCCGGAAGACCGACGCGCTATTTTCGAAGAGGCTGCGGGGATCACCAAATACAAGGCTCAAAAAAAAGAGGCACTACGCAAGCTGGAGTATACCGACGCAAATCTTCTTCGGCTGGGTGATATTCTGAAGGAGGTGAAACGCCAAATCGGATCGCTGCAGCGTCAAGCCGGAAAGGCGCGGCGATACCAAGCGTTATTTGAGAATCTGCGAACGCTCGATCTGCATCTCGCATACCGAAATGCCGAAAAGATGCGCCGTAACATTCTAGAGGCCGAATCAGAAGTGGAGCGACTCCGATCGGTCCAGCGCTCGCTTGAAGAGCAGGTCGAATCACAAGAGTTTGGGTTAACGGAGCAGCGAGAGGCTCTCGAGCTCTTGGAGGAACAAATTTTGACTGCGCGACAGGGCGTGCAGGAGCTGAAGAGCGAAGCTGAGCGGGCGGCTAATCGGATTGGCTTCAACGAGGAACGCGCCGGTGAGGCGGAAGAGCTTTCTCAGCGCTACGGTGCAGATGTTGCAGTGGCTCAGGAGAAAGTCGTCGTCCAACAAATTCAGCTAGACGATACCGACCATCAATTGAGCGAACTGTTTCAGACGCTGCAGAGCGAGGAGGGCCAGCTGGAGGAACGACAGAAAAAAGTTAACCAATTGCGGCAGAGTCGCCTGGAAACGGAAACGGCCACCCACGAGAGCCAACGCCAAATTCAGCAACGGGAAAGCCGGATAGCGAATCTCCGCGGAGAGTTGGCCAGCACAGTGAATCAACGAGAAGCGGGAGATACCCGGCTAGGCCTTTTGCAACAGGAACTTAAGCAGGCCGAATCGACTCGTGATCAGCTCGCGTCGCAAACTGATTCGGCGCGAGTGGAATCAACCGAAACAACGGCGCGGGTGCTCAGTGCGCGGGATGCGCTCCGCGACCGAGAGCACGATCTGAGTAACCTGAAGAGAGCGTTCCAACAAGCCGAACGCGATTTGGCATCGGTCGAGCGCAATCTGGCGGAAAGGGAATCGAGGCTTGAGCTGCTGAATCAATTGAACGAAGAAGGTGCCGGCTTGCAGACAGGAACCCAAGCTGTCTTGAAAGGGCTGGAGAACCCTGCCTTGTTTCGATCGGCAGTTCTCGGGACCTTGGCAAGTTTTCTCGAGGTCGATCACGATCTTATTCCGGCAGTCGAAGCGGCGCTTGGAGATCAATTGCAAACCGTCCTGATCGCCGATCCGGAAGTCGCGGAAGCGCTCGGAAAGTCGTTGGCCGCGAATCAGCACGGCCGGGCCGCGCTCTGTGCTAAGTCCGCATTTTCTCATTTGCCGCCGCGGCAACTGGATGCGCTACCGCCGGGAGGTTTGGCCTGGGCAGTGGATCGTGTGCGCACCCACGGAGACGTCGCCCCTTTTGTTAATCGGTTGCTGGGGAATGTGGTTTTGGCTTCAGATCTGGAGACAGCATTTCGGATAAACGAAACGATGCCCAGCTGTGCGGTGGCCACCTTGAAAGGAGAGTTCATCTCTGAGACTGGTGTGATTTTTGCCGGAGCATTCGGCGAAGCGAACGTCCATTCCGTACTGCACCGAAAGGCGCAGATACGCGACGTGGAGTTGGAGCGCACCGAAATACGGTCCAAACTGAATTTTGCTCAACAACAGCGCGAGCTGGCCGAATCGGAATTGGAGCAAATGCACCATCGAGTCGAAGAGCAGCGCGAGGAAGTGCACCGGACGCAGATCCAGGCTTCGACTCTCGACGGCCAAATTTCAATGCTAGACCGAGAACTTCGAGAATCGGAAGGCCGAATAAAGAGTCTGGTTTGGGAAAAGGGAAACACGGAGCAACGGTTAAGTAGCGCGTTGGCCCGAGCCGCTGCGCTCGAAGCGGAGCTCGAGATCTTGGCGCAGCAATTAGCAGAGTGGCAAGAGCGTCTCTCGGAGTCTTTATCCCAAGTTGAGTCATTCCGAGCCGATGAAGAATTGATGACGGAGACCTTGAATGAATCGAAGGTAAGGGTTGCCACGGAACAGCAGCGGCGCGAGAACCTTCAACGCCAGCGTCAACCAATGGCAAACCGCTTGACCGAACTGCAAGACCTGATTCTTAGCCGCGAACGGGACATCGCAAATTACGGAGCGCGAGCCGGGCAGTTTGTTGCGGAGAACGATTCGTTACGCCGCAAGATCGAAGAGCTGCGAGCAAATCAGTCGAACGCGGAAATGGAGGTGACAGCGCTAGTGGAAGAACGAAGCCGACGGCTCGCTTCAGTGGAGGCAGTGGAATTAAGCCTGCGGCAGCTTCGTAAGCAGCTCAGTGAATGTCAGGAGGCACGGGGTGAGCAGGAGGTACGCGCCACTCAGGATAAACTCCGGTTGGAGAGTATGCGCGAGCACGTTACTCATCGCTACCAAACAGAATTGGAAGCTTTTCGGCCAGAGTGGGACCTATTTCGAGCGACCGTCCGCGAACAGCGCAAGCGTCTTGATCAATCGATTTCCGACGTCCCAGTGACCGAAGAAATAACCGCATCAGCTGATCGGCCTGATTTGATCCCGGAGGCCGAATGGGAATTGGTGAAAACGATTGTTGCGGAGATGAGCGAACGATTGGACGCCATGGGGCCGGTGAACCTGGAAGCGATCCAGGAATACGATGAGCTTGAAGAGCGCCAGCGATTTCTGGAGGAGCAGAACGCTGATCTGATCAAATCAAAGACCGAGTTGCTCGACGTCATCAATAAGATCAATGAGACGACGAAAGAATTATTCGCGGGAACCTTTGAACAGGTGCGGAAGAATTTTCAGGAAATGTTCACCGAGCTTTTCGGCGGCGGCAAAGCCAATCTGTTGTTGGTCGATGACGCCGATCCGCTAGAAAGCGGAATTGAAATAATTGCGAAACCGCCGGGCAAACAACTGCAATCGATCACCCTGTTGTCGGGGGGCGAAAAGACCATGACCGCCGTTGGACTGTTGTTCGCGATTTACATGGTCAAACCAAGTCCATTTTGTGTGTTGGACGAGATGGATGCTCCTCTCGATGAGTCGAACATCAGCCGGTTCATCAAGATTTTGGAGCGGTTTGTGACTCAAAGTCAGTTTGTCGTGATTACCCATAACAAGCGTACCATCGCAAAGGCCGATGTTCTGTATGGCGTGACCATGGAGGAGCACGGAATCAGTAAGTTAGTAGGCGTCCGATTGACTAAGCAACACGACGCCGAACCAGATCTGATCGGTAACCTCGGCTCTGAAGGGTTCGGTAAGTAGGCGAATCGCATTCGGACATTTAGTTAGGGCGAAACAGCCTCTCTACCGTTTGTCGAGGCCGACTTGGCGCTTTTTTCGGCTTAGCCGACCGTGTGAGGAGAAAGAGCGGCCCTTAAAAGACTGCAACGCAAATTGGCAAGAGCGTGGCGGTGCACCCCGATCAGCAGCGAAGCGGCGTGGGCCTCGCGCTTATGCACGCGATACTCGGCGCTGCCGGGTACTCTTCGCTGGTGCATGGCATTTTTACCTATCCGGAACCGTTCCACCGGCTGTTGCTTAGTAAAGCGGATTGCCCTACCGATCGTCGGGCAAGCCGACACAACGAGCAGCAAAGAAACCCGCGCTCGACGTAGCTCTATTCGGCCAACGCTGGCTCAGTCTCTTCCTCCGCCGGTTCCAGCCAGCGTCCATTTTCTTTGATGAGATCGACTAAGCGATCGACAGCTTCCGCCTCTGGAATATTGAACTTCACCGGTGTCTTACCGATGTAAAGGTTGACCTTGCCGGGTGCACCACCGACGTATCCGAAGTCAGCGTCCGCCATTTCGCCGGGTCCGTTCACGATACATCCCATAATCGCGATCTTGACGCCTTTGAGGTGAAGGGTAGCTACCTTGATCCGCGCGGTAGTCGTTTGTAGGTTAAATAACGTTCGACCGCATGACGGGCAGGCGACATAATCGGTCTTAAAGATTCGACTTCCGGCCGCCTGTAAGATGTTGTAGGCCAATCGGAGCGACTGACCCGGTGCTTCCTCACCCTGCACTAAAACAGCGTCTCCGATCCCATCACAAAGTAGCGCTCCAATATTGGTTGCCGACGCGAGCAATGTTCGGATGTAGTCGCGGTGCGGGTCAGTGGACGGAATAAGCGTGTCCTTAAGCAAGATCGGGTGACGAGCATGCAGTTTTGCGGCCAACAGGCGGAACGCGGTGATAACCGGTAAATCAACACCGTCGCGCACGGTGATCAGCCGTGGTTCAGCGCTTTGGTTGACGTTCTCGATGGCAGAGTCATCTCGCGGATCAACCGCAACGAGGTTCGCCTGTTTTTCGATCACAAACTCAGGTTTAAAATCGCCCATTCGATCGACCTTGTGCGCGATTTGTTCAAAACTCTGGTGCCGTATCCCGACTCGAATCAGTTCATCTGCACCGGCGCTGACTTCGCCCACCCTAATTTTCCCGGTCGGGCGGCGATCGTATTGAAATGGATCGAACGAAAGCTCGATTGGATTGACTTGCGCCCATTTGGTCGCTGCGCGGTAATACGGTTCTACTAATGCTTTTGCGACCGGTATCTCGTGCACGCTGTCTTCGGTAAGAGAAACGCGAACCGTATCGCCCAGTCCATCTGCTAAGAGGGAACCAATACCGATCGCGCTCTTGATTCGGCCATCTTCGCCATCACCTGCTTCGGTGACGCCGAGGTGCAAAGGATAATTCCAATCAGATCCTGCCCGATAGAGACGCGAAACGAGCAAGCGATAGGCAGCGATCATCACCTTCGGGTTACTGGCCTTCATGGAGAAAATGAAATCGTGAAAATCCAGGTCACGAGCAATCTGGGCGAACTCCAGCGCGCTTTCGACCATTCCGAGAGGGGTATCGCCGTAGCGGTTCATGATGCGATCGCTCAACGAGCCGTGATTGGTGCCGATCCGGAGGCTGACTCCGCGTTGTTGGCAAAGTTTCACTAATGGTGTGAAACGTTCACGAATCCGATCCAACTCTGCGGCATACTGTTCATCGCTATACTCCTTTACCGCGAACTTCTTCGAATCGGCGTAATTCCCGGGATTAATGCGAACCTTTTCAACCCAGCGAGCCGCTTCCATGGCCGCTTCTGGCTTAAAGTGGATATCGGCCACGATTGGAACATCGCAGCCGCGTGCAAGTAAACCCTCCTTGATCGGCTGCAAGTTCTTCGCATCCTTTACCGACGGAGCAGTGATCCGAACGATTTCGCAGCCAACCGCGACTAAATCGAGCGTTTGTTGGATACAGGCTTCCGTATCCATCGTATCGCAGGTCAACATCGATTGGATGCGGATCGGATTTGAACCACCGACTCCGACCTTTCCTATTTTCACCTCGCGGGTTTGTCGCCGCTGGTAAGACCAGGGATTGGGACAAAAGCGACTCATGGGTTTTCTGGAGGTGCCGCCTTGGCCGGACTGCTGAATATCGGCTTTTGGTTATTATTCCAGGGCAGATCCTGAACGTCGTAAAACGAGACGTACAGCATGAATCCGATCAGAAGAATAGCGCACGCGCCCTGTAAGATTTCCAGCAGTTTCAGGTTTAACGGACGACGCCGGATTGCTTCGAGGATCGCCAAAAGAATATGACCTCCATCGAGCACGGGAATCGGCAGCAGGTTAATAATCGCCAAATTGATATTGAAGACGACACTGAACCAAAGCGCCAACTGCCAACCGAAATCACTCTGAAACAGAATGTAATAGGTCCGCATGATCATGATCGGACCGCTCATATGTTGCAGCTTAATATCGGATTGCGGAGAAAGCAGGGCGCCGACCGTATTGGTAAGGGTTTGGACGCCGGCCGAAATCTGTTCCAGCGGCGAAGTGTGAGCAATCGTCATCTTCCCACCCACATCCCAGGTGATACCGTAAGCTGGATCGGAGGAGTATATGCCCAGCATCGCTTGTTTTTGGCCATCTGGCGTTTGCGGAAGAATGCGGGCTTTTAATTGCTTATCGCCCTGCTGAACCGTCAAAGTTAATGGTTTGCCAGGGTTTTGTTCGACATGCGTAACGACCGTAAGCCAGTCGTATATCTGATTATCGTTCAGAGCGATGATCCGGTCTCCGGCGCGTACCCCGGCGACCTCGGCCGGGCTATTTTTGATCACACTATTGATGATTGGCCGACTTGGGCGCAGCGATATTTGTAGTTGCGCGTTATCCCTTAGCACCGTCAACGGAATCA
>Ga0137398_10000618_pt1 | contig 13138 bp, 10 predicted proteins | sample czorhiz216metaG_FD_106659 | JGI IMG/M metagenome (GOLD analysis project Ga0137398, IMG submission 106659) | Vadose zone soil microbial communities from Angelo Coast Range Reserve, California, USA - czorhiz2.16 metaG | ecosystem: Environmental > Terrestrial > Soil > Vadose zone | place: USA...
AAGAAAGAAAGAAAAAAACAAAAGGATGCTATGGGTGTGATATATATATATTGAAGTGTATAGGATGGATGCGTTGAGTGAGTATTGGCATTAACGATGATACGGGCCCTGTCTCCCATGCTCGTGCTAGCGCTAGAAGAATCGTCGTTTTTGTGCCTTCTCTTCTACGGTCACCTTGATATGCACGTGCTCGGACATCGCGTTGGGCTTGAGCGTCGAACACGACTTGATACTCTTAAGCCATGCGTCGCCGTCGTCTTCTTCGTCTGCACTCAGGTCATGGTCCTGACACACCCCAGGCGGTGTGTCAATACCGCGAGATGACGATGGTGATGACGAGTCGCGGTGACGGTGGCAACCGCAAAGCAGGCCTGAGGTCTTTCCGCGACCCTTAAGAAGGTCTGTGAGGGTACAGCGCGCTTCGGGCTCGACATGCAACATGCGACGGATGGCTGGCCGCGTCTCGCGCGGGAGGAGGAGGAAGATGGATTCCGCGCTGCCAATGCCGCCGTTGTAGGTTGCCACTGACGCCGCGCTGTCCGCACGGGTACGGTATGTAGACGGCCTCGCCACCGGTGTAGGAGTAGACTCCTTCTCGCTGCAATCCTGTGCTCTCACATCGGCTTCGCATTTGACTCCCTCTTCCGATTCCTTGACTGCGGAAGGAGCGGTACCAGTCTCTGGTCGCTGCAAAGAAACCGGGAATACCGGCTCATGGATTGGCCCATGGATGGTGGTAGCCCTAGCTCTAGTTGACTTGGCCACGGGTATGGATGTCAATATATCCTCTGAGGCTAGGTCGACAGCAGATGGCGACCGCGGCGCACGGCAGGCACCGATGTGTGTGTGGAATGATTGATATGTTGGACTGACCGTTGGTGACGATGGAAGAGACTCGGTCGAACCCGCCGGACGCGCGAACATTTGGACGGACGGATCAAGTTGCTCCTCACTATCCGCATGCTGTATGAAGACATGCGGAATGACAGGAAGGGTCGCCATAGAGAAGGAGCGAGTTCCTGCATTCCCCGGGCCAAACTTGGCCAATGGGACACCATGACGGGCGTCATCACAAAGGCTCGACTCGTCGGATCCGTGAGTGCAGAGCGTAAAGTCGGTTTCGATACTCTCTCGAAAGGACTTCGTCTCAAACGCGCTCAAACCAGACTCGGCGGAGGTGGCGGACACGTTGCTACTGGATTGACCGTCCTGGGATGGGCTGTTGGAACCGACCAGTAAGCCAGTGTTGCCCTCTTCGGCGGATGCAGGTACAGACTCATATGGTCTGGGTGGTGATGTTCCTGATAAGGAATCACCTTCGTGAGAGGTTGTGCCGTTCCGATGTTTGCCAGGTGGTGGGGAGGCTCGGGGCGTCGGTTTCTGACACAACTCGGGGTGCCCATTGACAAAGGCCCGGAAACTCGGGTCGGCCTTGGCATCCGGGATCTTCCACGGGAAACGACGGAGGACCATGCACATAAAAATGATGGCAACACTCCACACGTCAGTCTTGCGCGGGTCATAGTTTTCCTGGCTGATGACCTCTGGCGCTAGATACGGGTCGGAACCAACTATGCCGGTCGCCTTTTGGTAAGCTTTTCCTGGGTAGTGGAAAACAGTGGCCGTGCCAAAATCGATGAGCTTGACGACATTATTCGTTGTCATGACGCAATTGTCGAGTTTGAGATCACGATGTGCTAGCCCCAACTCATGCAAATACTCGACACCGTCGCAGATTTGCCTGAACACGCAATAAATCTCTGGGCGACACATCTTGCCGGACATGACCACGCTGAACAGGTCATACGGCGCATATTCCATGACCTGAAATGTAGAGGAATTGGAAATTCAGATAGTATCTCAAGTGGCCGTTGACTGACCTCATAGTAATGGCCATGGTCACAAACAATGTCGACCGTTTTGATAATATTAGGGTGTTTGAGTGTAGAACCGACGCAAAATTCTGCGGTGACTTTCTTCTGGTACTCCTTCTCAGACTCGCCCGTGCGCTTGGGCCTAAACTCCTTTACGGCAAATATATGACCACCGTTTTTGTTACTGGCCTTTATAAGGCGTACTGTACCACCTGCACCCGAGCCAAGGACACGACCCCATTTTCCGTACTTCTTGGATATGTGAGCTTGGGTAGCCTCGGAAAGGGAATTAACGGGATATGGGCGACAGGGTGTATTGAGACCTGAAGTGCGCGAAGAAGCAGAATGATGTGAATGATGAGCATCGGGGGCGGGTGACCGCGATCTCAAGCGACCTGCGCTTGACGAATGAGGTGACGGAGACCGGTTCGATGGATGATTCTTAGAGGCCTTAAGAGCCTTGTCTTCCTTGGCATGATGCCTGTCTTTCCGCATAAACGCCGAAAGTATGTGCTCCTTGTGGGCCTTCCCTTCTAGAACATGGGAGTGGGCGGACGAGTCCACGGTGTGGTTGGACCTAGACGGACTCGGTGGTCCGGTGGAAGACTGAGGAGATGGCCGTGTAGATGGAATATTTGCACCATCCGCAGAGACAACAGATTCCGAGTCGGGACCACGAACGGGGTCGGCTGAGGAGCTCTGGGGCTCTGTGGGGCAATCTATGCTAATCTCAACTTGGCCCGCTGGGGCAGGGGGGGTGTGGAGAGTAGCCGGGTGATGTTGGCCATGATGATGAGGTATATGGCTGTTCAGGAAACGCTTAAGGTCACTAAGTGGCCCGGAGGAATGTTTGGGAGCTTTGATCGCAGGGAGTGGTGGATGTTGCTGGACTGCGGAATGCTCCGATGATGGGGTGGAAACGGGAGCGTTTGACACGACGGCGGGGTTGGACCGGAAATGTATGGAGCGACGGCGGGAATTGAAGCCGAGCTTGGAAGTCATGGTTGGGTGCTCTGATGTAGGGGAGCCTGGCTGAGAGGGAGTACCTCCGGGCTTTAAGAGAGAGGGCGTCCTAGAGGAAGGTTTTGAGGCAGCCTGGGAAAGATATTATCAGATGGTTGTGGTTGACTAAAGTGACGGATCGTGGAGAGAAGGCCAAATACCTGCCCCGACGCTAAAAGCTCTGTGGAAGACGGTTGTGGCGAAGTGGTAGATGGATCGTTGTGGAGTGGGGAGGGCAAGCTGTCCATAGTGACGTCTAAGGGCTGTGGGGGAGGACGGGGAGAGGATGAGGGGAAAGGTTGTCTATCGGAGAGGGGTCGAGGGTCGAGGGAATGAGCGGACAGCATTAGAGGGAAAGGTGGAGGTGGAGGAGAGGGGAAGATGGATGAGACGGGGGAGTAACGAAATATATAATCGCAATTACGATGCCCCGCTCCGGCACGTCCTCTCCCTCTCTCAAACGCGCTCTCTTACACACCGCCCACGTTGCGACACTATTGCCATTCGCACAGCCTCTTGGCCATCTTGGCCGTCCCACAGGTATCTACTGCCACCCGTGTAACTGTCCCGTCATCGCATCTGCACCTGCCCACTACATCCCAATGCCGGCGGCCACTCGGCAGGTCGGCGTGGTCGTGATAAAAAGAACGTTCTTTCCGGATTCTTCCACCCCGCTGGTTGTGATCCCACTGATGGTCTCACGTCTGCCTTGGCCCTTGTCCCCGTGACCGATCCATAGCCTCTCGCCAGCCTACGGGCTCAACGCCGAGACGTCCAGCGCAGCTTGCGCATCCACTCCGGGTGATCGTCGTCCCTTTCGTTCCTTGATACTGGTATTGCCATGTCCGAGGAACTTTGCAGGTGGAGTTCCATGGCAGTTGGAGTTCCATGCTCTCTGCATGATGCATGTTTATTCGTAATTCCCTAACATGCTACATGTCACCGAATAAATGTATTCGAATGCTCGCACTTCGCATGGCGTTGCGGTCCTGTCGCCGTAATAAATTTTCTCTGCATGTTCACAAGGTCCGACAAGGATTAGTGCATTAGTGTAGCATGCTGATTGCGCGTCAACTTTTAGGCCCCATGAAGGGCGTTTGCCGGGTTATATGACGCTGCAGTCACGCTCCACTCAAAGAACTTGGGGTTTTTTTGATAATACCAACCCATAGATAAGTCCGTATCCGAGGGTTGTGTACAACCAATCTAATCGCCCCCGCGGAATAGCATAAACTCATCTTCTGCGGGGAAAACACTGTAGATTTCGATACCGGCAACCGGTCCTTGCATGCACGCATACCTCGTGATCGATCATGATAAATGGTATTTTGCAAATAAATGGGTCCGAGACCATTCCAACTATCCCAAACACTGATTCGAATTGCGCCCCGCGCAACTGTTCCTTCGTACAACACAACCCTGTTCTTGAAGTACTGTACAGTAGTTTAAACCATTTATACAGGGAATAGTGCCGAGATCTGATGGGGTGTCGAATAACAACGGCGCGTACCAAATCAGTGGCAGGGGCAAGGGGACGATAGTAAGTCAGCAAATAGCGATTGGGACTCACTGGCACCGTGGAGAAAGGCACACAGATACGATAAGTAGATGTAAACGATTCCGTGCCCTCCTTCTCATTGCCTCCCCTTGTGCCTAGTCCCTTTTCTGAGAGCAACGTATCACGAGTTCCACGTCGATTCGCACGAAAGTGAACCTCGAGAAGAACGAATAACGAATTGCCAAGACATTGAATTTTTGTCCAATCTTCCACGTATGGCACGGCGCTGAGACCATACTTCAATCAGGAGGAAATGACTTGACCAAGAGGGAAGGAAAGGAGAGGAGGGGGGAGGGCTATTTCTTCTGTTGTACAGTGAAATTGGGGTGCGGATGCGATAAAAATAGAATGGGCAAGTAACTGAATAGAGAGATTTTAAAAGAAGAACAAAGAGTACGAAATCTTCATCGCGGCAAGGCACAACGCTGGGCAAATTAAAACGGCATGATAACTTCGATGTTGGTCCGCCAATCGTTAGGAATACTCACAGGACTTGCAGCAGCAGGCAGGGGGAGGAGCCAAGCCAGCACAACTGCTGGTAGTAAAATGATGAAGGGGTCGGAACCGGCTAATCGGTCGATCAGCAACCGTATGAAATTGCCGTTGTGCGGGTTCGGCGTGATCGGACGAGCATCAACTTGAACGCGTCGATCTCATCTGATCACTCCAGCTCCCTCTGACAGTTTGGTAAAGGTAGCACCGGTGGATCTTCCCGCACCGTGACATGGCCCTCAACACACATCAACCACATACCACGCATTACACTACATCGTGCCGCTCCTCCGACTTGGACTAGTTAGTACCTTGGAGAAATCCCCCTTCCCTGGTTCTTTAGTTTTGTTTCCAACTGTATCGTCATTTCTTATCTTTACAGTAATACCCCACCACCTATTAGCGACTCCAGTTAATTTTTTTATTTTAAATTTGAATTCTGCCGGATCGTCGTACCCAGTGTGTGAACTTGCAGACTTGCAGCTGAGAGAGAGAAGCAGCAAAACTGGCTAGCACAGTGGCTTGTTGTTTCTCAATTCCCATAGCCTGCTGTAAGAATTGCTCGCCTCGGCTCTCATCCGATTATAGTTAGAATGGTTTTTCCTTCCGCGTCTGGGGCTCAACCCCCCAAAACGTCAAACCGACGACACGGGGCAACTGACAGGAAGTGCGCAGCCAAGCCACACACATGATCACTCACTTGTCTTTTTTTGTCTCTTCCTATCGCACTGAACCACGGGGGCAGATAAACGAAAAGTTTGATTAATAATTAGATCCCCGGACTTAGAAAAACGTGTGAGGGCGACTCTCTTATAACTCAAACTCGAACAGCGTCATTTATCACAAAATTTGCTGCCAGGTCGAGGTTTGATATTTAGTATTTAATCTTGCTTTGGGACGCAAGTGTAGGTTTCAAAGCAAGGTCATGACAAACTTGTCCATCATCGGCTTTCATCGCCGACAAGCTAGCAAGGATAACTCGATAACATCTCGACTTGCAATTGGCATTTCCCCACGCGCGGTGGTGAAACAATCAAATCAACAACGATACTACTTCGCCTGCCCCTTTCCCGTGTCCGATTCCGGAAGAGAGGATGCTAGTTCACCTATTCACCTATCCGCCTCAGAAAGGGGAAATGGGCACAATTGGCTGAAGTGCTTGACTCGTGAAATCAGAAGTGCGGTGTAAATAATTGATCCGAGTCGGTGATCGAGCACGGATGAAGCTCATCGCAAGATCGGGTAATTTCGGCACAGCTACAGCTACAGTACAGTTAGTCACTAGCGTTGTGCCCAATGCACAGACTATCACAGCTCGCTCGGCCTCGACGGGTTCCAGGGCAAAAGTCCAACCGTAAACCCCGAATTACAAAACGCCACTCGAAGCGTGCGACGGATGTGAGAGAAGCCTGCAGCGACACCATGCAAGGCCTGTAGAGCTCCACTCTTCTTGCCTAGCCTTGGTCCTCAGCGTCTCGTTTACGTTTCATCTCTCGGGACACCTTGTGTTGAGCGGCCTCGTGTCGCGCAAGTTCAGCTGGGACCTTTGATACAGGGCTCTTCGATATTTCTGAAATCTCCATATATCAGCGTTTGTAACTTCGTCGGGTGTACTTTGTAGCTCACCTTGCTTTAGGTCATACCTACAGACAAAGGCCAAACAAAAATGTCCGTCAGCTCGATCTCTGCGGACCCCCGGAGAGAAAAGCGTAAATAACGCACATTACTTCATCGTCATCGTTTGTCAAGAACGTGATCGCTGTTCCTTGTTTACCCGCACGCCCAGTTCGGCCTGAAAGGTGGGGCTTAGTCATGAGTGGGCACACGGAGATTGTGACAAACCTATACGATGCACGTAAGCCTCGATTGTGCCAGCCATCTGGAAGTTGATGACGAGTGAAACGTCTTGCACATCGATACCGCGCCCGGCGAGGTCCGTAGCAACTAACACGTCAGAGGAACCAGAGCGGAGTGACTGCAGCGAAGCTTCTCGTTGCTCTTGGTTCTTACCCGAATGTAGAGTCGCAGCGCTCCACTACATAATGGCCTACTGTCAGCACGTGTCGTGAAAATTTGTCAAGTCCTGACGTACACCAGCGCGACTAAGATCTTTCGCTACCATATCTGCAGTCTTTTTCTGGTTGACAAAAACAATGATGGGAGCCTGGTACTGCCCACTGTTGAGGATTTCGAGAAGATGTTGTCTGATTAGAGAAGGAAGGTTAGTCGTCACTCTTTCTTACACGGACAGCTGAAGCTCGCACTTTTTCTTCTCTTCCCCGATGATAAACTCAACGCGCTGTTCGACAGTATCAACAGCTCTGCCTGCTTCACCGATCGTGATGATCGCCGGGCGCTTCAGGTATTTCCTAGCGAGTCTTTCCACAGGAGGTGGCATCGTCGCTGAGAAGAGTGTTGTCACGCGCGTACGACCTTTCTTCACCATAGTCTCGCCATCGACGTCCATCTGCTCAGTCTGGTCCTCTCCTTCCATGGTCTCTGAAGGTAGCTGATCCAGGATGAAGGTGAGGTCAGCCTCGAACCCCAAATGGACCATGCGGTCAGCTTCATCCATGACGACGTAGCGGCCTTGAGATAGCACAAGGACGTGGCGCTCAAGAACATCCTTCAGACGACCGGGTGTAGCAATAATAATTTCTGCTCCCTCGCGAAGATTGAATTGTTGCTCTTCGACAGCTCTCTGGAGTATGTTAGCTCCGTGCAACACGAGAGAATTAAAAACATACCCCTCCGACGATAGACACGCAACGGAAGCCAAGTGGTGTGGCAAACTTTCGAGCTTCTGATTCAATCTGTTGTGCCAGCTCACGCGTAGGCGCCAAGATTAGCCCATAGGGACCTAAGTGTCTATTTTCCTCGGTAAATGGTGGCATATTTGAGATAAACGTAAGCATTGGGATGACGAAAGCCGCCGTTTTTCCGGAACCTAGCAATGGAGTGAGTACTATATTTGGGGCCTACATGTGGGGATAAGATCTCGCCTGTTTCTGCAATACCGATGATGTCTCGATTCTGTAACCCGATAGGGATGGCCTGACGTTGAATTGGGGAGGGTTCCTTGTAACCGATCTGGTCAATGACAGCGAGGATCTGTTTGGGGATATCGGACTCCGCCCACGCACGCAGTGGATGAGGTATATTACCACCTATGCTAGGATCAGTAGGGGATAAGGACCAAACTTGGAAAAATGAGCAAACCCCGTGCAGCGATGCTGAAGTCCTCGCGAAAGATACGCCAATCGCGCTCCTTCATTTCGTCCATGGCTTTCTCGGTCCAATGGCGATCATCGTAACCGTGTTTTGCAGCCCTCCTCCGCTCCATGGCGTCAGCTAGTTGGTTATCTGACTTGGTGCCAGCTCTAGACCCCCCACCATCGTCCATTCCCGCAATGTGCCCTCGCCCGAACATGACTTGGGCCCCCTGACGTTGAACTCCGATATTGGCTGAGGGGTCCGCAGAGAAGGTATCCTCCTGTTCGTCCCAGTCAAAGACAAATTTGCGCTCATTCATCCTGCGAATCTTGCGCTTCTTCTTGTCTACGCCAAGATATCGCGAACGCAATGCAGCAAGGTCCTCCTCTGTCATTGCCGGAGTGAATGTGGCATCTGGTCCAGGAGTTGACGAGTTGGACGCGGGAACGGACTGGGGACCTCCCGGTAACGGTGCAGAGGGATGGGCAGCAGCTTTAGCGCGCTCTGCACGGGGTCCAGTCGGGACATTGCTATATCCTGAACGTCTGTCATCATTTGCACGCCTGTCACGGTAATCTCTTCGACCAGGTCCCCGGCCGCGGTCACGCCCCTCGCGGCTGCGATCGTGGTGGTCATCATCTGTTGCAAGGACGATCAGTGAGTTGACGTGGTACATGGAAAGAGAGGAAGGACGGACGTCGTGAGCTACTACTCGCCACATACTTGGTGTCTCTCTCCTGCCGTCGAATAATCTCAGCCTCGCGCTCGAGTTGTTCCCTGTTCTTCCGGTTCTCCTCTTCCCTTTTTTTCTCTCCTTGTATTTCTTGGGCTCGTTTTGCAATAGCAATCTTCGCACGTTCTTCTTTGGAGAGGAATCTGGGCTAGAGGGGGAGAGATAAGACGACGACAGCGTATAGCGAAGATCATTGACTCACCCTAGCTGCTGCCTCACGTTCCTCTTTCTGCTTCTGCAGCAACGATTCGATGGATAATGGTTCACCTCCGGGCGCCATTGTAGAGGTCTTACCTGAAGCTATCTCTGAAAACCCGTCCGTATCCTCCAGATGTAGATCGACAGTAGGTCAACTAATCGACACTGGAAGCGCTGAAGACCGAAGGCAAAAGGATCGGTTACATAAGCAGACCCAATGGCCAAGATAACCGAGTCAACATTGTTCCCTGATTCACTGCCCGGTTATGCGGGCGCATTGCGGGCGGTATGATGGTGTTTGATCTGGTTGATGAGCGCTGAGACTCCATTTATCGGACAAGCTACTCGACCCCGACTAACTAATGTACTGGTAATGGCCGGACTCGTGAATCGGCGTTCCCATCGTCCCAGGGCATCGAACATGGCATTGACCCTCGGACAGCCCGCAAGCTGTGGTATAAGAGTTCTTTTGAGTTGTTGGATTCGTCGGCGGGTGACGGAGGAGTAGATGACACCTCGCACGCTCGGGATGTCGTTCCTACAGTAGTGCCCTCACTTTCAGCCTCACCATACCATTAATTGATAGGCTTCGTGAGCGGATAGAGCGCGCATGTTCGCACTGGAAGCTAGTCTATAGTGGGGATATGACATTCTCGAGTTTGCATCTACCGTAGTGTCTATTTTTTCCATTTCCGGCCACCCATTCTCCATCGCCTTGGATACCTTCTTGTAAGTGACAGTGACAGAAGTCATTGCAAAAGCCTAAACACCTTCGACCATGGAGAGCGCGGGGTCAAGAGGGAGGCACTGCATTCACGGGCGGTTGGCCAAGCCAAGTAGTACGAATTGAACCGTTTGGGCAGTATAAATGGGGGATAGAATACGTCAAAGGCGGGCGATGGATGTAAATGGACAACGACTCGCGCAGAAATGAGAGAGCTCCGGGTGTGATTGGTTGCGAGGCAGGGAGAAAGGAGAAAGGCAAGTAGTGGCCGAAGGGCGAGACACGCCTCGAGGCAGCCTGAACGTTTTCTTTCCCAATTCTATTGCGGTGTTTCCACTTGCCTTCCCTCCCTCCTCCCTCTCCTCCCTCCCCCATCCCTTGATCATTTCCCTTTATTGGCCTGCTCCGATCCCATCCTTCTCACTACCTCCGCCATGAAGGCCCTTTTTAACCGATTCAACCGAGGTCTTTCCAAGGAGAAGACCAAAGATCCAAAGGACACTGACTTATTTCCTCCCCAAACCTCTTCCTACCAGAGGGAAAAACTTCCTCAACTTCCTCCTCTCAGAGAATGGCCACCCTCTATGGACCAGCCTCAGTGCTCAGTCGAAACACCTACCTCCATCACTTCCTTCAAACCCCTCCCCGAACTTTCCTCTCGTCCACTTCCACCTATCACTGACTCTCTCATATCACCAGCGGAATACACCCCAATATCTGTTACACATTCCAGAGGTCCTCTTTCTGATGTCGCGGAGGAGGAATCCATCGATACCGCTATTGTCACCCGCACGGTATCACCTCGCGCTGAGCAGGACTCTGCTGGTCGAAGTTCGCGCAAGACCGGGAACGGGAGCATAAGCACAACTACTGGGGCTAATGACGTCCAAAAGAAAGTTGCTTTTATCTCCCCAGCTCCAACTCCAGCTCCATCGATTCTTGGTCTCGACAACTATCCAGGGGACGACGCGTCTGCCACAACCAAGAGTACCGTGGTGCGCTCACCGCCGATACATCCCAGGGAACCCCGTGGCTCCACGTCTACTGCTGCATCTGCTTCCCGCACGGATGTCGGCTCAAGTAAAAATGGTATCTCAGGAGTTAAAGCGACTACAACACGTCCGACTCCTTCTCCCTATCTAATAAAACCAGGTTACGGTGATGGTGTCTCTATCCACCAGCCACTCCGTTCTGGCACTCCTTTCTCCCAAAAGTCAACCGGCAGCGTTCTCCCCCCCGCTTCCTGGAGTGAGGGCGCAGAAGAAGATCTAGTAACCCATCTTGGACCTCGCGAACGGACACGACAAGAGGTACTATGGGAGATTGTCGCAAGCGAAGAAAGGTGAGTAGATCCTTGCTTCGCTTCTTTCCAAAATACGTTAAACCCTCTTGTAGATATGTTGCAGAACTTATCAAGATGAAGGAGACATTCATCGCTCCTCTGCTCCACCCATATGCTGCTTCTCCAATAGCCTCACCCACAATGCTCGACTATGATGACATGTCACGGCTCGATACTCCCGCAGAGTCGCTTGAGCACTTACCGATTGCCTCTCGTTTCCTCTCACCGACCGGGTTCAGGTCTGATACACCTACCGCTGTGGATCATGCGTCTCGAAGGGAAGACAAGGATGCCCTAAACATGGACAGCGAGTCCCTTAATTCAGATTTTGAAGACGACAACGACAGAATGGGGAAGGGTTTCCAGGAGTCTCGCCGGGGAGGACAAGGCATGGCTTCGAAACACAGTCATCCACGCTCACCTTATGGTACTTCTCGGATAGGTAAAAATCCCTCCGTGCCATTTCCCTCTCGTTCCCATCAGTCTCTCCCACCACCTCCCCGCCCAAATGCCAATGCGGCATCTACTCAGTCTTTGGGTCGCCAGTCTTTTGTGGGATCGCCTACAGAAAAGGAGCGTGATCGGGATCGAGATCGCAAATCTACCTCTACTAACCCAAGTGCACGAATGATGTTACGGAAGTCCAGGAAAAGTCTAACTAAAGCGGACATAATTGCCAATGGTGGCGTTGCTCCTCATCAATTACCGGACGATTTGCGACAATGCCTTGAGGTTATCGAGGATAGTATTCTTTCCGGACATGTTAAGCTCAGCGAAGGTCTCCGGAAACGGTACGACGAGCAGTATCCTCTTGTGAGGTCCTTGGCAGACGTTTTCGTGGCCAATGTAAGACTTGTTTTTATTTTTTCCCCTCTTTCTGCCCTGACCATCGATTCACGTTGATCCAGTCTCACATCCTTCGGGGTTATGCAGACTATGTTTTACATTTGGAACGGGCCCTTGAGCAAGCCAATGACGCAATCTCAACGAGCAATGCGACCAAGCGTCCAAAAAATAAGGACGCAGATGAATGGATCAAGGTCTCCATGTTCCTACGCAGGCTGGAGATGGATGCTCAAGATCGTGGTGAGACCGGGCTGGCTATCTCTTTATCAAAGCCTTTCCAGAGGCTCCTCAAGTACCCATTACTGTTTCAAAACCTCCTTTTTCACACCGATCCATCTACGTTCGAATATGAAAGTACCCTTCAAATGGTTGCAGAGGTCGAGAATATCGTCCGTAGTATCGAGGATGAAAAGATTCAAAAAGAAGAGCGTGACAAGACGCGTGATATCCTCGCACGGATCGAGGGGCTAGACAAAGTAAAACAACTCGCTGCCCCCAAGCCATCTCGTATTCTGGTCGAGGAGCGAGTGCTGACCCCCAGAGAGTCGAGCGATGCCTCAAAACCATCACCTCCTCCAGCTGGGACTACCAGGGCTGTCAGAGGAAAGACGTCGTTCAAACGGTTGAGTGATGTACTCCAAGGTGGCGGCGGCGTCGGTGGCAAAAAAGACATGTGGCTGGTGGTCTTCAGCGATGTTGTGCTACGTTGTCAACGCACTGGTACGACTTCTCTCCCTTTGGGAAGTGCCCATGCTTCTTCAAGGACGAATTCCCTGCCTGAACTCCAAGGAAAGTCCAAATACGCTACTACAGGCCGCCGAAACTCATCCGCGCGGCCACGGAATCTCTACAAATTCATCAAGGCGAGCTCCTATTTTCTTTCTCAAAGGAAGGCATCTAACAGTGTTATCATTTAGATTGAGAATTGGGCTATTGGCAACGTCGTCCAACCCCGTGAAGGCGTCGTGTCAATGGAAGAGTACGTTGTATCCGAATTTTGTAATGAAGGAACTAATTGGTCTATGTAGCGTCGTTCGTTCAAGGGCTCAGATCCATTCTACTGTGCAACCTAGAATTGTACCTATGCCCGAAGATGATGAAGACGAAGGGGGCGACTCCGATGACTCAGATCGCAAGAGCAAGATGAGTTTCTCTT
>Ga0137398_10000620_pt1 | contig 13112 bp, 12 predicted proteins | sample czorhiz216metaG_FD_106659 | JGI IMG/M metagenome (GOLD analysis project Ga0137398, IMG submission 106659) | Vadose zone soil microbial communities from Angelo Coast Range Reserve, California, USA - czorhiz2.16 metaG | ecosystem: Environmental > Terrestrial > Soil > Vadose zone | place: USA...
CCATCGCCGAACCCGGCGATGAAGCGTGATTTGGGCCATGGCGCTCTCCTCGGGCTGGTTTCCAGCGGGTGCCGCGCCGGGGTGGGCGGAAGCGCCCGGCGGTAACGCCGAGTCTCCCCGAATTCGCCCTTGCGGTCAACGCCGCTCCGGGAGGATTCTCGGGAATAGACCGGCCGGGCCGGGCGTAGGAAGGGCACCATGCGTGCTGATTCCATGAAACCCAGGCCCCCCCTCGATCCCCGGTACTACCAGATCGCGGTCCTTTCGGGCCTCTTGATCTACGGTCTGGGCTGGCTCCACTTCGACATCACGCTGGGCCGAGCCGCGCTCCTCCTGGGCACGGCGCTCCTCACGCAGTACGCCTGCACCAAGCTCTGGCGGCTCCCCCGGTTCGACGCGAGGAGCGCCATGATCTCGGGCCTCTCGCTCTGCCTCCTCCTGCGCACCCAGTTCGCGGCCCTGGCGATCCTGGGCGCCGTGATCACGATCTCGAGCAAGTTCGTGGTGCGGTGGCGGGGAAAGCACATCTTCAATCCCACCAATTTCGGGCTGGTGTTCCTGATGCTCCTGGGAGCGCCCGTCTGGGTATCGCCCGGCCAGTGGGGCAACGTCGCGTATTTCGGGTTCCTGATGGCCTGCCTCGGCGGCCTGGTCGTGAACCGCGCGGCGCGGAGCGACGTGACGTACGCGTTCCTTCTCTCCTTCGCGGCGCTCCAGTTCGGCCGCGCCGCGTGGGCCATGCAGCGCTGGGCGGTGCCGCTGCACCGGCTGGAGAGCGGCGCGCTCCTCCTCTTCGCCTTCTTCATGATCTCGGATCCCAAGACGACGCCGAACTCCCGGGCGGGCCGCATTCTTTTTGCCTGCCTGGTGACGGCCCTGGCGGGCTTCATCCAGTTCGGCCTCTATCGAACGAATGGAATTCTGTGGTCCCTCGCGATCCTGTCGGCCGCGGTGCCGCTCATCGATCTGCTGCTTCCGGGACCACGTTACGAATGGAATCGTGCGCGGCAGGAACCTCAAACCAAAGGAGTACCCGATGAAACGCCTTCTCCTCTCCGGAAGCCTGCTCTGGATCACCCTGCTCTGGGCCAGCCCAGCGCTTAGCTTCTGCGGCTTCTACGTGGCGCGCGGCGACGCGAAGCTCTTCAACCACGCGTCCAAGGTCGTCATGGTCCGCGACGGAGACCGCACGGTGCTCACGATGTCGAACGATTACAGCGGTGAGCCCGACGAGTTCGCGATGGTGGTACCGGTGCCGACGCTCTTGACGAAGAGCCAGATCCACGTGGGCGACCGGGCGGTGCTGGATCACCTCGACGCGTACTCGGCGCCGAGGCTGGTGGAGTACTTCGATCCGGACCCGTGCCGGCAGCTCGCGGCGGAGGAGTATCGCAAGTCCGCGCCCCAGGCCATGGGCATGGCGATGTCCCGGGACGAAGTCGCCCGTGCCAAGTCGCTCGGGGTCACCATCGAGGCGCGCTACACCGTCGGCGAGTACGACATCCTGATCCTCTCGGCCAAGCAGAGCGGCGGGCTGGAGATCTGGCTCACGGAGAACGGGTACAGCGTGCCGCAGGGCGCGCGACGCGTGCTCGCGAGCTACATGCGCCAGGGAATGAAGTTCTTCGTGGCCAAGGTGAACCTGAGCGAGCAGAAGCGCCTCGGGTTCTCGTACCTGCGACCGCTCCAGATGGCCTACGAGTCGCCGAAGTTCATGCTCCCGCTCCGGCTCGGCATGGTGAACGCGGATGGACCGCAAGAGCTCTTCGTGTACGCGATCACCAAGAACGGGCGCGTGGAGACGACGAACTACCGCACGGTGCGCCTCCCGGAGGGCATGGACATCCCCGAATACGTGAAGGACGACTTCCCGCGCTTCTACCGGGCCCTGTTCACGCGGCAGGTCCGGAACGAGAACAGCGAGGCGGTCTTCTTGGAGTACGCCTGGAACATGAGCTGGTGCGATCCGTGCGCGGCGGATCCTCTCTCGGCGGACGAGCTCCGGGGCCTGGGCGTCTTATGGCTCGGCTCACCCGGTCCACAGGGGTTCGCCCCCGGCGGGTCGAGCAACACGTTCATCACCCGGCTCCACGTGCGCTACGACGCGGCCCACTTCCCCGAAGACCTGGTCTTCCAGGAGACCGCGGATCAGACCAACTTCCAGGCGCGATACGTGCTGCGCCATCCCTGGAAGGGTGACACGACGTGCGAGGCGTACCGCGAGTATCGCCGCAGCGTGAGGGAGCGCCGGCTGAAAGAGGCCGAGACCCTGGCGAGCCTCACCGGGTGGGACATCGCCTCGATCCGGAGGAAGATGGGCGGGGATGGGTCGGACACCGGCTCCGGTCCGGACAATCCGCCCCAATGGTGGGAGCAGATCTGGAGTAAGTAGTCGACCCGCGGGGGCCGGCCGCGGCGCCGGCCCCCTCGATTCTTCGTGGACACGGCGGGGACCGGGTGTAACCTCTTGGTGTAGGTGCTCGCTGGTCCACGCTTCCTTTTTGGCCCCACGTCTCCGATAGGCCCCCCGTCTCCGGATGCCGACATCGGGAGGCTCGCACCATGAATCGAATCCATTTTCTCCTCACGCTGCTCCTCGCGCTCCTTCTCGCACCGTCCGCCGCGCACGCCTTCTGCGGCTTCTACGTGGCCCAGGGCGACGCCAAGATCTACAACCAGTCCTCCAGGGTCGTCATCGCCCGGGACGGCGATCGGACCGTCCTCACCATGGCGAGCGACTTCCAGGGCGATCCGAAGGAGTTCGCGGTCGTGATCCCGGTTCCGGTGGCACTCAAGAAAGAGCAGGTTCATATCGCCGATCCCGGCATCGTGGACCGTCTCCACGACTATTCGGTGCCGAGGCTGGTGGAGTACAAGGATCCGAACCCATGTCCCAGGGGCACGATGGAGGTGGTAGGCGATCCGAAGACGGTGATTCGCATGAAGGACTCGTCCTCGAGGCAGATCACGAGGGGCGGCTGCGCGCTCAGCATGATCACGATCGTGGACCAGTACAAGGTCGACGAGTACAACATCCTCATCCTCTCCGCGGAAGAGGGCCGCGCGCTCGACCTGTGGCTTCGGCAGAACGGCTACCGGATCCCCGAGGGCGCGGCGCGGGTGCTCGAGAGCTACATCAAGCAGGGGATGTACTTCTTCGTGGCCAAGGTGGACCTGAACGAGCAGAAGCGGCTGGGGTTCACGTTCCTGCGCCCGATCCAGGTGGCCTACGAGTCCCCCAAGTTCATGCTCCCCATCCGGCTGGGCATGGTGAACGCCCAAGGACCCCAAGAGATGTTCGTGTTCACCCTCACCCGCGCCGGCCGTGTGGAGCCCATCAACTATCGAAATGTGCGCGTGCCGACCGGTCTCGACGTCCCCGAGTTCGTGAAGCCCGAGTTCCCCGACTTCTACCGGAGGCTCTTCACGAGGCAAGTGGAGCGCGAGGGCAAGGAAGCGGTGTTCCTCGAGTACTGCTGGAACGTCGTCCCGAACCAACCCTCCTGCGATCCCTGCACCGCCCCGTACCTCAGGGCGGAGGAGCTGCGGACGCTCGGCGCGTACTGGATCTCGCCGACGTACGACCAGCCCCCCGGTGTCGTGGTCCTGACGCGGCTCCACCTGCGCTACGACAAGGAGCACTTCCCCGAGGACCTGGTGTTCCAGGAGACCGCGGACCGCGAGAACTGGCAGGCGCGCTACGTGCTGCACCATCCCTACTCGGGAACCGACGAGTGCCCGCAGCTGGCGGCGTATCACAAGACGGTCTGGGACCGCCGCAAGGAGGAAGCGAAGAACTACTGCGATCTGACCGGGGCGGGGGTGGACGAGACGCGGACACGGATGGGCGTCGCGGAGAACTGGTCGGCGCCGTACGAGACGGCTTCCTGGTGGGAGAGGATCTGGCCGGCGCCGGGGAGGTGAGCTAGGCGCGAGGAGGGCGAATCAGGAAGATCCCTCCGAGGATCACGGCGCCGATTCCCATCAAAGCGAGCCGCCATCCGTCGTCGGTCCCTTTGCTCACCCCCCAGAAGCCGAGGATGCCGTAGACGGTTCCGAGAACCAGAAGCGCGAGCCCCAGGAGGCCCACGATGAATCGGACGAGTGCCATGGCGTGGGTTGGAGTACCTACGGTTTCATTTTCCAGAAATAGGAGACGCTTGCTCGGAGGGCCATCCCAAGCACAAGCGCAACGGTTGTGCTGGCGATGCTTCCGAGTATGAAGGACTCGGCGAAATTCCTTTCTTCGAACCCCCGAGACCTGATGAGACCCTTGGCCGCAACGAGGAAGCCGAGCACCTCATACCTACCGGCGCCAACTGCGATGATCATGAGTAGCCGTTCCAGGTTGCCAATACTGCGCCCCCGGCCGAGCTCGGCTTTGTTTGCCGACGACTCCGGATCGGCTGTCCCCTCTTTTGGAGCTATGGGAACCGCGCCGGCCCTATCTAGAACACCGCGTACCACATACGTTCCGCATCTAAAGGTGGCTACTACTCCTGCGACCAGGCACGCGATCGCAGTGACCTTTCCGGAGTACAAGACGGAGGCACCTCCCCATCCAACCGTACCCATGCCTATGACGAGAGCGCTGACCACCATGAACCCAATGTTGGCAGCTATCTCCGTCTCCGGCAGAAATCCAGCTCTCTTGGGAATCAGCCTCAGTCGCAGTAGTGCTGTGCAGGCGACAAAAGTCAGCAGTACGCCTGATAATACCAGCCGAGCGAAATGATCCGTCCCCTCGGGGGGAAGCAACCAGCCAATACCGCCAGCGAATAGAGTTGCTGCGAGTAGTTTGGCGGTCCTTCGTCCCTTGCCTTCCGTTTCGGACAGGCAGTCCGGCGCGATGGCATAGCTCGCGATGAGCCACACCGAAATGGTGTATGCCCAAAGCATCATCTCGGTGGATCCTGATGGCCAGACCGGATCTCTGATCACGTTTGTCTGAACGCGGTCAAGATGAGCCTCCACGCTTCTTCGGCTTCTTTGTACGCTTCGAGGCCAGCGGAACGCGCCTGCTTGCTCACGGCCTGCTTGCTTATGCCCTCGCGCGAAGCAATTTCTGTCTGCGTTCCGTTCTGCAGCAATGCCTCGAGCAGTTCTCGCTGTTTTGCCGTTAGGTGCGACCGGACATGGTGCAGCACTCGGGCCATCCCGTTCAGTATCCGATCCTCAGTGGCCCCGAAGCCAACGAATACACCTCCAAAGCGACGGCCGACCTTCGCTTCTTCAAGGGCCTTCCTTGCGGCGTGCCAAGCAGGACCGTCCATCGCTATTGCGTAGTCTCCGAGATCCGTGTGGAGGGGCCCGCGGCCAATTCCCAGCCTTAGCCTCGTGGTCGGTAGGTTGACTTCGAGTTCGCGAATGAGCTTCGGTATGATCACTGGGTCTCCAAGGAGGCCCTGAAACTCATCACCAACCGTAATCAGAAATTTTGCGGCGAGCGAAGGAGCAAAGGTGCCGTTGATGTCCTCGAGCGTTTTCTGCATCCGACGCTGAAGAGTGCTTCTTGCTTGCGGTGGGATCAGCCGCGATCCCACCACGTCTCCTATGATTCCAATGTACAGAGGTTCCATGTGGACAACCTTAATAGGTTGACAGTGGCTATGTCAACTCAATAAGGCTTACCGTTAAGGCGTTGAAATTACAGTCGCTTAACACTTTTGTAAGCCACAATAGGTTGACCATCCAGTAGTCAACCCAATAAGGCTGTCACTGCCTTCCTTCCCCTACAAACGCGTCAGCCCGTCCACGACGAGCGAGCAGACCCCGAAGTCCTCCTCCACGCGCCCGGTGAGGAGGAAGGGACGGTGCGGGGCGAGCAGGTGGCAGAAGCGCGCGTAGGCATCGGGGAAGAACGTCGCGTCGTAGAGGGCGGTGGTGTCCTCGAAGCCGATGAATTCCATGAGCCGCTCGTTCTTGTCGTGGACCAGCTTCGACGTCACGTGCCAGCCCAGGACGGACACGCGCCGCCCCACGTGCCGCGCCAGGTCCTTGCCCGCGATCACGCCCCGGCCGCGGAGGGCGCGCTCGTGAGGCTGGAGCGGGTGGACGCTCAGGAGGAACCCCAGCGTCTCGATCTCGTGCCGCAGCATCGTCTCGCGGTCGTAGGCCGCGGCGCGCGGCGCCGCCACCGGCTGGGGCGCGAAGAGATCCAGCGTCCCGGCGGCGCGCGGGCCCGCCAGGTCGAGATGGAGCTGCCAGAGCACCTCGGCGCGCGTCCGCCCCCGCGCGATGGAATCGCAGGCGCCTCCCTTCACGAGGAGCTCGGCGTTGGACGGATGGATGGAGACGCGGCGCCTCAGATCCGCGAAGGATACGAAGGGCCCGCCGCGGGCGCGCTCCTCGAGCAGCGCCGCCACGGCCTCCGCGTGGAGGCTCTTCAGCTGCATCAGGCCGACGCGCACCTCGCGACCAGAGCCCGTGTACTCGCGCGCGCTGGCGTTCACGTCGGGGGGGCGCACGGTCAGGCCCATGCGCCGCGATTCGGAGACGTAGGCGAACGTGTCGTAGTAGCCGCCCTGGTTCGAGATCACCGCCGCCATGAACTCGGCGGGGTGGTGCGCGCGGAGCCACCCCGAGCGGAAGGAGACCAGCGCGTAGGACGCGCTGTGGGGCTTGCAGAAGGAGTAGCCCGCGAAGGAGAGAATCATGTGCCACACTTTGTCCGTCACGTCCCGCGCGACGCCCCGCGCCGCGGCCCCCGCGTAGAACTCCCCTCGGTATTCGCGGAGCGGCTTCAGCGGCCGCTTCTGCCCGAGCGCCTTCCGCATTCCCTCGGCCTGCGCCAGCGACAGGCCGGCCAGCTCCATCGCCACCTTCGTGATGTCCTCCTGGTAGCACATGATCCCGTAGGTCTCGTCCAGCGTGTGGCGGAGCGCCGGATGCAGCGGGTCGTACGCGCCCCCGCGGAGGCGCCGCACGTACTCCTGGATGTAGCTATTCGCGGCGGGGCGGATCATGGAGGAGTGGATGACGAGGTGATCGAAGTCGCCCTTCCCCGCCTTGCGCTGGAGCTGCCGCATCGAAGGCGACTCCGCGTAGAACACGCCGATCGTGTCGCCCGCCGCCATGAGCCGCTGTGTGGCGGGATCGTCGATGGGATTCCAGGTCCGCTCGTCGATCTGAAGCCCCGTGTTCCGCTCCACGGCAAGGATCGCGTCGCGGATCACCGCGAGCGAGCGGTTCCCCAGGAGATCCATCTTCACGAGGCCGAAGTTCTCGACCTGGTCCTTCTCCCACTGGACGATGGGGACGCCTTTCGGCGCCATCTCCACCGGAACGTGGTCGGAGAGATCGCGCGGCACGAGGACGATCCCGCCGCTGTGCACCGCGAGGTGGCGCGGCTGCCCTTCGAGCGCCACCGCCTGGGCCAGGATCTCGGGCCACGGCGGCTCGAAGTCCACGTCGCGGAAGCGGGCGCGGCCGCCCATCCCCTCGATGGGGTCCTCCACGCCCCAATGCCCTTGCAGCCGCTTCGTGACGTTCGCGATCTCCGCCTCGGGCAGCCCGTACACTCTCGCGATCTCGTGGATGGCGGCCCGGGCGCGAAACCCCACGTGGTTCGCGACCATCGCGGCGCGCAGCGGGGCGCCGTTCTCCGCGAGCACGTCCAGCTGGATCTGGTCGCGCTCGTCCCACGCGAAGTCCACGTCGATGTCGGGCGGATCGGTGCGACTCGGCGAGAGGAAGCGCTCGAAGAAGAGGTTGTGGCGTACGGGATCGATGTGGGTGATGCCGAGAAGGTAGGCCACGATGCTCGCGGCGCCCGAGCCGCGCCCGCAGATCCGCGGCGTGCGCGAGGTGATGGCCTCCACGATGAGGAAATAGTCGGCGAAGCCCTTCTCGCGAATGATCGAAAGCTCGCGGTCGAGCCGCGCGCGGACCGCGGCATCGGGATCGCGGCCGTAGCGGTGCAGGATCCCCGCCTCGCAGCGCGATCTCAATATTTCGAAGGCCTCCCCCCGCTCGAGCGGATAGGACGGGAAGACGGTCTGCCCCATGGGCCAATCCACGGCGCACTCCTCCCCGAGCCGCGCCGCGTTCTCGAGGGCTTCGGGCGCGTGCGCGAAGAGCGCCTCCATCTCCGCCGCGCCCAGGAACGATCGCTCGGGCTCCGCCAGGTCCTCCCGGGGCACGCGGTCCAGCGTCGTGTTCCGCGCGATGGCGCGGAGCGTGTGGTGGATGCGGTGCCTCGCGCGGTGGACGAAGTGGACGTCGTTCGTCGCGACGGCCGCGATGCCCTGCTCGCGGGCCCAGTGGAGGAGCGGCCGGTCCCCGCGGCCGGGCACCAGCTCGGCGTAGACGGGGAGCGTTTCGCGGAGCGCCGCGAGGAGATCACGCTGCGCGCTCAGGAGCACCAGCGAGGCGGCGTTCTCGCGCACGGCGCGCTCGAGGGAGAACTCGGGATCCAGGTGGCGCGCGGTCAGGACATGGCAGAGGGAGCGATAGCCCTCGCGCCCGCGGGCCAGGAGCACCGCGCGGGCGGCCGGCGCGCCCTCCGCCTCCACCACCTCGGCGCCCGCGATGGGCGTGAGCCCCCACTCCTCGCAGATCTGCCGGTAGAACACGAAGCCGTAGAGCGCGTTCGTGTCGGTGAGCGCGAAGCGGTCCATGCCGCGCTCGCGCGCCGCGTCGGCCAGAGCCTCGAGCGGCTCCGTGCCGCGCATGAGGGAGTAATGGCTATGGACGTGGAGATGGACGAACGGTGAGGCCATGGAGCATCCAGGCGGCGGGAACGAGCGCCTCGGCGCCGAAGCGGGCCCGCGCGAGGTCGATCGTGGATTCGAGGGAGTCGACCGGCGCGTCCCAGAGCGAGAGCTGCCGCCCCGCCGCGACGATCCCCCAGGCCGAGAGCCGCAGACGCCGCACGCGCACGCGCCGCTTCACGGCCCGCGCGAGAAGCTCGCCCGCCGCGGCCGCGATCGCGGCGCTTCCGCGGAGCGGCTCGGCGAACGTTCGCTTCGCCGCGCCCTCGACCCCGTCCGCGTGCTCCACGGCGAGCGCCATCGCGCCAGCGGTCTCCCCGCGGACACGAAGCCCCGCCCAGAGCTCGGCGCTGAGACGCGCCGCGTGCGCCGAGAGCACGCGCGAATCGTTGGTCTCGTGGGCCAGCGTCTCCTCGGCGATCACGCGGGGGCGCGTCTCGGGCGCGCGGACCGGCGTCGGATCCACCCCGCGCGCCTGGTTCCAGAGCAGGGCCCCCTCCGCGCCGAACGCGCGCGCCAGGTGCGCGAGGGAGAGCGCCTGGACCTCGCGCACGAGGCGAAGGCTCAAGAGATCCAGCCGCGCCGCGGCTCTCGCATCGCGCGCCGCCGGCAGCATGGCCACCGGGAGCGGCGCCAGGAAGCTGGCCTCGCTCCCCGTGGAAACATCCAGGAGATCGCCGTCGGGCGCCACGACCTGCGCCGCGACCCGGCTCACGAGCTTGTTCCCGGCCACGCCCAGCGTCGGGTGGAGGCGGAAGGACGCTTCCACGTCCCGCCCTGCCTTGACCGCGCGGTCCCGCGCTTCGGGATGGCTGCGCGCGACGCCGGTCAGGTCGAGGAAGAAGCGGCCGCTCCCCGCGCCGATTCCCGCCGAGCCCCCGGGCTCCACCACCGGGGCGAAGGGCGCGAGCCGCTCGAAGATGGACGCGCCGATTCCGCCGTAGAAGTCGCGGTCGAGCGGGAGGGCGAGCAGGTCCCCGCAGAGGCGGCGCGCGTGGACGAGCGGGATCCCGGGCCGAACCCCCGCCTCCCGCGCCTCCCGCGAGGTCAGGACGACGCGGGGCCGCTGCGATCCTCCCGGGACGAGCGCGAGCGGTCGGCCCGTGAGCTTGGGGCAGCGCAGCCGCTCGGCCTGGATGGGAAAGGAATCGATGGCGAGATGGAGGATGGTGCGTTCCATGGCGGCGCTCGGAGGCTAGGGGTAGCGGCGCAGCAGCCCGACCAGGACGCCCCGGATCTGGACCCGCGAGGCGGGCCACTCGGTGGACCGGAGCGCGGCGTTGGCGGGACGAAGCTCGACGGTCGCGCCCTTCGATGGAAGCGCTTCAGCGTCGCCTCGCCGTCCACGATCGCGACCACGGTCTGGCCGTTCTCCGCCTGGGCCGCGCGGCGGACCAGGACGAGGTCGCCGTCCCGGATCCCATCCTCGACCATCGAGTCCCCGCGCACCCGGAGCGCGTAGCGCTCGCCGGGGCCGAGGAGCGATTCCGGCACGTCGATGAGCTCCGGGTTCTCGATCGCCTCGATGGGCTGCCCCGCGGCGATGAGCCCCAGGAGCGGAACCCGCCCGCGCGCGCGGCGCGGCGCGACCAGGGCGAGGCTTCGCTTGGCGTTGAACGGAGCCTCCGCCAGGGCGCCCCGGCGCCTCAGCTGGGCCACGAGCTTCGCGACCGCGTTGAGCGAGCGGAGATTCAGATGGCGGCCGATCTCCTCGTAGGAGGGGGCGTATCTCTCCCGCTCGACGAAGCCGGCGATGAATTCGTACGCCGCGAGCTGGCGCGGCGTGAGCATGCGCATGGGATGGCCCTCGTCGTGGGTGTCCACGTACGAGGAGAATAGGTGAATAAAAGGTGAAAGTCAAGGGGGCGAATGGCGCGGGCGCGCTTCGGCGCGCGGCCCGCATGCGCTACGATGCGTCCCGCCATGGAAACCACTTCGTTCAGCCACTACCGATCCTTCCAGTCCCCCGCGTCCCGGATCTGGCCGTGCCTCACGGTTCCCGACCACCTGGCGGGGTGGATCGGCGAGGCGGATCTCGAGCTCGGCCACGACGGGACGCTCAGCCTCAAGACCTGGAACGGCGACGCGTTCCAGGGGCGCGTCATCGCCGCGGTGCCGACCGCGAGGATGGAGTTCGCGTGGCGGCCCTTCGATTTCGACCCCGAGAGCCACGTCACCTGGCGTCTCGGGGGCGACGGCCCCGGATCGCGGCTCACGGTCATCCACGACGGGCTGCGGAGCCGGGAGGAACGGGACCACGCGCGGCTCTTCTGGCGCGATGCGCTGGACGCGCTCGCGAAATTCGCGGACGGCGAGGCGCCTTCGCCCGGATGGGGCGGAACCCATCCGGTCACCGTGCGCGCGCTCCTGCCGCGCACCGCGGCCGACGTCTGGCCCGTCCTCTCGACCGCCCCGGGACTCGCCAAGTGGGTGGCGAACGTGGAGCAATTCGAAGCGCAGCCCGGGAGCACGTTCCGTTTCCGGTCGCGCTACCGCGGGCAGGACGTTCTGGAGCAGGGCGTGGTGCAGGAGATCGTGCCCGAATCCAGGCTCAGGCTCTCGTGGGAATGGGTGGGCGAGAGATGGGCCGCGCCGACCGAGGTTCTCTTCGCGCTCGAGCCCGAGGCGGGGGGAACGTCCCTTCTGATCTCGCATTCGGGGTTCGAGCGAATCGAGGTCGCGGGCGGCGCCGACACCCGGAGGAACTACGCGAGCGGCTGGGCGGAGGTGCTCGCCGACTTGAAGCGGCTGGTGTCGCCGGTCGCGGCGCGGTAGCCAGGCTACACGCGCAGGACGATCTTCCCCACGTTTCGCCGTCCCTCGAGCAGATGGTGCGCCGCGCCGGCTTCGGCCAGCGGCATCACGCGGCCCGGCTCGGGATGGATTTCGCCCGAAGCGGTCAGGCGGATCAGCTCTTCCAGGGTCGTGCGCGCGAGCGCGGGCTCCCCCAGCAGGGGTCCCAGATTCAACCCATAGAATCCGCGGCTCGAGCGCAGCAACCGGAGCGGATCCAGCCGGGGTGTCGAAAGCCAGAGCAAGATCGCGCCGAGGAGGCCCCGATTCGAGAGGCGCGCCACGCCGCAGCTCACGAGGCGGCCGCCGGGCCTCAAGGCGCGGAGCCCTTCCCCGATCGACCGCCCGCCGACCGAATCGATCACGATGTCGAAGGCGCCTTCCTTGCCGTAGAGATGCTTGGCGACCCGATCCACGCGCGATCGCCGCGAATCCACCACGTGCTTCACGCCCTCGGCCTGGAGGCGCTCCCGCTTGAAGTGGGAGCTGGCGGCGCCCACCACCTCGAGCCCCGCCCGGCGCGCGAGATCGATCACCGCCAGGCCCACGCCCCCGGCCGCGGCGTGGAGAAAGACGCGCATGCCCGGCTCGAGGGGACCGGTGCGGTAGAGCGCGACGTAGGCGGTGCCGTAATTGAGCGGGAGCACGACCGCGGATTGGGAGCCGAGCGAGTCGGGGATCGCGAGCACGTTCCCCGCGGGCGCCGTGACGCGCTCGGCGTACCCGCCCGAGGCGTGAAACGCCAGCACGCGCTGGCCGACGCGAAATCCGTCCACGCCCTCCCCCACCGCCAGAACCTCGCCGCTGGATTCGAACCCCGGGATGAAGGGCCGATCGGGCGCGTCCGGATAGAGCCCCTGGCGCGCGAGCACGTCCGCGAAGTTCACGCCGGCCGCTCGATTCTGTAAGAGGATCTCCCCGGGCCGCACCACGGGATCGGGCGCCTCCTCGATGCGGAGACTCTTGGGTGGTCCGGGGCGGCGGAGCAGGACGGCGCGCATGGTCATGCCACGCCCGCCCGCAGTCGCAACGCCAGAGCCTCGACGCGGGCGTGGATCTCGTCGCGGATGCGCCGGACCTCCTCGGGAGATTTCCTCGCGGGATCCTCGATCGACCAGTCCTCGACCCTGCGCCCCGGGTACTCGCAGACCGCCGGGTCGTCGCAGCCCATCGAGATCACATGGTCCGCGCGGTCGAGCATGGCTCGATCCACCCGCTGGGGCGTTTGCCCCGTGAGGTCGATCCCGACTTCCTTCATGGCCGCGATCACGGGGGGATGCACGGCGTCCGCCGGCTCCGACCCGGCCGAGATGGCTTCGTGCCCGGGGGCCAGGAGCTCGAAGAACGCCTGCGCCATCTGGCTTCGGCCCGCGTTCTGACGGCAGAGGAAGAGAACGGTCATGGGAGGGACTATACCAGGGCCCGCGCCTTGTCGAACACGCCGCGCCACATGGCCTCCGTCAGTTTCCCCGTGCTGGTGTTCTGCTGGCTGGGATGATACGAGGAGAGGAGATGTCCGCCCTCCGGAAGCTCGGCCGATACGCCATGGCCGAACTCGGGCCGCGGCGCGATCTCCGGAAGCCTGAGCTCCCGCCGCGATCTCAGGAA
>Ga0137398_10000621_pt1 | contig 13095 bp, 8 predicted proteins | sample czorhiz216metaG_FD_106659 | JGI IMG/M metagenome (GOLD analysis project Ga0137398, IMG submission 106659) | Vadose zone soil microbial communities from Angelo Coast Range Reserve, California, USA - czorhiz2.16 metaG | ecosystem: Environmental > Terrestrial > Soil > Vadose zone | place: USA...
ACTGCCGGAGCATGTTCAAGCCATGGTCGAGGCGGATGTGGCGGCGGCTCGGCTCGCGGAAGAGACTCGTCAGTGGCTGCCCGCTGCCGGTTATGCCCCGATTGGCCTGTTCCAGCGCGCCGCCCTTCGCTGGCGCATGCGCGGCGGTTTCGTTGCTGCTCCCGGCTATCTCCTCAGGCTCTCTTTTTCGCCAACGGAGGAAGATTGGAAGGAAGGAAGTCGGCAAGAATTCCTCGCCATGGTTCGCCGGCCGTTTCGGCTCGCCCGCAAGTATGGCCGTGCGAAGAAAAGCTAGCGGGAGTTTACGCAGTAGACTCCCGCTAGCCGCGACACTGTTCACTTAAATAAACACACCCGCGTTCTGTGCTTCTAATTTTGGCGAGACACAGGCCTGAGAAGGGCATTTTCATCCCGAATCGAGCGCGCTTTTTGCGCTCCGGTTGGCTTTGCGGAGCGAGGAATCTGTTCTTGCTGCTAAACTGCCTGTCTTGGAGCTCTCCATGTTCTCGATTCGCGCTGCGACCATTGCCGACGTACCCTTGCTGAAGCGCCTGATCCAGGAGTTGGCAGAATACGAGCACGCACCCGATGCTGTCCTGCCCGAAGCGCATCTTCGTCAGGATGGCTTTGGCCCGGAACCAAAGTTCCGCGCCATCCTCGCCGAAGACAAGGATAGCGGGCAACCCGCTGGGTATGCGGTCTTCTTCCCTTGCTATTCCACATGGACGGGTTCCGGCATGTTCCTGGAGGACCTTTTTGTCCGCGAACCCTTTCGCGGTCGCGGCGTCGGGAAGGCTCTTCTCGCGGAAGTGGCGCGGATTGGCCGGCAGGAGGGTTGTCGCAGCATTCGGCTGGATGTTTTGACATGGAACGAACCCGCAATTCAATTCTACAAGTCGCTTGGCGCAGAGTATCTCGAGGAGTGGCGTAACGTCGTGATAAGAGAGGAAGCCTTGAACCGCCTCGCCCACTCTTCCCGCCTCGCCGCCCACCCGTAACCAACCTATTCACACATTCAGCAAGCCTTACAAGGCCTAGCCGCAGGATGAATTCGTCCGGTAGCAGTTCTTCATTCCTCGACGGAGAACATAAATGGGTCGGTCGACGGAGCGACGACGATGGTGTGTGCTGCGTCGGCGTAGAGCTTGTGTGTGTTCCAATCCACGTAACGCTGATACCTCACATCAGGATGGAAGTTAGACTTGTCGGGATAGTTGCTGGCGGAGAAGGCTCCGTAAAATTTTTCGCCGATAGCCAGCACGTGATCGTAATCGCCCAAGGCAAAGGAACCAACATTATCAGGTGTGTTCGCCAGAGGATGATGAAGATCATCCCAGTCTGTGCCCTTACCGCGCTCGAAATGGGTCTCCCAGCAGGCCACGCCCGGGCCGCCGCCGTTACACGTTCCCGGATTCACGAGCTTCTGGTAGAGAAATCCGACCGTTCCTTTGCTATTGATCGCGAGGGCGGGATTGGTGGCGGCGGCGACGGTTTTCAGGTCCGTTGCGCTCCAGGTCTTCCCGCCGTCGCTGGAGCTGCGTACGTGCAGGGTGAAATTGGCCGGGTTGCCGCCGTCTCCCCAGGCTACGTACACCTTTTGGCTGTTGTTAGGGTCTACGGCAATCGAAAGTTGGCTGCCAATGCGCTCGTTCCCCAAATTCCCTTTCCACGACATGACGAGGCCAGTGGCTACGCGGACTCCGTTCTTGCCGTCGCCTGTGTCCGTCAGCGCAGTGTAACCACCAGAGCCCCAGTTATCGTCGCGAAGGACCACCACGTCCGCAATGTTGCTGCCGCCGAACGGGAAACAGGGTGAGCTTGTTTCATTGCTGAGAAGTGCCACGTAGACGACTCCGCTCTTGTGAACCGCAGGACGCACGGAAGGCAGGTCCTGTCCACAAGTGGCGCGAGCCTCCAAGATGTTGTTCGTGAATCCGGCCGGAGCTGGCGCCGTAGCCGCGTTGAGCGACCAGTCCACGGTCGACGTCTGGCCCGTCACGCCCCCAAAAAAGGTGGAATTCGTTAGATTGTTGTTTCCCACATAGCCTTTGTCACCCGCAGAAGTAAAACCTTGGACGTAGGGCTGATCTTCCGGGAAGCGGTCGATCAGCACCGTCATGGGAGTTGCGCTGCTAAAGTCGCTGGTACGGAGAATGTTCATGTCCAGGCCCGCGCCTCCCTTCAGCACGCCGGCATAGAGGACGCCGCCGCTGGAGGCAAAGCGAATGGTGATGTCGCCGGTGCCGGAGAACGGACTATTACCCGGCACGATGCAGTTCAGGTGCCAGTGTTCGCCGCCGTCTTTCGAAAAGTAGATGGGCGCGTTGGCCGTGGAAATCATCGGCGGGCAAGGCGTGAAGGCGGACAGCACCATATGCCGAGGATTCTCGGGGTTCACCGCAATGTTCGGTTCCATGTCTCCGCGAGACTCGTTGCTGTACATCCTCGGGATCACATCGACCACTTTGACGTCCGGGCCACAGCCCGCCACTCCGAGAATCATCAATACGCACACCAAGCTCAGGGCTTGCGCCAGATGTTTACACCGCATATGCTCCTCCTACGACAGACAGAATTCGAGGAAATCTCTTCAAGACGGGAGCCGCTTCACTTCGCGGCTTTGCTTAGGCTTCGGATGCGTTCCAGCTCGCCTCGCTCTTGATAATCGAGCGGATTCAAGACGGTGTACTGATCCTTGACGCCGGGCATTTTCGTCTGGTTCCGGTGGAGCAGCCAAACGCCCTGTTGACCCTGTTTGAACTTCGGTGAGCCCTGCCACATCATATCGTCGCTGTTGGGAAAGAGCACCACGACGCTGTGGCCCGTCACTTTCCCTTTCACCACCGAATCCACGGTAATCTCCGCTTCATAGAAATCCGGGTCGTGCTCGGAACCGATATGGCGAATACTGGAGGGCTTCACGCCCGCCACCGTTCCGGCCACAATCGCTTCAGCGCTTGTAATTTCTCCTTTCAACGCTTCGTCCGCTGCTTTGCGGCGCGTCGACTCCACCTGCTCGTGTGCCTGCGGCGAAGTTCGGGTGTGGCTGAGTTCGATCACCGCCATGCTCTCTCCCAGCAGCCACCCTTTGGTGTAGAAAGTCGCCTGCTCCCCGGCCTTCACGGAGCCGGCCGTGGCGAGTTTCACGGTGATTTCCTGCCCGTTCAGGTCCGGCGGGGCACCCGGGGCCTCCACGATCTCGTCCACGCGCACCACTGCGGTGGAGTCCGAAGCTTGAACTTCGCTCATGGTCGTGGCGTTGGTCCTGGCCACCGTTCCCACGAAGATGAACGTTGCCTGTCGAATGAGGCTCTCCATGCTTGTTTGTTGTTGTGGGTCTCCCGGGCTGCCGGGGGTCTCTGCAGGATGCAAAGTGAACAGGATGAAAGCAAGTGCGAATACATGGGACATGACAGGCCTCCCTTTCCTTTATGCAGAGTAAGGCGCCGAGTGGCCTCAGCAAACTTTACAGCACTTTGGGAGTAGGGCTGTTTGCTCAAGTAGTGCTCAAAGGCCGCAAATCGTTTCACCGCAAATCTAGCTTCCGCAATCGGCCTCTTCGGCTCCCCCGGCCTTAAGGCGGGCGTCTTGACACTCGAAGATCAGCGGCCTTGGGCTTGCGCCTTGGCTTTGGAGCTTTCCCCCGGGCGGGCGGCCGCCGGAAGGTTCATTTCGCGATTCCAGGCTCGCGCCGTGTCCGTCGTAAGCCTTCGCGTCTCCGGGCCCATCCGCTCCCAGGCGGTAGCGAGCCACTTCGGGCATCGGACGAGGTCCTGGACAAAGCCCACTTGTAGGAGGTTAACGACTTCGCGGTCGTCGCAGCGTTGCATAAGCAGGTATTTGCTACCTCCATGTGCAGGTGTCCCTACCAAAAACTCCGTTCTTACTGAACTGGTTGAATTCAGGCAGCCGTCGCTGTAGCTTTTCGGCGACATGCTCACGATCATTCTCTCGCTGTTTTCTTCTGCTCGGCAAGTCTTTCAAACTCGAGCAGCGCTGCACGCTGAGATTCTTGCCCTCCGACATCAGCTCTTGGTCCTCCAGCGCTCGATCTGATTCATAAAATGAGCTCGGCGAATCCTGGCTGGGGCGCTCCACGGATTCACGGAGAATTGTTGAAACTGGGATTCGAACTGTCGCAAGTCACGGTTGCCAAGTACCTGGTCCGGCACCGGAGGCCGCCCATCGCAGAATTGGCGCACGTTTCTGAAGAACCACATGCAGAGCTTGGTCTCTGCCGATTTCTTCGTGGTTCCCACGATCACGTTCCGGATTCTGTTTGTTTTTGTGATTCTCTCACATGATCGCCGGCGTCCTCGGAAGGGTGGTGGAGCTTCCGGAGGTCGGTGGACTGCATCACCGATATGAACGCCGGGCCGCCTAGAGCGTGACGGATCTGTGCTCTCCTACACCTAAACTTTGCGGAGAACTCCGCTTTGTGGCGCCGCGAACAGCGTACCGTCAGGATGCTCGACGATCATCGGTTCACGAGCGAGTACATCCAGATGATTGATAGGGTCGGACACGACGAGTGTCGTGGGAGCAGGCCGTTTGGCGTCAAGGTACGAACGTTGGCGTGGGAGCACCCGCTGCTAATAGCGACGACACACAACAAAGTCGCGCCGCCCAGAGTTTGCCGACCGAGACTGCTCACCGCGCGCCTTGGGGATGGTAGCCCTATAGCGTGTTGTGCGGCCATTGCCAATTTTTCATCACCTGTCGCTTTGGGCGAGGCCGGCGCGAGGAGTTATACCAACTTGGTCTGGCCGGGCATCGCTACGGGCGCGACGGCGAGCGCAGCGTCCCACTCGAGTTTTGCTGGCATGAGACTCTCGGTGGAGGTCAACGCCTGCTCCCAAGAGACTTCCTGCCCGGTGTAAGCGGCCATGCGTCCCATGATCGCCGTCATGGTGCTCTCGGCAACTTCCTTCAGCTCGTTGTAGGGCTTGCCGGCACGGATGCTGGCGATCAGATCGGTGTGCTCCTGGACGTAAGGCAGATTGTTTGCGCCGGTGTAGCGCCAGCTCTTCTCGCCGGTGATGGCGTATTTGTTGGCTTGGCAAAGGCCTTTCGTTCCGGCGAGGCTCTCGGAAACGTTGTTGGCGCAATTAGGCATCTGCCGGCAGAAGCTGGCCACGTGGACGTCGTTGGGGTACTCGTAATCCACGGCGAAGTGATCGTAGATGTTGCCGTAGATAGAATCAGTGCGGACTTGTCTGCCGCCGTGGCCCGTGGCTTTGACGGGGTGCGCGCCAAGAGCCCAATTCGCGACGTCGAGGTTGTGCACATGCTGTTCGACGATGTGGTCGCCGCAGAGCCAAGTGAAGTAATACCAGTTGCGCATCTGCCACTCCATGTCGCTCCAGCCGGCTTGCTTTGGATGAACCCAGATGGGCCCCTGATTCCAGTAGACGCGCGCTGAGACGATATTGCCGATGGCACCGTCGCGAAGACGGTTCATCGTCTCGATATAGCCGTCCTGATGCCTGCGCTGCGTGCCAGCGCCAACGGCGAGACCCTTGGCCTTGGCTTGCTCGGCGATTTCAAGGACCGACCGAATCCCCGGGCCGTCAACCGCGACGGGCTTTTCGGTGAAGATGTGTTTGCCCGCGGCGACGGAGGCCTTCAGATGCGCGGGCCGAAAGCCTGGCGGCGTGGCGAGAATAACGTAGTTGATGTCCGATGCGAGAACCTTCTCAAATGCATTGAAGCCGGTGAAACGCCGGTCCTCGGGAACTTCGACGGTGTTGCCAAAATTGCGGATGGTTTCGTCGCTCTGGGCAACACGGGTCAGCACGTCGAAGCTCTTGTCGAGATTATCCTCGAAGACGTCTCCCATGGCGACGAGCTTGACGCCGCGGGCGGAGCTCAGAACGTCTTTGGCGGCGCCCGTGCCGCGTCCACCGCAGCCGATCAGTCCTACTTTGATCAAGTCGCTTCCCGCAGCGTGAACGGGCAGGCCAGTGAACCGGCTAGCTACCGCGCCGCCCACCAGCGCCACACTCGATTGCCTCAGGAAATTGCGACGCGATGACTTAGCCTTGTTTTCTTCCTCGTGGTTTGCCATTGCTCTATCCTCCTTGTGCAAGCTGAAAACCGTTGCAGCGCGGCCGTTTTTGCGTACGGGCCAGCGCGCGTTTGATTCCCGGGCTAATTCTGTTTGGTCACCTTCGATTTCAAACCTTTGAGATTGTCTTGCTCCTCGAGCGGGCGTACTACTCGGAAGCCGACAAACAGCGCGTCGGTGTGCCACCAAATGCTCTGGGGAAGCTGTGGGTCCTGCTGGCTCCATTCGCGAGTGGAGGCGCGTCGCGAGGCAGAACGCAGGCGTGCGGCGTCATCGTCCCATGAGCCGCCGCGCACGATGTAGGGATATTCCTTTTCGGTTGGAATCAGCACAGGGCTTAACACGGGCGCGTCCAGTTTGAAGCTGCCGTAGTAGTCCTTGTCGTAATAGTCGAGGACCCACTCGGCGACGTTGCCAAAAATATCATAAAGACCCCACGGATTGGGTTTCTTCTTGCCGACGGGGTGGGTGCGGGCGTCGGAGTTGTCGAGGTACCAGGCATAGTCGCCCAGCGGCTTCGGATCGTCGCCGAAAAGGTAAGCTGATTTTGAGCCCGCGCGCGCGGCGTACTCCCATTCGGCTTCGGTGGGCAAGCGATAGGTTTTTCCTGTTTTGGCGGAGAGCCAGCGACAGTACTCCATTGCGGCGTGGTGGGTGATATTGATGACCGGATAGCCATCGTGGCCGAACCCGAAAGTGGGATCGGTATAAGGGGGCGTTGGCCGCGTGAAGGCATCGGCAAACTTATTGCTGATGCTGTTGTGCGACGCCGGCGACGAAGAACGCTGCAGGTCCTGGCTGAAGGCAAAAACATCGTATTGTTCCCAGCGTATCTCGGTTTTTTCCATCCAGAATGGGCGGACGGTGACCAGATGCTGAGGCCCTTCGTCGGCCGATCGCTTCCCTTCGCTGGCCGGGCTGCCCATCATGAAAGTGCCGCCGGGAATGGGCACCATCTCGAAATTCACGTCCGTTCCGGGAATTGTCTCCGTGTAGGACTTCACGTCCGGCTGGCGGCCGGATTTAGTTTGGCTGAAGAGGCGGGCTGAAAAAAGAGAAGAAGAAAACGTGGCGACGAGGCAAAATAAAATTCGTGAGTGATGTGTCATTCGTGCGCGGTTCATGATCTCCAATGTGGTTTTTGCGCTGGCTCTGCTACGATGCCACTCGAAGTCGCAAGAGTGAAGGCAGATGAAATTGTTTCGAGGCTCGACAGTTTGTTCCCTCGCCATGGTGGGATTCTGCATTTTCGCGGCGGCGCAGTGCCTCAGCGCTCTCAAAGAACAGAAGCAGGGATTGCGCCGCTTCGAGTTTACAGAACCTTACATGGGGACCATGTTCAAGATTGTTTTTTACTCCTCGGACGAGTCCAGTGCCCTGGAGGCCTCGCGCGTCGCGTTCAACCGCATCGCAGTGCTGGATCATATCATGAGCGACTACCAGCCCAGCAGCGAGCTGATGCGACTTTCCGAGCTCGCCGGTGGCCCGCCGACGAGGATCAGCGATGATCTGTATGGAGTCATGAGCGCAGCGCAGGAGATTGCACAGAAGTCGGACGGGGCATTCGACATCACAATCGGCCCGGTGGTGCGGCTTTGGCGCAGGGCGCGACGTCAACATGAACTGCCTGAGTCGGCTCGGCTGGCGCAAGCGCTCGAACTCGTCGGGCACGAGAAACTGCGGCTCGACGCCAAGGCGCGAACGGCGCAGCTGTTGAAACCCGGCATGCTGCTCGACTTGGGCGGGATCGCGAAAGGTTATGCCGCCGACGAAACGCTGCGGTTGCTGAAAGGATACGGAATTGATCGCGCGCTAGTCGCGGCGGGTGGAGATATCGCGGTCGGCGAGCCACCGCCGGATAGGGAAGGGAACGGCTGGACAATTGCGGTGGCCTCACTCGATTCGCCGGCGCAAAGGCCCAAGCGGTACGTCGCCCTGCACAATGCTGGTATTTCGACATCTGGAGATTTGGAGCAGCACGTCGAGATTAACGGGACGCGCTACTCTCATATTGTCGATCCTAAGAGCGGACGTGCGATCACCGGGCGGGTTAGCGTCACAGTGATCGCACCGGACGACACTACGGCTGATGCTTTGGCCACAGCGGTTTGCGTCCTTGGATTGGAACGCGGCCTAAAGTTGATCCAGTCCATTCCGGAGACTCGCGCGCTGATTTGTCAGGCGAAGAATGGCGAACTGCAGTGCTCCGACTGGCACTTTCCGGCGACGCGAGATCAGTCACACGATTCCCCGATAGTACGCGACGAGAACTGCGACAACAACCACAATTGCTGTGACGACCGGCAACATGCGCCCGCGAAGTGCAAGGCGCAACGGCCCGGCCGCTGGCGTGGTGGGCGGGGAGACCCCCGAGTCAGTGTCGCGCTTCAGGCGGACTGGTCATGAAGGAGGTATTCCACCGACCGTCCAACTTGGCCCTGTGCCGAGTGAACCTCTTTTCGGCGATGTGGCGGGTGCGCCCCTTACACTAGGTCAAAATGTCAAAGCCCCATGGCCAGCAGTTCTCGAAACAGTTTGGGACTCCAGCCGCCGCGGTCAAAGACAACGGTGGAGTGCCGGCGCGGCCCCAGGAGTTCACGCACTTCGCGTAGCACAGGTGTAAGCATTCGAGTCATGGCGGCGTTCGCATCGGCGGTGACAACAAACAAGGGATCGCCGCGTTGATCGTTGACCCAATAGTCAGTGGTTGCGGGCGCGGCTAGAGTCTGCAGCAGCCTCCTTCCAGCGCGGGATCAACGTTTCTTTGGTTGCAGGGGTCAGATCTGAACTGACGGCCTTCGGGTTATGAGCGCAATTCCTGCCTACACGTGGTACAAAGTCGTGCAACGAAATGCAAGAAAACTCGGCGTCGATCACCACAACAGCTTGGCTCCCAGTTGAAGCTGACGGGGAAAGCCGCTGTCCACGGTGCTAACCCTTCCTGGGAACAGGCTGCCGAAGTTCGCGTCGTTGGGGTTGGAGTTAAACCGTGCCAGTGGGAAGGCGTAATGGTTTAAAACGTTAAACGCCTCCCCGCGCAACTGCAGCCTGAAACGCTCCGTTAGGGCGAACGTCTTGTTCAGTGAAGCATCCATGGTGAAGGTGTTATACATACGGATCTGGCCGCTGCGGAAGGGTGTTTCCCTCGGGGCGTAACTGGGCAGAATCAAGAAGTTGTAGGTGGAAAAGTCCGTGCCGCACCCGTAAGTCAAGCTGTAAGGCTGCGGCGTAATGTTCCCCGAATCGTCCATGCGCAACACGCAGGGGCGCATGCCATAGACTTGCGTCGAATGCCAATTGGGGGTGAGCTTGGGGTCGCGCAGGATGCGCACGTTACCGGGCAGGTCGGCAGGTTCACCTGATTGCGCGCCCAGGAAGGTGCTCAACTGCCACCCGCCAATGAGCCGGTCGAAGAGTCCGTTTACATGGCCGCCGATCCAGCGCCCCCTGCCGAACGGAAGCTGGTACACGGTCGTCAGCTTCAAGGCGTGCGGGCGATCGTTAAAATACGGTCCTTGCTGCATGATGTCGCGATAAGGATCGTCGTAGCCCCAGCGCTCGATACACTTAGAAAAGGTGTAGTCGGCAAGGAGATTGAGGCTCTTCCGCCAGCGCACGTTGTAGTTGATCTGTAGAGAGTTATACCAGGTCGCTCCGCTGTTCAGACCTTGCCGCAGCAGGTCACCGCTGAACTGCGGAAACGGTCGTGCGAGCTGGAAGCGCGACAGAGTCGGCGAAATATAAAAAGATGTCCCTAGGAAAGCCGGCTGTTGATAGAACGGATTGGGTAGCTTTGCGTTGCAGTACGCGGGACTCCCTCCTTCCAAGAGGTTGCACTGACGGCGCAGGTCCAAGCTGGGAATGTTGTAGGCGCGCTCGGTTTGGATATTGTGTCCGCGGCTGCCCACATAGGACACTTCGATCACGGAAGACCAAGGCAGCTCCATCTGAAAGCCGAACGAGAACTGGTCCACCGAGGGTGTTTTGAATTGCGGATCGAACCAGGAGAAGTCGCGACCCACAAACGTTGCCGCACCCCGGCTTGAACCTGAGGGCGTCAGGATGCCGTTCGGATAGGGATTGGAGAGCAGATTAGGGATGGGCGTTCGTCCGGCGTCGTTACTCGAAACGAGTGGCGTGCTGGTGCTGAAACCTGTCGTTTTCTGCCAGTTGTTGTTGGGATTGGCGAAATAGCGTCCCCAGCCGCCTCGCATAACCAGGTGACGCGTCAACTGGTAGGCAACACCGATCCTAGGCTGGAGATTCCCGTAGTTGGTGTTCGCAGATTTCGTAGGGTTGCCCCCACCCGCAAAGGTCAGACCGCCCTTGTAATTGGCGAGTTCCGGAAACCGGGAGGGGTCGGCTTGTGCGTTCGGATCGAACTGGTAGTCAAGCCGTCCGTATTTTTCGTCTGGGGCCAGAGTGAAGTCCCAGCGTAGGCCGAGATTCAAGGATAGCCGCGAACTCACTTTCCAATCGTCCTGAACAAAGGGCGCGTAATACCATTGCCGGAAGAGCGGAAACAACGGATAGTTCGAGCCGCCTTCAGAAGGTACACCCAACAGGAAGCTCGCGAGGCTGTTTCCGCTGAGCGAGTCCCCCTGGTTCCAAGTCTTCTGCGTATAGTCTTTCCAGGCCTTGAATCGCCAGATGTTGCCTGTGCTGTTCAGAATGTAGTAGATGCGTCGAAAGTCCAAACCGGTGTGTAGGGAGTGCGACTTCCAAATTTTGGTGACATTGGGGCTGATCCCATAATTGTTGGTGAGGTTGACGTCGCGATAGCGTCCGAGATAGCTGTATCCGTCGAATTCGTACCGCCCGAAAAACTTACTTCCCGGCAATTGATTGACGGCGGCAGAGGGGAAGCCCAGTGTAGTAAGGTCGAAGCCCAGGTCTCCCGCGCCGAAACCCTGCTCGATAAACCGGTTAAAAGAAACCCGCACGTTACCGATGAAGGTCGAAGAGAACGCTCCCACCCAGTCCACGACAGCGGCCCAGTTGAGCCGCTGGAAGGGCTGCTGCCCTCCCTGTCCGGGTCCGCTGAAAACGCCATTGTCGTTGCGGTTTTCGGTGCGGCTGTTCTGGGCATAGCGGGCAAACACCCGGTGCTTCTGGCCAATGACCTGATCCACTCTGGCAATGTAGTTGTAAAACTTGTCTTTTGCGAAGTAGCCAGGCACGGAGAAATTGTTCTGGCCGTAAGCCGAATTGGGGGTGGTCGTGTTGGGCTTTGGAAAGTAGCTCAGGATCTTCAGCGCGATGGGATTGATCATATTGGCGGGGATCTGATTATTGGGAAATGGAGAACGAATGGGGTTGCCTTGCGCATCAAAGCTGGCGGTAAAGGGGTTGTAAATCGTGATGGGCTGCTTGTTTTGATCGACCAGTTTGCTGAAGTCACCATTCAGAAACTCCGGTGCGGGCACCGATAAGAGCAGCGGTGTGGGCGTGCCTTCCCTGTAGTTCTCGATGCTGAAAAGGAAGAACGTCTTGTCATGGCCGTTGTACAACTTGGGAAGAATGACCGGGCCTTCGATCTGCCCCCCGTACTGGTCCAAATAATGGATGGTGCGCGGTGCGCCCTTGGAGTTGTTCTGGAAGGTGTTGGCGTCCAACCAGGTGCGCCGCATGAACTCCCAACCGGAGCCGTGAAACTGGTTGCCGCCGCTCTTGAGAACCACGTTCATGATGCCGCCGGCGGTGTGCCCATACTGCGCGTCATAGGTGTTGCTCTGCATCTTGAACTCTTGGACCGCATCGACGATGGGCACATAGGCAACGTTGTTGTCGCCGGCCTGGCCGTTGTTCGGGGCGCCATCCATCAAAAACTCGTTCTGGCGCTGCCGGCTGCCGTTGATCGACCATTCGGCGATGGCGCCATTGTCAAAGGGCCGCTGCCAAATGGCCGAGCCGCGAAAAGTCACGCCGGACATCATGGCGCCAAGCATAAACGGATTGCGCGAGTTCAAGGGCAGTTCGGCAACTCGCTGCGTGTCAACCACGCCACCGCGATCGGCCGTGGACGTTTCGAGCAACGGTGCCTCCGCCGTGACGGTCACGGACTGGCTCTCCGCCCCGAGCTGGAGTTGAATCGGCAGCGAGGCCGTTTGCGCGACCTCTAACGTAACGCCTTGCCGCATGTACTGCTTGAAGCCGGGATGCTGCACGCTTACGGTGTAAGTGCCGGGCCGCAGGAAGGGAATAGAAAAGTTTCCGTGCGAGTCCGTCTTCCCGGATGAGACTTCGTTGGTGCTGATGTTACGGGCCTGAACGGTCGCTTCAACAACTGCCAGGTCCTGTGGATCGGTCACACGCCCGGTGAGAGTGGCGCGAAATTCCTGCGCACAGGCGATGGACGCGAACAGGAAAAAAGCCCAGGCCAAGCAGTAGCTTCGTCTCATCATGATGGCCTCCGTGTGTAAAAGGTAGTGACCCTCGGCGATGAATGAAATGATGCTCTCTATGAGAAGAAGCAGCGCGGCGTGTGACTAGCGTACAGGCGTGGCTGGCCGCCTCTTACCACAGGGACTTGACGGGACCTTAGTGTCACAAGAATTTGGTGGCAATAGGGTGATTACCCGATTTTTGCTGGGGGTTTTTCCCTACTAAAGACTAATCTGTAAGGGTTGGTACAAAATAGCGGATTCATTCTGTGCCTGCCATGAGAACCTTTTCGGCCAGTTGGCTCCTGCCCGGTCTCACCGGAGTCGTGGCCCTTTGTCTGACCCTCGGCTTTCGCGAGCCCCCACCGCCGGACGCGCCGCAAGTGAACCAAGTGCACGGCGCAAGTTTCGTTGCGCGCGACCTAGACTTCGTTCTACGCAACGGCGCCGCTTCGGAAAAGCACCAGATCGAGACCATGGCCGGTGGCGTTGCAGTGCTGGATTTCGACAACGACGGCCGCCCGGACCTCTTCTTCGCCAATGGGGCGACACAACCTGGTTTAGAGAAGAGCACCCCCGCTTATTGGAACCGGCTCTACCGCAACCGCGGCGACGGCACCTTCGAAGATGTCACCGCCAAATCCG
>Ga0137398_10000624_pt1 | contig 13090 bp, 24 predicted proteins | sample czorhiz216metaG_FD_106659 | JGI IMG/M metagenome (GOLD analysis project Ga0137398, IMG submission 106659) | Vadose zone soil microbial communities from Angelo Coast Range Reserve, California, USA - czorhiz2.16 metaG | ecosystem: Environmental > Terrestrial > Soil > Vadose zone | place: USA...
CGGGCACCTGCGCTACCTGCGCGCCGCCAGGGAGCTGGGGAACCTTCTGGTGGTGGCGGTCAACGACGACCGATCGGCCCGCCGGCTGCGCGGGGCCGGACGGCCGGTCGTCAGGGGCCGCGATCGTGCGCGCCTCATCGCGGCGCTCGAAGGCGTCGATGCGGTGGTGCTTTTCGGAGGGTCGACCGTGGCGCCGCTTCTCAGGCGTCTTCGGCCGGACGTTCACTGCAAAGGGACCGACTATCGCCCCGAGACCGTGCCCGAGAGGGAGATCGTGAGGGGATACGGGGGAGAGGTGCGCGTGGCGGGCGACCCGAAGCGGCACGCCACGACCGATCTCTTGAAGCGGATCGCCGCCAGGAGCGACGTCGGGTCGTAGGAGCCTGTCCGTGTCCTAGCGCGCGCCCTTCCCGACGGACCGCCCCTTCTTCATCGCCGGTCCGGGTCGTCTCGATTCGGCGTCGGCGCCGGGGGTGTCGTGATCGTGCCCCTCGTGCGCTCCGGCGGTTTTCTCCTCGCCCTTCGCCTTCTTCTCACGGCGCGACTTCTTCTCGTCCTTCTGCTTCTTGAAGGTGGGCTCGGAGCCGATCAGCTCGACGATCGCCAGCTCGGCGCCGTCTCCGAGGCGCGGCCCGAGCTTGAGCGTCCGCGTGTATCCCCCGGGACGGGTGGCGAACCGCGGTCCCAGCGTATCGAACAGCTTCTTGACCACGTCCCTGTCGCTCACATGCTTGACCACCTGCCGGCGGGCGTGAAGATCGTCCCGCCGGGCGAGGGTGATCAGCCGCTCCGCGAACGGCCGGAGCTCCTTGGCCTTCGGCAGGGTGGTCGTGATCCTCTCGTATCGGAACAGCGAGGTGGACAGGCTGCGCAGGAGCGCGCGCCTGTGGCTCGAGGTGCGGCCCAGTTTCCGGAGACGAACGCCGTGTCGCATCGGCCCCTACTCTTCCTTCGGCGCCAGGATGTGGTCCACCTTCATCCCGAGCGACAGTCCCATTTCCGCCAGCAGCTCCTTGATCTCGTTGAGCGACTTGCGGCCGAAATTCTTGGTCTTGAGCATCTCCGCCTCGGTGCGCTGCACCAGGTCGGCAATGGTTTTGATGTCGGCGTTCTTGAGGCAGTTGTACGAGCGGACCGAAAGCTCCAGCTCCTCGATCGATCGGAGGAGGTTCTCGCGCAGCCGCTCCTTTTCGCGGTCCACCTCCTCTTCGTTCATCTCCGGGGTTTCCTCGAAGTTGATGAAGATGGAGAGGTGGTCCTTGAACAGCTTGCTGGCGAGCGCCAGGGCGCTCTGCGGCGCCACGGCGCCATTCGTCCAGACTTCGACCGTCAGCTTGTCATAATCGGTCGTCTGCCCGAGACGGGCATCCTCGACCACGTAGCTGACCTTCTTCACCGGCGAATGGACCGAGTCGATCGGGATGTAGCCGATGCTCAGGTCCTGATCAAAATTGCGATCGGCCGCGACATATCCGCGACCGGGCTTGACCCGCATTTCGATATTGAGCCGCCCCTCCTCGGACAGGGTGGCGATGTGCACGTCGGGATCCAGGATCTCGACGTTCGGGTTGCTCTCGATGTGACCCGCCTTGATCTCTCCCGCCCCTTCCGCCCGCAGGGTGATCGTCTCCGGATGGCTGACGTTCATCTTGAGGGGGATCTGCTTGAGGTTGAGGATCAGATCCACGGTATCCTCGACCACGCCGGGGATCGACGTGAACTCGTGCAGGACCCCGTCGATCTTGACCGCCGTGATGGCGGCGCCTTCGACGGAGGACAGCAGGACGCGTCGCAGGGCGTTCCCGATCGTCGTCCCGAAGCCCCGCTCGAACGGCTGGGCCCAGAATTTCCCGTAGGTCGGGGTCAGCGACTCACGGTCACACTCGAGGCGCTTCGGCCTCTGAAACCCTTTCCACAGCATTTCCGCGCTCCTCCTTGGGGATCGCCGTCGCGTGCGGCGATCCGTCGTCGTTACTTGCTGTACAGCTCGACGATCAACTGCTCCTGGATTGGCAGGGTGATCTCGTCGCGCCGCGGCAGGTTCTGAACCGTTCCCTTCTGGGACTCGGCGTCCATCGTCAGCCAGGCCGGGAGACCGCGGCCGCGCGCGGCATCCAGAGAGGCCTGCACCGCCGCATTCTTGCTGATCTTGTCCTTGAGACCGACCACCTGGCCCGCCTTCACCAGATAGGCGGGAATGTCGAGCTTGCGTCCATCCACGCGCACGTGGCCGTGGGCGATGAGCTGGCGCGCCTGGGCGCGCGAAGCGGCGAAACCGAGCCGGAAAACGATGTTGTCAAGACGCCGCTCGAGCCCCTGAAGCAGCATCTCGCCGGTCACGCCCTTCTTGCGGGCCGCCTCCTGGAACGCCAGGCGGAACTGATTCTCGAGCAGGCCGTAGACGCGCTTGACCTTCTGCTTTTCGCGGAGCTGGATGCCGTAACCCTGCATCTTGACCCGCCGCTTCCCGTGCTGTCCGGGTGCGAAATTGCGCTTCTCGATCGCGCACTTCTCGGTGAAGCAGCGGTTCCCTTTCAGGAACAGCTTCATCCCCTCCCGGCGACAGAGCCGGCAGACCGCCCCTCGAATCCTTGCCACGACCTGACCTCCTCCTTAAACCCGCCGGCGCTTCGGCGGACGGCACCCGTTGTGCGGGATCGGGGTGACATCCTTGATCGCCTTGATCTCGAGACCGAGGCCCTGAAGCGCCCGGATCGATGACTCGCGGCCCGCCCCTGGCCCCGTAACCCTGACTTCGACCTGACGCACGCCATGCTCGCGCGCCGCATTTCCCGCCGCCTGGGCGGCGAGCTGGGCGGCGAACGGCGTGCCCTTGCGCGATCCCTTGAAGCCGACGCACCCGGCGGACGACCAGGAAAGAACGTTGCCCGTCTGGTCGGTGAAAGTGATCACCGTGTTGTTGAAGCTGGCATGCACGTTGGCGATGGCGAAGGGAACGTTCTTCTTCTCTTTCTTCTTGGCCCCCTTCTTCTCGACCGCCGCCTCGGCGCCGCTCGCCGCGGCCTCGCCGCCCTTGGCGGCCTTGGAGCTCTTCTCGGTCTTGTCGCTTTTCGGCTTCGCCTCGCCCGCCGCTTCGTCCTGGTCGTTCCTGGCGTCCGCCATCGTGTCCCCTTATCCCTTCTTGCCGACCACGGCCTTCTTCTTGCCGGCGACGGTCTTGCGCGGGCCCTTCCGGGTCCGCGCGTTCGTGTGCGTGCGCTGGCCGCGCACCGGCAGATTGCGTCGGTGCCGCATGCCGCGGTAACAGCCGATGTCGATCAGCCGCTTGATGTCCATCTGGACGTTCTTGCGCAGGTCGCCCTCGACCTGCCCCTCTTCCTGGATCACGTCACGGATCCGGCGCACCTCATCTTCGGCCAGGTCCTTGACCTTGATCTCCTTGCCGACCCCGGCCTTCCCCAGGATCCGGGTGCTGCGCGATTTGCCGATCCCGTAGATATAGGTCAGCGCGATCTCGATCCGCTTGTTCTGCGGAAGATCCACTCCGGCGATGCGGGCCACGGTCTGCCTCCTATCCCTGGCGCTGCTTGTGCTTGGGGTTGTCGCAGATCACCCGGACGACCCCCTGGCGCTTGATCACCTTGCACTTATCGCAAATTTTCCTGACCGAGGCTCGAACCTTCATGTCATCTCTCCGCGGGCCCCGCGGGGCACGCTCACTTGAAGCGATAGACGATCCGTCCGCGCGACAGGTCGTACGGCGACAACTCGACCAGGACGCGATCGCCCGTCAGGATCCGGATAAAATTCTTGCGCATCTTCCCCGAGATATGCGCCAGCACCTGATGTTTGTTATCCATCTCGACGCGGAACATGGCGTTCGGCAGCGGCTCCACCACCACCGCTTCCACCTGGATCGCCTCGTCCTTCGGCACCTAGATCCCCTCCACGTCGCCGCCGAGAATGAACGGGCCGTCGGCGGTCACCGCGATCGAACGCTCGAAGTGCGCCGACAGCGCCCCGTCGACCGTGGAGGCGGTCCAGCCGTCCGACTCGATCCGCACCTCGGGCGAGCCGACGTTGATCATCGGCTCGATCGCCAGAACCAGGCCTTCCTTCAGGACCGGTCCGCTCCCGGGCGCCCCGTAGTTCGGCACCTGGGGATCCTCGTGCAGCGCGGTGCCGATCCCATGGCCGACGAAGTCGCGGACGATCGAGTAACCGTGCCCCTCGGCATGCGTCTGGATGGCCGCCGAGACGTCCGACAGTCTCCCGCCGGGTCGGGCGGCGGCGATCCCGCGGTGCAGCGATTCGCGGGTGACCCGCATCAGCGTCTCGGCCTGCCGCGACACCCGCCCGACCGGCACGGTCACCGCGGCATCCCCGAAGTAACCGTCCAGGACGACTCCGAAGTCGAGACCGATGATGTCACCGTCCTTCAGGACCTTCCTGGGCGACGGAATGCCGTGCACCACCTCTTCGTTGACGGAGGTGCAGAGCACCGCCGGGTAGCCGCGGTACCCCTTGAACGCGGGGCGCACGCCGGCCTCCTGACACATCTTCTCGGCGGTCCGATCCAAATCCCGGGTGCTCAGGCCAGGCTCGACCTGCCGGGCCACCGCCTGCAGAATCCGGGCGACGATCCGGTTGCATCGATCCATGGTCTCGATTTCATCCCTCGACTTGTAGATGATCATCTCCCCAGCGCCGGAAAGGCGGCCTTGATCCGGCCGCACACTTCATCCGGCGTCCCCCGGCCATCGATCGTCCGCATCAGCCCGGCTTTCTCGTAATGGGCGACGAGCGGCGACGTCTGCTCCTGGTAAACCCGCAACCGGGCCTCCACCGCCGCCCGGTTGTCATCGCTGCGCGCCTGGAGCGTCCCGCCGCAGCGATCGCACACCCCTTCCACCCGCGGACGGCGATAGCGCGCGTGGAACACCGTCCCGCAGGTTCCGCAGACCAGCCGCCCGGTGATCCGGTCGACGATCTCCGGCTCGGGGACGGCGATGTTGATCACGCCGTCGAGAGCGACACCGCCCTCCTGCAGCACCCGGTCGAGCATCGCCGCCTGCGCCAGCGTCCGCGGAAAACCGTCCAGCAGGAATCCCGCCGCCGCGTCCGGCTTCGCCAGCCGCGCCGCCATCAACTCGCCCACCACATCGTCCGGGACCAGATCGCCGCGCTCGACGATCGAGCGCACCTTCTGGCCCAGGGACGACCCCTCTTTCATCGCCGCCCGCAGCATGTCGCCCGTGGCGATGTGCGGCACCCCGATCCGCTCCCGGATCGCGGCCGCCTGGGTTCCCTTTCCGACCCCGGGAGGCCCGAACAGCACGAGGCGCAAGCCCCCTCGGAGCGCCATGCCCTCAACCGCGCCGACCGCGAATCCTCGCCCCCTTGAGGAAACCGTCGTAGTGCCTCATGATGAGCTGCGATTCCACCTGCTGGATGGTGTCCATCGCGACGCCGACCACGATCAGGAGCGAGGTGCCGCCGAAGAAGAATTTCACTCCGAGCCCCTGCGTCAGGAAGGCGGGCAGGAGACGATCGAGCCCCGGTCCGATTCCGGGCAGGGTCTGCACATTGAGCCCGCTGATCAGGATCTGCGGCAGCAGCGCGATCACACCCAGATAGATGGCGCCGACGAATGTCAGACGCGTCAGGATCGTGTCGAGAAACTCGGCGGTCGGCCGGCCCGGACGGATCCCCGGGACGAACCCGCCATATTTCTTCATGTTATCGGCCACGTCCATCGGATTGAAGATGATCGAGATGTAGAAGTAACAGAAAAAGATGATTCCCAGAAAGTAGAAAAGATTGTGCAGGGGGCCGTTGTAATCGAGCTGCCGGTAGAGCGTGCTCCACCCCGGCTTGGTCTGGGCCCCCGTCCATTGCAGCAGCGTCAAGGGAAACGCCAGAAGGGACGACGCGAAGATCACCGGGATCACGCCGGCGGTATTGAGCCGGAGCGGCATGTGGGTCTGCACCCCTCCGTACATCCGCCGTCCCACGACCCTGCGGGCATACTGGACCGGAATCTTCCGTTGCGCACGCTCCACCCAGACGATCAGCGCGATGACGCCCGCCATCATGATCAGGAGAAGGATCAGGGTGATCGGGGACAGGTTGCCGGTGGTGACGTCCTCGTAAAGGGTCGCGACCGCCTTCGGAAGACCCGAGACGATCCCGGCGTAGATGATCAGGGAGATGCCGTTGCCGATGCCGCGATCGGAGATCTGCTCCCCGACCCACATGATGAACGCCGTGCCGGTGGTCAGTGTCAGGATGGTCATCATCCGGAATCCCCAACCGGGGTAGGTCACCACCCGTGCGCCGGCGGACGAGCCGCTCAGATTCTCCAGCCAGAAAGCGATCCCGAGCGATTGCACCAGCGAGAGGACCACCGTCCCGTAACGGGTGTACTGGGTGATCTTCTTGCGGCCGACTTCCCCTTCCTTGGAGAGCTTCTCCAGGGAGGGGACGATCACCGTGAGCAGCTGCAGAATGATCGAGGCCGAGATGTACGGCATGATCCCGAGCGCGAAAATCGTCAGCCGCCTCAGGTTTCCGCCCGAGAACAGATCGAGGAACCCCAGCAGCCCTCCACCCTGCTGGCGGAAGAAGTTCTCCAGCGCATGGAAATTGATTCCCGGAACCGGGATATGCCCCCCGATGCGATAAACCGCCAGCATCAGGAAGGTATAGAAAACCCGCTTCTTGAGATCGGGAATGCTGAAGATGTTCTTGACCGAGTCGATCATGCGCGCTTGGCACCCGCCGCGTCGGAGCCTTTGACCAGGAGCTCGGCCTTACCGCCCGCCGCCACGATCTTGGCCACCGCCTGCTTGCTGAACCGATGCGCCCTCACGACCAGGGCCTTCCTGATGTCGCCGTCGCCCAGAACTTTGAGGCCCGCCTCGAGCTTCTTGAGGACGCCCGCCTCGAGCAGGCCTTCGGGCGTGATCGGACCCTCGAGCTTGTCGAGATCGCCGACGTTGACCACCGCGTAGACCTTGCGGAAGATATTGGTGAACCCGCGCTTCGGTATCCGCCGGTGCAGCGGCATCTGGCCGCCCTCGAAGCCGGCGTACTGCTTGCGGCCCGATCGGGAGAGCTGCCCCTTGTGGCCGGCCGTGGCGGTCTTGCCGTGCCCCGAGCCGGGGCCGCGTCCGATCCGCTTCATCTTGCGCCGGGCGCCGGGGGCCGGCTTCAGGTTCGAAAGGTTGATCCGGGATGCCATTATGCGCTCTCCACGATCCGCACCAGGTGCGGGATCGATTTGACCATGCCACGCACCGCGGGGTTGTCCGGCCGGACCACCCGCTGTCGCGGGCGCCTCAGACCGAGAGCCCGCAGCGTCCTTTTCTGGCGGACGATGCAGCCGATGCCGCTGCCGAACTGCTCGATGGTGATCATCGCCCCGCCCGCGATCTTCGCCGCGGCCCGCCGTGCCGCCGCCCTCTTCGGAGCCGCCGGCGCGCTCGAGACCGCGGGCGCTGCGGAGACCCGCGCCGCCGAGTCGGCCGTTTCCGTCTTCGCCGGCACGGCCGCCGCCTTCTTCCCCGCCGCCTCGCGACGCGGCGCGGACTTCTTCTTCGGGGCGGCCCCGCGCGGGGCGCGGTGCGACGCGGCGCCGCCCGCGGTCTTCTTCGCGCTAGGCATCGACGGAACCTTCCGGCGCGCCGCGTCTCCGCCGGAACGCGCCTCCCAGATCCCGAAGCCTCAGCAGGCCATCGAAGGTCGCCTTCACGACGTTGTGCGGATTGGTTGTCCCGAGCGACTTCGTCAGCACGTCGGTGATCCCCGCGGACTCGACGACGGCGCGCACCGCCCCGCCGGCGATGACCCCGGTGCCGGGCGAAGCCGGCTTCATCAACACCTGGCCGGCGCCGAAGACGCCGAGCACCGGATGAGGAATGGTCGTTCCCTTCAAGGGAACATGGATCAGATTGCGCTTGGCCCGGTCGATCCCCTTGGCGATCGCCTGCGGGACTTCCTTGGCCTTGCCGGCGCCGTAGCCGACATGCCCCCGGCCGTCGCCGACCACCACGAGGGCGGAAAAGCGGAAGTTCTTTCCGCCCTTGACGACCTTGGTCACCCGGTTGATGTGGACCACCTTGTCTTTGAGGTCCAGGTCCTCGGACTTGATCTTCGCCACCCTTTAACCCCTGACGCGGAGACGCAATCCGCCTAGAATTTCAGCCCCGCGGCCCGCGCCGCGTCCGCCACCGCTTTGACGCGGCCGTGGTACAGGTACCCGCCTCGGTCGAACACCACCTTTTCGAGACCCTTTTCCTTGAGCCGCTCCGCGATGAGCGTGCCGACCTTCTTCGCCGCTTCCACATTGCCTGTCGCGGCCTTCGCGGCGCGCAACTCGAGGGTCGAGGCGGTGGCGACGGTCCGCCCTTCGACGTCGTCGACCGCCTGGACATAAATGTGCGACAGGCTCCGGAAAACGCAGAGGCGCGGGCGCGCCGCGCTTCCGACCACGCGCGCGCGCACGCGTGCGTGCCGCTTTTCCCTCGCCCTGATCCGATCGACCTCGTTGACCATCTCTTACGCTCCCGCCGCGGCCCCGGTCTTGCCGGCCTTGCCGGCCTTCTTCTTGATCACTTCGTCGGTGTACTTGATTCCCTTCCCTTTGTACGGCTCGGGAGGCCTCAGACCGCGAATCTCGGCCGCCACCTGCCCCACCTTCTGCCGGTCGGCGCCCGAGACCACCAGGTGGGTCTGCTTGTCCACCTTGATCTCGATGCCCTCCGGGATCGGGAAATCGATCGGGTGCGAGTAGCCCAGCGCCAGGTTCAGCACCCGGCCCGCCACCTGGGCCTTGTAGCCGATGCCGATGATGTCGAGATCGCGCGCGAACCCCTCATGCACACCCTTGACGGCGTTGGCCACCAGGGCGCGGGTCAGGCCGTGCAGGGCCCGCAGCTGCCTCGTCTCCCCGTCGCGGGTGAAGTTGACCACTCCGGCCGCGAGCGACGCGTTGATCCCGGCCGGCAGCGCGTGGGTCAGGGAGGCCTTCCCCTTCTCCACCACCACGGCGCGGCCCTGGATCTTCACGCTCACCCCCGCGGGGACCGCGATCGGCATCCGTCCTATCCGCGACATCGTCCGTCCCTCACCAGATGTTGCAAAGAATCTCGCCGCCCACGCGCGTCTTGCGCGCCTCGGCGCCGCTCATCACGCCGCGCGGCGTCGAAATGATGTTGACCCCCAGACCGCCCATGACCAGGGGGATCTCTTCATGACCCGCGTAGACACGCTTCCCCGGCTTGCTGATCATGGTGATCCCGGAGAGGTATCCCTTCCCCTCGTCGTCGTACCGCAGGACGATCCGGATCGCCTTGAAGCCGCCCTTCTCGATCTCGGTGATCTCGCCCACGTACCCTTCCTTCTTCAGGACCTGGGCAATGGCCAGCTTGTGGCGCGAATGCGGGATCTCCACCCGGGGGTGTCCCGAGCGGAAAGCATTTCGCACCCGCGTCAGCATGTCAGCGATCGGATCGACCATGGTTCTCTCGCCCCCTCACCAGCTCGATTTCGTGACGCCGGGGACCAGCCCCTGCAGCGCCAGGTTCCGGAAGCAGATCCGGCACATTTCAAAACGACGCAGGAAGCCGCGCGGCCGGCCGCACCGCTTGCAACGATTGCGGTGGCGGATGGCGTACTTCGGCTTCTTTCTCATCGCCGCGACCCAGGCTTTTGTGGCCATTGTTCGATCCCTCGTCCGCTAGTCGCGGCGGAACGGCATTCCCATCAGGCTGAGCAGGTTCTTCGCTTCCTCGTCGGTCTGCGCGGTGGTGACGACCGTGACGTTCATGCCGCGAACCTTGTCCACCTTGGCGTAGTTCGTCTCCATGAACACCAGCTGGTCCTTGAGGCCCAGCGTGTAGCTGCCGCGCCCGTCGAACGATTTCGTCGACAGCCCGCGGAAGTCGCGCACGCGCGGCAGCGCGATCGACACCAGACGATCGAAGAAGTCATACATCCGATCGCCGCGCAGCGTGACCATGCAGCCGATCGGCATCCCCTCGCGCACCTTGAAGTTCGCGATCGACTTGCGCGACCGCCGCACCAGCGGCTTCTGGCCGGCGATCGCCGCGAGCTGCTCGACCGCGTTGTCCATGATCTTGATGTTCTGAGTCGCTTCGCCGATCCCCATGTTGACGACGATCTTGCAGAGACGGGGGACCGCCATGCTGTTCTTGTATCCGAAGCGCTCCTTCATCTGCCGGATCACGTCCTCCTTGTAGATCCGCTTCATCCGCGGCGCATACCGGCCGGAGGGGCTCTTGGCGCTCGATTCCTGAGTCATCGTCATCTCTGCCTATTTGTCCAGGATGCCGTCGCAGCGACGGCAGGCCCGGACCTTCTTGCCGTCGTCCAGCAGCTTGCGGCCGATGCGGGTCGGCTTCCCGCACTCCCGGCAGACCACCATGAGGTTGCTGGCCTCGATCGGCGACTCGCGCTCCAGGATTCCGCCCTTGATGTTCTTCTGCGGGTTCGCCTTCGTGTGCTTGCGGACGAAGTTGACCCCCTCGACGATCGCCCGGCCCTCGGCCGGAAAGACGCGCAGCACGCGCCCGGTGCGCCCCTTGCTCTTGCCGGCGAGCACGACGACGTTGTCGTCCTTCCGCACATGGAGGCTCCGCGTCGCCCGTGTCTCGGCCACGTCAGATCACCTCCGGAGCCAGCGAAACGATCTTCATGAAGTTCTTCTCCCGCAGCTCGCGCGCCACCGGCCCGAAGATGCGCGTGCCGATCGGCTCGCCGGCGTCGTTGATCAGGACGGCGGCGTTCTGATCGAAGCGGACGTAGGTGCCGTCCTTCCGCTTTTGCGTCTTGTTCATCCTGACGATGACCGCCTTCACGACCTGACCCTTCTTGACGGTCCCTTCCGGGATCGCTTCCTTGACGTTGGCGGTGATCACGTCTCCGATCCGGCCGTAGAAATTGATCGACCGTCCCCGGGTGTGGATGCAGGAGATCCGCTTCGCCCCCGAGTTATCGGCGACCTCGAGGATCGTCCGCATCTGTATCATCTGCCGCTCTCCCGCCACGCCCCTCTGGGGGCTTCAGTTCCCGAACCGCCTACTCGGTGGACCGCTCAACGACCTCGGTAACCACCCAGCGTTTGTGACGCGACATCGGCCGGGTCTCGCGGATCCGGACCCGATCGCCCACCTTGCACTTGTCCGATTCGTCATGCGCCATGAATCGCGAACGCCGGCGAAGATACTTGTGGTAGAGCGGATCCATCACCAGTCGCTGAACCTCGACCACCACGGTCTTCGTCATTTTGTCCCTGACCACGATGCCCAGCTTCTCCTGCCGGCGGCGCCGGTCGGGAGCGCTGGTCGCGGTCTGCTCTGCCTGCATCGTCACTCCCCCTTCGCTCCGGCGCCCGGCGGGATGGCGGCGCCCTTCTCCGTCAGGACCGTCAGCACCCGTGCCAGCTCCTTGCGCACCAGGGCGATCCGGGCCGGGTTCTCCGCCTGCCCCGTCGCCTTCTGAAAGCGCAGCTTGAAGATCTGCTCGCGCAGCGTCGTTTCCTGTTGCCGCAGCTCCTCGACCGACTTCTCGCGGAGCTCGCTCGCCTTGACCTGAGGCATCGTCAGATCCCCCGGCTCACGAACGTGGTCCGCAGCCCGATCTTGTGCGACGCGAGACGCAGCGCCTGCTTGGCGATCTCGAGCGTCACCCCTTCCATCTCGTACAGGATCCGGCCGGGCTTGACCACGGCGACCCAGCCCTCGGGGGCGCCCTTGCCCTTGCCCATCCGGGTCTCGGCCGGCTTCTTGGTGACCGGCTTGTCGGGGAAGATCCGCACCCAGATCTTTCCGCCGCGCTTGACGAAGCGGGTCATGGCGACGCGGGCCGCCTCGATCTGCTTGTCGGTCACCCAGCCGCACTCGGTGACCTTGAGGCCGTAGTCGCCGAACGCGATGCTCGAGCCGCGCCACGCCTTGCCGCGTCTCCGGCCCCGCTGCTGCTTCCTGAATTTCACCTTCTTGGGCATCAACATCGAATATCGTCTCCGCGCCTCGACGGGCGCCCCGCCTCAGATCTGAGCCAGACCGAGTCGATCCTGGGGCCGGGTGATTTCCTTCAGCTCGCCTTTGTAGATCCAGCACTTCACGCCGATCTGGCCGTAGGTCGTCCGGGCCTCGGCGAAGCCGTAATCGATGTCGGCCCGGAGGGTGTGCAACGGCAGCTGGCCGTCGAGGTACCATTCCGAGCGCGCGATCTCCGCGCCGCCGAGGCGGCCCGAGACCCGCAGCTTGACTCCCTTGGCGCCGAAGCGCGTGGCCGATTCGATCGCCTTCTTCATGGCGCGGCGGAAGGCCACCCGGCGCTCCATCTGCAGCGCCACCGACTCGGCCACCAGCTGCGCCTCCAGCTCGGGCTTGTGAATCTCCATAATGTTGATGAAGATCTCCCGCCCGGTCTTCTTTTGCAGATCGTCGCGCAGCTTGTCGACCTCGGCCCCCTTCCGGCCGATGATGATCCCGGGCCGCGAGGTGTGGATCGTGATCTTCAGCTTGTTCGCAGCGCGCTCGATGTCGATCCGCGCCACCCCGGCATGCGCCAGACGCTTCTTCAGCTCGGTGCGCAGGGAGATATCCTCGTGCAGAAGCGTGGCGTAGTTCTTCTCGGCGTACCAGCGCGACTGCCAGGTCTTGTTGAACCCGAGCCGGAACCCGAATGGATGGACCTTCTGACCCACGCTCTCACCTCCGGCGCACGACCTCTAGCGCCCTGACGTCCCCTTCGCCTTCGACGACTTCCGGGACGATCCCTTCGCCCCCTTCGACCTCGCCGTCACGCCCGGCTTGCGACCGGCGGCCGCCTTCTTCCGCGGACCGGCCGGCCTGGCCTTCTCCTGCCCGGTCTCCGCGGCTCCGGCGGCCGGTCCCTTCGGTCTCGACACAGGCGCCACCGGCGCCCCCATCTCGCTAAGTCCGAGCGTGACGTGGCACATCCGCTTCAAGACCCGGAAGGCCCGCCCCATCGGGGCCGGTCGGATCCGCTTCAACGACGGACCGCCGTCGACGAAGGCGGTCTTCACGTAAAGCTGGTCGACGTCCAGGTCCTGTCTCTTCTGCTTCGCGTTGGAGAC
>Ga0137398_10000625_pt1 | contig 13065 bp, 16 predicted proteins | sample czorhiz216metaG_FD_106659 | JGI IMG/M metagenome (GOLD analysis project Ga0137398, IMG submission 106659) | Vadose zone soil microbial communities from Angelo Coast Range Reserve, California, USA - czorhiz2.16 metaG | ecosystem: Environmental > Terrestrial > Soil > Vadose zone | place: USA...
GCCGCTCGCTCTACTCCCATAGCTATGAATTATCCCCCTCGAGATCTACTCGACGCGATTATAGACCTTGATCCTTCTTCCTTTGCTCCCGCCCTACTATTCATTAAAACCATTGGCCCCCCGACGTTTCACATCTTCCCCCTCCCACGTCTTTGGTCCTATCGAGCGAGACATTGAAGGTCCTACCTTTCCTCTATTACCATTACCCTTAGGCAGCCCTGTCGCTATTCCTGTGCATCATACACGCTGTCCTACTACTGGGTACGACTCTAGGGTGGGTTAGGCGTAGCCTATTTTTCTTCACGCCATGAATTCTTTAGGACTGACAGCAGTCTCCTGTAGTTCTCCCCACACGGATTGAAATGAATACCGCTTCCCCCTTCTCGCAAATACCATATGCGCTTTCATACAATGGGTTTCGATCGAGAATGTTCAACGTACTCGGTTATTCCCCACAAGCTGGCCAGAGCGGTACGACTGTCACCATCGACACTTTGTTCAACAATTTCAGTTGGCGCCATGACGTTCACATTCGCATTGTCATCGGTCACAAGCCCATCCACACAGAAATAAAAAGCATGGGGGGAAATATTCCAAATTTGTGGAGATGCACTGGCTTCGTTCCCGAATTCGAAGTACACAAAAACTCCTCCATACACACTTTCGACGTTACCATCCAAGCCGTTGATAAACGCAATGCCATCCTTGACACTATTACCATTGGCCATTTTACATACCAGGAACATGGCAAGCGCTGAGAATTTTCTATTTTGAATCCCATCGTTCTGAATTATTTTGGCAGATCCTTCTTTGTTAGAGCCAAGCGTCTTCGATGTCCCCCACACACACTTATCTGCCACGCAACATCATACCGCTCATTCTGTTCCATTTCACCATGGGTTGCGGAGCAGGGCTTCCCCAGCTCCTACGCAATGTCAAACGAGCCCGCTGACTCCCCCAAAGCCCAAGCGAAAACTGCGCAGGTTACAGGAATCCGACTCGGGCATCGACATTGAACCAGTCTCGCTCATCCTTCCGACAAAACCGTCACTGGCGGACCTTGGAAATCTATCCAAAGAGGAGGAGCGTGCCGGTCGGCGTCTGGTTGCGTTCGATCGTAAAGTGGTTGGAGATAACGTCCAGCTGTCCTTTCGTCGCATTTCACCAGAGGAGTACACCGAACGGCTCTTCGTCATGTCGTGCATCTACCACAAGGTGACTCTGAAAGATAAGAAGACAGGCGAAGTGTCGACTCGGGAAAGGTGGTTCACCTCGGTAGAGATACTCAAACTCGTCGAGTACATCGCTGACGAGGAGAGCTCGTCCCTTGATAGAAGTCGCAACAGACGCAACCTCGAGTTCATAAATCCCACTACCGTCTCGAGAGCAGCGCTGCCCCAATTTTTCCAGGTCCTCATGGATTTCCCGATACCCAAGCCTCGCGGCATCGAGAAGGACATCAAAGTTTTCCCATGGGACTCTCTCGAAGCTGGCATCAAGAAGGTCATGGAGAAATACGTGCGTTCGAGTCTCCTTCCTTCTTGTATGCTTCCAGTCTCAATGATCATTACAGGCCTGGTTTTCATTCTCGGAGCCGTCGTCAGCGTCGGCGTCGGCGTCCACCACACATCCTAGTCCTGTTCTTCCAGAGCCTGGGTTACCCACGAATAAATTCCATCATGAGGCTTTACAACATCCAGTACCGCTTTATCACTTCTCCGCCATACCCGCCTCATCTGACGACGGTGCCCATACGCATACACCACACAACAACAACAACAACAACAACAACAACAACAACAACAACAACAACAACAACAACAACAACATGGGGCAACCTCAGCCGAACTACATGCCAAACATGCCCATCGACCCACGCTGGCTACAACACCACGGCGATGGATTCGGGTTGGCAGTAGCCAGTCCTTATGGTCAAGGAGCTATACCGTCTCCGTCTCCGGGTCCAGCAGAATTTTCCAACGACGACCATTCGTTCGCCCTCCCTGATCTCGAGTTCATAGCATCGCCTGGACACATCGTTTGTGGTGTTGATCCTATGGTACCCATCATGTGATTCTGCTCTCGCTAGCGTGTTTGTCCCCGTGGCAATACCATTACCCTCATGATTGACGGATATCACATTACTTCGGCTCCTTCCAGGCATAGCATAGCTTATCCGATCGTTACTGCCATTTACCTTCGACCTTCGATGAACAAAATGTATGACTAGCACCCTACTTACAATCTTAGGTGTTGTATAACCTGTATCCTTCTCTGGGTGCTTTAATGCCAATATTCAATGCGGTGCCTCAGGCAGGCACCGAGGAGCAGTAAAAGGGTATTATTAAAATCAAAATGTAACGCGAAACACCGAGATAAAGACAAAAAAGATTCGGGAGAAACTTCTAACCAGTTCAGCTGATCGGCGCACAATAAATTTCTTCTCCTAAAACGCAGATGACGGGTGTAAGATAATAGAGAAACACGGAAGACCAGGATTAGCGTCCATATTGGGACCCGGCCGGATCGTGATCGTGATCATGATGATCATGGAGCGTTACCATCTCGCCGTCCAAAGCTGAGGCTCCCCAGCCGCGAAAAGCGGCCCTTGAGCGACCCAGCACTTTTACTCCCCCCAGTGGATGTGGTACCGGCATTCGTAACTGAAGGCCCGGCCGTCCCCGTGACGTTCACGAAGGAGCCCTGAGGCGAGCCTAAGGAGAGTGAATCCGTCCGATGGTTGTAACCGTCGATGCCTTCGCCAGGGCCAGATGCGACTGCGTTCATGCCATGCCGCGCGAGGTGAGCGATGTGTTTCTGCAACCGTGTGGGCTGCTGCATCGTCGAACCTACAAAAGAGGTAGCGGGAGAATGGGGAGGTGTTATGTGTAGCGCCGGTACAGGAGGGGAGGGAATGGCGAAAGGTGCACGGGTAGCAGAGGAGCTTGATTGATTGATTGAGATGGCGTCCGCTAGAGATGAAGCATACGAGGGAGCATCAGGGGGGTGTAAGGAGGATGGGGCGACTCCACGTTCTGTGGGGGCTTCGAAAGATAGGCGAAGCATCTCCTCTTCGAAATTTTTACGGAAAAACGTCTCGAGCGTCTCATGGAATGCCAGCATTTCTGGTGGACACAGTTGGCCGTGGAGCCGCAGACAACTGTCGATGATGCGGACCTAAGTGTTCATCCACGCTTGAGATTATCAATTCAGTAGAATGGCAACATAACACGAACCTGTTCATCGACTGCAGCACGCAACTTGTCGACAAATTCTTTTCGCTCGGGATGTCTTGCGATATAGTTGTGCGTCAAAAATAATGGGCGGTAGCTTGCTATGCCTCCACCTGCGGGGGCATCAACTACACCGTTCAGAGCCATCGACAGAGGGTTCGTCGAGACGACCTGAGCCGTCTTGGCCAGCGTAGAGTACTTCATGTTGAGCGCGTTCAGCTCCTTGTTCTTCTGCTCAACCTCGAGTAGAGCATTCTCGACTGGTGATAGCTCGACGATCTCAACAGCCACGACTTCTGATCGCCTCAGCACGGCGGGGAAGGACTCCTCAGTAGTGTAGTACGTTTTCTCGACCCAAGTTTCTTCGTTCCCCTCCCGGTCGACTTTTATTATGGGTCGAGGTGAGCTGAAGTAGTTGATGGCGCTGAAGGGTCCCGTCAACGATGAGGTAGGTCCTGTGAATCTACCATACTTACCAATGTTCATAGTACGTCCGCACGGCCGCAGGGACATCGGGATTGGTGAATATTGGTAAGTCCCGGTTGGGTTCCGGACTGACTGCGCTGCACTGGATGTACTGATCATTTCCGAAGCGTATATCGACTGGTGGATCCCCAAGAATCCTTAGTAATTGTGCACCAGAATGCTTGCCAAGCATGCGTTCACAGAATGCTCCAAACTTTTCCCACTCGTAACCGCGATACTAACAAGTGTCGTCAGTATTAACGCTGGAACAATGACGTATATCTCAACGTACTATAAACTGCTTGTTGCGAATGGCCACAGGGAAGTTACCATAGAACGCCACACGGAAATAGTCAGGGTAATAGCGCTGGGTATTGATGATATGTTCCAGTAATGCAGCCTGGTGTCGCATAATCTCTGCCAACCGCCCGCTGTTCGAACATATGCGTCAGTGGCGGAAGAGAGGCCAAAAATATATGTTCCCTACTAGTTGAAGGTGACTTCCGAGTGCTGATAAGCCAGCTCTTTGCATATCTCGATTGCGCTCTCCCATGCCTTTCCCTTGCCAAAGTAATCCAATATAAGCAGATGCAGAGTCTCCTTTCGGTGGAATTGGGACTGATGTGGCAGCAGGAGGTCTTCCATAGGTTCAACGAACGAGTTCAAATTCCATTCGTAGAGGTCCGCGTGCAATTTCAAAGTTAGGGCCGCCTCGACGTAGTTTTGAGCTTGCAGATGCATCTGTCGACAGATTCAGATAAAGTGGTCAAAAATGGCGAGCAGGGGATGGATGACAGTTACATTGACGAGTTGATGCACATATTTAATATAGATCTCGTCGCGGCCAATCCGGCGAATGAAATTCATGAGGCGGAGCTGGCAAGGGATGAGGATAACCCAAACAGAAAAACGGAAAGATAACGGACCGTGGCAATAACGCGGTCATCGGCGAACTCTTCTCCTTCTGGAAGTGCGCGGACACTGAGGAGCATCTCGAGGAAGAGGTCAACGGAATCTAAGAAGTTTGAGACCCTTTCGCGCAATTGCTCTTCTACGTTTGATGCTTCGAATAGATGGCGCAATTGACTGATGAAGAAGGCTCTCGAGAGGTCGTCCGCTTTGCTATCAGACATGAACAACGAGTCCAATTTGCTAATTAGCTCATGCTCGATGTCGTCAAAGTGTCGGTGTTCATGATATTGTGAAACGACCATACTGTAGAGGATCTGCACAGCAGTGTTTCGAAGAAGATCATGGTGGCTGACACATAGATTGACAACATGGCTGACGAGGGAGCTCAAAGAAGTCTGATATCCCTATAAAAAGGTGAGTTGAGGGATAGGAAGAACAACCAATAGAACATTACCCCATATCTTGTGACAACCCCGGCTCGTTCAGACACGTCATAGGGCCACCCAAGAGTATCCCAGAGTTGCTGAAGTATGGCAGCTCCTTCTCCCCGAATATCACCGGCCATCCTCCACACTGCTCGACGCCGCTGGGTGGGCCGTCAACAACAAGTGACATAGACGAGACATAAACAATACTACCTGTGGACTAAATTCCTCAATGACTAGTTGATCCGAGGAAAGGAGCTTTAGTAGCACTTGAAATCCCTCCCTCCATAATTCTGTGTTGAACTGGAAGGTGGCATCGTCACCGGGTATGAAATGCTTCTCAAGCAGGACCCCGACAGCGTCCATCATCTTGATTAGAATTTTATGCGCCATTATGTTCACGTTTAGCCAATTCCCCGGCCAGGCATCGTTGTCCAAAATAGATGTCACAACCCTGAAGAGTTGCAAGAGCAACGTAGCAAAGTTGTCACGGCCCTCGATCTCGAAGACTTCCTCGAAGAAGTTTAGGAGATATTTTTTAGGGGAAGACAGTAGGATGACCAGTAGCACGATCGCCGTTTCTCCTTGTGCAGGGCTGAAAAGGACCTGACCTTCGGCTTGGTAAACGCCATTGAAGCTCTTTGGTGCTCGAGGTAATTGAGCAATTAAGGAGAATGGATACGATTCCGGGAACGTCACAAGGTTTGTTGAAAGGGAAGTGGCAGGCGTTCTTTTCCGCTCGACAGCGTGGGCATTGGCGGTATTTTGGAGCTCGCGATAAGATTCCAAAAGTCTACGCAAGTGTATGAGAGATTTGAGGAAATATATGAAGAAAAAGAGCTTACCTTGGCAACAAGGAAAGCAAGTAGTCAACGTTGTCCTGCTCCTGACGCAGCGCATTACGGTCCGCGAGGACCTCAGGATCGATCAGCTTCTGTTGAAGCTTATCCAGCATGAGAGCGATGATGGTGTTGCAAAGTCGTATGCTTTCCAACCACGACACTCGAGCAGCATCCATCGCATTTGCGTCATCTCCTGCTTGGGTCTGAGTATACTCGTCAAAGCGTCCGAAGTGAGGCTTGATCCACATGACGACGGATTCCACTAATATACCCCGTGACTGTGCGTTGTCGAACAAAAAGCCCTTCACGAGCTGAAGGAACATGACAAGCTTCCATACAGCCAGCTTCCCCTTAACCGAGGACGCGGTATTCGCGAACCCCGTCGCGAGCGAAACGACCTCGACGGTTGAAAATATCCGCGCCAGCTCCGGAAGGATGGAAGTGAAACGCTGAAGTGCGATGGTTTGAGTGCCGATGATGGAAGGAGGGGATGTAGTCGTCATCATCTTGTTGACTTCGTCCAGGTGAGACCGCAGATCGCGCCTGAAATTTGACTCCAGGTGTTCGGCCGTTGCACCACCTCCCACACCGGCCTCCTTTGCTCTCTGTAACTCCCGGGATCTCACAATGAACTTGAAGATGTAATGCCAAACCTTGAGCGCAGCGCGTAACGGCGAGGCGTTGTCGCTTCCTGTTGGATCTGCAAACATCTGATTCATGGAACGGATGATATGCGAGGATGCCAAGGCGTATTTGAAATGTTGCTGGATATAAATATCCAACACGGGCTGGAAGTTGCTGAACCGCCTATCTTGCACAATGCCGAGGACCGTTACCAGCGCATTGAATACAAGATGATCCATATCGCCTGCTTGATTGATCGAAGACGCGAGGATAGCAAATAAGGAGTCAAAAATGTCGCGCAAAAACTTCACAATCTCAAGTTCTCCGACAAACGTGAACTTGACAAGTACGACTGATAGCGCTTCCTTCTCATGGATTTGGGACCAGTTGAGTAGATCCGACAAGACCGGATTCTGTGTGTGCCGTGTCGAGCATAAGGATGACCGGATTACGAGTACGTCGCGTATCATAGGGGCTGTTCGTTGGAGTTCGGCAGGGACATTGAGTTGTTCCAGACGTTGGCCGTTCTGTAACCATGGCGTGCCTCCAAGATATGTATCTGGTAGGATTTGACTTAGTCGGTCCGCTCGATACAATACCAGAGTGTGACTTCCGTCCTCGAGGAAGGCACGTCCATCAGGGAATAGCGGTAGAAATGCGAATGCGAACGGCTTGTCCCCAACCTCGCCACCGAGAACCTTCGATGCCTTGTCTCTTGAACTGCGATACCGGAAGGTGAAAAAGAGGTGCCATTGTGGTAGTTCCTTCCAAGGCAACGCGAGCTTGATTAGCTCGCCGAACGTTGGCTGGTTATTCCGGAGGAAAACAAGGGAGTGGAATTGGGAAACGTTTGGCTCGCCAGTACCATGAGAAATGACGTTCTCCACGGTCTTCCCGAGAGCGTCGCGTACCTCAATAGCGACTTGAATGTTGCTGGTAGTAAAGGTTCCAGGGCCGCGCATGAATGGGCTCACACTACGCCGTGCAGTGTTATTGTGGACAGACGGGAAATCGCCACTCCATAACTTGATATAGAGCTCGTTACGATCCTCACCAGGAAACACCACGTCGGGGAATCCAAGACGCAGGACGAGGGGAGTACCAAGAAGTAAAGACGTATTTTCCTTTACTATAGTCCGTGCATTGCCGTGGAATATCTTGACGGATGTGGCTATCATTTCAGCTCTGCAGGATTTTGACGTTCAAAACAGGCGACCCTTTCGATAACAAAGGCATACCTTGATGACTTCTCGAACTCTTTATTGTTGTTGTTGATTATGTCTTGATGTAACATCGAGAAGGTGGCCTCGTTAACCGGAGTGAAGATGGGCATAGAATGCTCCTTCGTCGAGGAGACCTCAGTCGGATCAGTAAGCACTCTTGTCAACTGGGTTAATTCCAGGACCGCACAACCGAAGGGTCTGCGGAGTGCTGCGAAGCCATCCAACATGGCAAGATTGGCGAAATTCCCACCAGGGGGGGATTCCGTTGGGGAAGAACTCCATCCCGAGGAGTGAGACCCACGATAGCCATTGTCCTGGGGAATGCCACTGCTGGGGTTGGAGCCAATCTTGACTGATCCATTGCGGACGATTCTACACACAAGGAATATCGTTCCCTGAATATCGGGCGGTGCCAGGTCGGTGAAAAGTGCGCGTATCCGCGCAGATGGGTCACGAGCAAGTACGCCATTGTGGTTTAAAATGACACAAAACTCCTCTGTCACGAATCTGGCATCGCTTTTATTGTACAACGAAAAGTAGAGTTCGGCGGTTTCGCCTGGGGCACAGGGTGAGGCCACAAAGGCACGTAGTTCGAGAAAGACATGAAAGAATTTGGGCGTTGATACTCCTGAGGGTTTTTGGGACCCTGGGGGCTGAGAAAGAGAAGAAGTCTTTGTGCGATGGTATTCCGGGAACGCCGAATGGGCAGGAGTAGGGAGAGGGGAAGTAGAGAACAGATCGAGGCTTTGACGAGACCTCAGTTGTCTTGAGACATCGCCAGAAACATCTGCGTAGGCGAGCGACGCCTGCAGGGCGTACATGCGTACGGCACTCATCCAATTGCGAGTGTCGATCTCACCTTCGACGTCCACGGCCACTAGCCCACCCCCGGTGGGATGTCGGACGATGACGTCTAGGTTTTGTACGATATTTCCACTAACTAGACGGGCGACGCAATCGCGCCTAAGGTTCGCCGTCTCCTCCTCGCTTAAACTGTGTGTAAGTAGCTGGCGGCGACCCAAGTGTAGGGCCTCAATGTGCTCGCGCATGGTTTGGAAAAGTTGGTAATCCCTACGGGCGAGATACTGGAACATTAACATGTGCCATTCACGCAGCGCCGAGGCTATCTCGTCAATGATGGGTTGGGCTGCACCTGACACGGTTTCATCGTTGGACTTTAGAGATGGTCGAGGAGGTAATGGCTTCACATTTTGTGATTCTGTCGGTGACAGGGAGCGAACGCTCGCAGGGTACACGGGGAGACCGGCTCTGGAGGAATTTGCCTGATCGGGGGGAGGACCAAGCTTGAAAGATTTACGCATTGTCAAAAGGTCTTCCTCTTCATCATCTTTTCGGGGACCACCAGGAGTTCTGGGCTTGGGTCCATCGGCGCTAGTGAGACGTGTGCCATTCTGGAAGGCCGCTGCGACATCGGCAAGACTCCCCTCAGCATCGGGCAATTCCTCCCGAATGAAGATGTGCGATCCCGGGAATATGCCGATAAAAACTTGCTGAGGTTCTTCGAGCCTTGGTCCGCGAGACGATGATGGGTCAGAGGATACATTCCAAGACACGGGAGGGCGTCGAGTGGTACAGACAACATAGCTAAATGATAGTTCAGGCCAGACCGTTGCATGGATGAACGAGATACCACACACCCCCTGTACCAAACACCCTCTGTCTCCTTTGCCCTTGGGGTGTATTTCTCAAAGGCGTAGACCTCGTCACCGACCTCCAACGCAACCACGTCGCGATGGATCAACGACTCTGCGGTCGACGCTTCTGTAACAGTGGACAGCCGGGGTCGATTGGATATGCGGGTATCACGATGCGAAGGGGAGAGTGGATGTACGGCGTATCCATATATTATTGACGGAAGTGGTTCCCAAACCCCGCCGCGTCCAGGGGTTGCGGGGCGACTTGGCGCGGTTGTTGGCATAAGCGTAAGCGTAGGTAGGCAGTAGGCGAATGGATTGAAAGGTTATTAACCCTCGGCAATGCTATACGTCGCGAGGGATATGGGCCAGCCAGGTGGGGATTGACTCGGACGTCACCCGTCGGGTCCCCAGACGCCACAAGTCTCCGCCAATTCTTTCTCACGAAGGGAAACACGGCGAGCGCTATCAATTCAACACAACTCATCATGCCCTCATTAACAGACCACATAGACCGTCTAACGAGGACAACGAAATCCGTCAAGGATTCAGCGTCTGCCATTGCCCAGCACAACCACTCTGGGCCTTTCACGCGCGCAGTTCTCACCGTTCCTCTTGGCGATCTTATCCGCGATATTGACCCCTCTGAGCTCGGTCTCTTCACATTAGTACCTCCACCACGCGTCAGCACACAATCTGGACCCCCCCAAGAAGTTACAAGAGTCGAGGTTGTCAGTGCAACGCCTCTACGGAAACACCCCTCCGCTCAGCGGAGAGATGTGCTCTTTCCATCCAAGGAGCCAGAACCGGAGGTCTTTGCGGAAGCCGCATTGAAATATATCGATCGCTAGTGAGGGTACCTTCCGCCTATCCTCTTCCGAGCTCGAATATTATTTACGACCAGTTCGGGGATACGACCCATGTCCCGCGTCCGCTCACAAGTGGTCGCCATGCTGGAGCACCTTCACCAACTACGCGAGGAGATCCATTCACTTACTAACAATCTCAAAGATGTAAGATCGCGTATCGTCTTCCGTCGGATCGAATTGACCACTCGACCAAGACGGAAGTATCTGAACATATATCAGGTTCCCAATCACCTAAATCTCTGGTGGCCAAGGAGGAGAGGAGGATTCAAGACCTCCAGGCTAGGATTAGTCAACTTAGGAAGCGGGTACGTTCTTTGAAACCCGTGCGACTTTATTTGTTGTTGACTAGGTCCAGAAATTGGCCCTGCAAAATAACCGTTCCATTCCCATCCCAGCCGAAGAGAACCCTGCCAATTCCCCCGAGCCTGCGCGCCCCGCAGTGTCAGATCCGCAAGAGGACTCGTTCTGGACAACTCCTGGGGCAGGGAAAACTCTGCAGTTCAAGAACGAGCTTCTTGTCGACGAGGATGTCGACCTTGGGAACGTGACCTCATCATTCTCGACTCCAGCTCCGCCCCTCCAGTCTTCAGAACCTCGCACCGCACCCGCAGGTTCGCCAATAGAAGAGGAAGGTCCGATCGATGATGCAGTACCCGAAGATTTCAGTACCTTAGAAGATACATTCGATCGCACGCCGGGGGCACACGTTATCACCCTCGAGGATACTGGACAAGCTAACGATCGAATAGTAAGAGACCCACTCGTCCAACCTTTACCCCCATCTGCGTCCGCACGGACCAGCTCGCCAAGTACTCCTGTCGTCAATAAAGAGCAACCGACTTCATCTTCAACAGTGGAGAAGTCTGGCCTTACCCGCTCAGGAAAGAAGATCCGAATCACGAACGACGTGGAACGCATTGTCGTATGTGACAACAAAATTTTTGAGCCATCCCATCTGACCTCAATCACAGTTAAAGATATGGGCCACTGTGGGCGATGTGATCATGCCAGGGAACTCCTTCGGTAGCTCCGGAGGTGGTGGCTCCCGACCCCTTCGCGCAAAAGAAACGATGTACTCGTCGTTCATCTTACCAGAAGTCCGCTCGCTGATTGGTTTTCACCCAGTGCCCACCTCCATACACTAGCCGCGCAGGACCCTCTGCCTACTTCACCTATGGCATCTTCACTCTCGAGCATAACAGTATCTGGGACTCAAGCACCAACCAGCCAACAAGTGCTGACCGCGCACTTGCTGGTCGCACTGCTGGAAGCCACGCCACAATATGCGCTTCCGCTAACCAAAGTCAAAGAAATACTCAGCGCGAGGGGTGAGAAAGGGTCAGCAGTGATTGGAAGCGGTGCCTCGACGCGAGTTCTTTACGGATGTGTTGCCAAAAGGCTTGTGAGAATTGATCGTGGAGGAGGCGAACAGATTGTCCGATTTGACGTTTAACACTACCACTTGTACATTACCAACTTGCCTCTTGCCTAATTTCATCATGATCATAGGCAAGTTGATAGGGACGCTCACCTTGCTCGTCATTTACCCACACAACCACCCTCACATCACGTCCAATGAGTGTCTCTCTCAGGCCTACATCGGATCCTATGGTTCCCAGGACGTGTTTATCCCTCCTGAATCATGTGTCAACTCGTTTACTTCAACCGCTGACGTCCCCTCAATACATCTTCACGCTGATTCCCAACTTGTATGGGTAGAACAAGCAGCGCTCGAGAAACACCTCTTATTGGAGTATCCTTTCTCAGTACCATCTCTTCAGAGATATCTGGCTCTCCTCGACGCCAACTCCACTACTTATGATCCCCCTGCAGATGCTCAGCAGGTTCTCTCAGGCCCCATTGACACACGTCCTCTCCATCACACTTCCAGTTCCGCCCTTCTTGCCCTCTCCCCGGCACATACCACTCAGTTGTCCCTCGTAGTCCCACCCACGTGGCGCATATATGTGCTCCCCTCGATACCATCCCCCTACCTTCCCGTTCCAGGGCCGGCCATAGCACGCATACGCGACATACTCTCCACCCTCAGATTCAACCCGGAGGTTGCGAAAATTGTATCCAACATCTCCCTCCCCCAGGTCCGGAACGACATCCGCTTCCTCACGGGCGAGGACGGCAAATCCGGGATAAAGAGTCGGCATTCGTTCTCGTCGGGTGCGCGTATCGCGGCGGAATGGCTGAAAGTTCGGCTTGAGGAGACGGGCGCGAAGTGTGAGCTGCGACCTTTCTTGTCTGGGTTCGCGCCGAACGTCATCTGGTATGTCGTATTTTACGTGCCACCTTGTCCTCTCCGCATGAACCCGTCGCGTGTCACGACACGTTTATAGCCGATACCCCTCGATAGAGGATACCACCGAGACGGTCCTCCTCAGTGCGCACTATGACAGCAGAGGCTCGTTTGGCAGCGTACGAGCGCCAGGTGGTAACGACGACGGATCCGGAACGGTAGGCCTTTTGGCTATCGCACGCACCATCAAACGCCTCGGTATCAAGTTCCGCTCGAACGTCGAGCTTGTCGCATTCGCTGGTGAGGAACAAGGATTGCTCGGTTCGCGACATTACGCCCGTACGTATGTCGTGTTGCGCGTATTTCGTATCGTAACTTACATGATTTCTCCGTAGAGGAAATGCGCAAGGCGGACAGAAACTTAACCTTGATGATACAAGCTGACATGATCGCATATCATGAACCAGGAGAGCCGCAGCAGCTCGGTCTCCCTGAGATGTACGTTTCGCCGAGTTGTGTAGCTCGCATGCCCCAACACTCAAGATGACTATGAACAGCATCGGTACACC
>Ga0137398_10000626_pt1 | contig 13063 bp, 18 predicted proteins | sample czorhiz216metaG_FD_106659 | JGI IMG/M metagenome (GOLD analysis project Ga0137398, IMG submission 106659) | Vadose zone soil microbial communities from Angelo Coast Range Reserve, California, USA - czorhiz2.16 metaG | ecosystem: Environmental > Terrestrial > Soil > Vadose zone | place: USA...
GATTGAGCGCGATCTAGAACATTCGTACTACGCCAGTCCGAAATTCACGTTCGTTACGCTGTGCACATTCGCGGCCGTCGCCCTGCTGCTGGTAGCTGTGGGTGTTTTCAGCGTGATCTCCTATACCGTGGCCCAGCAAACCCACGAAATCGGAATCCGCATGGCGCTTGGTGCGGAGCAAGCTGAAATTCTGCGCATCGTACTGAAGAAAGGAATGGGCCTGATCATGACGGGCGTGATCATTGGCCTATTCGCGAGTTACTTCCTTACGCGCTTCCTCGCTAGACAGATTTGGGGCATCTCGCCAACCGATCCCTCGACTTTCGGCGCTGTGGCAATGCTCGCCATTTTAACCGGCGTCATCGCCTGTCTGCTCCCCGCCCGTCGCGCGACAAGAGTCGATCCGCTCATCGCACTTCGTTACGAATAGTGCTTTCTGGTTCGCTGGTTAGGCGTGCACACAAATCTAGCTAATTTGGGAAGCCCCCGCCACCCGTAGAGCGGCACTTGGATCGATAATAGGACCCGCCCGTCACGGGCCACAAACGGGGTTCCAGGAAATTGGAGCGCACCTATCGACCTCGGCGTGCACGAGTTAATGCGAAGTATGGACCACCTCTGATGAATTCCAATGCTATTCTCATCCATGGGCTCACCATCAGCATTTCCCAGGGGGATAAATTGCGACGATCGCTGAAGCTTTGCATGACGATATTTGCTTTGTGCGTGGCGCCGGTGAAGGCGCAGGAGAAGCTACCACTGAAGTTGATTGCCACCACCCCAATGCCGGGTTTCACGGGTGATTTCGACCATTTTGGACTCGACCTCAACGGCAACCGTTTATTCCTTGCGTCCGAAGATCAAAAGACCGTCGAAGTGTTTGACCTCCGGACGGGAGAGCGGGTTCACACGATCAAGGGTTTCGGCCAGCCACTTACGATGGCTTTTCTCGCCGAGTCCAACCGCCTTATTGTCACCGACGGAGGCGATACCGATTCCATCGAACTCGTGGATTGCAAAGACTACAAGATCATTAGCAGTCTCAAGCTGGGTCCAGGCGTGGACCACGGCGTATACAACCCCCTAAACAAATATTTTTATGTGGAAAACGGAGGCGGACCAGAGGGGAAGACGCATGTCCTCAGTATTGTTGACACACAATCGTTTAAACAAGTCGGTGAGGTTCCCGGGCTTCCCGGAAGTTCCAACGAGGGCATGGTCATTGATCGTGAAGGAAAAAAACTCTATGTGAACCTCACCGGCACGGATGAGGTTGGAGTCATTGATCTACACACTCGCCAACTGATCACCCGGTGGCCCTTGCCCGATTTGCACGTTGCTCATGCGATAGCCCTAGACGAACCTAATCATCGACTGTTTACCGCCACACGTAAACCCCCGCAATTTGTAGTGCTTAACACCGACACCGGAAAAGTCGTGACCACTCTCCCGTGTGTCGGTGTCAACAGCGATATGTCGTTCGATGTCGCCCGTAAACGAATCTACGTCACTGGAAGTGAGGCGGCCTCTGTTTTTGAGCAGCGGAATGCGGACCACTACGAGCACATCGCCGATGTGCCGACGGCCTACCGCGCCAAATCTTCAATTTTTGTGCCCGACCTGAAACGGCTTTACATCGCCGATTCAGGTAAGGGAAAGCCAGATGCGAAATTGGCGCTGCAAATTTTCGAAGTTCAATGACTTTAGCAAGCAATGACTGCATGTCTTTTGATACTAAACGCAAATCTGAAGCCAAGTGCTGATTAGTCGGGAAATTGGACAAGTATCTGCCACAGGCCAGATACGGGGTTCGAGGAGATCACTGGTTACTTCCTCGAACGGGACTTCTGGCCCGCAACAACTTCCGGTTCGCCCGTCATCCGTCCAGAATAGAGCTGCAGGGGGATTGTGGGCATAATCGCCTGTTAACAACAATCATCCGTTCTTAATTTCTATTTGCGTGATCCGTACCGGTAGGGTGGCGTTGGGAACTGGCATTTCCGAGTTTTTCACTTTCTCGGATGGCTCAAGCGCGAGCTTTGGCAGTGATCAAGTGAGCTAGTCCGGCTTTATGTCGTGGCCTATCTTTGCGCCGATACCCGCGCCGATTGCGGTGCCAAGGAGGCCAAAAACAGAGCCGACGATTCCACCGATAACGCCACCAGCGACCGCGTTTCCTGTGCGCGCGTTCTTGCGCTCTCCGCGCGAGAGAGGAGCGCGCGTTCTACCGTTCCATCCACGGGCAGTCTTCGTCGTAAAGGTCGACTTTTCCAGGTTGCAGCTTATGCAGGCAGGGTACAGATTGTTTCCGTGGTCGGTTCCACCTCTTGCGCGAGGCACTGAGTGTTCCACATGCCAACCCCCCTTCTCACCGGACCTGCCGTAGTTTGTGAAACTCAATTTCCTCCCGCAGAGGTGACAGTAGCCGCTGGTCCGGTCGTAGATGTCTTTCAGTTCCGCGCGTGTGTATGCCATTTCGAGGCTCCCTCAGGTGCAGTTGCTCACTTGCTTTTGTTCTTGGCCATAAAGTCGACCTTCACAGTTTCCTTCACCTTTTGATGGGCTGGAAAATCTACTCTGGTCCCGTCCTTTCTCACGAACTCGACCTCGACAGGCTCAGACACTTTTTTCTCAGCTTTAAAACTGACGTGGTGCCGCTTGGGTGTAGACATATTCAGAATCCTCCACTTGTAAGTGCCAAAACATTGGAGGTAGGAGCAGGAACCGCGTCCCACGGGGAGGGCGTGCTTTCTGACAGACTGCCTCTTGCGTTTTTGGGGGTGAATCCCTAGAGACGGGAGCTACTAAGCCTTCGGCTGCTAGCTAGAGTGCCCCAGGGCTTAAGCGTTGCGCTCTCTCCTGAGATCACCACTACCACCCTTATAACACGAACTGCCCAAGAAGGCTACAGGTTCGCGCCGAAAGCCAGCAGACGGCCGTCGCAATCCTTCACCACGAATTCCCGCTTGTGCCATGGCATGTTGCCAAGTCCCTGAGTGAATTCCAGGCCTTGGGCTGACGGGTGGAGCACCTTTAATTTAACGACCGAACTGCACATTCTCTCAGAGTAATCGTTATTTTCTCTTGACTCCAGCGCAGTCTCGTCCTAAACCTGTCTACAAATCAGTCCCTCAGCGAGTCGACCACCGGCCTCGGGGGGGTGTGAATGAAGAAAAATGAAGAGCGAGACCTTGTCTTCCAACTGCGTAGGGAGGTAAGGGACGTAAAGGACTGTTTCGATCGTTTTGCCTTTCAAGGATCGGCGCTCGCGGTTGTGGTTGCGGGCTTTATCCTTGCGAATGAACACCGTGCGGTTGGCCTAGCTGCGGTGCCCGCCATCATGATCTTGATGCTGATCTGCCGCGTAGGTATTTTCAAGTATACGACGGCGAACCGCAATCTTGGGTATGAGCTACATCTCGACCGACTCCGGAAGTATGCCCAACTTGGCGACGCACAAGCGAAGAATAGAGTCGCCGAATTAGAGGATATGGGCTGGGAAGAAGCCATCCGCGCATGGCGCGTGGTTCAACCTTCGATTTTTGCGAAAGTTTATACCGTTCCGCAGATCAAGGCTGATCGTTCGTGGATTTGGCCGACAGAGTTGGACCCCGGACTGTATAAGTTGAAGGGGAATGCGAGCAAGCTCGATTCAAAGGCTCGAGACTTTTTGTTTGAGTGGGGCAAAGGCCCCTATCGCTATGGTCCGTACGCTTGGTGGAATCAGAAGAAGCTAACGGAGCTATATGACGGTGAGGGGATGACCAGTCACTTTCATACGGGAAACTTTCTCAAAGACATGCTCTTTGCGTTGAACCTTATGCAGTGGTCGTTATTTGCCCTCTTGTGCTGGTCCGGAATTGCGTGGCTTTGGAGCCTGAGGCTTCAGCCATTTTTCCTGTTGTATGCGGGCGCGGTTATTATGGTGCTGCTTGCGGGCGCCTTGGTCATGGGGTACAGGCAACTACGAATGACGCGACGCCGGGTGATTCTCGAAGAGGAATTAGGGTCCATCCATTCCTGTGCAATCACCTGGGGAGCCGTCGCGATCGTGCATTTCGCTGCGGCCGAGGCCACGCGCTTTCCTTACTGCGACTACACCGTCAGGCTAGCCAGGCTCTGCAACTTCTTCGACCCAACGATGCTTCCTATATTGGTGATGAGAGATATTTGTGACGGAAAGCTTTTCTTCTACCCGAGCGTGTATAGCACAAAACGATACGATGATCCGTTGTTGAAAGAAAGGCGGCTTGTCAATGTGCCGCCTGAGGGTGAAGAGCGACGCAAGAAGGAACAGAGAGCTGCGTAGTAGACGGGTGGAGCACCCTCAACTTTACTACGGAGGGTGGCGGGTGGCGGGCCTTCGGCCACATGGCCCAGCATCGATGTTCAAAGAATGCCGCGGAAGAAAGAGCCGGGCTAAGCCCGGCCTCTACAAAACCCTGGAAGAAGACTACAGGTTCGCGCCGAAAGCCAGCAGACGGCCATCGCAATCCTTCACCACGAACTCCCGCCTGTGCCAGGGCATGTTGCCAAGTCCCCGAGTGAATTAGACGGCCCACGGCCAGCGATGGAGAGAAAACTGCGAGCGCGCTTCGATTCGTTGCCCCGAAGAGAAGCGTCATTCATCGAGCCAATGGAATGTCTCTCGGTATCTAATCTGCCTGGCGGCAATCAGTGGATTTGGGAAGTTTTATGTGGTGAACCACATAAAATTTCTTCTGTGGCGCCCGATGTTATGTGGCGCCGGGGACGCCGCTTCGCCTTGGGATGCACGTGAACGGCCCCGAACGCCACATAATTTCTAGCAAAGGCTTCGCAGGAACTGCATTAGCGCGGCGTCCTTTTTCCAATGCTTCTGCGGAACGGCGCGGATCTCGCAGGTTGCGAGCGCTTTGGCCTTCATCTCTAGATCGACTTCGGCGTAAACGTTTATAGTGTTGAGCGAGACGTGACCCAACCAAGCACGAATGGTGTTGATGTCGACGCCCGCGCGGAGAAGGTGAGTCGCCGTCGTGTGCCGAATCGTATGAGGGCTCACCCGTTTGTTGGCTAACGAAGGCATACCCGCCGAAATTTTTCGAACGTACCTTTCGACCATCGTATGAATCCCAAACCGCGTGATGGGCTGTCCACACCTATTCAGGAACACGCGATCGGTCGGCGGACGACTCGCTATCAATGACGAAAGTTCAGCAACAGTTTGAGGCCACAAAGGACAACGCCGGAGCTTATTGCCTTTGCCACGCACCTGAACGAGAGAATGGTCACGCGAAGAATGGGCTAAGAAGAGATCTTCGATCTTCACCTGCGCAGCCTCGTCAGCTCGCGCGCCCGTGTTGTAAAGAAAAATCAACAGCGCATGATCCCGGCGTCCTTGCTCGGTACATTGATCAGGTGCATTCAACAATGCATCCATTTCCGACTTCTCGAGATATGTGATTGTCGACTGAGGTGCTCGCTTGCGTGGAATGGTGCGGAGTTGCCCGCACCACTCGATGCACTCGGGACTATGCTACCCAACAAAGCGAGCCAACGAGTGGATCGCGGCCAGCCGCTGGTTGCGTGTGGAGACAGCACATTTGCGGGATTCCTCTAAGTGCCGAAGAAAGAGCCGTACCGCGTCCGGCGAGACGTCCATCACAGAAATCTCGTCGATTTCCTTCCTTGCGTGTCGAGCTACGAACGGTAGCAGCAGACCCAGTGTATCCCGATAGCTGCGCTGGGTGTTTCGTGCCAGGTTAAGTTCGCTTACCAAATATTCAAGCAGAAAGCGCCGGACCCAGGGTCCAAGGAGGTTTGTCTTACTCATTGCCGCCCCCTGCCCGTTGCGACGGTCGACTCCTGGGGAAATGAGAGGTCCAAAAACTAGGTTGATAATGGGCCCTCTCCGGCAGACCTTTGGCATACCCCAATACATCTCTGAACGGTGGCCAAGGAAGTACCAAATCTCTTGGCCAGAGCCCGAAGACTGGTTTTTTCCTTCGCATAGCAGCCTGCGATGGTAGTCCGCGTTTCTATCGATAGCTGAGTACGTGGAGGTCGACCGATGCGTTTCCCCTTCGCGCGCGCGTTTCGCATGCCTGCCCTCACGCGTTCCACAATCAGCGAGCGCTCGAGTTCTGCCACGGCACCCAGGACGGTGAAGACCATCTTGCCAGCCGGAGTCGAGGTGTCCATCTGCTCTGAGAATGAAACGAAATCGATCCCCAACGCCTTAAACGTCTCCAAAGCTCGGAGCAAGTGGGAAACGGAGCGGGCGAATCTGTCGAACCGCCAGACGCAAACGACATCGAACCGCCTCTTGTGAGCGTCGGCCATCAAACGGTTAAGCTCCGGCCTGGAATCCTTCGCGCCGCTGATTCCTTCGTCCAAGTACTCGCCGAATATCTGCCAGCCACGAGCCTGCGCGAATTGCCTTAGCTCACGGGTTTGGAGCCCAACGTCTTGTCCGTGATTTGTTGTGGAAACGCGTCCATAGAGTGCTGCCCTTGGTGGGCGGTGTACGATTGATTCAGCCACGTTGCACCTCCTTTGTGCAATTGGGTTAGGGGCGTGTCGGTGCTTGTAACACTGACGCGTCCCGTACTTCTAAACTTTAGACTTTTTGCCCTTCTTCCGCCCACGACCCTTACGGTAATGAGCGTCCTTGTACTTTCGAAGCTCTTCCACGTCGGCATCTGTCCAGCGCCAAAGGGTACGACCGTCATAGGGAACTCCCAGTGAGGGCCGAAGCTTCTTCGCAGCCAGCCAGCGGCGCAAGGTCACTGGGTGTAAATCGACCTTGTTTGCCGCCTGCTTCGTGGAATAGGTGCGCATCATGGCTACATGATGTAGCATATATACAGTTTGTCAAGGAAATTCGCAAGAAATTTTGGGGCGAAAGAACCAAAACGCCCGACTCAGCATCGTAAGAGCAGATGCGAAGTTCTTTGACGCGCCTGGCGACGAGCTAGGTGGTCCGGCGACGAGCCGGACAATAGTCGACGACTTACGGGCCGTATCATAAATCAGTGATGGTTTTGATCGGCCTGTGCGCTAACGTCTTTTGGAAGATTTGCCACGGGTGGAAGTAGGTGGCCTCTGATGAACAGGCTGCGACGAGCTGCTGGACGTGCAGAGGCAAGTAACTTCCGCTCAATCGGCTACGCGACGAGCCACTGACCGATCGAATCGAAGCCCGAGAGGGTATTGATTGATCGGTTTTTTTGTTTTCCCACCGATTAGCTCTCTCTCCAGCTTACGCGGCAATGCCGCATTTTTTTGGGTCAAAAATGTAACGCAGCGTTGATGCTGCAAATTAGACCGGCCAGCTGTTTACCCGCGTAGCGGAGTCAGCCGGTAGGAGGTTCGGCGTGCGATATTGCCTTGTTCGCCGTGGTGTCACAATTCAGGATTATTTACGGGACTCTCCCCATCGCCGCCATCGGCACATTTCGAGCGATGAGAAGAACGAACTTCTCAAGCACGGTTTTGTCGAATGGCTATCGGCACTTCGTGGCGTGCTGCGTTTCGTTGATAGATTTTATAGATTTCGAGTTTCCCTGCATGGTCCTTCGTCGCAATATGGCTCGTATCTCGCAGACGCCATCAGGCGCCGCGAGGGATGGGCTCTGATTGTGCAAGGGGAGATGCGGAAGAGAAGGGAAGGCAGAAGATGATGAAGTACCCAAATCTGGTTTGGGCGATCGAGAAAAAGCGATTCGCACACTATGAGGTGGCTGCTGAGGTCAAGATCGAACGCGCCCGGTTTTCGCGCTGCTTGCACGGAGCGGCTGAGTTTGCGCCTCGCGAAATGACAAGAATCGGCGAGGCGCTTGGATACTCAGCAGAGTGGCTATTCGCAGCACCAAGGCCGCCGAAGCCGCGAATCTTTGAAGGCGAGACCACGCCCGTTGTGGCCGCAGCGCACCGGTGAAAGTCTAAAGTTTAGACAAGCATGAGACTGACCACCGAGCTGCAAGCCCGAGTCCTCAGCGAGCATGGACTCTTCGTAACCGAATCGTGCGACCGTTGTGGCAAGCTTCTTGGCGCCGTACGGTTCACGCGCGCCGGAGAGTTAGGCGTTTGGTGCTCACGGAAGTGTCGCGATGGAGTCGCCCATGACTGCTGTACATGTCAGGCTTGCGGAGCATCGTTGAGGGGCAAGCGCAGGGGCGCAAAGTACTGTTCCGACCGTTGCAGGAAGCGGGACACAGCTCAACGTCCAGGACCCGCGAATTATCGTGGAATGCCCGCAGAAAACAAAAGGGTTACAGGCGCGATTTTGGCATCTGGCTATGGGGATAGCAGGAGCCTCCAAAACGGCCTTATCGCGGACAAGCCGGGCTTCTGCTGCGCATCTAAACTTTAGACTTTCTTGAAGATTGTGATGGAGGCAAAAGTACCTTCGCGACTTGCCGCAAGGGGGAAGCCAGGAGATTTTCCGATTGGAAGCCCGCATTCCCGCGCGGCGGCACGGGTGCTAGCCGATGAGCGGGAGGTGGCGCGGTTCTCTTGTTGTTCTTGATTTAAGTTTCCTTCTTCCCGAGGGACGCGAACGTACAGCGGCCCGACTGCGGGTCGAGAAGTTGAAAGCGGCGGGGAAGATTGTTATCAGTCTTGAATTCCTGGGGCCTGAGCGGGCAGTAGAAGTTCTCAAAAAAGCTGGCGTGGATATTCGATCGGGCTGCAGCTCATCAGTCTAACTCATGAGACAAAAAAAGAATGCATCCCCGGAGAAGCCGGTTAGCCTCGGACGTCACGAGTACGGCTGCAAGGTGTGTAATCACTTGGAGCGCGCCCAGATCGAAGCGGAATTCATCTCGTGGAAGAGCCCGGTAGATATCTGCGCGGAGTACGGCCTAACGGATCGCACCACAATCTACCGTCATGCCTGGGCTTTGGAACTGATGGAGAAGCGGCGCCGGAACGTGCGCGCCGCACTGGAGCGCATCATTGAGAAGGCAGGCAGCGTCGAAGTTACCGCGGGCGCGGTAGTGCAGGCCGTGGCGACCTACGCCCGGATCAATTCCAGTGGGCTCCTGATCGAGCGAAAAGAGACCGTCAACATGAACGAGCTTTTCGAGCGAATGAGCCGGGAAGAGTTGTTGGCTTACGCAGAGAAGGGCACGCTCCCTTCTTGGTACACGAGCGTGTTGGGCGCAACAGAGGAGGACAGTGGGGAAGTCCTAATCCAATGAAAACAAAAGACACTAATCCGAGCGACCCCGCAACTCTGAGCGGCCCGCGACCAGCAGACTTCCCGATTGGAAGCCCTCACTCCAGGGCTGCCGCGAGGAAGTTGGCAGAAGAGCGTGACATCAGCGCAATGCAGGATTGGATTAGGGTCAAGATGGAGAATCTCAAAAGTGCCAAGGCTTTCGCTAGAGAATTGCGGAGCCCAGATTCTGCGAATCCGTCCAGGGTGCGCCTCATCGTAAGAACGCACGAGACCCAGCAGCAGGCAGAGGATGCTAGGAACCGGGATCAACCACGAGCGGGTGCCGTCTCTTTGGCCATTGCTGATGAAGAAGAGGCAGTAAGACTTGTTCGCCTGTTCTCCGAGAGACATGGCGGCGTCGTCATCTACGTTGATGTGTCACCGGATAAACGCTGAGTCAAAATAAAAAGTCCCGCGGTGAGACGCAGGGCAGGGAATCTTGGAGAACTGTATGCATGGAGAATAAGAGCATCTCGGCACGGCCGTCACGTGAAAAACGCGATCCGGGTTTCGTGAAGATTCGCCGAGGCCTTCTCGCGCACCTGCCCGGTATGTCCAGCAATGCCGCGAAGCTCTATCTCTGGTTCCATCTCAAGGCTTTCTGGCAACCCCCGAAACGTGGACGCGTTGAGGCGAGCTTCGATGACATGGCCCGTGGGAACGGCTGGAGTTTGAAGACCCTACAGCGCACCATCGAAGAACTTGAGACAATACCCTTCATCGAGGTTGAACGAGCAACCAATCAGTACGAGTTGACCCGCATAAGAATTTTGAAGTACGACCTCGAAGAATTCACTTCTGCTCTGGACAAATCTGTCCAGAGCGACACGGCTGGTGTGGACTATGCTGAGGTCAGTGGCGTAGACAAATTTGACTGCAGCACTGTCCACAGCAAACCTGCTAGCCAACAGCATCAACACGACTTGCAGGCTCCTAAGAAGGTAAAAGAAGTTAAAGAACTAAAGAACGGGACGGCTGACGCCGCCGTACGGCGTCCGTTTGACGCCAAACTGCCCCTCTCTGAACAGCGTGGTTTTTCTCCTTCGGAGAAAAAGAAAAAACTCACCGCGCCTCGCCAAGGTGATCTCAGCAAATCAGGATTCCTACCGGAAATTCATCGAAAACGAGATATCGAGGGGACGCGAGCATCCATTTGGCGACGAGGAACGCCAGGCATTCACTGCCACTGGGTACAAACCTGATCTGAACAGCCTGTTGCTCAGTTTCGATTTTGTGATGACGGTTCTCGATGTGTACGAACAGCCTCGAAGAAGAGTCATCTCGCCCGGAAACTTGTGCTCGCGAATCATCGATCGTTGCCAGAGCGAGAGAGAGCGGAACGACGGAGGGGGGTATTACTGGCCGCCAGATTTTCAAGAGCATCGAGATAGACTCCGGGAGCAAGAGCGACTGTCAGAGGTGAGCGGCCGTGTGGAGGCAACGGCATGAAACTTGTAGAACGTGCTCGAGAGATCGGGCCAGCCGTGTGGCTATTTCTTTTGTACCAAGTCAACGCGGACTACCATGGCGATCCTACCTGGGCGCTCGTGGGCCAGGGAAACAAGATCATGGATGCCGAAGAGGCTGGTCTCACAAGAGTTTCTGTTTACACCGTGACCCGCTGGCGCCGTCGCTTGGAGAGAGTTTCGATGGTCAAGACGGAGGCGTGCCGTGGCGGTGGGTTCAAGATCTGGGTTCGGCACTCCGACACACCAAGTCAGGGACTCCCCAAAGGAGAACTGGACTTAGACGAATGGCCGGAGATGCCTACTGCGGTAGTGCAGTGAGCGTTCCAAAATCCCCACCGACTCTCGCCCCTTCGCCGGCTCCGCAAGTTGCTGAAACGGCGGGAGCGGGAAAAACGGATTAGAACGTTCCAGAAACATGTGTTTTTGGAGTAGCGGTCCCCCAACAGGACCTAGGTGGTTGCGTGATCGATCGGAAGAAAAAACTCGAGCAGCTAGGCGCCAAGCTGGATCCCGCGCTGAAGGACTGGATCGACCACGTGATTGTTCCCGGCTTGGTGCGGCAATATCTATCACGAGAAAAGCAGAAAACGATTGGTCTAAAGTTCAGAGTCGTGCCACACTCGCCCTATCACGAGCCTTCAGCCGAGGTAGGCCTGTGAACCGACTCCGCTGCGCCGCGTATCTGCGAATTTCCACCAGCATGCAGAACCCGCTTTCTCCGGACGATCAGCTCCGGAAGTGCCGCGAGTTTGCTACGCGCGAAGGGTGGGATGTACTCGATGACCAGATCTATGCGGATGAAGCCCTATCCGGTGTCGGCTCGGATCGGCCTGGCCTGACCCGCATGATGGAAGCCGCGGTCTCTCAGCGCGTCCGTTCGACGTCGTCCTCATCGATGATTCCAGCCGCCTTTCCCGAAGCATCAGCGACGCAATGCGGATATTCGAGCGTCTAAATTTTGCCGGAGTGCGCGTTATTGCCGTCTCCCAGGGGATCGATTCGCAGAACGAACAGGCCGATGTCCTTGTGACTGTTCACGGATTGATGGATTCTCTCTACGTGAAGGAACTCGCGAAGAAGACCCACCGCGGGATGGAGGGAAAGCTGCTTCGCGGATTACACACGGGAGGGAGTTGCTTCGGCTATGAAGCTATCGAGGTTGAGGGCGGTAAGCAGCTTCGAGTGCAGGAGGCAGAGGGTGCCCTCGTCCGCAGAATTTTCGAAATGAGCGCGAGTGGCGCGGCGCTGAAAACGATCGCGAAGACGCTCAATGCCGAGCGAATACCATCCCCACGAGCTCGCACCGGGCGGTCGGCAGGCGGATGGTGCCCGACCGGTATTCGCGAAATGCTCTACAACGAGCGGTATGTCGGTCGTGTGTTGTGGAACCGCACGAAATTTGTGAAGGCTCCCGGCACTAACCGGCGTGTGGCGAGACAAAGACCGGAGAGCGAATGGCGTCGGCATGAGGCGCCTGAGCTTCGGATTGTTTCCGACCAACTGTGGCAACGGGTCCAAGACCGCCTTAAGTGGTTGCGTGAATCCTACAAGGGCGGCCGGTGCAACGGACTTCTGTCACGGAATGCCACCTCGAAGTACCTCTTCTCTGGCATGTTGATCTGCGCGGAATGTGGGGGACGTCTGGCGGTCATTATCGGCAGTCGAAAGAACGATCATCCTCGGTGGGGATGTCCGAGGAACTACAGCCGAGGGACATGCTGCAATAGCCTCCGCGAACGGAACGAGTACGTCGAGGCGCAACTTCTCGAGGGCTTGCAGCAGTCAGTCTTGCAGCCTGAGGCATTGGAATACGCGCTTGAGAAATTCGAAGGGGAGTTGGAAAAGGAACTTAGTGCTGCGAACGGGTCAATCGATTCGCAGCGGTGCCGAAAGGAACAGATCGACGTCGAACTCGGGCGCCTCGCCGAAGCCGTCGCCACCCAGGGCATCTCCGCGGCACTGATGAACGCAATCGCGATTCGAGAGGCAGAACTCAAAGCTATCGAGCAAGTACTTTGGGGCTCGTGTCCGGGCTCGGTGAAGGCAGTCATTTCGGACGTACGCGAGTTTGCTATAGAACGGCTTCAGCAGATCCGAGGAGTTCTCCACACTCAAACGGAGGCTGCAAGGTTCGAACTCTCAAAGCACGTAGACCGGATTGTGATGCGACCGATCAGCCGGGGCGATCAAAGATACTACCTGGCTGAGGGTGATTGGAGATTGGTCGGAAAATACGAAGGGCGGCCCAGTGCCGCCCCAAGGAATCTTGAGATGGTTGCGGGGGTCAGATTTGAACTGACGACCTTCGGGTTATGAGCCCGACGAGCTACCAGGCTGCTCCACCCCGCGTATCCACTATAGCGGACGCGCACGCTTCCGTCAAACCATTCAA
>Ga0137398_10000627_pt1 | contig 13060 bp, 9 predicted proteins | sample czorhiz216metaG_FD_106659 | JGI IMG/M metagenome (GOLD analysis project Ga0137398, IMG submission 106659) | Vadose zone soil microbial communities from Angelo Coast Range Reserve, California, USA - czorhiz2.16 metaG | ecosystem: Environmental > Terrestrial > Soil > Vadose zone | place: USA...
CTGCTCCCCACGACACCGCTGTCCAGTAAAGTAGCGGCACGTCTTTTTTCCTGGCGACGCGAACTGCTGATTTCGGATCGCGCTGCAAGGCCGCCCCGAAGGCGTGATGGTTTACTTCCAGTCCGCGAATCCCGTAGTCGCGCGCACGCAAATACAGCTTCCGGGCGCGCAGACGCATGACTTTTGCCCGGTCCACATCTTGCTGTTCCACTTCATCCGCCGGCTGTTGCACCCACACGTAGCTGTACTGAGTAAAACCGCTCGAGGTCGCGAACAACAGACCACGATGTTGCGGGACTTGTTCCAGCAGCCCTTCCATCAGCTTCAAAGCGAAAGGCAGCGCGTCTCCAACTAATTCCGGATCGTCGTCAGTCGCAAAACTACTCGTGCTTTGAGAAGCCAGTGAATCGGCCATCTTGCTGATGGCGAATTTCTTGACCGAGCAGCCGGTGCTGGCGAGGACGACCAGCAACAGCGCGCAAGTAAGACTTGCTGGCCTATTCGTTCCGATGATTGTGGGCTTTTGTTTGGCGTTCATTTTTTGCCCCCCCACTTGAGTACCACGCGATGGAGGACATTGTCAGGTCTTTCTTGTCGAATACTTCTTCATCTCGGCGTGTTTCAGGAAGAAATCCTGAAGGACGTCGGTCGGTGCTGCGAATAAAAAGTAATCGTCATTCACGCGCTGTCCGCGGAGGTTCCTGATCTCTCAGATCGTTCTGCCAGCTCCAGACTATTGCCGGATCGAAGGCAGCGTTCGCGGTATCTTAGCCCCCATATAGCGAAAATACCCAACAGTCCGGAAGTACCGACCTACTTGCCAGCACGATCGTCAAAAGTACAAAGTTTCTTGGTTCGCCCATTTTTCTCCTACTCACTTCCGCTGAAATGTCATCCGAGCGGTTTCGCTGAACGCGCCTTTGTCATTCCCATGCTGGCGGAGAAAATCGCGCAAATCGCCGGTACGCGACACTAGAGTTATGGCAACGAACCGTGGGAAGCCCCCAAACTCCTGAGTGCGCCCGTCCAGTTTCAAGCTTTTGTCATCCATGGCATTTGCCATCCAGTCGGGATCCAGGGAGTCAGGACGAGCTTCTGCTTGTCGGTCTCAACTTTCAAAAGAGAGTCCAACGGAGCGGCCCAGCATTTCTCCTGGTCAGGAACCAGATCGAGGAATCGTTGTGAGCCGATCTGCACCAACTTGCCTTCGAAAGTGGTGGCCTGGCACTGGGCCTCCGTTTTGATGTCACCTAATTTTGCGGTCTCGATCGTGTAGGTCCGCGACGTCGGGTCAAGGCCAATTTTCAGCAAGCAACTCTCTAGTTCGCTATCTCCTTCCCAGTTGCCCACCAAGCCCGGTTCCACCACCACGTCTGACTCTTCATAGAAGGGATACACAGATTGCACCCAACACCCGGTTAAAAGCGTAAGGCTGATGATTGCAATTGCCAGAGCCAGTTGTTGCAGGGGCATGCAAGCATTTCCTCGCGGATTAATCGAGATCAGAATCACTGCCATTTCTCAATGGTCCAGACCGGTTGATATCAGATAACTGCTTAACAATCGGTGGAGACAATAGCCCAGCAGCTCTGCCGAAATACATGGGCCTATGGTCCACGCAATAATGCTCAGCGCTAGCTGCCATGCCCGGCCTGTCTCGATCTCGCTCAGCGCCTTAAATAATGAATGGGTGATTGTCATCGTGGTTCTCTCGCAGTGCAATACCGTTCTAGCCGTCAACGCAACACCAGGCCTGTCGAGGCGCGCGCATTCTTCTTGTCTGCGGCGCCGGCATCTTAACTGTTTGACTTTTGGCCTTTGTCCTTGTTCTCTTCTTTGGTCGAGTCCTTCTTCGCCTTGCCTTTGGCGTCTCCCAGAAATTCCACTTCCTTTCCAGTGTGGGTCTTCACCGCGTCGAAAATCTTCTTGTACTCGTTCTTGTCCATACGGAGCACGACGCTCTTCGGCGCGCTCTGTTCATGGAAATCGATATAGAGCCAGTGGCTCTTGGACTTGGTTAGCATGACAATGGCGCCGGCCCCAAGCGAGGCCACCATCACAATCGCCCCTTGGGTAATGCGGTGCTTCTTGGTGTATTCGTAGGAGAACTTGTCGAGTTGGTCATAAGGGATGGTGACGAAGTCGCGGTCCGCGACCAGTACCACAAGGTTCTTGTTGCTGTCACTGAAGATCAACCTGGCGTCGGCCTGCTTTCCTCTCGCGTCGGCCAACTTCACTCCACTGAACGATGTTTCTTCAGCGATGCTCAGATTGGCCACCGCCAAGAACATCAGAAGAACTGCAATCTGTCTTTTCATTTGTTTCCTTTCTTCTCTGAAATGTGACGAAGCATCAGAACTTTTGCTGGCTTTGCTTTTTATTCAATAGCTGGCATGAGTTCAAGCTAATGCAACTAATCTCGTGAATTCCCCAACGCCACTTCTACCTATTTGCTGCAATAGCAACTAATGGCTCTCCTCGTTTCCTCGCAGGAACAGAGACCCGGATGTCGTCCTGTAAATCCGCTGTAATGTCCCCATGCTCGTCCGTCAGCATGGTGGGCTCGAAGTAGTGCCTGTAACGCGGATCGACTGGAAGTGCAGGCTGGTAAACTTTGTCTAGCCGCTCCGAGCCACCGATATACGTCCGGGTTTGTGTTCGCCCGATCCACCCTCGCGCTGTAAGTGTTTCGGGTGCAAATAACAATCCAGAATTCAAAGTGCAAAGTCCCATCTGCCTGGGCGTTAATGTCTTCCTATAGCGCCGATAAAAATTGAATGTATGGGTCAAAATTTGTTTGCGATAGCCCTTCATGGTCTGGGTCGCCGCGATGAAGGGTTGCACTCGCGCGAAGCTATCAAGCGGCTTCAGCGCTAACACCGTACTGTTGAGGTCGCGGACCCTCAGGTTCGGGAGCAGGCGCCGGTTCTCCACACAGTCCCGAAAAAACGGGGTTCCAGGAAACGGGATCGGCAGGGAAAAATAACAAGGCAATGGGATTTCCGCCGTGCGCATGACGAAATCCATTTCGCGCTCGATTTCCTCCACGGTCCGGGATGTCACGTCCAGGATCATCCCGTAGAGAAAGATGATTCCCGCATCCAGGCACTTGGAGATCATGTCAACTTGCGGCAGCCGGTTGTTCTGGGATTTGTTCATCGAGCGCAGCCAGGCACTATCAAAAGATTCAACTCCGCTGAATAGGGCGACACACCCGGATTCCCTGGCACTTTTCAGGTTGGCATCGTCATAAAAGAAATCGTTGGTGACCAAGGCCGCCCAGCCGCCAAAGCACCCCTCTTTGTACATCTGCTTTAGCAGGTGCATGCGCTCGTGAAAGTACTTCTTGTCATTTCCATAGAAATTGTTGTCGATGAAAAGAAAGTAATCCTTGTAGCCGGCATCCACGATTTGTTTGCGCGTATATTCCAGATCGTATTTTTGATAGCTTTTGGCCTGGGCGCTCAGGGTGCAAAACGAGCAGCGGAAATTGCAGTTCCGGCTGGATTCGATGTGGCCGATGTTGCGAACCCAATGCGCGAGATCAAAGCGTGGATACATCTCTTCGGCCACGGCATCAGCACCCAATACTTCGCTGGCAACTTCACGCAGCTCCTCAATATCCCCAAGACAGCAGTAGTCAAAGAAATTTCTCGCATTCTGCGGAAAAGAGCGAATTGCGGGTCCTCCTGCCACGACGATCACGTCCCGATTCAAGGTTCGAGCATAGGCGGTGACGTGCAGCATGCGGTCGAATCCCGTGGTGAGACCTGTGAGCACAAGCATGTCCGGCCAGGACAAAAGTTTCGGATCTTCCAGCGAACCGCCGCTGTGTTCGTCATAGAGCCGTACATCGCAGACATTGCTGTCGAACGCTCCAGCTAAATAGGCCGGTCCCATCGCCATCGGAATTTTTCTGGGTCGAGCGATGTTTTCGCGGAGATCATCAAAATAGCAGTTCACCACCAGGATTCGTGGTTTGCGGCTTCGCGTGTATGCATTTCGACCGGGCAATTCAGCTCCCTTCGGATATTCGAGATTCAACAGTGTCGGAACTCTACTCGGGAAGGTTGTGAGCAGCAATGCTCTGGAAATCTTTTGTGATTGATCTAAGGTCTTCTCGTAAGACGCTCGCGCAGATGGAGTTACAACGGAAGGTCTTCTCTAACGCTGCAGACTTAAATCGCTATCGCGCGGGAAGAAGGCTTGAGAGGATTTATGCGCTTGAGCAAACTTGCAAAGCGGGGATGGGAACGAAGTCCATCAAATGCAGGCTCGAAATGAAGATATAAAGGCCACCCGGAACGCTCTTCATAGGCTTTCTCCAGCCATTCGATAGTCTCGTCGTTTGAAGCGAGCGAACTCATAGCAAAGGCGAAGAAATAGGCCAAAACGTGACGACGTTGCTGCAGATCAATTAATTGTGCTACTACCTGCTGTCCCGCAGTCTGCCGTCCGGCAGCGCCCAGTGCATAGGCAAGTGCCGAAAGGGCTCCGGGATGGCCGTTGGAAAGATCGACCGCGCTCTGCAGATGTACTATTCCCCGGTCGAAGTCGTGGGTTTGCACATAGGTTAGTCCTAAATAATAGTGGGCCAGGGGAAATTGCGGGTCGAATTCAGAGGTCTTCTCCAATTGCTTGATCGACTTGTCATATTCGCGAGCGAAGTAGAACATCCAGCCGATGTGGCAACCGATCACTAAAGATAAAGGATCCATCCGCCGGGCATACTCCAGAGAAGCTAGAGCTTCGGGGAACCGGCCCACTTGTACCAGGTTAAATCCATACCAGTCATATGCATACCAGTTTGGATTCAGTTCGATGGCGCGCTTGTGCTCCGCTTCCGCGGCTGGCCAATCCCAATCATATTGAAGAGTTGCATAGCCGAGAGACGTATGAGCTTCTGACAAATTGTCGTCCAGTTGTACGGCGGTTCTGGCTGCGGCTTTCGCCTTCTCAAAGGCGATTTTGGAGGGGACCGCTCCATAGAATCCGATCACACTATAGGCATCGGCGAGACCCGCGTGCGCGGGAGCGTAGACCGGATCTTTTTGGATCGCTTGATTGAAATAACTTATAGCTTTGGCATAGCCCTCTTCGACTCTTTGGTTCAAATAATATCGCCCATGAAGGTAAAGCTCATAAGCTTCAGGATTGCTGCTGATTGAACGTGAGACGAGCGCTCGCTGCTCGGGAATAAGTTCAACTCTCAATGACCTAGCGATTCGTTCGGCGACGTCCGTTTGAATCGCCAGCACGTCTTTCAGTCCTCGGTCGTAGCTCTCCGCCCAGAGATGCGTCTGATCGCTAACCTGGATCAATTGTGCAGTTATCCTAACTCGGTTTCCTGCCCGCCGGATGCTGCCCTCCAACACAAACTGAACACCAAGTTCTTGTCCGATGACTTTGATGTCTTTGGACGTATTCTTGAACTGCATCGCCGAAGTTCTGGCAATCACGCCCAGACGTCGCGGATTCAGCTGGCTCAAGTGTGTGATCATCTCTTCAGTTAAACCATCAGAGAAATATTCTTGCTCCGCGTCAAGACTCATGTTCGCGAATGGCAACACCACTAGCATCTTCTTACTGTTATCCCAGGGCTGCAGGTCGCGCTGCACGGGAGCAATAAAGCGGTAACCGCGTTTGGAAAGGGTTTCTATGAAACGCGGATTGTCGGCGGAATCTCCCAGAGCCTCACGTAGTTTGTTGATGGCACGATTTACGCCGTGGTCAAAATCAACGAAGGTCTCATTGCCCCAAATCTTCTGCTGAATCTCCTCCCGCGTTACCACTGCGTTCGGCTTTTCGAGCAAAAGGCTCAACAACTGAAAGGGCTGCTGTTGCAGTCGCAGCTTGAATCCTTTCTTACGCAGTTCTCCTGTCTGCAAATTGAGCTCAAAAACACCAAATCGAATTTGCAAAACAGACCTGACCGGGTACGCGCCCATAAGTTTCTGTGTAAGGTGCGGAAAAGACACGGAACAAGCCGGCACAAACGTGGTGCGCGTCTTTGGAGTTTTCCACAGCCCCAGAAGATGTTCGCCAGTTTAGCACTCTTCGGTTTTACAGAGTACAAAAAATGGCAAGCCATGCTGTTTCAAGTACTTAGCTGCGTACTTTTTAATCATGGTAAGGGATCGTCGGAGCATTGCTTCGGCTCCAACAAGGCAGCATAATCCGCAACATCGAAAGCCACATCGGTTGCGAATGTTTTTCAGGAGACTAACAATGAAGGCAAAGCTTGTTACGAGGAATACCGCAAGCAGGTTTCTTGCGCTTGCCTTGATAGCGATTCTTCCTGGATGCGGAGGCAGCGGGACTCTTGCGCTTCCGCCGCCGGCCAGTGCTGCGGAGTTCGTACTTGCGGTCAATCTCGCGACCGGCGCCAGTAATCTCTCGGTTGAAAAAATTGACCCGACAACCGGCGCATTGACACCGGTTGCAGGTTCGCCGTTTGGTGGCGTGACGAGCCCCTCGTCGGTGGCCGTGGAGCCCTCGACTAAGTTCGCATACGTGACAAACTTCTCAGACAATACCATTTCGGCATATGGGATTAACTCTACTACTGGCGCGCTAACGCCAATCGCGGGCTCTCCTTTTGCGGCCGCCGGCAACCCCGTAATGATTGCCACCGAAGCGTCTGGCAAGTATGTCTATACCGCGAACCAGAGTTCGGCGGATGTTTCAGGATTCGCAATTAATAGCTCCACCGGCACACTCGCTGCGCTGCCGGGTTCACCGTATAGTTCCGGACCAGCCCCCGTCGCAATCGTGGTGGATCATGTTGGAAGGTTTGTTTATGTCGCCAATAGTGCCGCTCCAAGCATTTCAGTTTTCAGCATTAGTCCTGGCACAGGCGATCTAACTCCTGTTCCTGGCAGCCCATTTGCCGCCGATTTCTTCCCACGCGGCTTTGCGATTGACCCTCACGATAAATTTCTCTATGTGGGAATCGCGAGTTCATTCATGGGCGACTCGACTGAAGTGATGGCATTCAGCATTGGATCGTCCGGTACGCTAACTCCGGTTGCGGGTTCTCCATTTACAGCAGCTCGAAATCCGGTGTCACTGGCAGTGGATTCATCGGGAAAGTTTCTCTATGTAGGCAACTCGCAAGACAATAGTCTCTCTGCGTTCTCGATAAATTCTAGCGGCGCTCTTTCGCCCATAGGCGGCTCGCCCTATCCGCTGTCTGGCTTTCCTCTCTCCGCTGTCACCGATGCGTCAGGTAAGTTCCTTTATCTAGGCGGTGCGGGAATCTTTGGTTTCTCAATCGATGCTGCGTCTGGGGCACTGATCCAAGTTCCAGGCTCGCCAGTTCCCGCAGGTAGCAACATTTTTTCTCTAACCACTGTGGAGCCGAAATGAGGTCTTGCGTTGAAGAGGAGGAGATTCAGATGAAATGCATCGCTGACCACGCGAGAGTGTTTCGCCTTCCGGCATTGTTCCTCGCATTGCTGGTTATGCTTACAAGCTTCGCTGCCGCCCAAACGAAAATTAAGCTTGGCACCCTCGTGCCACAGGGTACTTCCTACCATCGCATTCTTCTCGAAATGGGAGAGAAGTGGCGGCAGGCCCCTGACGGAGGAGTGACAACTGTGGTTTACGCCGGCGGAAGTTTAGGCGGAGAGGAAGACTTGGTGCGTCGCATGCGCATAGGCCAGATTCAGGCCTCGATGCTGACCGTGGCGGGGCTGGGTGAAATCGATCCCGGAATTAACGCGTTGCAGGAAATCCCCATGGTTTACCGTTCCCTCGACGAAGCCGATTATGTTCGTGAAAAACTGCAGCCTATGCTGGAAAAGCGAATGCTCGACAAGGGTTTTGTTGTGCTCTTTTGGGGGGATGTTGGCTGGATACGATTCTTTTCCAAGGAACCGGCTTACGCACCGAAAGACTATCTGAAGATGAAACTGTTTGTCGGCAGCGGTGAAAATGACCAGATTGAATTGATGAAAGCCACAGGCTATCAGGTGGTTCCGCTCGAATGGTCGGATGTGCTCACCAGTCTGCAGACCGGGCTGGTGGATGTGATCCCAACGGTCCCCTTCCACGCGCTGGCTGGCCAGTTTTTTGGGTCGACGCGGCACATGCTCGAAGTCAATTGGGTCCCACTGGTAGGCGCCACTGTGATCACCAAGAAGGCTTGGGATTCAATGTCGCCGGCAAAGCAAGCTTTCATGCTGAAGACCGCAACTGAGAGCGGCAAACAAATGGAATCCAACAGTCGCAAAGAAAATGACCTAGCAGTGGAGGCGATGCAGAGACGTGGCTTACAGGTTCATCCTGTTCCTGCCGCGCTCGAAGCTCAATGGCGGCAATTTGCCGAAAGCGTGTACCCGAAGATTCGCGGACACATGGTACCCGCCGATACCTTTGACGAGGTTCAGCGGCTGCTCGCCGATTATCGCAAAAATGCAAAATCAGAAGTGGCAGCCAACAGCGGGGGAAAACCGTGAGCTCTGCTGTTGCCGAACTCCAGATCGAACATCTGGCAACGAGAAAGACAAGTGGCTGGCGAAGCCGCCTGAATGATGTCGAGAATCTGGTGATCTCGTTGGTCCTTGCTGGAATCATAATTCTTCCGCTTGCGGAAGCCGCCTTGCGCCGCACGCTTCATGTGGGGATTCCCGGATCGAACGCAATTCTTCAGCATTTGGTGTTGATTTTGGGCATGCTGGGGAGCGCCATCGCGGCGCGTGAAAAACGGCTACTGGCTCTTTCCACATTGCAGGAAACCATTTTTCGTGGCCGATTCAAAACTTTGGTACAGGCATTCAGCGGCGGAGTAGCTGCGGCAATCACCGCTTGTCTTGGTATTGCCAGCTATCAATTTATTCTGACCGAACGGGAAGCACCGAAAACAATTGCAAATGGAATTCCGGTGTGGATCTTTGAACTGGCCATGCCCATCGGATTCGCCGTTATCGCACTGCGGCTACTGAAGCAAACTTCGGAGCGATGGGTAATGCGCCTGGCAGCAGCGGGTCTTTGCTCGGCGCTGGTTGCTCTGATCATGTTTCCGCCACTCCCACCCGAACACATGATGGTTGCAGCCATCATTCTGGTGATTGCGGTGACGCTCTTGGGAGCGCCGGCCTTCGCCACTTTTGGAGGCATCGCCTTAGTTCTTTTCTGGGGCATGGATCAGCCGATTGCTTCCATCTCGATCGCTCACTATTCGTTAGTCACGAATCCATCTCTCGCCAGCATGCCCTTATTCACCTTAGCCGGATATCTTCTCGCGGAGGGAGGCGCACCAGGACGACTTATTCGACTCTTTTATGCCTTGTTCGGAACTCTGCGTGGCGGCCCTGCAATTGTCACCGTCTTGGTGTGCATGTTCTTTACTTCCTTCACGGGCGCGTCGGGCGTGACGATCCTTGCCCTAGGCGGATTGCTCATGCCGGTTTTACTCGGCGCCAAATACTCGGAGAAAAACGCGCTCGGCCTTATCACCGGAGCCGGCTCTCTGGGACTGTTGTTGCCTCCGTGCATGCCGTTAATTCTCTACGCAATCGTGGCTCAGATTCCGATGGAGCAGATTTTTCTCGGCGGCACGATTCCCGCTTTAGTGATGGGCATCGCCTTGAGTTGGTGGGGTATTCATCAAGCTCCGAGGTCCACAGAAGCTGCGCACACATTCAGTTTTCAGAAGGCGAAAGCGGCGCTTTGGGAGGCAAAATGGGAATTGCTTCTCCCCTTAGTTGCCATCATCGCGCTGTTCAGCGGAATCGCGACTCCGGTAGAGGCATCCGCACTAACGGCATTATATGCCTTCATTATTGAGGCTGTGATCTATCGAGATCTGAAGATTAGGTCTGACGTGCCGCGTGTGATGACAGAATCCGGTCTCTTAACCGGCGGAATACTCCTGGTTCTTGGCGTCGCACTCGGCTTTACGAATTATTTGGTGGACGCTCAAATTCCGGAACGAGCAGTGGAATGGACCACGCATTTCGTCCACTCGCCGCTGGTCTTTCTTCTCCTGTTGAACCTTTTCCTACTAATCGTAGGCTGTCTCATGGACATCTACTCGGCGATCATTATTCAGGTGCCTCTCCTAGTGCCGTTGGGCGCGGCTTTTGGCATCAACCCCATACATTTGGGAATCATTTTTCTCGCGAATCTTGAGCTCGGATATCTCACGCCGCCTGTAGGCCTCAACCTCTTTCTGTCGTCCTACAGATTCAAGAAGCCGGTACCGGAAGTCTTGCGCTCTGTGCTTCCTGTGATTGTCGTGATATCGGTGGGAGTATTGTTGATCACATATGTGCCGGCACTCACCACCACTTTGCCACGCTGGTTCAAGAGATGAAGCACATGAAAAACGGCTGCGGCTATGAAGATATATCAGGTAAGTTTTACCGAGGAGTACTGTCCTCTTGGCATATTTCGTATGTACTATGAGAGTTCGTTTCACTGAGGAGGGTTACTATGCATCGGGCAATGACCACTGTGTCGTGCGCAGTTCTTCTTTTCCTGTCTTTGACTGGATCAAAACTGGCCTGCGCCGAGGGGGATCTGCAGAAAGTCAACCACATCATCATCGTTATGCAGGAAAACCACTCGTTCGACAACTACCTTGGGGCGCTAGCCTACACTCCCGGCAGCCCATATCACAACGCGAACGGCCGCTGTTTACCGAGCGACCACCAGTGCGTAGATGGCTTATCATGCGCCACCGATCTGAGCGGCAACCTGACTTGTTCGAATTCCAATCTTGATGACGATGGCTCGACGGTAGTGGCTTTCCATGACCCAAGCCGATGCGTTATCCCTGATCTCGACCACACCTGGTTTGGTACTCATAAAGAGGTGAACTTTTTAAATCCGAACAGCAGCCTTAGCAGCTTTCTGAGCGATGGTTTTATCAGAGTCAATGATGTGACCGAACAACTCGACAGCGTATCCGAGAACGCGTCTGAAGACCAGACGATGGGGTTCTACAACCAAAACGACATTCCTTTCTACTACGACTTGGCGCAGAAATTCGCCATCAACGATCGCTACTTCGCCTCTGTGCTCGGGCCTACGTTTCCGAACCGTTCCTATCTGCTGGCTGCAACTTCGTTTGGGCATGTGACTACGGCTGACGAGTTTCCGCCACCAGGGGGATACAAGCCGATCACCGGAACCATCTTCGACCTGCTCACGCAAAACGGAGTTTCCTGGGCCAACTATTTCCAAGACGTACCGCAAGGAGCCAGTTTCCTTCCGTTCAGCCTCCAGGGCGCGGATCCGCATTTCCTGCCGACTTTCGTTTTTCTAGGCCAGGCGGTGGGAGACCCTCGATTCGGACCATTACCCCAGGTCTCATTTGTCGACCCCAATTTTGGCTTTTTCGGGCTGCAGACAGAAAATGACGAGCATCCACCCACAGACATTCAAAGAGGGCAAGCCTTTGTCTCGGAGATAGTGAATGCGGTTCGTAACGGTCCGAACTGGAAAGACTCGATCATATTTATTACTTATGACGATCACGGCGGATTCTATGATCACGCTAAATCGCCTAAAGCCAAGCAAGGTGGAGCTTTGACTCCGGATGGAATTGCTCCCGGACAATGTGCCGATCTGTCGAATCCTCCTGCCAGCGAGCAGCCGGGTGGGGGCGCAGAGTGCTCTTCGAATTTCTTCGGCGCCATCGATACCAGTGTCGCGAGTGCGGAACTGCTCTGCCCGGCACTCGCTGCCGATCCAACTGGCCCGTATCCGGCAGAATGCGCCAATTTCAATCAGTTGGGCCCTCGTCTTCCATTTATTGCTGTGTCGCCTTTTTCAAAACCTGGCTACGTCTCGCACAGCATCGGCGATCACACATCGCTGTTGGCCATAATCGAGCGCCGCTTCTTGACGATTAACGACGAACGCCTGCACCTCACAAGCCGCGATCAGTTTGCCGATCCGCTGGAGGATCTATTCGACTTCAATCATTCGCCGTCGCTGAGCACGGCAGTCGGCCAGGCGACGCCGCCGGCGGCTGATTGCACACCGTAGGAGATCGAAAATCGACACCACTTCCTTTTAGGCGCGTCATGCAGACTGCGAAGTTGAGCAAGTTGAGCGGCTGCTTCGACCTGTTCTATGCAGGTTTGGGCGACTAGCGGCCCCCGTGGGCGTCCCGTCGGCCCCCGAATTATCTCGCTCGCAACGTTTTCCTAATTACTTCTCGGACAGAGCAGGTATGGGTAACCCATTCGCCACGCGGAGGAATGGAGGAAAACGGCGCAACGTCGACTTGAATACCGCTCTTGGATAGAACAATCTGTGCCCCGAACAAGCCGTGCCACAAACGTGGCCTCCTTTCGTCGTCAAATGCGTTGTGGCCGCTATTCTCGCTATTTCCCAAAGTGCCTCCGTGCGGGCTTGGTTTTTTTGGGTAAGTAGTTGATGTCAAAGTGAGTTGAGAAGGAATCGTGACCTGAGTCCTACTGATCGGCCGTAAGCCGAGCACTCAGCGTGTTCCTGTACCGGGCGTCCCCCGATGCGGCACACTTCTGGCACACAAAAGTAAACCGCAACTTAGGTACGAGAGACTCATATATCCCTAAGGCCGCTTTGCCTCTCCCACTTCCACCAGGCGCGTCAAACTCTAGTGTTGAGTAATCTAAAGTGATAGTTTATATTTCTCATATGCGGTTTATCCAAAGAAGGCTGGCGGGTGTGCTGCTGGACGCATCTCGGCATTTTCCGGCGGTTGTTGTGACGGGGCCCCGCCGTGCGGGCAAAACCACCCTTCTCCGCAAGCTGTTCCCGAAAGCCCGCTACGTACTGCTTGAAGACCCCGACATTCAGGGTCGGGTACGCAGCGATCCGCGTGCATTTCTTGACGAGCTGCGTCCGCCGGTTGTCTTCGACGAGATCCAGAATACCCCCGAACTGCTCGACTATGTGCGCACCGTTATCGACATGGGGCCCCGTCGCATGGGCCAATGGCTGTTCACGGGTTCTCAGGAAGCTCCCCTCATGCGTGGAATCAGCGAATCGATGGCGGGTCGGGCTGCCATCCTTCAGCTCTTGCCCTTCAGTCTTACGGAAACGGGGAAAGTAAACCTGCTGC
>Ga0137398_10000628_pt1 | contig 13050 bp, 18 predicted proteins | sample czorhiz216metaG_FD_106659 | JGI IMG/M metagenome (GOLD analysis project Ga0137398, IMG submission 106659) | Vadose zone soil microbial communities from Angelo Coast Range Reserve, California, USA - czorhiz2.16 metaG | ecosystem: Environmental > Terrestrial > Soil > Vadose zone | place: USA...
CATCACGCACGGCCATGGCTTCGAGCTCGCGACCTACGACATCAACTCGCTGGTTTACAGGAAAGAACAACTCCTCGAAAAAGAACCCGCCGCTGCGGTTGCGTCTGCGCGGTAACCTGCCGCCAAACTATTCTAATTTAGAATAGTCCGGACTAGTCTAATTTAGAATAGTCGAAACGCTTCGCGCTCTAGTTACCTCCCTTGCAAAACGTGTCAGCGTTCCTCGCGGAACTGTCCTCATGTTATCTCTGGATATACGTCCTCTAATAAATATAAAGCAGCCAAGACGTAAGTCTTTGGTGAAGACGATGGACGCGAGGGCTGCGATGGACGTTGAAGAGACTGGGCAAGGACGATTCTGCGAAGCGTTCAGCGGGAACGTTGGGGAGAGAGAGTGGAAGCCGGCAGCGCACACGATGCTGGGCACACTCCCGGAGCCGAACGGCCGCCATCTGGTGAGCGCAAGAGCTGGCGGCAAACTCGAGATTGAGCGCCGAAAAATCGGTTTCACTTCAAGCGGGGCCTCGGTTTGCGGGCGGCGCGACCGACCGATCCGCAAAAAGATTATCGGACACGGAATGTCCATTTTTTCCTGTCGATTCACTCGGCAGAGCGTCTTCCTGAACTTGCTGCGGACGCTCCCGCTGTTCCATCAACCAGCGCGCGAGCATGGCGGAGGAATTTTCCTCGATCCAAAGATCGAGAAGCGCGCCGATCTCCTTACGGAGATTGGCGGCATGGCTGAGACGCGAGAGTTCATAACTCCGCAGCGAGTTGCGCGAAGCGGAGAGAAGAAACTCCCACGGAGGTTGGGTTTTGCAGTGGTTCACGGGGCCTCCCGGTGAGTGCGCTTCGTAAGTTAACAGTTAATTAAGTAGTGTCAAGAGTAACGATGAGGTGGAGCGCTGTGGAAATGTGTGGAAAAGTTTGGCGGCAACGGCAATGGAGTGCTGCTGAGCGCAGAGCGCAGGACACAGTTTACTCGATTCCTGGCGCTATAGGGGTGAATGAGATGCGTGCTTGCAGCGCTTGCGCCGGGGATTACGAAGATCCGGACCGCACGGCCTGGAGGCCCGACGATACGGAAGATCCGGAATTGGACGACGCGCCGTGTGCGGCCGGGGAAGAGTTTCCTGCCGAGGAATGAAATTGGCGGAAAAGGAGGAAAAGATGCGGAAAATTCGGAGAAGGGAACTGCCGCGAATCGCCCGGCGAAGGCAGCGAGACGTGCTGTGCGACGTGATGCTGAGCGCGCGGCAATGCGAAACGTGGCTGACGCTGGACGAACTTTCAAAATTGACGCACTACCCGCCGGCGAGCATTTCCGCGCAGCTGCGGCATTTGCGGAAGCCGGAGTTCGGCGGCTACGCCGTGGAGAAGCGGCAGCGTGAAACGGGGCGGATTCTGCGCGGCGAAGATTTCGGAACGGTATGGGAATACCAGCTGAAGCGCGCCATCCGCAGGAAGATCGCGGGGGCGAACCTGCGAAGCAGCGGGAGCAGAGTGGCGTCCTCGGCGTTGGCGCATTGAGGAACACCACGAAGTTCAAGCCTCGAAACTTTTGAGGCGTTGTCATCCTGAGCGAAGCGAAGGATCTCAGCCTGTCGATGCTTCGCCAATGCAGCGGTCGAGATCCTTCGGCGAACCTTGTCGGTGCGCTTCAGGATGACACGCGTTGGTGCCTGATGGAGTTGTATCGAGCGAAGCGGTCTTGGCGGAGGGGCGATGAGCGTCAAACCGGAACTTGCATTTGACGTCTGTTGGGAAGTCTACCGCGGCGCGCGAGAGGTGCTGGAGACGAAGCGCGGCATTTCGGCGCTGAACTGGAAAGACACGGGAAAATTCCTTTGGCGGCCGGATTTTCGCCCACGGCTCAACGAGTGGGTGGCGGATTTTGCACTTGCAGGGAAGTCGGCTCTCGATGGGCCGGACTGGGCTTCGCGCATGGTACTGTTCCGCCTCTACTATCTGGGGCTCGCTCCGTACGAAAATGCGCGGCACTTTCTCGGCTTGAGCGAGTACAGCTGGGTGAACTGGACCGAGCAGATTCGCCATCGCTGCGGCAAGGAGCTTCTGGGCCGCGGCATGTTCCCGCCGAGAAAGTACTTCAACGGGGAATGCACCTTCCACAGAAGGGATGGTGCATAATGCCTTTTAGTGATGCCAAAACACGTTTTTGCATTTTTGGCCGGTGCAGGTGTGCTTGCTGATACAGTTCTGCCCATAATCGCCCCGGCCGGACAGCTTGGTTGGCTACGGTGGCGCATACCGATAGTAGCTTGCGCGCTCATCGCGTTGGTTGCGCTTGCAATTCAATTGTTCCTTCAGGGCAAAGAAGATCGCGAAAACAGAAGGCAGCAGGATGCAAGAGATAAGCGATTTGAAGAATTCGCCAAACTTCTCACGGAAAAAAACACGTCGCCGACGCAGCCGACGAATGCCCCGTCTGCGGCCCTAGCGCTGCGTGACAAGGTTTTGCAGCTCGGACAGGACTTATTCGCTTTTCTGAGGGAAGCTGGGCCAAAACCAGAAGTCCCTATCGATCACCTAAGGAGTACAGCCGCTAATTTGGAGCGCATTTGGAATGTGAGAGGGCCATACGTGGAACGCATTCACCACGGGTACTTGGGCAGGTTCAAGGACCGCACGGTTAAGCTATTTCACGAACTGGCGGAATATGGAATCAGTGACCCTGAAATCGAAAGTTGGGAGATTGATCCGCCCCAGGCAGTGCGAGCGCAAACTGTTAGGAAGGTTGCCGAGCACCTGTTCTTAATCGCAGCGAGGATGGACGTGAAAGATGCCTCCAAGGGCACTTAGGGCGCCTCCTGTGCGTCAGGTGAGTCGAACGCCGAGGCTCCAGTTTGGCGTCGGGGAGCGGACCGCGCTAAAATAGCCAGGACAGCCCGGAGTGGAGGGAAGAAATGGACCCCGAAACGAAGCGCGCATGGCGCAGGCTGCTGAGAGAAGTAAGAGAGAACACGCCCATTGTGGTGCGCGGTGTGGCAAGCTCGGGGAAGCAAATGCCCCGGAAGCTCTATTGTGCCGTTGTTCGCGGCTTCAAGTCCTTGACCGATCGCGCGAAAAATTGGGAATTGCCAATCGGCGACAGAAAAACGCTAGTCTCCCGGCTCGCCCGCGTGCGGCTGCGTTCGCCGATTTATAAGGTCTAATAGCCTGGCCGCATCCAGTCAACCCCCGCCGTTCTTCAAGGGCGTCGTGTTGCCCTCTGGTGCGGTATACCCCGGCGCGAAATATTCACACTCGGGCGGACCAACACCGGGCAGCGGCCGGCTATGCGACAGCGCGGAGAGACATCGGAACGATAGCGAGGATTTGCCGCTTGCCATCGAGTACCGCGAGCTATAGGCTAACGACACTTAACCGCGCTGAAGCTACATTCGGCGGTTGGTCCGTTGGCTCCGATGAGCGTCAAGATCGCACACATTTCCGATGTCCACTGGGAAAGCCGCGACGACGACGTCTCGATTCATCTCGGTAATGCGCTGCTCAGGGAAAAGCCCAATTTCCTGGTGTTCACGGGAGACCTGGTGGACAACCCATGGAAAATCCCTGCCGGAAAGAAATGGCTGCTGGAACTCTGCCAAAGAGCCGGACTGAAAGCGGAAACACAGTTACTGGTCGTTCGCGGCAACCACGATATTCGCATTCTCGGGAATTTTGGATTCCGCCCGCTTACAGGGCTGATTTTCCGCAGAGCGTTCCGGGAGTGGATGAAAACTCGAGTGCAAGCCTTTCCTGAACACTCGTTGGTGTTTCTGCGGATCGACTCGAACCCTGTCATGTGGGGTTTTGCCCGCGGCCATGTTGGCTGGTGGGAGGCGAGGAAATTACGGCAAGAGCTGAGCCAACTGGCCAAGAAGTTAAGCGGAGAAGAGGGAGCCGCGCAGTTGGAGGAATACACCAAGATCGCGCTCGTGCATCATCATGTCTTGCCAATGCCTTACGAGGGGGGCGACCGTTTTCTGCTGCTGAAAGACGCACAGCGCTTGCTTCAACTGTTGGCAGAGAAGAGAGTGGACGTCGTGCTCCACGGCCACAAACATCGCGCGCCGTATTCGCTGGTGACGCTCGGGACTTGCGGCGGCGGTGACCGCGTTATGGAGATCCTTGGGGCGGGCGCCACGGTCAAGAAAACGGATCATGATCCACGCGGACACAACTTTAATCTCTTGTGCATCGAAGACACAGGTTTGCGCTACGTACGCCAGTTTTTCGCGCCTCCTGGCGAAGATTTCCGCGAATCCTTCAACCTCGGATTTGTCAGCCATGCTATCGAACATGTTCACCGCCGGGCCTTGCAGCAGGGGTACCGGTATAAGTCAATTCGCTGGGTGATGGTAATCGACGTGGAAGGCGACCGTTTCAATCAGCTCTCCTACGACGGGCTGATGGTGACGGAACCAGCCGTCTCGTTGCGGGAGATCACTCCGCCTCCGTATAAAGTGGCGACAGGTCATCTTTCCGAAGTGAGATTAAATGAAGCGGCCTGCACACCGGGGACCACGCTGAAAATCTCCCGCATTCTCTTCGAGAGATGGCGTTCCGCATCCATCTGCCGGATACCCCCACGGCAGATAAGCCGATGCGCTTCACCCTGGAGTCGTATGACTTCAATGGTTCGGCACTGAACGCCGAAGAACTCAAGAAAAAATTTCCCAAGCGCCTTACGGCCATGGAATGGGATGAGAAACTGATCCGCGTGCCTGTAGATGAGTTCTCCTGGGTGATTCGTTTCCCCGAGGAGATGAAATTCAATGAGGGCCGGCTTCCCGAGTTTGAAGTGCTGGATGATGCCAAGCAAAAGCATGATTGGCTGACCCGCGCGCTCCAGCCGTGTTTTCACTACTCTCAGGCGGTGCATTCAGCAGTTCTCGCCATTCACAAACCGCCAGTAGGGTACCAATATCGAATCAAATGGTATGTGCCGGAGGGCGCGAAGAGCCCAAAAGCTGCTCCTGGGCCGGAGGTCGCCAAGTCCATGCAGTTCGCCGATATGCTCCTCGAGTCCCTGAATATGCGCAAGCCAGAGGAGGAACTGCCGGAATTGATCGCGAAAGCCAAGAGAGTTCTTGAAGAATTTCTGGCGGAAGTTGTGAAGCACCTCGCAGCAAAATTGAACGACAAGGTCAACGCCCGCGAGCTCGACGTAAGCTATATGATATACGACGAAGGCACAGGAGAAGAGCCGGCGAAATTGCGCGTGGTGGCGTGCGCAGGAAAGTTCAGCGGGAGTTTTTGGAGTTTCAGTCTGGAGGTAGGGGACGGAAACGCAGGTCGCGCCTTCAAGAGTGGCGTCGTAAGGTGGTACGACAGATCGAAGGAAGACTTCAAAGACCAGGCCTACGTTGGAATTAGTGGACAAGTGCCGCATGAATTTCTGTGCTCGATCCCATTCAAAGTGGACGCTCCGGCCAGCATGGACTTCGGGGTTCTGAACATAGGGACTTTTTCACCTATTCAGGCAAGCCAACTAAAGTCTCTCAAAAAAGACAGCGAGATGAAGTGGTTGATGCAACAGGCCTACGAAAGGGTGTTGGACAAACTCCTGAAGATATGCGATATTAGCTTTGAGGCAGAGGCGGCTTTGCCTCCGAAAGAGCAGGGTTAGAACGATGGCATTCACCATCCAACTCGGCGAATCCACCACCATCGGCGGGGTGACCCGTACTTCATTTTCCGTGGCACTGCCGGGGGCGGCTATTGGCCTGGCAGCGACGAACAATCAACCTGCCGCATCTGCCCCGGTTACGATTGCGGCGGACGGCAAACCTTCCCCCGTTGTTAGTGCCGCAGAGCCCAAACGGGTTGAGTTCTAGTTTCTCGATTTCTCGAGCAGATCCCTGTTAGTTCTTTGCGGTTTCCTCGCAGTTGGGTCCCTGGAGGGTCTTTCTGTGCGGAGAATTCTGCAAGAAGTGGCACTCGGTACCTTCCTTTAGCTCGCCGCAAATTCAAGCCAACGACAATAGATCACCGATGCGGAGGAGTTTGCCGGTTTCGGTGGAGGCCAGGCGGGTGTTGGTGGCGAAGCGGTAGTAGTGGTCGAAGCGGGCTTCGGGGCACCACGCCGGAATATGCGAGCGGCGGTAATCGCTGAACATTTTTTGGAAGCCGGGGATGATTTCTCCAGTGCGCGGGTCGCGCGGGGGAACCGGACAGCGCGCGCAGGGATTGCTGCCCTCGAAATTCACTTTACCGATGCGGAAGCGCAGGGCGCTGCGTTCCTTTTCGCCGAAGAGTTGGTCTTCCCAGAACGCGGGGACTCCATCGATTTCGAGTGTGGTGCGGAAGCGCTGGCGCGCTTCGTCGAGGTCCATGCCGGGGAACAACTCGCAAACAGACTGCAAGCTCGCGGTGGAAACAATGGTGGGGCCGTAAGCGATGGTGTCGTCGGGAAAACCCTCTGGGGAATGGCGCACGGTGATGGGCTGATCGAAGAACTCGGAAAACCACTTCGAGGCGGCTGCCGTGTCACCTGGGAAGGCAAATGTGGTGGCCGGAATTTTGCGCTGGTCACCGGGAACAGAAAGCGTGACAGAGCTGAGGTCCGGCGCGAAGGCCGTTCGGATCAAGTGGATTGCTGCGGTGCGCTTGCCATTCACCCATTGGCCGTCGACGGAGTAGAGCGCCCAGGCGCGGTCGAATTCGAGCCCGCCGCCCGGTCCGATGCGTGCCTCTATCACATGCACTGGATCGAGCGATTTGATGGGATGGAGACGAATGTTGGCAAGGCGGGGAAGACTGGGGGAAGAAGTCATGCTGGGATTTTAGCAGAGGCAAAGCGGCGCGTGCGATTCGTCACGATAGCGTGCAAGGATTTGTTGATGCGCGTAAGCGTACAAATCAAAGGATTTGCACGTTTATGTACAAATCAAGGAAATGCTGCAGAATCTCAATAAGTGTCTTTCAGTTCCGGCGGATGGGGGCGGCTGGCGGCGGGACGATACCGTTCTCGCGCAGGTACAGGAGCATTTGGCCGTAGTGGTCGGCGGCATGCCAGATGACTGCGGTGGCCAGGCCGAGGCGTGTCCTCTTGAAAACAATCGGCGTCACGAAATTTTCAAAAAGGGTAAAAATTACACTTGACAAATCCTTGTTTTCTGATACACTTATATTTGTAGATAAGTGCGCCCCGATTTGCTCGGGGCGTTTTGCTTTTTAGGGCAGCGAAAATTCCCTTTACGTCTTCTTTGTCATTGAGTTGCGGCAACTAAGGCGGTTCCCCGCATTCTGCTCCGACCCCGGTTAGGGTGAAGACCTGAGCTTACTATCCGTGGAATACCTGATTGAGTTGCCGTGCTGACCCCAGCAGAGTCTATCTGTGTTGCGACCCAGTCTGGCAGCGCTGCGGATAAATCTGCGGCATTCGGGGTGGCATATGGACTCGCGTCCTTCTCGTCGGACCGAGAATCGCACGCGTCTTGAAGTGGCCATAACGCTGGTGAGCCTGGACTTGGCCACCTACGAGGTCACGACCACGCAGGATGTGAGCCTTCACGGCGCTTGCGTTTTGACGAAACAGCAGTGGAGGCCCAACCGCCGCATCGACGTGCGGTCTCTCCAGGGGAGTTTCAACGGCCTTGCCCGTGTGGTCCACTGTCAGCAGAGAAAAGGCGTCACTTTTGCCATGGGGTTGGAGTTCTTTTTCACGGACGGCGACTGGAAGCAAGATCGTGGACACTCCGCCGCCGCGACTGGGTAAAAATTTCACTTGACATTAATTCATTATGTGATATACTGGTTGACGTAGAGAAGTGCGTCCCGGTGCAAACCGGGACGTTTTGCTTTTAGGGCCGTTCGCAGGACTCTCCAAGACTACGTAGACGCGGGCTAAAGCCTGTGCCAACAAGACTTTCGAGCCGCTTGGCCGGATCAGCACATCCGTGTGCTTGCTGCCAGCTGCCAATCGAAATCGCGGCGAAATAGGAGCCAAGATGCCGACCTACCAAAACGTGACTCCGCCGATCTCCCTCTTTTCGGGGGACATGGGTTTCAGTTTTAACAATGAGACGTTTCCCGCTGCCAACACGGCGGGCAGCCAGTTCGCGCTCCCCAGCTTCACGGGACTGTCGGATAGCGGTACAGCAGTGCGTTGGCAGACGATTTTTGGCACCGCGCCCACGGCCGTGAACATGGTCCTGCAGGGCGCCATGGCGGACGTCGACGCGGAATACCAGACGATCGACACCACGATCGCAACCACGGGTGAAGCCCGCACTGTCGCCAGCGTGCAAGCAAAATTCCTGCGCATCAAGTTTGTCTCTTCCACCGGCGGCGCTGGCTTGACTGCCAAGCTGATGGTGTAAGTACGCTACGGAGTTGTTTACGAAGGACCAATCGGGGAGGGGCGAATCGCGGCAACCATGAAGTGTATTGCCTATGTCCGGCACGGGCGCAATGGGAATCGCTGGATTCCTTGTAACCGGCGAGCCACAGCCGGGAGTGCGTTTTGCCGCTCGCACCGTGACGCCGCAAACGGCGTAATTCTCGGACTTTGGGTGAAGGGCTATCCGGAACGCCGTGTTCGAGATCTGTGCGCTCGCCCGCCTGCCGGAAAAACTGGCATCAGGACCGATTCTTCGAGCGGCACCGTTAAGTAGCCAAACACTTGGACATCGCGAGGCGTGTTTCGTCTGGAGGGTTTATGAGCGATGCGGAACGCAACTTGTGGCGCGCGGTACTCGCTCAGGCTCTCGAGGACGCGGAGATGACGCTGGTTGTCGAAGACACGGTAGTCGAACCGCTCGTGACTTCGCGGGCGCGCTGCTATTTGCGCGCGGATGATCTCCAGGAAGCCGAGCATCTCAAAGTGGTCTGCGAGTTCGCGGATGTCCCCGCGGACCGCCTAATTTTGTGGGCGCGGCAGCGTTTTGCGCAAGCCGCCTGAGGATCTGTAATGAGACTCCCGAGAAACCAGCGCGAACCTAACGGACATGCCGGAGAAGATGATCGCCCTGGCGGTACGGGTGGCCGCCAAAGGGTCAACGGTCATGCTCTGGCCTCCACGGAGCGGGATGGGATCCCGGTGCAGCGGGATCAAGCTGCGTCTGACGACACTCGCAGAGCCTCCGCTGCAATGGACGCAAGCTCCATCATCGCGCCCGGCACGGACTGCGCAGAGTACGCTGAGGTGGCACCGCTCCGCTCGAATGGACACCCGCACGATTTGGCCAGCAAAGCATTCAAACGCCGTGGCGAAAATGAGCCAATCCCAGGCGGTGAATTTTCTCTTCCCGAGAACCCTGGAGATTTCGTCGAAGAAATTCATCGCCGTGCCGATTTGTTCATCGTTTGGCAAGAGCTGCTCAACTCTAAGGACGAAAAAATTAAGCAGCGCGCCGCCGAGAAGCTGACCGAGATGCGCTACAAGGGCGCCGCCGCGTTGGCCGACGAGCCACAGCAAATCATCATCGATATCGATAGCGCTGTCGCCAGGCGCGCAGCGGAAGGAGCAAGAAAATGACCGGAGTCCCCATTCCCAGTCCGTCTTTTTTCGAGAAGCTAACGAACGCAATTCATCTGGACTACGTGCTGAAGATTGCCGGCGTAGGCGGTTTTGTCTGGGCGTTTCTGGCTTCCTGGCAGACCCTCGGCTTGGGCGTGAAGGCGGGCATGATCGCTTCCGTGGCGGCGTGGCTCGTCGGCAGCCGATTCACAAAGATCTACAGGTAAATGCATCTCAGCGACCATTACAAGCCTTTCGATCGCCAGAAGCAATTTCACGAAAGCCCTGCGAAATACAGACTCTTCGGCGGCGCTGCTGGCCCGGGAAAAACCAGGGCACTACTTTCGGAAGCCATTATCCAGGCGCATTCGCATGCCGGCGTAGACACACTTCTCCTGCGCCGGACATATCCCGAGCTGGAATCGTCGCTCGCGTATTTCCGCCGCGATGTGCCGCGCCCTTTCTATAAGAGCTACAACGAATCGAAGCACATCGTTACCTGGAAAAACGGTTCGACCACAAGGTTCGGTTACTGCCGCAACGAAAATGATGTTTACCAATATCAGGGCGCGGAGTTTCTGTTCATTGGGATCGATGAGCTGACGCACTTCACGTTGAAGCAGTGGCAATTCCTGACCTCTCGTAACCGTTGCCCCGTTCCAAATAGTTTCAGCAACATGGCGGGCGCGACGAACCCGGGAAACATTGGTCACGCTTGGGTGAAAGCACTCTGGGTCGATAAGCAGGCTCCGTCGGGGTTCGACCGTCCTGATTTGTACGTCGCCAGTGACTATGACTTCATTCGCGCGCGCATCGACGACAATCCCATCTACGCCAACGATGCGGAATACCGACGCACGCTCGAAGCGCTGCCGGAACATTTGCGGCGGGCGTTTCTCGACGGCGACTGGAACGTTTTTGCCGGACAATACTTCGACATCTTCGATATCGGGCGCCATACTGCGCGGCCGGAAGAAATTCGGCTGGAGCCCTGGTGGCCGCGGTGGATTTCCATTGACTGGGGCTTCCAGCATCCCAGTGCGGTGTATTGGCATTGCGCGGTGCCAGCTTCCGACGCCTACGGCTCTGCGTGTCATCCTGAGCGTAGCGAAGGATCTCAGCAACAGAATCCATTGAGATCCTTCAGACCGGCACAAAACGCCGTACCTCAGGATGACAATGCGAGTGCAGTGAGCACTCGCATTGTCACCTACCGCGAATTCGTGCAGAACGGCCTATCGCCGCGCATGCTGGCGCAAGCCATCGCGGAACGCAGCGGCCGCGAGCGCATCAGCGAGATTTTTCTTTCGCCCGACGCTTTCGCGCACCGCACATCGGAATCCTCGATCGCCGAGCAGCTCGGCGACGTGCTGGTCGTGAACGGTTTGCCACGCCCTGCACCGGCGGATGACGACCGCGTCGGCGGCTGGCAGTTGATGTACCAGATGATGGAATCGAACGTCTGGGTCATCACCGAAAATTGCGCGAAACTGATCGAGTGTATCCCACAGTTGGTCCGCGATGAACGGCGCCGCGAGGACATTCGCAAAGTCGAAGGCGATGATCCTGCCGACGCTGCACGCTATGGATTGGTCTCCGGCGGAAGGCTCGCCGGTGTTGGGCCGGCCTTTGTGCCGTCCAGGGCGGGGCAGGCCCCGCCCTTTAATCCGCCGGGGAGTGCGCCGCATTTCGTGACCGGCATGCCGCTCGGCGAACAGATTGCGCGCCAAGTCACTGCTGAGGATCCCACTTCCCGCGCGATTCATTATCAGCGCCTCGAATCGGAAGCCAAGAAGTTTTTTCGCCCCAAGCCTCTCCCGCGCCGCCGGTAGCACCGGAAACTCAGGGTGCGTCAGGGTCATAGCTGCGGCGAATAGCGGCGGACACTTGGCGCATCCGATTGGCTGACAGGGCGCGGGGGAACCTTTCAATGAGCTGAGATTTTGGCAAGGTCATGATGAAGTGTCCGCGCAGGCAAGAGACACCTGGCAGACTAGTTTCACCCGCTGGAAGCACCACCGTACTCGGTGTTTCGACAATACGCGATGCGAAGGGTACGGCAAGCACGGTGAAAGCGTTATCGCTAAGGTTCCGCGCGTCCAGCGACACGATCAAAACCCAGCGGCGCTGCTTAAAAGGGGCCTCGAGATAGGCGGTCCAGATTTCTCCGCGGCGCGGAGCGACACGCGGTGTACGCGGATTACTCGCCATCGAAATCCACGAGAGAGGAAGCGCCGCCCGCTGCTAATTCAAGCTTCTTCTCTTCGTCAAGGGCCTTACCTGAGAGCGACTCATAGTACGCAGAAGTGGCGGCTTCCAGCCGACGGCGAGATTCCATACGCCGGGCCACGGCCACTGCCCGATCAACGGCTTCCGCCAATGAAGATGCTTTCCCCTGACGAATAAGGGACTTCAAGAATGTGTCGGTCTCCGGCGCCACGGTGGTGGAAATTTTCCGGCGATTGCTGCGGGCTTGCATGGTGGAATCCTCATTTCGAAGTATACCATGAATTGTCTGAACTATACAGGACAATATGTCCTCCACAATAGGTGATATGAAGGATTTTTTTCAACGGCTACTTCAGGGGCGTTACGTCGGCTTGCTCGAAGGTGAAGTAACGCGCCTGCGCGCAGAGAATCGCGCGCTGACGAACTCGCTGCTGGGCACGGCGGAGTTTCCGCCAGTGGAGTTTCCCGAAGTGCCGAAACCGCAGCCCCTGCCGCGGCTAAGAAAGCGCTCCTGGCACCAACTCCAGGCCTGGCGCGAAGCCGGCGCCAACCGCGAGGCTGCTGCGAAGTTTGAAGAGAAATTCCCTGAGAGGACGAATGGACCAGTACCGCACAGCTGAATCTTGGACCGGCGCGCCTGGCGCGATCGCGCCGGCGGACGGTAACCTAGCCGCTGGCGTAGCGCCGGGCTTCAGCCCGGCATCTCACGAAGCGGACGAAGATGCCGCCCTAAAGGGCGGCGCTACAACTCGTCCGGCCGATCTGGGCTCAAACAACGAGTGGCTTGAGGATGTAAAGCCAGAACTCGTAAACGCGCTCCGCGAACTGGTGCGGCAATATCGCCAGGAAGGCGTTGTCGCGCGGCGGCATGAAATCCGGCGGATTCGCCAGGCGCGGCTCTTCTGGCAGGGTTTGCAATACGCGTGGTGGAATCCCAACGACATGAACTGGCATTTGCCGTTCGAGCAGCGCTTCAGCGACGATCGCGAGCTCGAAGAGATGCCGCGCTACCAGTTCGTCACCAATTTTTACCAGGGATTTGGGCTTTCGTTCATTGCGGTGCTTTCGCAGGATGTTCCGAGCGAAATGACCGACGAGGAGCGCGCCAGCATTGACGCGCTCAACCAGCAATTCCTCGGCCAGCAGCAGCAAATTGGAAACACGCTGCTGCCGCAATTTCAAAGCATCCTGAACAATCCCGGCCTCAGCCCGGCAGACAAAGCCGCGGTAACCGGGCAATCGCAAGGTTCTCTCGCCAGCGCCTTCGATTCACTCCAGCAGTCCGCGCAGAACCGCCTCGCGCGCACGCGCAACTCCGCCGGCTTCGGTGAGCTCACCGACGAACTCGGCCGCCA
>Ga0137398_10000629_pt1 | contig 13030 bp, 9 predicted proteins | sample czorhiz216metaG_FD_106659 | JGI IMG/M metagenome (GOLD analysis project Ga0137398, IMG submission 106659) | Vadose zone soil microbial communities from Angelo Coast Range Reserve, California, USA - czorhiz2.16 metaG | ecosystem: Environmental > Terrestrial > Soil > Vadose zone | place: USA...
CCCTCCAGCTCGGCGCGCTCGGGGTCGTCCTCCTCGTCCTCGGGAGGCGTCAGCGACTGAATGGCCTTCAGGGCGTCGGCGGTTCGCCAGAGCAGGTGGAGGCATTCGGCGCGGCGGAGCGCGGCGCCCCAATGCTCCGTATCTCGGGCCAGGATGGCCTCGAAGGACTCGAGCGCGATCTCGTATTCGCCGTCTTCGAGCGCGGTCTCGCCTTCCTCCGCAAGCGCGTCGATGGGATCGGGGCCGGGGGTCACTTCACGAGGCTTTGGTGGTTCGCTCCGCGCGATCGAGCAGTTCCAGAATCTCGGTGACGGTCGGGGCGAGCTGCTTCGCCTGGGCGCGGAGGAGGTCCATGTCCCCGGACGTCGCGTAGCGGTCCATGTCGGTGATGCAGTTGCGCGCGGTCGCGACGTTGATCGAGAGGTGCTCGCGGTCCAGGATGTTCATCGCGGAGGCCTGATTCATCGACGCGTCCAGGACGGCGTTCAGCTCCTTGTCCAGCGCGGGGATGTGCTCGGAATCGCCGTTCTCGATGGCCGAGTTGAGCCGCGAGCTCACGTCGTCGAGCTGGGTCCGGAGCGCGGCGAAGGAGACGCGCACCGCCTTCGTGTCCCCCGCCCACTGGCAGGAGGGAGCCGCCCACTGCGCCGCGAGGAGCGCGACCAGGAGCCAGGGCGAGGCGAGCCGCATTCTCGGCGTCAACTGGATCGCCCGAAGAGGTAAACGATGGTGAACACGAACACCCAGACGACGTCGACGAAGTGCCAGTACCAGGACGCCGCCTTGAACGGGAAATGCTGCTGCGGCGTGATCTGCCCCCGGAGCACGGCCCCGTACACCACGTTCAGGAAAATGAGGCCCAGGAGGACGTGGAGCCCGTGGAACCCGGTGAGCATGAAGAACGTGGAACCGAAGATGCCGCTCTTGATGTTGAACGCCGAGCCGTTGAGGAATCCGTATTCGTAAGCCTGGCCGCAGAGGAAGATGGCGCCCAGGGAGACGGTCATGAGGATCGAGGCGATGACCCCGTCGCGGCGGTTCTTCTCCAGGGCGGCGTGCCCTAAGTGAAGGGTCACGCTGCTGAAGAGGAGGATGAAGGTGTTGACCGCGGGGACGAGCAGCTCGAAATGAGGCATCCCCGCCGGGGGCCAGACCTTGGAGTGGACGCGCGCGTAGATCAGCGCGGCGAAGAAGGACGCGAAGATGGCCGCCTCGGAGGCGATGAAGAAGATCATCGCCGTCCGCAGTCGCGCCTCGGCGTCCACGGCGTCCCGGCCGAAGAAGCGATCGCGGAGGAGCTCGGCCCACCAGCTTCCCGCCCCGAAGAGCAGGATCACAACGCCCAGGACCAGAACGCCTAGGCCCTGTTTCCATCCATGAACGGAGGTGACGAGACCGACCGGGATGAGCCCGGCCCCGAGGGCCGTGATGATCGGCCATCGGCTCGGTGCCGGATCGTGACTGTGCGCGTGCGCTGCCGCTTCCATGGAGTCCCCTCGAGTCGCTGTGGCCTTCGAAGCGGACCATGTTGCCGCGTAACGCCCGCCCTGGCAAGGGGGAATTCCAAACGCCCCCTAGCGCACGAGGACCAGCTTCACCCGCTTCTGCACCTTGCCCGCCGCGACCAGGATCCAGTAGACGCCGGAACCCGCCTCGCCGCCTCCCTCGAGCGTTCCGTCCCACCGGAGCAGGTGGGCCCCGGCGCCGAGCGTTCCGCTCTGCAGCCTTCGCGCGAGCCTTCCCTGCGCGTCGTAGACATTGGCCTCCACCGTCATCGGCGCCGGGAGGGCCAGGCTCACCTCCGTACGCCCCGAGGATGGGCTGGGCCGCGGGGTTCCGACGACCAGCGCCGGAGCGCCGCCCTCTTCGACCGCGGTGACGATGCTGGGCGTGAAGAAGGCCACGTTGGAGAAGTTGCTCCAGTTCTTCGCGGCGTCCACGCTACGCAGGATTGCGTAGTAGCGGATCGAGGGGATCAGCCCCGCCAGGAGAATGGAATCGGTGAGGCCCGGCATCCTGGGAACCTTCCCCGTCATTTCGATCTTGGACGCGGCGCTCCACCAGGTGAGGGTGTCGGTCCCGAGGATCGGGCTCGCGCTGATGCGCAGGTCATACGCGGCGATGCGCACCATTCCCCCGTTGTCACCAGGGGTCGTCCAGAAGAGGCGTGCGCCGGCGGCGGCGGAGATGTCGGGTGTCCAAGCGATGAGCGAGGTGAAGAGTGCGGCGAGAAGCGTGATCCGAGCGAGATGTGACCGTCGAGAACGATGCCCCATGAAACCTTCCTTGGTTGCCGTGCTTGGTGGTAGGGGGTTTCCCCTATCGCTGTAGGGGTTTTCCCCGACCTAGGCAGGTTCTGTGCCACGACGCCGAAGGCTGGGCCATGCGAAGTGAATGCTTGATGGAGCGGTAGTTTGCGGAAATGAAATTTCTTCCACGGCCCGTGTGCCGTGTACGTCATCGGGCAGCGAGGGCGCGATTGTGTTCGCTCTCGCTCGCGCGGGGGATTCGAAAAACCTTCTCGGAATTTTTCGCGCTGCTCTAGCTCGAGGGTTGCGCCTTCGAGGCGTGCGCGGCGACCAGAGCGCCTCGCTCCTTCCGATCCGGATCGGACGGCCCTTCCTCCGGTGATGTTCCCGGCGCTACCGCTTCCTCCAGTTTGGTGAATCGCGCGAGGAGGGTGTACACGGCCGGCACGAGGAGGAGCGTGAGGAAGGTGGAGAAGATGAGCCCCCCGACGACCGCGATCCCCAGGGGCCGGCGCGACTCCGCGCCGGAGCCGAAGCCGATGGCGATCGGAAGGATTCCGAAGACCGTGGCGAAGGAGGTCATGAGGATCGGGCGAAGCCGGATCTTGGCGGCCTCGGCCACGGCGTCCGCGACCTCGAGCCCGCGGGCCCTGAGCTGGTTCGCGTACTCCACGATCAGGATCGAATTCTTCGTCACCAGCCCGATGAGCATGATCAGGCCGATCTGCGAGAAGATGTTGAGGCTCTGTCCGAAGATGAAGAGCGAGATCACAGCCCCCACCACGGCGAGGGGCACCGATAGCAAGATCGTGAGCGGATGGATGAAGCTCTCGAATTGCGCCGCGAGCACGAGGTAGATGAACACGACCGCGAGAAGGAAGAGGAAGTAGAGGCTGTTGCTGGATTCCCGGAACTCCTTCGACTGCCCTCCCAGCTCGTGCCGCACCGTGGGGGGGAGATTCTCCGCCGCGATCTTGTCCATCGCGTCCAGCGCCTGCCCCAGCGAGACCACCGGGATCAGGTTCGCGGTGATCGTGGAGGATCGGACGCGGTTGTAATGGTTCAGCGCCTTGGGCGCGACCGTCTCCTTGACGTTGACGACATTCGCCAGCTGCACCAGCCCGCCGGTGCCGCGCACGTACACGCTCTGGATCACGTCCGGGGTCGAGCGCCCCGAGGCCGGGACCTGGGCGATCACGTGGTATTGCTTGGTCCCCCGCTTGAAGTCCGTGACCTCGCGGCCCCCGAGCAGGGTCTCGAGCGTCGTGCCGATGTCGGTGACCGAGACGCCCAGCGCCGACGCGCGGTCGCGGTCGATGGCGATCTCCAGCTCGGGCTTGTTCAGCTTGAGATCGGTGTCCATGTTGATGAGGTACGGGAACGCGGCCGGACCATTCCCGAAGGTGAGCTGGGAGGCCTTGGCCATCATCGCCGTGGTGGCCTTCTGCAGATCCTCGTAGCTGTCCGCCTCCAGCACGTACTCGACGGGCGAGGACGAGAATCCGCCTCCCAGGCTGGGCGGATTGATCACGAACGCGAGGACGCCGGGAATCGAGAAGAGCTGCGGGAAGAGCTGCTGGACGATCTCCTGCTGCGTCCTGGCCCGATACACCGGGATCTGGATCATGGGAAGGAGCGGGAGAGGCTGCTTGGTCCAGGACTTGGGCCGGTCCGCCTTCGGCTTCAAGTTCACGAAGATGAACCCGTTCGTGACCTGGCCCGGCCCGCCGAACCCCAGGCCGGTCGCGGTGAAGAGCCCGCGGCGCTCGGGCAGCGGGAGCAGGATGGCCTCGATCTGGCGCATGTACCGGTCGGTGTAGGAGAGCGTCGCGCCCTCGGGCGCGATCACGATGCCGAAGGCGATGCCGCGGTCCTCGGTCGGGACCAGCTCCTTCTTGATGAACATGAAGGCCGCCCCCGCGACCACGATCAGGAGCACCGCGACCCCGATCACGCGCGCCCGGTGGCGCAGGGCGGCGCGGAGCACCCGGTCGTAGGTCCGGTTCAGCCAGCCGAAGAAGGCGTCGAAGTTTCGCGAGACCCAGCTCTCGCTCCCGCCGTGGAGCGGCTTCAGCATGCGCGAGGTGAGCATGGGGGTGAGCGTGAGCGCCACGAAGCCCGAGATCAGCACGGCGAAAGCGAGGGTGAGCCCGAACTCGTTGAAGAGCCGTCCGGTGGTCCCCTGGAGGAACGCGACCGGCACGAACACCGAGACGAGCGAGATGGTGGTCGCGAGGATGGCGAACCCGATCTCGTTGGCCCCGTCGAAGGCGGCCTGGCGGCGCGCCTTCCCCATCTCCAAGTGCCGGTAGACGTTCTCCAGCACCACGATGGCGTCGTCCACCACGAGCCCGATCGCGAGGACGATGGCGAGGAGGGTGAGGATGTTGATGGTGAAACCCAGGAAGTAGGCCACGGCCAGGGCGCCCATGATGGACACGGGGATCGCCACCGCGGGGATGAGGGTCGCCCGGAAGCTCTTCAAGAAGATGAGGATCACCAGCACCACGAGGCACATCGCGATCAGGATGGTGTGCGAGACCTCGTTGATCGAATCCTGGATGAAGGCCGAGGAGTCGTAGGCGATGTCCATCTTCATCCCGGGGGGAATGACCTGGCGAAGCTCGGGCATGACCTTGCGGACTCCGGCCGCCACGTCCAGGGTGCTCGCCTTCGACTGCTTGACGATCCCCAGCCCGACCGCCTGCTGCCCGTTCCAGCGCACCGCGGTGCGCTCGTCCTCCGGACCCACTTCCACCCGCGCGACGTCGCCCAGGCGGACCACGTCGTTCCCGGTCTGCGCGATGACGATCGAGGCGAACTCCTCGGGCTTGGCCAGCTCACCTCGGGTGCGGACCGCGAACTCGCGCCCCGCGCCCTCGACGCGTCCGCCCGGGATCTCGGCGTTCTCGTCCCGGAGCGAGCGCTCGACGTCCTGGACGGTCACGCCGCGGTTCGCCATCCGGTCGGGATCCAGCCAGACCCGCATCGCGTACCGGCGCTCGCCCCCGATGAAGACGGAGCCGACGCCGGGGACGTGCTGGAGCCGCTCTTTCAGGATGAGGTCGGCGACCTCGGTCAGCTCGAGCCCGTTGTGCTTGGTGCTGGAGAGCGCGATCCAGAAAATGGGCTGCGCGTTGACGTCCACCTTGGCGACGATGGGATCGTCCGCTTCCTTGGGGAGCTGGCCCCGGATGCGCGACACCTTGTCCCGCACGTCGTTGGTCGCTTCCTCCACGTTCCGACTCAGCTCGAACTCCACCGTGATCGTCGAGCCCTGCTCGAGGCTGGAGGACTGGATGGTCTTGACCCCTTCGAGCGTGGCGAGCTGCTCTTCCAGGATGTCGGTGATCTCGGTCTCGACGACGCTCGGGCTCGCGCCGCGGTAGAACGTCGTGATCGAGACGACCGGCGGATCGATGTCGGGATACTCGCGGACGGGAAGCCGGGAGAACGCGATCACGCCGAACAGGATGATCGAGAGGCTCATCACCGTCGCGAAGACGGGCCGCTGGATGGATACTTCGCTGAGCTTCATGGAGCGACTCCTCGCGTCATTGAGCGGTGCCTCCGCCCTCTCCTCCCGGCCGTCCCCCGACCGGAATCACCTTCGCGCCCTCGAAGAGCTTCTGGTGGCCCGTGCGCACCACCGTCATCCCGGGCTCGAGGCCCTTCACCACCTCCACCGCGTCGGGGAGGCGCGTGCCGAGCGTGAGCGCGCTGCGGGTGACCGTGCTGTCCTTCTTCACGACGTAGGCGAACGACTGATCTCCCTGGGCGAAGATGGCTTCGCTGGGGATCGTGAGCGCGTTCGGGCGCTGGCTCAGCACCGCCGAGACGTTGGCCGACATGCCGGGCCTGAATTTTCCGCCCGGATTCCGTACCCGCGCGACGATCCGCGCGCTCCGGGTGCTCGGGTCGAGCACAGGATCCACCACGTCGATGCGGCCCTTCAGCGAGTAGCCGGGGTAGGCCGTGGTCGAGATCTCGACCTCGGCGCCCTTCCGGAGCTGCCCCAGATAGCGTTCCGGCGTCGAGAAATTCACGCGCAGCTCATCCAGCTTGGCCAGATCGGTGATCGCCTGCCCCGCGCGGATGAACGCGCCCGGGCTCACGCGCCGCGCGCCCAGGACGCCGGAGAACGGGGCCACGATCCGGGTCTTGGAGAGGCGCGACTTCGCGAGCGCCAGGTTCGCCTCCGCGACCTTGAGCGACGCGGCCGCGTCGTCCAGGTCTTGCGGCGCGCCCGCGCCCTGGTCCACCACCGCCTTGACGCGGTCGTAGGTGGTCTGGCTCTGCTCCCGGAGCGCTTCGGTCCGCGCCACCTCCGCCCGGAGCTGGGCGTCGTCGAGCTGGGCGATGAGGCCGCCGCTCTTGACGCCGCTTCCCTCCGTGAACGGCAAGCTCACCACGGCGCCGTCGATCTCGGAGACGACCGTGATGGCATCCGACGCCTCGATCGATCCCACCGCCTCGAACCGGTCCGCGACGCGTCCCTGGGCCACGAGGGCGGTCTCGACCGGCATCGGGGGCGGCTTGAAGCCCATGCCCCCCCCGGGGCCGCCGCCCTTCGCGCAGCCGGCGAGCGCCACGAGGAGAAGCAGGGCCGCCGGAAGCTTCCCGAGGCCGGGCCGGGCGGTCACGACCGAAGAAACCTTCATGGGATCAATCTCCCCCTTTGTTCTTGACCGGAGGCAACCCCTCCGACGTGAGCCGCTTCAGATCCGCGTAGGCCTTGGCCGCGCGAACGAGCGCCTGAGAGTACCGTTGCTGCGCGGTGGCCAGGTCCGCGGCGACGCGCGTCAGCTCGAACGCCGTGGTCCTGCCGTTTCGAAATTCGATTTGCCCGATGCGCGCCTGCTCGAGCGAGGCGGTGACCCCGTCCTGCGCCGCCTCCATCCGCTTGGAGGCGTGGTCCATCTCGCGGTAGGCGGCCCGGACTCCTTCCTCCAGGGACCGCCGCGTCGCGATGGCGCGCTGCTCGGCCAGGTCCGCCTCGGCCCTGCGACGCTGATGATCCCCGGAGCCGGCCCGGAATCCAATGGGGACGCTCAGGCTGAGGCCCGCGCTCCAGGTCGGAAAGTCGCGCTTCCGCACCTGGCTGAACGCATCGCCGTACCCGCCGTGGAGGTCGATCACATCGGGCTGCCCTGTGAACGGATTGACGAAGCTCCGCCCGGTTCCCGAGAGACCCGTGCCGCCCAGGGAGCCCCTCACGTCGAGCGTGGGAAGCATGTTCCACCAGGCGCCGCGAACCCGGGCCCTCGCCGCGGCCAGGTCCCGCTCGGCGCCGCGCAGCTCGCGGCTCTGGCGGATCGCCTTGGCCACGAGGGAATCCTCGGGCTCGACCGAGAACTCGTGCGGAGGCTCATCGGTCGGCTTGAACCGACGCGCGCCGCCCGAGGGCCGCTGGCCGACCAGGGTCGCCAGCTGGTCCGACGTCCGGTCCAGGGTCTCCTCCGTGTCGAGCAGCGACTGCTCCTGTTGCGTGAAGAACACGCGAGCGCTGGCCACCGCTCCGGGCCCGACGAGGCCCGCGCGGGCGCGAAGCTGGGTTTCCTTGAACAGGGCCTCGGCGCGCTCGGTGATGATCTGCTGCACGCCGTAATCGCGCTCGGCCGCGTAGAGGTCCCAGTACGTCCGCTCCACCAGGGCGCGCGTGGCGAGCACGGCGTCCTCGTAGCGCGCGTGCGCGGCCTCGTAGTCGCGGGCCGCGGCGGAGCGGTCTCCCCAGGTGCCCGGGCCGAACCCCTTGAGAAGCGGCTGGCGGATGCTCAGGGCGCCGTTGGCGTCGTATTCGGGATCGAGAAACGCGAAGGTCGAGTTGGTTTCGAGCTTGGTGGCGTGGAGCGACGCCTTGAGCTCCGTTCCGGTGGGAAGGATCACGCGCGCGCCGGTCGACAGCGTGGTCTGGGTCGGCAGGAGGAGCCTCGCGCCCGAGGGGAGCGAATCCCCTCCGGAAAACGGAGACGCGCTCGCCTGATCGGTACGGGTGCGATCGGCATCGAGAAAGATCTCGGGATCGAAGGCGCCGCTCTCGTGCCGGAGCGATCCGCGCGCGGCGAGCATCACCGCCTCGGCCTCGCGCACGCTGGTCGCCTGCACCAGGGCCTGGCTCTGCGCGTCCTGAAGCCCGATGGGAACGCCCTCGATGCGCTGGAGGGTGATCATCAGGGTGCTGTCGGGGTTCGCTTCCACGAGGTCGGCCGCCCGCGGGGGCGCGGCCGCGGCCGGAGAGGCGAGACAAAGAAGGACGAGCGCCAAGCCCGGGAGAGACTTCAAGACAAACCGGTCCATTCGAGACATGATGCGATCAGGCCTCCGAGTCTCTTCGTCATCGTCGCGTCGGGTCGATCGGACTTCGGCGAGAGCGGACCGCCTTACCCCTGCGGAGCCGCGCTGCTCGGCGACAATACAGGCACCACCTCGAGATCCAGCTTCTCGGTGAGCCTGAGAACTGTGATGGGGGTCGGAACGCCCACCCGTTGCTCGGTGAGCAGGAGCTGGAGGGCATCGATTCCGCTCACGGGCTGGCCGGCGAAACCGACGATTCTGTCCCCCACGCGAACGCCCGCTTTCTCAACTGGACCGCCCTGTTCGAGGGAGACTACCAGAACTCCGCTCTCCACGGAAAGCTGATGAAAGCGCGCGACGCGGCGCGCCACCGGCACGGTCTGGCCGCCCACGCCGATGTAGCTTCGCGTCACCTTGCCGTCCCGGATCAGCCGGACCGCGACGAACTTCGCGGTGTTGATCCCGATGGCGAAGCAGATGCCCTGGGCGGGCATGATGACGGCGGTGTTGACGCCGATCACCTCGCCGCGCGAGTCCACGAGCGGGCCCCCGGAATTCCCGGGATTCAAGGCCGCGTCGGTCTGGAGGACGTTGTCGATCAAGCGTCCGGTCTGCGCGCGGAGCGACCGCCCCAGCGCGCTCACGACCCCCGCGGTGACCGTGGTCTGGAAGCCGTAGGGATTGCCGATCGCGATCGCGATCTGGCCCACGCGCACCGCACCGGAATCGCCGAGCGTGGCGGGGGTGAGCGAGTCGGGGCCGATGCGCACGACCGCGAGGTCGGTCTCCGGGTCATCGCCGATGAGCGTGGCTTCGCGCATCTGCCCGTCCTCCCGCGTGACGCGGATGGACTCGGCGCCATGGACCACGTGGCTGTTGGTCAGGATGAATCCGTCGGGCGTGAAGAGGAACCCGGAGGCGCTGCCCCCCAGCTCGCGGGGGTCGCGGGCCGGCTTCTTGGGCGCCGGGCGCCGGGTCTCGATGTTCACGACCGACGGGCTGACGCGCTCCACGGCGTCCACGACGGCTTGCGAATAGGAATCCAATAAAAGTGCGTCGCTCCGGGTGGCCATGGGACCTTAGATTCTACGACGGTCGGCGGGATTCTCGCTGCGCCCTTGTGGTTGCTGTATTCTAGCGCGGACATTCACCGCATCCCAGCCGTTCCGGAGGAACGTTGCCCGAATCGAGCTCCGTCGAGACCTGGATCCAGACATCGGAGGGTCAGAAACTCTTCACGCGGGCCTGGGAGGCCGCGCCGGGTTCCCCGGCGGTCGGGATCGTGCACGGGCTCGGGGACCATTCGGGGCGCTGGGAGCGGGTGGGACGAACGCTCCAGGCTTCCGGATTCAGCGCCTACGCGCTGGACCTGCCGGGGCACGGCCGTTCGGACGGAAAGCGGGGCCACGTCCGGTCCTGGGACGATTACCGGCTGGCGCTCACGCGCTGGATGGAGGTGTTACGAAAGGATGACGGCGGCCGCCGCTGGGCCCTCCTCGGACACAGCCTCGGGGGGCTCATCGCGCTGGACTGGGCGGTGGTGAACCCGGGACGCGTGGACGCCCTCGTGCTCTCGGCGCCTCCCTTCGAGCTATCGCTGCACCCGGCCGCCATCAAGGTGCACGCGGCGCGGCTCGTCGGGCTCCTCTGGCCGGGCTTCACCCAATCGAACGGGATTCCGCCCTCGCTCCTCTCGCACGACCCGGAGGTGATCCGCGCCCACCGCGCGGACCGGCTCGTCCACTTTAGGATCAGCGCCCGGCTCTTCCTCGAATTGCAGCGGATGCGCCGCACGCTTTCGAGAGCCGCCGGGTCCAGCAACCTGCCGACCCTCCTCATCCAGGGCGGGGCCGATCCGGTCACGAGCCCGGCCGGAAGCGCCCTGTGGGCGAAAACCTCGCGGAATGGAAACGTCACCTACAAGGAGTATCCGGGGCTCTTCCACGAGGTGCTGAACGAGCCGGAAGGGGCCGCGATCCTGGAGGATGTCATCGTCTGGCTGAAGCAGACGATGGGTCAGGGACCGGACTCGGCCAGCAAGAGCGCCACCGACTCCATCCACCCGCGATAGAGCCGCTCGCGCTCCGTCCGGCTCATGCGTGGCCGGAACACGCGCCCCGACCCGCGAACCGCCTGGAGATCCGAGGCCCCCTTCCACCATCCCGCGCCGATTCCCGCGAGAAGGGCCGCGCCCAAGGCCGTGGTCTCGACCAATCCCGGGCGGCGGATCGGGATGCCCAGGAGGTCGGCCTGGAATTGCATGAGGAAGCCGTTCAGGGAGGCACCCCCGTCCACGCGCAGCTCGCGGACCTTGGTGCCCGATTCGCGGCGCATCGCCTCCACCAGATCGCGGGACTGAAACGCAATCGACTCGAGCGCGGCGCGCACGAGATGCGCGCGGGTGGCGCCGCGCGTGAGGCCGCACCAGATGCCGCGCGCCTCGGGCCGCCAGTAGGGCGCGCCGAGGCCCGCGAACGCGGGCACCAGCGTCGTTCCGCCGGCGTCGGGCACGGAGCGCGCGATCGCCTCGCTCTCGGCGGCGTTCTTCAAGACGCCCATCCCGTCGCGCAGCCACTGGATGGCGGCGCCCGCGATGAACACGCTTCCCTCGAGCGCGTAGCGCGGCTCGCCCCGCGGCCCGCACGCGATCGTGGTGAGGAGCCCCGCCCGCGAAGGGACGCGCTTCGAGCCGGTGTGGAGCAGCAGGAAGCAACCGGTCCCGTAGGTGTTCTTGAGCCCGCCCGCGTCCACGCATCCCTGCCCGAAGAGCGCCGCCTGCTGGTCCCCCGCGATGCCGAGGATCGGGATGCCGTCCCGGAGCCCTGGGACCCCGCGGGTCCGGCCGAACTCCGAGATCGAGGGACGCACCTCGGGCAGGAGCGACCGCGGCACGCCGAACGTGCGGAGGAGACCGGGATCCCAGCGCCGGCGCCCGATGTCGTAGAGCAGCGTGCGGCTGGCGTTGGTGGCGTCGGTTACGTGTACCGCGCCGTCCGTGAGCCGCCAGAGGAGCCAGGAGTCCACCGTCCCGAACGCGAGGGCCCCGCGGCGCGCCCGGGCGCGGACCCCGGGGACGTGGCGCAGGATCCACTCCAGCTTCGTGGCGGAGAAATACGGATCGAGCTTGAGCCCCGTGCGCCGTGAGATCGCGCGCTCTTTTCCCTGCTTCCGGAGCGCGGCGCAACGGGCGGCGGTGCGCCGGTCCTGCCAGACGATGGCGGGCGCGACGGGCTTCGAGGTGGCGCGGTCCCAGACGAGCGTGGTCTCGCGTTGATTGGTGAGGCCTATGGCCGCGATGGGCGCGCGCGAGCCGCCCAGAGGGCGCAGGGCGGCGCGCAGGGCGCGGAGCGTGGTGTCCCAGATCTCCTCCCCGCGGTGCTCGACCCAGCCGGGCCGCGGGAAATGCTGTGGAAGCTCGGCGTAGCCGCGCGCGCGAATGCGGCCTGAGCGGTCGAAGGCCAGCACGGTGGTGCCGGTGGTGCCCTGGTCGATGGCGAGGATGAATTCGGCACGGCTCACGCGCCCGCCCCCGGGCGGCTCATCGCCGCGTCGATGATCGCGGCCTCGCGGTCCAGCGCGAGCGTCACGCGATCCACTTCACGCTGTCGCGCCGCCTCGTCCCATCCCAGGTGCGGCGCCATCCATCGCGCCACAGCCCAGGCCGCGCGCCGCATCGCTCCGGCGTCGAGCCAGAGCCGTGTGCGCCGCTCCAGCACGTCCCCGAGATGACGCGCGCGCTCGGCCTGGATCGCGTGCACCACCTCCGCCTCCGTGACGGCATCCTCGAGGCGCCCCGGGAATCGCGCCGCCAGCCTGACGATCGCCTGCTCCCGCCCGGGCAGCGGCGTCTCCCGCGTGATGCAGCGGCCCGCGCGAACTCCGCTCACCCGGACCGCCCGGTCCACGACGCGCTCGGCCAGGCTCCGGTGCGTCGTGTACTTGCCTCCGATCAGGGTGAGCATCGTCCCCTCCACGGTGACGCGAAGCTCGCGGGAATTGGCCCACGGGAGAATGGCGCTCCCCTGCGCGAGCGAGCGGAGCCCCGCGAACGCGCGCAGCGGCCGCCCGCGCGCCGCGAGCCCCGGAACCGCCCGGCTTGCCTCGTCCAGAAGATAGCGGATGTCTTCCGCGCTCGCCGCGATCCGCTCCGGCGGGGTCGCGTCGTCGACGTCGGTGGTGCCGACCAGGGAGTGCGGGCCCCACGGCAGCACGAAGAGCACGCGGCCGTCGCGGCGCGCCGTGAGTAGGAGCGCCCGCTCGCGCGTGAGCCCCGGAACCACGATGTGGGTTCCCCGCGTCCGGCGCAAGCCCGCCCCGCGCGAGGCCCCGGCCAGCGCCCGGATCTCCTCGGCCCAGGGGCCCGCCGCGTTCACGACGCAGCGCGCTTCCAGGGCGCCCTCTTCGCCTGAGTCCACGTCGCGGAATCGCGCGCGCCATGTGGACCCGGCCGCGGCCAGCCCGAGCACCTCGGTGTAGCTCCGCACGTC
>Ga0137398_10000630_pt1 | contig 13013 bp, 25 predicted proteins | sample czorhiz216metaG_FD_106659 | JGI IMG/M metagenome (GOLD analysis project Ga0137398, IMG submission 106659) | Vadose zone soil microbial communities from Angelo Coast Range Reserve, California, USA - czorhiz2.16 metaG | ecosystem: Environmental > Terrestrial > Soil > Vadose zone | place: USA...
AGCTGAAGGCGCGCGCGCTCGCGCGCGGGATTTTCGACAAAAAAAGCATTCCTTAAAAATGGGGTGGGCCGTGGCACGCTCGATCGGGCGGCGTTCGTTTGCCAGGCAGCTGCAACCGCGTTTTGCATGCCGTGCCGCCGCTATGCAGACATTGTGGACATAGTTAAATTACCGAATGCCGTTTGCTGGCGTTTGCAGGGCCGTGGCGGGGCGCGGCAAAACTGCTAAGGGGTTGCCCCATACCTGGCCATCGAAAATGCCGCATTGCGCCACTTTAGGGGGTGTTACGTCAGGGAATAGACGGTGTCACTGGCGGCGTACCGCCAGCTGGCGGCGTGGTGCCGCCTTTGCCCGCGGCCTTCTTGGCCGCGGCAGCGGCTTTCGCCGCCTTGTGTGCGGCTGCAGCCTTCTGCGCGAATAGCAGCTCGACTTCCAAAATATCGACATCGTCCTGCGCGTAGCCCATCGCGGTGACGTGCGCCAGGTACTCATCGAGAGTGATCGACGCATCAAGATACGCCCGCTTGAGGAATCCAAGCGAGAGCGTTTTGTGCTTGTGGTTCCGTCTCGCTACCGCGTTCCTGGTCAGCGCATCCGTTTCCAGCTTTGGCAGCCGCAGCTCATTCACCTTCGCGTCGTAATCGCTTTGAGAGATCACGCCATCGAAGAGTTGCTCCGCGAGGATGTCGGCGTATTTCCGCTCCGCGCCCTGGACCGATTGCAGCTGCCTCGCCTGTAGCATCAAGCCGATGTCGGACGTGTTGAAACCCAAGTCTGAAATTCGTTTCTGAAGATCCGAATCCGTAATGATGCGGTTCTCGTGTAGAAGGAAGGCATCGGAAAAATCCATCCGCGTGTAGGTGTCAGCGATGAGCAAATCGATGTCGCTGTCCGTGAAACCCATGAGGGCTAACCGTTTCGCGTAGTCCGAGCGGTCAATCTCGCCCCGGATGTACGCGCCGGCGATTTGCTTCTCTCCCATCACGTGCGGGCGGTACTGCTGATTCAACGCCTGCTGGAGCGGAGTGGAAATCAGCGTCTGAATGAACGGCTGCAACGCGCGCCGCGTCAGCCGCCCGAGGCCGAGGTTCTTGGCCATCATTTCGCCGTACTCGCGGATACCGGAGAGCCATTCCCACGGGAGCGCCGACGAAATAAACGCAACGTTTCCTTGACGCACGGCGAACGACAGCGCGAAGCCGATAAATGCTTGCGCCGCCTTCACGCCCTGCTCTGGGGTGAGTGGAACGCCTTGCGTTCCAGGCAACCCCCCGATCCCCGCGCCCGCTTCCGACGTTGCGCCGATGCCGAGAAATTCGTTTGCGAGGGTGTTGAATAAATCGGCGCCTACTTTGTCCATTGCAGCGATGCGCCCGCCCTCGAACTGTGCCTGCGCGATGTCGGCAGCGTCCACTTCCACGCCGAGCGTGTCGGAGAGCACAGCGGAAACTAGGCGGTTGAATCCGGGCGTGTCCTGTCCCTGCGAAGCCGTGAACAGTTCCGTGAGGATAGCGGCAAACTCATCGAATATCTCAGCGGCCATGGTTGCTGCCGCCTTGAATCCTTCCATGATCACTGCGAACAGCGCCGCCCAAATGTATTCTCCAATACCTGAACCTTTCCAGCCAGACGCCGCCAGTTTCGCGCGCTCCTTCTGGTCGGGCGTAGTGACTGGCGGAACATCCGGCCCGGCGTCGCCCGGAACAGGCGCGATGTTACCCGTTGCCATCTTGAATGCCTTTCAATTCGACTAGGAAACGCTGCCGACTCTCTTCGTAGCACGGTGGCAGTTTCCCCTTGCTGAAATAGTTCGCTTGATTGTCGGCCATCGTTTGTTTGGTGGCGCGCCGCTTATCCTGATTCGCGGAATCTTGCTCCGATGGAGTGAGGTCGCGCTGCGTCGCGCGGTCGAGAACGTTTTGCATTTCTTGCGCGCTGCGAATAATGGCCGCAAAGAGTGGGTTGCGCCGCAAAATGCCGAGCGGATCGACGATCAGCTGAATCCAACTCGTGGCGATGTTGAGGTACTGCCGCAGCGTCACGTACAGCGCGACAATCTTGTTCTCGATGCGCGCGATGTCCGCGTCCAGCCGCGCGGCCCACTTGAAACCGAGTAACTTGAAGATCTGAAGCACTTGCCGAATCTGCCGAAGGATTTTCAGCAGCGGCTTTACAAACTGGTTGAAATACTGGTCGTACCACGCGCGCAGGATCTTGATCCATTTCAGCAGCGGCGCGAAGAGGTTCGTCAGCCACGCGCGCACCTTGAGGAACGTGCCCACGACTTTTGTCAGGCCGGCCTTGACGACGTTGTCCCACAGCCAGCCGAATGCTTTCTTCACGTCCTGGAAAAGCGTGTAGAAGAAATTCGCGACGAAGTTCAGCGCCGCCCAAATGTAGTTGGCGACGTACACGAGCACATTCCAGATGAACACCAGGATCTGCAGCAGGAAGTTCAGAAACGCCTGAAGGTAGCCCTCGATAATCCCCGCGAGGCTGCCGAAGTCGAAGCCGAATTGCCCCAAGAGAAACGGCGCAAACACCCAACCGTGCGGCAAGAGTTTGTGGAGCGTATCGAGCATGGCCTAGTAGGACAGCGCAGGTGGCTTGAGCGCGCCAACCGCGCGCAGATGATCGACGCGCGCCTGCATCGCGGCGTTGACCGCTTCCGGCGTGTCTGCGCCTGGCAGAAATTCATCTTTGAACGGGCCGTGGCCGTCGATGTAGTACGAGTAGAAAGTTTTGTTGAGCGGGTTGCCGCGCACATCGAAGAACACGCCCGTAGTGACTTGCAAGTGTGAAATTGCCGCGTCCATTTTTCCCCCTTACGCCGTCGCCAGTTTTCCGCCGCTGCCCGTTCCGCCCGTTCCGCCCGTTCCGCCGCCGCCGCCTGTTCCGCCGCCCGTTCCGCCGCTGCCTGTGCCCCCGCCCGGCGTGGCGATTACGTCCACGATCATGCACCACACTTCCGGCCCACTCGTTTTGCGGCTAGTGGTGACGTTGAAGCGTGCAAGAAAGTGCCCCGTTCTTTGCGGCGTCACGGTGATGAGCACGCGATGGATTACCATCCCCGCATTGGTCGGGTCTGTTATCGTGTCGTGAGCCACGGCCCACATTGCCGCGTCGCCTAACTTCACGGATACCGCGCTGACCGTTGGCCCCGGAGGATACGCGCCAGGGTCAAGCCGTTGAATGTAAGTGCACGGCCCGCCCGACAGACTCACTTTCGGGAACGCATACGCCGCGTCACAGTTCGTTGTGTCGTCGGAGAGTAGCGGCGCGCTCTGGCCGTAGGTCGTGGGGCACTCGATAACGCCGGGCGTCCCGGTTCCGCCGCCGCCTGTGCCGCCACTTCCGCCGCCTGGTTGCGGGTCAGGTGCGGGAGGATTATTGCCAAGCAGATGCACGCCGAACGCGTCGAAGTCGCCCTGCCCTTGCTGAATCGTGCCAGAAAGCGAGTCGGCAAACTCTTGCTCGAAGGGAATCCCTGCTGGATTCCCTGCCCCCGCTAGTCCTGTTCCCACATCGTCTAGTCCGGTGAGGAAATTCTGCGCATCGGAAAGATGTCCAGCGGCCACGGAAAATGTTTCTTCGAATCCGTCCGTGTCGGAAACCGCGTTGCCTACTGTCGAAGAAAAATCGGCGGAGTATTGCGGAGGGGGCACGGAAGTATCGAACGCATCATCGGGAATCGGTAGGAGTGGCGCGGACGGACTCAGGGTTTATCCCCTTTTGTCGGCGGGACTAATCCCCACTTCTGAAGGCTCGCGGAAATCCATTGCAGATCACGCTCCATGAGCGCCAGCCGCAGTGTCAGACTTCTCCGCGTGTCTAAAAGAAAACCGAGAATCGACGCGACGAGGAGCACTATTACCCATTGAGCCACGAGACTAATCACCTCTCCGTTTTGGCAGTGCAATCATTTGCCGTCCGAGGCTTCCTACGCGCTCCTCTAACCGCGTGATGCGCCTGTCTTGCGCTAACTGGAAACCAAAAATTGTGCCCACAACGGTACAGATGATGCCAAGCAACCCTACGGCCCACGCTGGCATTATTGCGCCGTGGAGTGTTGGAAAATTCCTATCGCATGATTGAACGCAACGATAGAATCAATCAGGTTTGAGAGCGCCGTCGCGCCCGCGTCTGAGAGTTTCGGTAGCTTCGCTTGCGGCACGTCTTTGGCGACGGCGGAAAACGCTTCCGTGCCACCCTTGAATGCTTGGAGCACGGCAGCCTTTTTTGCAATCCCGTTGCCCTTCCCGAAGAGTCCCTCGAATCCGTGCACGAGTGACGCAATGCCGTGAACGATTGCCGGGGCATCCGCCAGAAGTGAAAGTGCTATCGTCGCCATGTTCCCCCCTTTGCTACGAAAGAAAAATCGCTGCCACTGAACCTATCATTCCGGTTGACGGTGCCGAAGAACCGACAGTGACGGCAGAGATGGAGTATTGGACCTGGGCAAAGTTAATAAGTGTATCTGTATACTGAATAGCGAACACTGCTTGCACGCCGGCGCCAACGTCAATGTTCCAAGGGCTGATGAGACTTGGCCCCGTAGAATCAAAGCCGCGCCTAATACGAAGCTGCACTTGTGTAGTACCTGTGCCAGTTAAACATTTGACCTGTCCTGAAATGACCACTTGCACGGAATCTTTTGGTACGCTCACAAGTGGCGTTGTGAGTAAGAACGCCTCTAGCCCCGCCGTCGTTAGCTGGGCGAGGATTACGGTTGAACTTGTCCCTATGGAAAGCATTTCGCTAAGTCACTCTTTCCTACACTCCGCGCGGCCCGCGCCGCATGGCGTTGCCCGCTATCTCCGCGATCCGCTGGTTGTTCTGCGCCTCAACCAGTAATTCTTGCGCCCGCTGAAGCCGATACCGCGCCTCAAGTTCCCGGTGCGCGCGTTCGAGTAGAGAGAGCGCCACGTCGAGCGAGAGGCAATCGAATTCCAGTTCGATTTTCCGCGTGCCAGGTCGCTCGCGGATGGTGATCGATTGCGTTCCGCCGTCGATGCCGCGCACGCCGTTGCCGTTGGTGTTTTCTCCGTCCATTTTCCCTACACGTTGTCGAGCCACTCTTCGACTAGTAAACGGATGGCTGACCACTGGTCGCCTGCGTCTTTCGCCACAGTCACGGACTGGATTACGTCACTGAACGCCGGGGAACCTGTCAAGTACAGATCCGGGGGCAGCGGGAGAGTGAAATCGGTTGCGACGATTGACGCATACGGTGTGACCGGATACGCGCTGATTAAGGCAACCTGCGATGCCACGATGTTTTGCAGTGGGAAACCACGAAACTTGAACGCCGTGAGGTCTGCAACAGTGATGGAGACTTGCCTATTGGCCGCTACCGCTGACGCGGTATACGTGGCCGCGAGTGACCGCACTTTCCACCGCGCGTTTACAGGGACGGAGACAACGAAATCGGCGCCCGCTGCCGGGTTGGCTTGACTGACTCCGTAGAGCAGTCCAGGCCCTTCCGTTGACGACAAGACTCTGCCGTTCGGGTATGCGGACGTGGCCTGAGTGGTGACGTAATCCGCGAACATAATTTGCGCGGGATTGCCCGACCCGGACGCGCTGCGTTGCGTCGCAATTCTAAGGAACGTTGCGCCACGCGTTATGGCCACGGCAGCAACCGCGGAAACGCTGAGGATGTAGCCCTGCGCGAGTGAGAAAGATTGCTTCAGTACTTGGCGCGCGCTCAGTGGGCGGATCTGAAACTGCATATCCTCGATGCGGCCGTTCGGGAGTAGTAACCGCACATTGACGGTCACGACTTCGCTAGCCTGCGAGCTCGCAGCGGAGATGATGAGTTGGTCGTCTACATCGACGTAGAGAATCGACGGAGGCTGCACCTTCACAAAGTCGAAGGATACCTGACTCGATGAGGGCGACAGTGGCGCGGGAGTTTTATCGCTGGCCGTTTGGTGCGCGCCCTGCAAAAGCGTCTGATTCGGATTCTGCGTGCCCATAAGAAGAAAGCGAGGCGGGCGATTTGCTCACCCGCCCCGCTTTTGCGCCGCCCTTCCCGTACCGCTCGACGAAGTCTTTACAGCCCTGCCGCGCCAACCGCGCCCGCCGCCATTTCCAGCAGCGTCAAGTTGATGATGTACGTTCCGCCCGCGCCGTTGGTTTCCACGTCGATTGTGATGGCCGCTTTGTTGGCCGAATTGATGACTGGAATCGCCGGGAGGCTGAGCGAGTTCGCGAGGCCGATAAACCAGTTGTTCGTCACGTCGCGGATGCTTGGCTCTGCCGGGAATCCCACGCGCAAGTTGCCGAGGTCAACGCCAGTGATTCCCACTGCCGTGCCGCGCGTGTCGGTCATCCCGCCGAGAATCGCGTAATCGGTGTTGGCCTTGAGCGTGTCAGCAGTCGAGTTGATAGCCACAGCGCCGCCGAAATTTCCGGTTGCTACGGCCGTTACGGTGACTTCCGCCGTCACCAAGTTGATGCCGCTCTTGATGAGCGTGGCGTAATCGACGAATCGGCCCGCGACGCCGGCGAGATCTTCGTAGTAAATCAGAATCGCGCCGCAATCCAGTTCCGCGCCGCCGCCAGAACTTTGTACCGTCAAATTGTCCTGAGCGAACAGACGCTGTTTCACCATCGGGTTGAACGGCGAATTGAACAGCGGAAGAACGCTCGCGGCAGTGACGCGGTTGCGGATGCCCTGCACGTTATCGTGCAAGCGGGGAGACTTGATTACAAACTCGCCCGCCGTCGCGTTGAATGCCCATCCCGATGACAGCCAGGCATTCTTGCTGGTGTCCGTTCCGCGCACCGTGAAGCTGGTATTCGTTGAGGGCGTCAGCGCGGTGAGCGTCGCGCCGGGGTTGGTTGCGAATCCTGCAACGACTTCGATTGCACGTCCCATGATTTACTCTCCTGCTGACAGTGTGGCCTTCGCAGCCAAAATTTGGTCGATGCCCTGCTCCGCTAAAATCTTTGCCGCCGTCTCTTCGTCGTGGCCTTGCGTGGCGAGAAATTCCATCGCCGTTTTATGCGCTACCGCTCCGGTGTCAACGAAACCCTCTGGCAGCATCGGGGTTTCTTCCACTTTCGGGAGTCGCGCGAGGTACGCCTCGCGGCGCGCTTTCGCCACTTCTGGCGACGCTCCGGTAAACTCCTCGAGTTCGGGGTGCAACGGATCAACGCCAATGCGAATTGGCACATGGTTGGTGTTGCCCGGAGTGTCTACCGCTTTCGGATGGTCCACCGGAAAATCGCGCTCACCCTTTGGGTGAATGTTCTTCCGCGCCCACTCGACAGCATCGGCAGAGCCAGGCACGTAATCGGCGGCCTTGGGGTGCCCCTTTGGAAAGTCGCGTTCGGTTGTTTCTGGCGGTGCCATCGTCGCTGCGCCTCACTTAGCAGGAAATTGCGCTACGCGCCGCTGAGCCGTGCCTTGTTCAGCGCCGTGTTCACGTCGATGGTGCGCTGGTTGTTGCGCGGATCGCCGCGCGGATACCGTTGAGACAGCGTGAGGTTCGAGAGCACTTGGAGGTAGGGAGTGAAGTTCGTGGCGTAAGCGTCCTTCGCGTTCGCGACACCTTGCGGGTAGCGTTGCGCGCCGACTGTCGAAGCGTTCTTGCGCCACTTATCCGAGCCCGCTTTTTGCAAGCCCTTCTGGTAGCTGCCATTCGCAGCCGCCGCTTGCACGCCCGCCGCCCAGGCGGGAGCCGCAGCGATGGCCAGCGCCGCTTGATCTTTCTGCGTGCTTGTGACGCCTTTCGTGTAATCGCCCGCAGCAACCCCGGCCCGCGCCACAAATTTTGCAGCGATGTCTGAGATGTTTTTGACGGCTATAGCCATGGCGTGCCCTCTCTGTGCAAAACTTTGTGGGAAACGTGCAGGTCTTCCCGCGTGCCGGGGCACACTGCCGCACCTTTCAACAGTCGTCAAGGTGTCATGCACAGCACATTCTGAGGTTTTCAACAGGACTAAGTGCAGTTGAATCAGTACCTTTCGCCCAAAGGCGAAAGTCGATAAATCGCCTGTGTTTATGCGGTTAGGAAGCGTGTAGAGACACGCAAAGCGGAATGCTGTTTTCCACAGCACTTATCATCACAATAAGACACACCCATACTTCACCGTTGACACGGTGTACAGTGTGCGCGTATTGTCAGTTAACCACCTATAACTTATAGGACGCAGGTGGCTACCGCGATAGATTCTTGTTGTTGTAGAAGGTTTTATCCCGGTGGAAAAGTGGAAAAGTGGCCGGAAAATGGCGAAATTCCTCATCCGCGTGCGCCTGAAAAACGCGCCGGAATTTACCTTCGGCGCGAACATCTCGAGGGCTGAGGATCTTCCGCGCTTTCTGGCGAGCGCCGCGAAGGCCGTCAAGAACGCGCTGCGCGTGTACCCGGTCATCCGAGAGCACGCCGTCGAGAAGATCACGGTGGGGCCGGAGTAATCGCGTGGCGAAGCGGTCCAAAGCGTGGGTAGAAATCTATCAGCGGGTTTGCGTCGATATGGGAATGCCGCCGCGCGGCCCGCGCGGTTCGGTAGAAAACAAGAAACGCCTCGAACTAGCTCCTACGGCGCGTGCGATTGCAAACGCCAGATACAAGAGGCTTAAGCGTCAAGGATTTTACGTGGCGAACACCCCCGCCCGGCCCGGTTAGGTGCCTATGGTAGACGCAGTAGTAATTTGCAGGTGTTACATGAACGGCAAAACGTCGATGGTGATGACGATTGACCCGCAGATACGCGAATTTTTGGGCATCGTTCCGCGCGATATTTTGGGGTTCCGTTTGCGCACGATCAAAGGGCACCGCGTAGTGATTGCGGAAAAGATTCCGCTGCACGCGATTGCGAACCCTTCCGCGATGCTCTCGGACGTGCTGCCCATCGAGGGTGAATAGTATGGACACTCACGAGATCAAACTGTGGCACGTGTACTGGTGGAACGCGAAGAGCGATTTGAAGATTCTTGTGCGCGTAATCGCCATGCACCCAAAGTTCACGTCGCTGCGCGTGCAGGCCGCGACAGCGGAAGAGTGTCTGCGCATCAATCAGGGCGTGGGCGAAATCGTTCAAGTTGCGCTGCTGCCGGGGCTGCTGGAAAAAGTGAGTTGACGCCATGCCAGAGTACAAATGGATTCCCATCGAACAGTTGATTGAGCCGCCGTCACCCATCCGCGTTTCGATGGATACGGACGCGCTCGCGTCGCTCGCTACGTCGATCAAAGAAATTGGAGTGTTGCAGCCGCTGCTTGTGGTTATAACAGACACGTTTCGCGGTGACCTTGGCGAGCCTGGTCACAACTACCCACTGTCAGAGTACATCCAGCGCGAGGGTCTGTTTGAAATCATCGCCGGGCACCGCCGCTACAAAGCGTGCATCATTGCCGACCTGAACGCAGTTCCCTGCCTCGTGTTTGCCGATGCCGAAATCGCGCGCCACGCGGCCATGCTCCAAGAGAACACGGAACGCGAGGATATTACGCCCGCAGAAGAGGCCGTATTCTTCGCCGAATTAATCGAGCGCCACGACTACACGGAAGAGCAGCTGCTTTCGGCTGTAAAAAAGTCATCTTCCTACGTCTATTCTCGACTCGATTTGCTGCGCGGAAACCAAGAGGTTTTTGCGGCCTTGCGCGACAAGAAAATTAACATGGCAATCGCCACGCAATTAAACCGCTGTCCAGACCCTGGCCAAACGAGCTATTTTCTGAGCCTCGCCATCAACGGCGGCGCAACCGCCGCAACCGTGGGCAAATGGGTCACGGAATACAAGGCTCCGTCACAAGCGGAGGTTGTCCCCGCAGCGGGAGCGGGAGGCGACCCCACAGCGCCGCCCGCTTCTGTTGCCGAGGAACGCATTTGCGTGATTTGCCGACGCAGTCATCAGCAGTTGAATCTTGTCCCCGGATGGATACACGACTGGTGCTTGCGCCAGTACGAGGAATCCATTAGAAACATCGGTGCCGTTGGGGTGTAAAAAACGCCCCCGGAACGAGAGGACAAAAACAATGCCGCTACTCTTAAAATTGGTGATCTATTTTGTGGTGCTCGGACTCGTAGGAATGTTGCATAACGCCATACCCAAAAGCGAGCACGAAATGCGCATCCTGGTGGCGTTCGTTGCGGCGGCTTGGTTTTTCGGCGGAATACTAATCGTGTTCCGTGCCGTTTTCCGGTTCATTACGAGGTAGACGTGACCGTTTGGAAAGTCGATATGGCGCATTCGCCGTGCTGCAATCTGCCGCTGCTTCAGTTGCCGCGCGGGTTGAATGCTACGGAGCATTTCCGGTGCAGCGAGTGCCACGGATTATGGTGCATGGCCACGACGAAACTGGAGCCGTGCAACCAGCCGGAAATGCATACGTATTTGTCGGTGCAAATGGAGAGGCGGGAAAATGGCCGATAACGCAACCGTTTGGTGGGCTACTCCTGAAATCTCCGTCGCGTCAACCGCTGTTGACGTGACGGAACTCGACCCTACACTAGCCGACTTCCTGCGCGCAGCGGGGCAGATTCACCGCTACCTGTTTGGCCGCGCGATGGTGATCACGAGTGGGAACGATGGAAACCACGTCGCGCACAGCGCGCATTATCTGAATTTTGCCGCCGACATTCGCTCAAAGGACATCAACCCTGTCGAGCAACTGCTGTTCGGTTCGATCTTGAGCTACATCGGAGAGAAGCACTCCATTGTGGTTTTCGATGAGCGAGTCACTGCCGGCGCGCACTGGCACGTGCAGACCGCCGCGAGTGCGGGAGCGTGATGCAGCGAGTTCGCGCACTGTCGGAAGCGAAGGCGCGCGAGTGCGAGAACGCTGTGCACCCGCGCTGTCAGTGCCGCTGCGGCGGGGCGGCGCATGGAAAGGCGCGCATAGCGCCTGATGCGCCGCGAGAAGAATACGAAAAGTTGCCAGAGGATGACCCGCACAGGCTTATGAAAGACAAGCGAAACGGCGCGAAGGAATCCGGCCACTGGCAGCCCGGCAAATGGACGCCCGAAAGGATAGATAAGTGCGTTCGGGCCGTTTACAGAAGTTGCGAGGCTGAGCTGGAGGCATTCATCGGCACGTATGAGGCGAAGATTGTCGCGGCGCGCCTGCGAAGTGAACGCGACGAAGTCAAGAGCGTATCTGCTTTGCGGGCGCGCGGCGTGAAGCTGTTAGGGGATGAGGAATGCCGCGAGCGTTGACAGGGTTTCTGCCGGAGGAATTGTGGTACCCACAGAAAAAGTGGGACGTGATTCGATTCCTCAAAGCGCAACCCGCGCCCGCAAACACCCGGCGTGACTGGCTGTTTCATTGGGCGTTGTGGGTAGGTGTGACGTTGAACCAGGCCGAGTACGCTGCCGTGATGGCGGGCAGCATTGAGGCAGGGCCGTTCTAAGGCACGGGAAAATGGATCATACGGACCAAGAGATAAAAGAAACGCTGCGCGCGCTGAATGAGCTAGCAAACTGTAGCCATATGAGCATCGAATGCATCGCCTTGCGTGACGGAGATTACGTGTACGTTTCATGGCATCCCGTGGTAGTTCGAGAGCTACGCGCGCAGTGCGCGAGCTGCATTGCTAACGCCGAGGCCGTCGTATGCGACGTGCGAGACAGGATGCAGCTGCACATTCAGGGAAAGGCTTGATGTGACCCGAGACGAAATCATTGCGGCAGTCAAGAGCGGCGCGGATCTGCGCGGCGCGGATCTGCGCGGCGCGAATCTGTGCGGCGCGAATCTGCGCGGCGCGAATCTGTGCGGCGCGGATCTGTGCGGCGCGGATCTGTGCGGCGCGGATCTGCGCGGCGCGGATCCGTGCGACGCGGATCCGCGCGGCGCGAATCTGCGCGGCGCGAATCTGTGCGGCGCGGATCTGTGCGGCGCGGATCTGCGCGACGCGAATCTGCGCGGCGCGGATCTGCGCGGCGCGAATCTGTGCGGCGCGGATCTGTGCGGCGCGAATCTGCGCGGCGCGGATCTGCGCGGCGCGAATCTGCGCGGCGCGGATCTGCGCGACGCGAATCTGCGCGACGCGAATCTGGAGTGGCGCAGCCACGACATAGTAGCGGAGCTACTGAGGCAAAACGCGTCAACGGCGCAAGAATTCGCCGTCGCTGGCCTGGTGATCATGCGCAGAGACTGGTGCTGGAAAGAATTCCTCGCTTGCGACATTACCGGGAAACTGTGGGCGATTGCTGTGCTTCGCGGTTTGAAGTGCCCCCACATTCCCGCTGAGTTAGGGTGATGGCGACACCCGCACAACGGCTTATGGACCTACGACAGAAGTATCCCGGAATGGCCCCGCGCGAAGTCGTCATTTTTCAGCAGTGGCAGAACGAGCACGGCAACGAGTACGACCGCTTCGACTACAACGTGCGAATCGGCAACGGCACGGACCCCGGCCCGCAGTACAGCCAGTCTGACCGCGACATGTACATTTCCAACACGCAAAAACGCATCGACGCGGTCGGCTGGAAAGGCGCGCAGCCTACCATCATCGAAGTGAAGGACCGCGCCACTGCCTCGTGCATGTCGCAACTGATTACCTACGCCGCGCTCTGGCCGATCTCGTTTCCCAACACCCCCACGCCGTATCTCCTGCTAGTTACTAACCGATTCAGTGCCGACATGCAGCTAGTGCTTGACCGCGCGGGCATCAAATGGAATCTTGTCGAGGCGGATTTCAGTGTACTCTCGAATAAACAGCGATGAGGTAGAGCGTGCAAAAGTGAGCAGCGAATCACACGAACCATGCGCGATAAAAGGCGGGCAGGTTGAGAAGTATCGGCCCTCGCTAGATTTATGGGAGTGCCGCTCCTGTCATTCCCCAATCGGTGTTGCTTGCGGGCACATTCCGCTAACGTGCCCGATTTGTGGCGTCCATTTCACGCAGCTACTCATCGACGGCGAGTACAAGACACCGTCAGAGTTTGGGTTGTAGCATGCAAATCACACTAGAACAGTTCCGCTCTTGGATTGACGAAATGCGCGAGATGTACCAGCGCGAAGAGGACCAAGCGATTTTACAGCGCGACATGGACAAAGCGA
>Ga0137398_10000631_pt1 | contig 13008 bp, 9 predicted proteins | sample czorhiz216metaG_FD_106659 | JGI IMG/M metagenome (GOLD analysis project Ga0137398, IMG submission 106659) | Vadose zone soil microbial communities from Angelo Coast Range Reserve, California, USA - czorhiz2.16 metaG | ecosystem: Environmental > Terrestrial > Soil > Vadose zone | place: USA...
ACCGAATCCAGCAGCCCGTGCCCGGCATTATTCACCCACACATCGATGCGCTGGAAGTGATGCACCGTCAGCCCGATCACGCGATCAATCTCCTCGCGATGACTCACGTCGCAGGCCAGCGCCAGGGTGCGCTACGCGTGGCCCACGCGTCCGCGCGCCGCTTCCACACTCCCTGCATCGCGCGACAGCAACACAACACCTGCTCCCTGATCAGCGAAACTCTTCGCAATCGCTTCCCCAATGCCCATCGAAGCGCCGGTCACCACCACGACTCTGCCAGAGAGATTGCTAGTCGAAGGTTCCATGTCAGGGTTTTATGCCGTGACCCGGTGAGAGTCAAGCGTGGGCGTACAATTCTACAAAGTTCGCTCCTCTAAGCTGGCTGCGACCGGAGATTTCGTGGATTCGCTGCTTCCCCTGTTCCCGCTCGAAGTCGTGCTGTTTCCCGGCTTACCTCTGCCCTTGCACATTTTCGAGCCGCGCTACAAAGAGATGATTGGCAACTGTCTGGCTCAGAGCAAAGCCTTCGGCGTAGTGCGCTCGGTCGAGCAAGGGCTTGCCGAAGTGGGGTGTACTGCAGAAATTGTGACCGTGGTGAACCGATACGCCGACGGCCGTCTTGACATCGTCGCCCAGGGCCGGGAGAGATTCCAGATTCTGAATGTCAATCAGGAGGTCTCCTTCTTGCGCGCCGAAGTGCTTGTGTTCGAAGACGAACCTGGAACTCCAACCGGCGCAGACGCCGCCCGTGCCGTGGCGCTGCACTCGGAGATCCTCGGCCTGGCTGGGGCTTCGCAAGATCTCACCGGCAACGACCCATCAACCCTCTCCTTTTATCTCGCCGGCTCGCTGCCTCTCGATCTTGACTTCAAACAAGAGCTGCTCGCGCTGCGCTCGGAATCGACGCGCATTTCTTCGCTCGTACGCTATTTTGAAACCATTCTCCCCAACTTGCGCCGCGCCACGCACGCTCGCGAGAAGGCTGGAGGCAACGGGCACGGGCGCTAACCCCGCTCTGCGGTCCACTTGCTTCGAATCCCCGCTGCTGCGAATCGGGTGCAGGCGCTGCTCTCACGATTCGTATGCGGGCATGCCTTCAGGGAGCGGTACAGGATTGCCCCGGGAAGGGACCTTCAGGCGTTTGCGCGATTGTGCCCTCCACCCCCGAGCTGTGACCAGCGAACCCCGGCGTATAATCAGGAAAGTCTTGATCCCGGGAGTTCCCATCATGAGTCTTCCTCGCACACTTGGTGACCTGCGCAACAGTGCTTTCTCCGAAGAACGCTCGCGCACCCGGTCGGTCAAGGACGAACTCCGTGACAACCTGATCGAGCGTCTGCGATCTCATAGCGACGCTCCGGTTTTCCCCGGCATAGTCGGTTACGACGACACCGTAGTACCGCAAATCATCAACGCCATTCTTTCCCGCCACAACTTCATTTTGCTCGGCCTGCGCGGGCAAGCGAAAAGCCGTATCCTGCGCGCTATGACGACGCTGCTCGATCCCCAACTTCCCTACCTGGCCGGCTGCGAGATCCACGACAATCCCTACGCCCCAATCTGCCGCCGCTGTCGCGAAGAAATTGCACGTCTCGCAGACGCCACTCCCATCGCATATCTCGCTCCCCACGATCGTTATGTGGAAAAGCTGGCTACGCCCGACGTCACCATCGCCGATCTCATCGGCGACATCGACCCCATCAAAGCGGCGCGGGGAGGACACGAGCTCGGCAGCGAGTTCACCGTGCACTATGGCTTGCTTCCCCGCGCCAATCGCGGCATTTTCGCCATCAATGAATTGCCCGACCTGGCCGGAAAGATTCAGGTGGGTCTGTTTAACATCATGCAAGAAGGCGACGTGCAGATTAAGGGTTATCCGATTCGCCTGGCGCTCGATGTCGCTCTGGTCTTCAGCGCAAATCCCGAGGACTACACTGCCCGCGGCAAAATCATCACGCCGTTAAAAGACCGCATCGGCTCCGAGATTCGCACGCATTATCCCGCCACCGTCGAGGAAGGCATCACCATTACGGCGCAGGAAGCTTGGACGCGCCGCAACGCTCACCGCTTGCATTTGCCCAAGTACGTGCAGGAGGTGATCGAGCGCATTGCCTTCGCCGCCCGTGAAGACAAGAAAATCGACAAGCGCAGCGGCGTCAGCCAGCGCCTGCCCATTTCCGCTATGGAAAACGTGATTTCGAACGCCGAGCGCCGCGCCATCACCAACGCCGAAAAACTCGTGGTGCCCCGCATCAGCGATGTCTATGCCGCGTTGCCCGCGATCACGGGCAAGCTCGAACTTGAGTACGAAGGCGAAATGAAGGGCGCCGACTTCGTGGGCCGCGAACTGATCCGCGCCGCCATCGCCAAGACATACGACGAATATTTCACGGGCGCGAATCTCCAGCCCGTGGTGCAATGGTTTGACCTCGGCGGCGAAATCCAGTTGTCGGACTCTGTGCCCGCGTTGGAAGCCCTGGAAAACCTGAAGGAAATCCAGGGACTGGTTGACGAACTCGGCCCCCTCGGCGGCTCGCTTAAGGAAAGCCCAGAGCAGCAGGTCTCTGCCGCAGAATTCGTGCTCGAAGGCCTGCACGCACACAAACGTATTGGCCGCAACGAGGAGCGGGTTTTCAAAGCCGGGGAGAAAAAGCCCGAGCCTCGCGAACGAGAGAAGACTTTGGAACGTGAAGAGGGGCCCTATCGGCAGAGAAGACAGTTTAACTAAAAGTGGGCAGTGTCCAGTTCAAGCCGTTGGCTCGGCTTTGCTGGCCACTCACCATTGATCCCTGACGACTGACCACGCGCCACGGCTTATGAAGCGCATCCGCTATTCCAAATATGTTCCCGACCCTGCGGGCGAGATGAGCATGGAAGACCTGCTCGGCGCGCTCTCCGACTATCTCCTGCAAAGCGGCTTTCAGGATTACATGTTCTACGAGATGCCCGAGGGCGAACAGACTCTAGACGAACTGAAGCGCGCCATCGAACAAGCGCTGCTCGAAAACGATTTGTTCGATGAGGAGATGCGCCAGCGTATCGAGCAAATGCAGGCGGAGGGGCAGCTCGACGAACTCATCGAACAGCTCATCGAGCGCATGCAGCAGGAAGATTACATTTCAATCGACCAGCCGCATGATCCCAGCCGGCAATCCAGCGTCGGCGGACAACTCGGCCCGGCCCAGCAGCAAGCCAAATTCGAAATTACTGACAAGAGTCTCGATTTCCTCGGCTTCAAGTCACTGCGCAATCTGCTCGGCTCGCTCGGCAAGTCCAGCTTTGGACGCCACGACACCCGCGACCTAGCCACCGGCATCGAAACCAGTGGCTCGGCGAAGACCTACGAGTTCGGGGACACGCTCAACCTCGACATCACGGCCACGCTTTCCAGCGCCATTCAGCGCGAAGGTCTGGTGCTGCCGTTGAACATTGAATACTCCGACCTGCAAGTGCATCAGTGCGAGTATCAATCATCCTGCGCTACCGTGCTCATGCTGGATTGCTCGCATTCGATGATTCTGTATGGCGAAGACCGCTTCACTCCCGCGAAAAAGGTCGCCATGGCACTATCGCACCTGATTCGCACACAGTATCCCGGAGACTCGCTCTCCCTGGTGCTGTTCCACGACTCCGCCGAAGAAGTCCCGCTCTCGCAGCTCGCCCGCGTGAAAGTGGGCCCGTATTACACCAACACGCGAGAAGGTCTGCGCCTGGCCCAGCGGATTTTGCAGCGCCAAAGAAAAGACATGAAGCAGATCGTCATGATCACCGACGGCAAGCCCTCCGCCCTCACCCTTGAAGACGGGCGCATCTACAAAAACGCCTTCGGTCTCGACCCTCTGGTCGTCAGTCAGACTCTCGAAGAGGTCTCGAAGTGCAAGCGTGCCGGAGTTCTCATCAACACCTTCATGCTGGCGTCAGACTACGGTCTGGTGCAGTTCGTGCAGAAAGTTACCGAGATGTGCCGCGGCAAAGCCTACTTCACCACTCCTTACACCCTCGGCCAGTACCTGCTGATGGACTACATGTCGCGGAAGACCAAGACCATCCACTGAACCCGACCATGGGGCGACAGCCAGTCTCGGCTGTGCCCTCAAGCCAGCGAGGCGCATTTTCGCGTACCCCTGTGGGGAACCGTTCCGATGGCTCCCTTAGAACTCGAAGTATCCGCCGGGGGCGGTTCGGCGTGGCGGGCCGTCGGTTCCCGTGGCAGGCAGCAGGCCTGCAATTCCTCGAAGATTTTCCCAGGCCGCCTGATTCAGCGCGGGGTCTGAGCAGACCAGATCGCGGATCATATTCCACGCCGCCAGGTTCAGTGCGCCCTCGGGTGGAGGTCCCATAGCCAGAGAGACGGAACACTGCGGACAGAAACAGATCCGCTGGGCCGCCGATTTTTGTCGCGGTCTTATCCCCACGGTCTGCCCGAACATATAGACAGCGACCGATTTGTGTCCGGCCTCGAGCTCCCGATTACAGCGAAGACAACACAAGTTTTCCAAAGGTGCCATCCTGGCAGCCAGTTGCGGCTAAAGGAAAATACTGTCTTCAGCTTTGGCAGAGCGCAAGTGCGTAAAAGGATTCCCGCAGAGTGGAATGAACCAACAAGGTGCGGTGGAAGGCCCGAGGGAGATCAGATCGCTGGTTTCCGCCGACCCGGGAACCAAGTTGTGCTCTAGCCAGAACCAGATACCATCGTGCACTCTGCCCATATGAGTGGCGGAGACTCACAATTGATCAGCGGCTGGTCACGGCCCCCAAGGTCGAGTACGGCACCTGAGTTCATTCGTCTTTCACGGCTTCGAAAACTGCGCGCATGCAAACAGGTCGCGGCGGTTTGCTATCGCGTGCGCAGGGCGGAAATCGAATTCTTGCTGGTGCAGACTCGCAATGGACGCTGGACGTTTCCTAAGGGCAGAGCCGAGCCAGGATTGACCCACGCCCAGGCAGCGGCGCTCGAGGCTTTCGAGGAGGCAGGAGTTCACGGCCGCATGGAACAAGCATCGTTCGCCCAATACGTCCGCCGCAAGGGTGGCAACTCCGAAAACTCTGCGCAGACACAGCTTTCCTTCAGCGCTCATCTCTGTGAGGTCCTCCGTCTGGATCCACCGCAAGAATCAAATCGAAATCGCACATGGTTTTCCATCGCAGACACGAAGCGGAATTTACGGGAAGACCGAGACCGCGACTACGGGGCCAAGCTCGCCCGGGTTGTTGACCGAGCGGTAGAGCGCATCGGCGGGGGTCTGAATAAGGTGATCGATGCTCCACGAGAAGTCATCCATGGAGTCATCAGCATAGACAACGGACGGCGAGCCGGGGTCAGCGGCAAGGTTTCAGGAGCATGCTCCCTCAGCCCGGTTCGCCAATAGAATCAGCCGCGTCGCCCTCCAGGCCGGGGCGGGCTTCACGTCAGGCTTTCGTAATCTCGCCCACCGCGCGGTACGCCTGATCAATTGCGCTGTCCGTATACGCATAGGCATCGGCGTCGGCATTCGCAATGGCGATTCGCCCATACGGTTTACGCGCCACCGAACAGGGTGTTTCGCCACCCTCCAGCCAGAAGGAATCGAACAGCGAGTTGTACTCGTAGGCGTAGCCGTGCGGCCAGCGGTTGACGGTGATTGCAGCGATGTCGCGTGCGGGATCGAAGCCTCCTGGCCCCAGCGTGCGCGCTAACTGCTCGCGGATCTTGCGCTCCATAGTCTCAAACGTCGTGTTGAACAATTCGGCTCGGCCCAGCCGATGCTGATCGCGCGCGGGTCGCCCCGGACGGCACGGTGTCTTCATCATATGCACGACGATTGCCTCCTCCGGCTTGCGAGCGCATTCATAACCGCCGATGCTCACCGGCAGATCAAGGTTGACATAGGTGTGATACATGCCCGGAGCATACACCGAATTCGCACCCATTTTCTGGAACGATGTCCAGTTTCTGAGGGCAACGTTGGTATAGAGCAAGGGAACCTTCTGTGCCGAAGCCAGCGCCTCTTTCTGACTGTCGGGTAGCTCATCACAAATGTAAGGGATCACCACGTGCCAGCAGGCCAGGATGGCGCCCTTGGCTTTCGCTGTATACACCTTGCCGCCGCGCGCATATGCGACCTCGACCTGTTTTGCCGAAGCATGATCGCCGAGATGCTTCACGCGCACGGCGGTGCTGTTCAGTCGAATACGCACGCCCGAGCCGGCCTGATCGAGCTGGGAGTAATTGGCCTTCGCCGTGACCACGTCGCTCGCGGACTGGCCGGGTATGGCATCGGGAATCAGTTTTCGCACCAGCAGTCGTGCGATCGATGCATTGCCGTCAGGAAAGTGGAAGAAATATTTGTCGGCTTCTTCGTTGGGAATGGCGTCGCGATTCATTCCCTTCCCCGGCGCCGGATCAAGCTTCATGCCATCGAATCCCGGCAGGTTGAAGCCCCAGGCGTCCTGCGCGGCCACGGCGTCAATGCCAACCCCGAACAAAGGATGGGGGAGGGCTTGGTACATCTTCACGATGTCTTGGTGTACCGCCGCGACGTCGTTGAGGAAGCTCGCATAACTGATACGCGCGAGCTTGGCCTTTTTCTCGTCTGAACTGAGACCGGGATAGTAATCCTTGCTCTCGTGATGCAAGCGCTGCAAATCACGCGTCGCTTGCTCAGCGATGGGAGCCTCGGCATAAAACTTCTTCCAGATCTCGGCACCCTCGGGTGTCGTGTCCTCAGCCTCGCTCCCGCGAAGAGTCTGCGGGCTGACCACCAGCTTGTCTCGGTTAAAGGTCTCCTTGTCGAAGAATATGTGAGGACGCAAACCGAGCGAACGATAGAGGTCCTTATCCACATATTTGGGATACGAAGCGACGTCGATGCCCAGCTCGCGGACCAGGCCCTTGGCGACCGAGCTGTACGGCGCAGGGCTCTCGATGGAAAACGTACCCCCGAATCCCAGGCGAAACGCACTGCCTACACGAAATTCATTGCGCTTGGCGTGGCCGCCAAAGTCGTCGTGGTTGTCAAGGACGAGAATGCGGGCGCGCTCACCCTCGGCCTTGCGATAGAAGTGTGCAGCAGCGAGTCCGCTGATGCCTCCGCCCACGATGATGAGGTCATAGACTTCGCCCGTATCCTCGGGCTTGCCGGCGGAATCCCAGAAGGTTCCGTCGCGCAGCGAGTGCGCCGCATCGAATGATCCCGGATGGCTGCCGCGCAACCCGGTCAGCTGCGGTGGATAATCAGGGGCAGATTTTTCCGCGGGCTGGTCGAACCCGGCAAAAAAATGCGGCGGCAACATGGCCGCGCTCGCAGTGATCCGAACGCCGTTGAGGAAATCGCGGCGGGTGATCTTGCGCTTCATTCCCAGCTCACGGTCTTGTGGGTCGCTCACCAATACCTCCCAGAAGGTTCCGCGCGGCAAGACGGACCTGAAGCCGCGCGGGGGTGCTCCACGTGGAGTCCTTTTCTCCTCAAGCCTTCAGAGCGCGCATTTGTAACTGTGTGAAAGGTAAACATGTTGCAAGCGGCTACTGTGGCTTTTACGCATCTCCTAGATTCTGGCTGTGGGTTTTACATAGCCTTTCCACGGCCCCGGAGCGAGGCGAACAGCACCATTTCCTCAGGCGCGGGCGAAATGCGCGAAGCTAACTTCCCCCTTCGGCTTTCTTGACTGCCAGTTCCGCGCCCTGGAAGCCAATGCGGCTATGGGTTCCGTCGCAGAAAGGCTTGTTCACCCAACCGCCGCAGCGACAGAGCGAAAAAGCAGTCTTGCCAGTGAGGTCAAACTTGTTGCCGTTCGCATCGACCAGATCAAGCGAGCCTTCGGGAGCCTCGACTCGATAGGGACCGTCGGGCTTTACTGTGATTTTAACGTCAGCCATGAATTCCAATCCTCCAACCTTTCGAATAAGCCTAAGAAGATATCACGGGAATCGGAGACTTGCCGATCCCCATGTCGGTTTTCACACTTGTCTCGAGAGTTCTGTCAGGCGGCTCGGGAATTTAGCGAAGACAGACTACGGTACAGCTCCAGATAGTCATCGATCATGCGCTTGGTGGTGAAGCGATCGCGGGCGCGAGCGTAGGCGAGGTTGGCATAGGCGCGGCACATTTGACGGTCGGCGTTGAGACGGCGGATGGCGTCGGCGAGGCTGTCGGCATCGTTGGTTTCGAAATAGAAAGCGGCGTCGCCCCAGATCTCGCGGAAGCTGGGAATATCATTGGCGACGATGGCGCAGCGCGAGAGCGCGGCCTCCAGCGGGGGTAATCCAAGCGGCTCGTAGCGCGATGTGGCGGCGTAAATAACGGCGCGGCCATACAGTGCGCGTAATTGCGCTTCAGTCTGCGGACCGCGGATGGCTACCGACCTCTGATCGGTGGTGGCTACTTTAACATCAGCGCGTATCGGAATGCGCGGCACAGGAACGGTTTGCTCGGAACCCACGATGCACACTGACAATGGGTGTACATGCTGCGTGAGCAGGAATACTTGCCTGCCCGCATCGATAAGCCGGCCGACGGCGAGGACAGAATCGTCTTTGCTGATGTAAGGATTAAAGAAGATGGGATTCCTGCCCGGATAGATCACCACATCCTGCCGTGCCCGGGTGTAGCAGGTGCGGAGTGTATCGAGCATCCAGGCCGAGGGCGCAACCAGCGCATCGGCACCGGCGATGCCGCGAATCACGGTATCGCGATACCACTTAAGCCAGCGAGTGGGTCGTGGCCCGTGGCCGTGCACAGCTTGTGTCCAACTGATCAGGTCGCCGTGAGCCATGACCACCCTTGGCACGTCCACTGGCAGGTTGCCATAGCAAAACTGGTTGAGGTGAAGCACATCAGGCTGAACTTCGCGGACCAAATCAATTAGGAAATTCGAGGAGTCGGGCAGGTCCTGCTCGGCTTCCTGCATCCACTCGAGACGGAACGCTGTGGGGCGGTAATCAAGTCCATGCAGGTTGTCCATCCATACGGTCTGATCGGGTAGTGGGATTTCGCCGAAGGTGACCAGCGTGACGCGTGCGCCGCGCGTGACCAAGCCAGTCACCAGCTCCCGAGCATATGTCCACGCACCAGATAAAGTGTCGGCCGTAACCAAAACGTGCAACAGAACCTCCGGGAGAGCCTTCGGGATGCCGCGATGGATGCGGCAGGCCAGGGCTGCGTTGGCCTATTCTAGTGTGAATGGCGCGTGAGTTGAAGCCTTTTGTATTCCAACCACCTGGGCCGCAAAATCTTGCACAGAAGACACCATTGAGGCCGAGCGCTTCATCCCAGCTGGTCCTGCTGCCCTGGCTGGCTGACGACGAAGCAGCTCGTTGCCACCTCTGGAACAAGCTCGTTGGCTGAATGGTTTCGGGCTGGGGCTCTCCCATTTCGAAGTCACCATTTAAGAGGGTTGTTCCGATTAAGGATTGCTCCGAGACAACAGAGAAGGACGCTTGCCGTTAGAAGTCGATATCATCTGCGGAAGGCGGAACTGTTATTCATTCCGGACTGGAGCTAATTCGGCGGGGCGGAAGTCAGAGGCGATCCGTATTGGATGAGTGGGCGGGGGATTCCTTTCAGCCCCCTAAAGACACCGATTGAGTCAGCCGGAAAGTAAGACGGCGTCCCTTTTTAAGGCGAACCGTGGTGGGACCAATCGCATACGGCGCTTCGCCAAGCCCATTGGCAAGCGGCAGATTGCGGGCTTCGCCGGGGGCTCCTCTGGCGAACAAGCTTGCAGTTTGAATCGGCCATTGCTTGCCCTTGATCGTAATGGAGTCCAAGATCAAGCGGAGCGACGCGGAATTGCGTGTTGGCGGCGATGTCTGAGTCGACTCCACTCGTCCTGAAACGCCGGCACCGCGTCCCACCAGGGTATTCCCATCTATGACGATAGGCTCATCCACTATCGCCGAAAAGATCTCGCCGGCACGGACTCTCAGGCTGGAGAGCGAGTTTTGAAGCCGAACGGTGAGAAGAGTCCCTGCGGGAAGGGAGGGGGACATGGGAGATGTAAAGGGAGGAGCATGGTTGGCGTCCACATCCTTCCCGGGTTTTTGGCTAGCGACTGTGGCATGGTCCTCGGGGAGGCTTGAGCCCGTATCCTCCGGGAAGGGCGCTTTCTGCTGATCGGCGGACGCGCTGGCGCCCCCCCGTAAACTGGCTGATCGGGAACATCCCGCGGCCAAAGCCACGCCCAGCACCGCGATCGCCACGTCGATTTTTTTGCCCATTCGCATCGCTACGAAACGCTCCTCGCGCCCGTCTCCGTAACCCGAAAGTGGCAAATCGAGTACCAGAGTTACAACCCGATGAATCAATAACTTAGGAAGGCTGGAGTGAGACGACCGTGTAGAATTTGCGCGTCATGGCGACCGCGGTAGCGCTGACTGGCCCGTCATTTCGGATTCCGCAGGGTGGACGAGACCCGGGCGGGGAGGGTGCAGAGCCCAGGCTCTCCCATAACTCCACACTCAAAGCAAAAATTCACACTCAAAGCAAAATTAAGGAGGAGCGTGAATTCGCTCCTCCTTGTAAGGACAACCTATGAGTGATTCAGCTATGAGTGATTCAGTTCGATGCACCCGGATTGAATGCAGCCGCATTCTGTGACTCGTTCTGAGGCTGCGCAATGACACCGTCGAACGGGGTCGCGGCTACATAGCGCCCGTGGGCAACGGTGATGTGACGGAGCGGGAAACCTGAATCCGGTCCGCGCCGCCAAGTGCTGCCGTCAGCGCTCTCAAATACCACTCCGCTGGCACCGCTGGCCGCAAGGAAACGCTTGTGGAAGCCGTCATAAGCGACGGAGGTAATGTCTTTGTCTGGCAGACCTGAAAGCATGTGGTTCCAGCTCTTGCCGGAATCTGCACTATGAAATGCACCTTCGCGGGTCGCTACAAAGATTTGAGTGTCCGGAGTAACGGTGACGCTGCGAATGTTGGTCTGGTAGGAGGCGAGGACCACGGGTTGCCAGGTGACGCCCTCATTGTGAGATACCAGTACGGTCGAGTGTGTAGCCGCAACCACCAGGTCTCCTTGTGACTGTACGGAGACAAAATCCTGTTGATTAGTGGGCCCGCCCGTCCAGATTTTGCCTTGGTCTTTGCTGGTGAACAATCCAGCCGAGGTAGCCGCGAACCAGCGGTGGGAGCCGAGCTCGACGTCATTGACGCGTGCTTCCAGCACCGATCGTACGCCGGTTGTGCTAGCCACCGATTTACTCTTCCCATTTTTCAGCTTGACGGTGCGGGCCGACGCCTTCTCGAGCACGATGTTGTTGAGGGGATGCCAGGCCGTTCCGCCATGGGCTAGTTCAAACAGACCGCGGTTGGTTCCGGCTATCAGAGTTCCGTTGCTCGACTGTTTGAGAGTGAACACGTCGCGGCCCTCAAGTCCGGCGCTCCTCTGCTCCCAGTTCTGACCGCCATCGTGAGAATAAAAAACTCCACCAAACTCGCGGTCATTGACTACCCCAACGTAGAGAGCGTTAGGATCGTTTGCGCCGACAAGAATCGCATTCACGTAGCGATGGCTATATCCATGGTTGGACGCACTGAAGGTGGCCGCCCCGTCGTCACTGGCCAACACGCCGCCACGATCCGTGGCCAGCAGAATGCGCTGCGAATTGCGCGGATCGATGAGCACATCATTCACGACGATTTCAGGGTTGCCCACGCGCTTCCAGGACTTGCCTTCGTCGCTGCTCTTCCACAACCCTTCAGTCGTTCCGGCATACACAATTGCCGGATTGCTGGGGTCCTGCTTCAACACCCGGGTCCGCCGCGCCGAGAAGGGAATACCCTGAATTTTTTGGAAAAGGTCGCCGGCGTTGATGCTCTTGTAAATTCCCGAGCAGGCGCTGGCAAATACTTCCGCTGGGCTTGCGGCACTGACGATGATGGAGAATACATCTGAGTCGTCGATCATGCCCTTGTTGATGTGCTGCCAACTGACGCCACCGTCACTGGTCTTCCACGCTAGATGCCAGGTTCCGGCGTACACCACACCCGGGTCTTGTGGATTGATGGCGATGGATTCAACGTTCTTGATACTGGCGTCGTTCGGAGGAGAAATCCGCTCCCAACCGCTGCCACCATCCTTGCTTCGGTAAACACCATCCAAGGCGCCAGCCACCAAGATCTTAGGATCGGAAGCCGCAATTGCCATCGCCCGCACCGACTTGCCATGCATTGCGGATATAGCTTCCCAATCCTTACCTCCGTTGCGAGTACGGAAAATATCGCCTGCACTCTGGTCCTGCACGCTCCAGGCTGATACAAAAATTGTCTTGGAATTTTGCGGATCGAAGGCAATGTGATCGAGCACATAGTCATCGGCCGCACCGAGGTGAGCAAAACGGGCCCAGTCGTGACCGCCATTTTCGGACTCGAAAATCACGCCTGTGCTGGTACCCAACAACACGCGGTTAGCATTGTGTGGATCGTAAGCCAGGCTTCGGACATCGCCTCCGTCCGGACCCAGAACAGTCCACTGCCCGGCCCAGGAAATAGAGCCGAAGGTCACCATTAAGCTTAATACAATCAACAACTTACCGACTACGGTGCGCATTTCTACTGATTTCATTCGAGACTCCGCCGGTCGAGCGAGGATTAGGATGCAACGCCCAAGCCTGACAGGATGGAAACGCCTCATCAAGTTACTGAAGTCCAAGAAAAACGGGCCGGTCACGATGAAATGAACGGCCCGTATTCGGCCCGAGATCTAGCTGGGCTTCTTGCTGCTCTTGTTCTTGGCCACGGGCTTGGGATGATCGGGAACAGCTTTTACCTTGGTCTCATCCACGGTTTGAGTTCCCGCCGAGTCAAAGTTGGCACCCGAGGGCACGATCCAGTATTCGGCGGTCTTTGTGCCACCGCTGCCCGTACGTACTTCGATACGGCTGGGGTCGATGCCTTGCTTAGCCTCACCGCCGGTGAGGTACGCTTTGGAATCGACGGCTCGTTCTGCCGCCAGGTTCTTGCGTTTCTCCCCCGGACCGGCATTGCCCACTATGATCAGCTTGTTATCTGGGTTCTGTTGCAGG
>Ga0137398_10000632_pt1 | contig 13006 bp, 11 predicted proteins | sample czorhiz216metaG_FD_106659 | JGI IMG/M metagenome (GOLD analysis project Ga0137398, IMG submission 106659) | Vadose zone soil microbial communities from Angelo Coast Range Reserve, California, USA - czorhiz2.16 metaG | ecosystem: Environmental > Terrestrial > Soil > Vadose zone | place: USA...
GTCGCGCCAATCCTTCTTGCCTGCGATGATCGCTTCACGCGCTTCTTTCACGCACGCGGGACAAAGCGAGTCGGTCTGCCGCGGGAAGCCCAGTGTCGGCTTGGTCTTTTCCCAGGATTTCAGCAGCGGCTTATCCGACCATTTCGGCGTGACCGAAGGATTGGGATTACGCTTGTTGAAGTACTGGATGGTATTAAAGGTGATTCCAGCCGTTTTGCAAACAATCCAATCGAACGTCCTCGCGAATTGCGTGCCTACAGTATTCGGCATAAACCTCTATCCTCCACTTTCAAAAATGCAAAAATGCCTGCTGCTTGGCCTTGAGTTTAATGGAGCCCAATCAATCGTCGGAGCCAACTCCTCCCACGACTGCCCCCGGGCTCACCTTTGTGTGCCTTAAAACCGTACCATGAACACCAGATACGTCCAATAAGTCTTTGGACTCCTATAGTTTGACGGTTCCCCGGTGTGGACGCCAGCGGGTTGCGCCGAACGGTCGTTATTGAGGGTTGAACGGCAAATCGGGCCAGTTAACGGCTTCTCGTCCAGCCCCAAAAAGGAGGTTTGCAGCGCCAATGGGCAGGATCTTTCCAGTGCTAGGGAAGATTCCTGCGCATTGCTTGGCGGAGCTTCCTACTCGTTCAGGGTCGGCCGGAGGACGGCGATGACAAAATGCGCAAAATTCGACGCGCCTTCATCCAGCTGCAGCCAACGCACCACGCAGTGTTCGGACAGATACTTCGCAACGCGCGTTTCCGGAATCCCCAGGTACTGCGCGAGCTGCGGCTTGATCGAATCCACTCCGCGCCGGCTTGAGCCACCCCGCAATAGGTTGCCGATGGCGATGCGCAGCGTCTGGCAAGCTTCCACGTAGTAATAGCTCGTGAGGTCCGAATCCGTGAGGACAAATACACCCGGTCCTGCCGGGGCACGATCCGCCTCTTCTAGTTTGGCGGGCGGGCAGGTCATCAGTCTGCGAAATTGCATCTCCAGCAGAGAAATGCGGGAAGAGAGTCCGGGATCGCCATAGCGTCCCTTCACGCTGGCTGTGCCGGGCTCCCCAATCGGCTCAATGGGCAGGCTGGGGATCGCGTGGCTGTGAGTCACTCGAGGAGGAGTCGGCTCGGCCGATTCTTCATCGAAGACGGCGGGAGGCAATCCGCGACGCGGGGAAGGCGCTTCCGGGGCGTGCTGACCGGAAACAACCACTGCATCCTTCGCGCTGCTCTTGCGCCGGTTCCGGCCCCCGCGGCGCCCCCTCCGACGACTCTTTCTCTCAGGCCCGGAAGAGGGCGGCGTATCTAGTGAACCTTCCGAGGCCTCCTGGATCTCGCTGGTGACCGCCACGGACGATTCGAGGGCTTCCGGATTCTGTTCGAATGGCAAATCCGGCTCCGGGGTCGGAACCAGAGTGGACGTCAAAGCAAACTCCGCGGTCGACGGGGCTCCTGCTTCCAGCGGAATCTCCCCCGGCGCGCCGCCAAGACGGACGGCAGCTTCTTGCGCCTTGACTTTCCAATCCGAGCGGCGAAATCTTTCCGCCGCCGCGGAATACCATTTCGCGGCATCGGCATTCTGCCCAGAAGTTTCGAAGAACTTAGCCAGTTCGAACGCTACCATGGCGTCTCGCGTCTTCTGGTAAAGATTCGAAAGTTGTCCCACGGGATCCTTGCTGGTGCGCGCGCGGCGGATGCGGGCGGTAATCTGTTTCCAGTCGGTCATCTTTGCTTGCATTGTAACAGCGGAACGCCTCATCAGCCAGCAAACTCCTTTCGCGTTCGGAGGGCACGACTCTTTCTCTTCCCGGAGTGTTTCCCGATTGACGGCACGAAGTTTACTCAGTATTCTTCCGGTGGCCCTCTGGGAGGCGTTTGATGACGCGCCTGCGCGCTGACCGTTCCACGGTCACCAGCAGAATGAGCTTCTTAGCAGTCACAAGTCATAATGACTGCTCATCGATTACAAAAAACATTCTCGTCCTACTCGTCTCTTTTGCGCTCCTGACCAGGCCTGTCTGGGCCGCTCCTCCCTCTTCGCTCGGCACAGTCGTGTACGCCGATCGCGCCCATGTTGGCGCCGCCCAAGCGTCCGTGGGCGCGACCGTTTTTAGCGGCGACAGACTCAGCACCGAACAAACCGGGAGCGTCCAGGTTCGCGCCGGAGCCGCCCGGGTGCTCCTCTCCAGTGCCAGCAGTGCCACGTTCGCCCAGGAGGACGTCAGTCCGGCCGCAACGCTTACTATCGGCTCCGCTACTTTTTCGACTGCCAACTCGAAAGCCTTTGCCTTGCACGTGGCTTCTGCGGTGATCCGCCCGAACACCAACCACCCCACCATCGGACAAGTTACGGTCCTGAATGCCAAGGAATTGTTCGTCAAGAGCACTCGCGGGTCGCTGAGTATCGCTGTCGAAGATGATGTACGCGAAATTCCGGAAGGTGCCGCCTATCGCGTGGTCCTCGATCCCAACGCTCCGATACCGCAGGGACCGCGCGGCGCAGGCACCAAGGGTTATGGCGGCGCACCGGTCAAAGCCGCAAAGAACCGCTTCATCTGGTACGCCGTCGCCGTCACGGCGGTGGTGACTTATTTCGGAGTCACCGAATCCCTGGAAAGCCCCGACCGCCCCTAAGTCTTGCTTCACCGCGTTTTGCTGCCCATCGAGAACTCAAGAAGATTGCGGCCCCGGAATTTTCCATTGGTTAGCAATGAGGTCGAGTGAAAGTTTGGTGGGAGTGCACGGATTAGTCAGCATCCCCTGGTCCTCTTCGTTGTGGCGTTCGTTGCATGTTATCTGCCTGCGCGTCGCGCCAGCCACGTGGCGCCTACCGCGCGGCATCCTTACCTCTCCAGCGGCGGGACATTTCCCGGGTGACATTGCGGCAGAATTGGCTTGACGTACGCAACCCTAAGTGCTATTTCTTTAGCACTTATGCTAGATAACTAGCACACGGTAATGAGAAAATCGAAACCGCAAGCCCTCGCTCGCCGCGAACGCCAGATCATGGATGTTCTCTACAAGCTCGAGCGGGCCAGTGTCGGGCAAGTGCTGGCCGCACTTCCGGACCAGCTGAACTACTCGACCGTTCGCGCCCAACTTCGCGTGCTCGAGGAGAAAGGGCATGTCCGCCATGAAGAGCACGGCCTAAGATATGTTTATTTTCCGGCAGTTCCCCGTCATGTCGCGCGGCGTTCCGCGCTCCGCCACGTGGTCGAAACATTTTTTGACGGCTCTGTGGAAAATGTAGTTGCCGCGTTGCTCGGCGGCGAAGTGACGCGAATCTCTCGGAAAGAGCTGGATCGCCTGGCTCGCTTGATCACCAAAGGGGGAAAGGAGAGCTGACCATGTACCTACTAAGGGGCTACGAACCCGGGCTCGCATTTCTTATTGCCTGCTCTGCAAAGGTAACCATTCTTTTCATCTTGGCGTGGCTCATCGTGACCGCTTTGCGCGATCACTCCGCGGCCCTCCGGCACCACGCGTGGGCGGCGGGAATTCTCAGTTCGCTCGCCCTTCCGGCATTCACGCTGCTGCTTCCGGCCTGGCATTCCGCCGCGCTAGGGGGTGCCGCTGCTCTCTGGCACCCGACGAATACCACCGGAGCCGAAGCTGGTTCTGAGCTCTTGCCGGCGATGATTGTCAATGCCGGGGCAGCTTTGCCGCTGTTCGGCACGCTACCTGGCATTGTTCTTCTGATCTGGTTAATCGGCTTCTTGGTTCTTGCGCTGAGGCTCACCGTCGGTCTTGCGAGGCTTGCGTGGGGGTCTGGGCACGCAAGACCGCTGCTCTGCAAGGAGTGGCTCTTCTGGGTTGCCGAACTTTCCCGGTCGCTGAAGATTGCGCGTACCGTAAGGGTGCTGCAATCCGCCAATCCCCTGGCGATGCCGCTTACTTGGGGAATTTTCCGGCCGCTGGTCATCCTCCCGGCAGGCGCGTCCGCTTGGTCCGAAAACCAGCGGCGCATCGTGCTTTTCCACGAGTTCGCGCACATCGCCCGTCACGACTGGTTCTTGCAGATTTGTGCCGAGCTGGCGCGAAGCTTCTACTGGTTCCATCCACTGGCGTGGGTGGCAGCGCGAAGGCTGCGACAGGAGAGTGAACGCGCCAGCGACGACTGGGTGCTGAATTCCGGCATGGCACCGTCACAATACGCCAACCAGCTCCTCGATCTCGCTCGGACCTTTGAAAACTCGGACCGTACCTGTTCTGCGGGGTTGGCCATCGCGCGGCCATCCACTCTTGAAAGGAGATTCATTGCTATGCTGAATCCGTCGATCGATCGCAGTCCAATATCGCGAAAAGTTCGGGTGTTCATCATGCTTGTCGCTTTGTCCTTTTTGCTTCCGCTTGCGGCTCTGAGGCTCCCCGCCCAGAGCCTTGCGGGCAACTTCGGAGGAACGATTCACGATCCCAGCGGTACGGGTGTAAGGAATGCGACAGTGATCATGACCAACCACAAATCGAACACCATTGTTATGACCGCGTCAGACGGAGACGGCAATTTCAGATTCACGTCTATGCCTGCCGGTGAGTATGAGATGAAAGTAATGAAGCGCGGATTTGAAGTATATCGAGCGCCACAGGTCGTGCTGGAGCCCGGCCGCGAGTCGTCCCAGAGGGTCACGTTGGAAGTCGCCGCAGTCATGGAGGAAGTGGATGTCGTGGTGGAAGGGACCGCCAAGGCTCTGCCAGGATCGGAAACCGGGGGAAAACCGTCGCGGCTGCGTCTCGGTGGCGAAGTACAGGCCACAAAACTTCTCAACAACGTCAAGCCAGTCTATCCCGCCGCTGCCAAGGCAGCCGGGATCGAAGGCAGCGTAATTCTTCACGCGGTCATTGGGATGGACGGCAAACCGTTGTCCCTCCGCGTCATGAACAGCCAAGCTGATTCGGAGCTTGCCCGCGCCGCCGTCGAATCGGTCAGCCAATGGCGTTATCGCCCGACGTTGCTGAACGGAGAGCCCATCGAGGTCGACACCACGATCATGGTGAATTTCTCACTGTTACCCTAGACAGACTAGAGCGCTGTTCTCACTCGGCGGATCGCTCACTCGTTCGAATTCTTTTTCTCATGGCCGGGCACGAGGTTCGGATGCGATGCTCATTACTTCGGTAAGAGCAATCAACGAAGGGTGCCCCACGCTTCGGGGCTGGTTTTTGAAGCGTGGGCAATTCTTTGCTTTGTTCTTTTCTTCATCTGGCACTCCCGGCTACAACCCGGCAATCACTTCAATCTCGACAAGCGCATCCTTGGGAAGACGCGCCACCTGCACAGTTGAGCGCGCCGGTGGGGCCGACGTGAAATAGTTGCCGTACACTTCGTTCATGGCCGCAAACTCGTTCATGTCCTTCAGAAATACGGTAGTCTTCACAACGTGATGGAGGTTCGAACCGGCCGCCTCCAGAATACCCTTCAGGTTTTCGAGCACCCGCTGCGTCTGCTGGCGAATGTCCGCCCCGGTCATCTCGCCCGTTTTCGGATCCAGCGCCACCTGCCCTGAGACGTACAGAAATCCATTCGTCCGGACGGCCTGCGAATAGGGTCCAATTGGTTTTGGCCCCCGCTCGGTCAGAATGACGTCTCTCATGGTGCAGTCTCCTTTTCAACTTGAGTCGCTGCCGCGGCGGTATCTCTGTACCGCGTGCGAAATTCCTCGGGCACTCCCGGACGCTTCATCCACAACCGCACGAACTCCGCGACGTTCTGGTGCGTTTCCTGCTCGAAGGCTGCAATCAGGTCGTGGAGCGCGAATCCGCGCTCCCGGCGAGCATACAACATGTGGCTGATCGCCTTTCGAAACACTTCCTGTCCATAGTTATCCTGCAACGCATAAAAGAATAGAAAACTCTTCGCTCGCACAGCCGTTGGATCTTCCTGCCGGTGAGCTGCCGCTCTCTCCGGGATCAAGCGCAGCGCGCGGCGAATCGTTTCCGCACGCGAGTCCGCTCCCTCCGCGGTCTGCTGCCCGATCGACGCTGCAAACGCTGGAAGAGCGGAAAGCGGCGGTTCCTGCTCGTAAAACCCAGGGTTCTGCGCATAGCCCAGCCAGCTCGACGCGAGCGAAGGAGCGGCTGCCGCCGCTAGTTTCGGCGTTCCACTTCCGAGGTCCACCATCATGGTATCCATGGAAACCATCTCTGCTGTGTTGGGTTCCGCTTGTTCGTCGTCCCTCACCAACGTTCTTGCTCGAGTCGAGCGCGTGAAGCATCCCGCGGCCACCGGGCATTCCACAATCCAGGTGGAAGAAGATTTCCTCGTGCGCGTTCCAAAGAACTCGTCATAGGCCTCCGTCGTTCGAACGAGCACTTCGCTTACTCCGCGCGTGTCCGCTGCGCCCTGTGCTTTGCGTGTCCACAGAAAAATCTTATCTTTGCCGCGGCCGATTTGCGCGGACGTGTAACGCCCCGCAATCACGACGGGATAGTGATCGTCCGTTCCCTGTAGGGCACGGACGATCAACTCTCCGCCCCTGCGCGAGGTTTTCGCTTGTTGACCGCTGGAGTGAACCAAAAATCCTTCGGGCACGCTTACGCTCATTTCCCATTTTTTCGGCGGCACCCCGCCGGTGGGGAAAAGGCCTCGCGAAGGCAGCAATTCGGGGCTCCATCCCTCGGCCGGCAGAAAAAACGCATCGGAGGAAAAACTCAAAGCCGTTTCGCCCGGGGCCCCCGGCAAATACTCCACGGAGAGATGCAACGTGTGGCGCGCCGACTTGGCCCACGGCTGAGGAAGAGGGATCAATGCATTTCTTGGATTGTCGGCCGAGATCCCTGTTGTGACTGCGGTTGCATCCCAGGTTACGCGAGGCTCATCAAAATGAAAACGCCGCCGACCCGGCAGGCGCAACTCGAGTTCGCGGAGCGGTTGGTTGCCAGTATTCTTCAGCAAGTATTCCGCCTCAATTCGAGTGCGCGGCTCCGGCGCCGGAACAAACTGCACTCGGATCTGCTGGTGCGCGATGGTGTAGCCGGGGCCCAGCGGCGCAACGCACCCCGCCGCCTCCCACACAGCCACTCCCAGCGCCAGCACCAAAAACAAACGCCAATGAAGTCGCGGGACCAAATCCATTTGATTGTATCGGGGAAAACTGGGGAGCAAAAGGAGCAACTGAAAGTTTGCCGGCGACTGCAGGTTTGCCGCTTTCAACTTTTCCTAAGAGAGGTGTAGTTCACAATCAGCGCGACTTGCGCTCGCGTGTTCGAACGAATCCCGTGTTCGCGTGATTGCGCGCGGCCTCGCGCAGTGACGATTCCTTGTCGGCCTGCGGGTCGGTCATGCCTTGACTGATGCGCTCGAGAATTTGCTTCTCGGTAAGTCCCGTATTCTTCAAGCGGCCGATTTCCGCGCTGCTCATGGTAGCTTGACCCTTCAATCTCCTATGCAAAATCAAGTCGACGGCGGAATCGGAAAGCCCGATCAGCCGCAGCATGACGGCATCACCGCTGATGATATCCAGCTGATCCGTTTTCGCGATTTCCAGAATCACTAACTCGGGGTAACCCGCGCGCGCAAGGTTGACCGCTGAATCGGCGCTCGTAAACAGATGCTGGCGCAGGTGTGCTTGGGTAATCAGAGTTACGCAAGCGTCGTCACCGATCCCGGCTTGCTTCAACTTTACGAGTTGCGCGACTTCCATATCCGAGGTGTGCAAGGTTTTGAGTTGCTCGACATTGCTGGACCACATCCCCACTTGATCGAGGGGCCGATAATCCGTGAGCGGATGCTGGTGGCACCCACTCATCCGCAAGAGGATGAACACGCCGAGAAGCACGAGCTTGTACCGCATGACACTATCTTAACGGGGCCAGGCGGCGCGGAGGCGAGATGTGTTGTCCGAGATACCCCTGCGAAAGTACAGGGTGCTAAGACTGGGCAAATGGTCAACGGGAAGAAGGAATTCTCAGGCCGTGGCTAATTTTGGTGCGGCGCGAATTGCTGGCAGGGGGCATTATCATTGGCCTGGTTGGTAGACGCGTTCGACCCCGAAAACGCCGGCAATTTTACGGATATTGACGAGGATGGTTTCAAGCTGGCGCTTGTCAGCAATTTCGAGGTTGGCGTCGATCCGCGCGTTGGTGCGATCAGGACGGCTTTCGAGGTTGTGAATGTTAGAACCGGCGCCGCTGATAACCGCGGTGATTTCCGCAAGAAGACCGGCGCGATCCCGCGCGCGGATGGTGAGCTGGACAGGAAACTTGGCTTCGGATCCGCCGCCCCACTCGACGGCGATGCGGCGTTCGGTCTGGTACATGAGGTTCTGGACGTTGGGACACGTTCGCGTGTGCACGGCGACACCGCGACCGCGGGTGATGTAGCCGACAATTTCGTCGCCCGGAATGGGATTGCAACACTTGGCGCGGTAAACGAGCAAGTCGTCGTGGCCCTTGACCACGAGTGGCGCATCGCCAAAACCGAGCATGCGTTTGACGGTCTTGACGAGAGTGGGTTTGGTATCGATGGTCTCGGTCTCGGCAGATTTTTCCGGTTCTCCGAGAACGCGGGTGAGGACTTGGCGGGCCGAATATTTTCCGAAACCGACGGCGGCGAAGAGATCCTCAACTTTGGAAAGACCGCAGTCGGAAACGAATTTGAGGATGTCGGCTTCGGGGATTTTCTTGAGGCTGCGGCCGAAATGACGGGCTTCGTTTTCGAGCAGCCGCTTGCCCATTTCCGTGGCCTCTTCACGTTCCTGTTCGTTGATCCAATGGCGAATCTTGCTCTTCGCCGAGGACGACCTAACAAAACTGAGCCAATCGCGACTGGGGTGGTGGCCCTTTTGCGTGAGAATCTCAACTATGTCGCCGCTAGTGATTTCATGGCGAAGCGACACCATCTGGCCATTCACCTTTGCGCCGACGCACTGGTGCCCCACTTCGGTGTGGACCATGTAGGCAAAATCGACAGGGGTAGCGCCGCGCGGGAGTTCCAGCACACGGCCTTTAGGGGTAAACGCGTAAACCTCCACCGGCGCGAGATCCACTTTTAGCGTGGAGAGAAATTCTCCGGGCTCCTGAAGTTCCTGCGACCATTCGATGAGCTGCCGCATCCAGGCGATGCGCTGGTCGTCATCTTCCGAGGACGGCCTTCCGGACTTGTATTTCCAGTGCGCGGCAACGCCCTCCTCCGCGATGCGGTGCATATCCTGCGTGCGGATTTGCACCTCGAACGGCTGGCCGCCGTGCAAGACGGTGGTATGCAGCGACTGATAAAGATTCGGCCGGGCAATGGCGATGTAATCCTTAAAACGTCCGGGGACGGGGCGCCAGATGTGGTGGACTACACCGAGCGCGGCGTAGCAGTTGCGCTCCGAATCGGTAATGACGCGCACAGCCAGCAGGTCGTAGACCTGTGCGAGGCCGGTTTCCTGGCGCACGATTTTGCGGTGCACCGAATACAGACCCTTTACGCGAGATTCGAGCTCGGCGGGAATACTGGCCTCGACGAGCTTGGTCTGAATGGTGGCCTGGACTTCCTCGAGAAACTTTTTGTGCGAAGGCGCCTTTTCGCTGATTTCTTTTTGCAAGGCGAAGAAGGCTTCCGGCTCCAAATAGCGGAACGCCAGGTCCTCGAGTTCACCGCGAACCACGCTCATGCCCAAGCGGAGCGCGATGGGCGAGTAGATGTCCAGCGTTTCGCGCGAGATGCGCTGCTGTTTGACGGGTTCGAGATACTCGAGCGTGCGCATGTTGTGCAGCCGGTCGGCTAGCTTGACAAGCACCACGCGGACGTCGTTCACCATGGCCAGCAACATCTTGCGGACGTTTTCGGCCTGACGCGCTTCCGGGGCCATCATCTTGAGGCGGCCGATTTTTGTTACGCCTTCGACGAGATGGGCGACATCGGCGCCGAAGCGCTCTTCGATGCGGGAAACGGGATACTCGGTGTCTTCAATGGCGTCGTGGAGAATGGCGGCGGTCAGCGTAGTGGCATCCAGGCGCATGTCCGCGAGAATGTGGGCGACTTCGAGCAGGTGGGACAAGTAAGGCTCGCCGGAGCTGCGAAATTGGTCGTGGTGGCGCTCGGTGGCAATCTCGTAGGCGCGCCGGACCATCCAGGGATCTTCGGAGGGGCGGTTCTTTCGAAGTTTTTCGAGCAGTTCCTCAAGGCGCGCGTCGAGCTGGCGAGCCGCACGGTCGCGGTTGAAGCTGAGCGGTAGATTGCTCGGGGAGGGCATATCCTAAGTTTACGCCCGAATGGGCGCCTCCGGGGAGAGCGAGTGGTGATGGGGAAGAGGAGAGTGAGCATCCCTCTGAATGGTAACGAGTTGTAAAGCACTCTTGTTGTAAAGCGTGAAAAGAGCGTGCCAAGGAAAGTGGTCGCCGGAGAACAGTCCCTCCGACGGGTCGGAATCTTCGTTCGGCTGCACATTCTAAAGGAGTTAGAGCGAGCGCGTGGCGAGCGCACCTGGTGCGCGGACACGGAAGCATCCTGTTCGCGTCTGCAAAATACCGCTGCTACTTGGAAACTGCCGGTTCCGATTTTTTCAGCGTGGGAATGTAGATGGCCGCCACGCCCTGGGCGATTTTTCCTGGGTCGGAGTGCTGGGAGTCGAGATTGGACATCACTACGACGGTCAGCTGGTCATCCACATAGCGCGAGATGTGCATCGTAAACCCCTGCCACGACCCGCCATGCTCGAGCAAGCGGTGTCCGTTTACCTCCGCGATGAACCAACCAAACCCGTAGGGATAAGTCTTGCCGCTGTTCAGCCTCACCGGCGTCCACATCTGACCGAAGCTGGGGCTTTTCAGCAGCTTGTCGGTGTACAACGCCGCGTCCCATTTCGCCAGATCGAGCACGTTGGTATACAGGGCCCCGTCAGCAGTGGTATTCAGTGAGGGAGCAACCCATTCCTGGTTCTTCAGCTCGCCGTTCACTAGGCGGTATCCCGCGGAACGATTCGGGACGATGTCCGCCTCGCTGATGATGCGCGTCGAAGTCATCTCCAGTGGCCGGAAAATGCGCTGCTGGAGAAAGTCTCCATAAAACTCTCCCGTCACGTCGTGAATCAGGACACCCAGAAGCAAGTATCCCGAGTTGCTGTAGCTCCAGTTTTCTCCGGGCTGAAAATCGAGAGGCAAGCCGGCGATTTTCCTGACCAGTTCCTCTTCGGTGTAATCGGTATGCAGACTGATGGCGCCGCCCGTCTTTTCGGATGTGTAGTCGGGAATGCCTGAAGTGTGCGTGAGCAGATGGCGGACAGTGATGTCTTTCCACGCAGCCGGTGCGTTCGCAAAATACTTGTTGATCTTGTGGTCTAGGCCGACTCTTCCCTCTTCGACCAGCATCATCACCGCCGTCGCGGTGAACTGCTTGCCCACGGAACCCGTTTGGAAAATCGACTCCGGCTTGGCGGCCACGCCGAGCTCCACGTTCGCCATTCCATAGCCAGCAGCCTTTACGAGTCTTCCTTCGCGCATCACTCCCAGCGCCACGCCGGGCACATGCTGCACGCGCAACTCCGACGTAACGAATGCGTCCACCTTGCCGGAGACCTGTTCGGCCTGAGTAGTCTGCCCAACCGCAGCGGCGGCGAGCGCAACAAACAACCACACCGCCGGAATCAAACGCGAAGTCTTCATGACCGCACTAAGAAAAACAGTTCCGGAGATACGGTATCGCATTGCCAGGAAAGCGCGCTCGAGAAACTTGATGGAAGGCCGGCGGGTGTTTCCTTCGGCGGATGCCGTGGGCGAATTCACCGTACCCACACGCAACGCTTGAGCCGCCGCTTCCACAACCATTTGATTTCGCAATTTGAGAATTCTTCAAGAGTAAAATTCGTGATTTGCGATTTCCACAAGGCGGATGAACTCACCAAGGGAAAAACTTTGCGCGGATAGACCCGGAAAAGCAAAGGGCGTCCGGGTGGACGCCCAGAAGATAAATCAATTCACCAAAAGTAACCTGCAAACCATGTTCAGCTGGCCTGCTGGGGCTGCTCGGCGCGCTTTTGCTTGATCTCCTTGACCTTGTCGACCAGCTCGTCGGCTTGTTTCTTCAGGCTAGCACGCTCATTGGCGGACTCCACCATATCGGCCTTGCGGCGATAGAGGAGGTTCAGGTAGGCCATGGCGTCATCGTAATCGGGTTTGATCTGAATGGATTTCTGCAGGTCGGTGACGCCTTCTTCCACGAGGGTGCCATACTTTGCGGCGTACTCCGCGCGAACCGCGGGGGGAAGGGGATCGTCTTCCCTCACTTGCTTATTGATGTGATCCCGGTTGTAGGCGGCGCGCAACTCGTTATTGGCGCGATAGGCGAGGGTCCAATCGATCACCCCGATCCAATAATACGGCTCGGGGTCATTCGGCCGCAGATCGATGTGCTTCTGATGATAGGACTTGGACTCTTCAAATTTCTTGGGATCATAAGGAGTGGCGGCCATCTGGAAGAGGATGGAACCGATGCCATCGATGGCGCTCAGATTGTTGGGATCGATCTCCAGAACTTCCTTGAATTCATTGACGGCCTGAGTGCCGAGACGCACGTTCTGCTCTGAGGGCGCGCCGGGAATGTACTGACTGGCATAAGCAGTGGCCAAATACAGGCGGGCGTTCATTAAACCGGGATCGAGGTCCTTGGCCTGCTTGAAATCCTCGATAGCCGTGTCGTACTGGGCGTTCTTATATGCCGCGACACCCTTATTGAGGAGGTCGCGAGCTCTCAATTTGTTGCAGCCGGAGACGCCCGCAGCCAAAATCGCGACCGCCGCGATGGCCAAAGCCCGGCGAGCAAAGGAAATTGGACCCGTCCAAGTCGGGAGCCTTGATCCCCGCCAAGTGGAACTGGCACTTGTCACAGATGATGCATGAGTCATCGAAGCATCCATCCCTGCTGTGCGTGACCCCAAACTTGCCGGGGCCAGCGCCCGGATATTCACGTCCGCCCTACGAGGGGCATTTTAAAACTGTCCGAGGCCCTTTTCCAGATCCGGCGTCAGCAGGCCGACTGACGCAATTCCCGAGGTGTGCATGACATCGATCACCTTGGCCACCACACCAAA
>Ga0137398_10000634_pt1 | contig 12984 bp, 9 predicted proteins | sample czorhiz216metaG_FD_106659 | JGI IMG/M metagenome (GOLD analysis project Ga0137398, IMG submission 106659) | Vadose zone soil microbial communities from Angelo Coast Range Reserve, California, USA - czorhiz2.16 metaG | ecosystem: Environmental > Terrestrial > Soil > Vadose zone | place: USA...
AAGACCAAAAACTTCGGCCGCAAGTCGCTCAACGAGATCAAAGATATACTGGTGAAGATGGGCCTCGCGCTGGGCATGAAGTTTGACGAGCACGGCCGCATCATCTGGCCGCCGCTCCCAAGCCAAACCGCCGCACCGGCATCAGAAGAGAACATTGGACTGTAAGGGACAACATAAGCGATGCGACATCTCAACTCAGGTTCAAAACTCGGAAAGCAGCCGGCGCACCGCCGCGCCGTGCTGCGCAGCCTGGTTACCAATCTATTCGAACACGGGCGCATCACTACCACGCTGACGCGCGCCAAAGCAGCGCGCCCGGTGGCGGAGAAAATGATCACCCTCGGCAAACGCGACACGCTGCAATCGCGCCGCCAGGCAGCTTCTTACATCATGCTGCCTGCCGTCACTCAGAAGCTATTCAGCGAGATCGCGCCGAAATTCTCAGACCGCGCCGGCGGCTACACCCGCATCATCCAGGCCGGCCACCGCGTGGGCGACAACGCCAAGGTGGCTATCCTCGAGCTCATCGGCTACGAGTTCAAGCTCAAGGAAAAAAAAGAAAAGCCAAAGAAGGAAGAAACGGCTGAAGTAAAGAGCTAAGCATCCTTTCTCATGCAACCTTCAGCAGCCCGTTCCAGCAAGCCGGAACGGGCTTTTTGTTTCGCGCACTTGTTCAGTAAGTTGCCCGCCAACGAATCTTGCATCAAGCAGAAGAAGACTTGCTCGCCGTCACTTCCGCTTCGCGTGCGGATCGCCTCCAGCGGAACCACATCCACAGCGCGCCGAAGGCCGCGAAAGCGCCGATTGAGTCAAGTAGCGAATCGTAAGCCGAAGCCGTCCGGCTTGCGACGAGCGCCTGGTGAATTTCATCCAGCACCGAATATCCCGCGGCGCAGGAAAGTGCCGCCACGCCCCAGGTCCACCGCCACCCTTTGCGGTCTCCGCGAATGCCGCGATAGAGCAACAGACAAAACACAAAATATTCCGTGAAGTGCGCGCACTTGCGGATCACGCGATGGACGGTTTCAAACTGATCTGCGGTGAGTGACGGAATCATCCAGCGCAGCACGGGCTCGAATAGCCAGGCGGTGTGCTCAGAAGAAAACGTGTCCGTGGACATCGAGAAGATGACGCCCGCCCACAGTAAAGCAGGCCACCACGCGCGCAGCCCTGCCGGCACGCGCGGCGGCCGCAAGCGATCCTGAATTTCTTGCAAATGCGGAGCAGGGCGCGGGTTGCGCCAGGGCTGAATTTCCGGCACTAAGAATCGGCTCCTTCGTTTTCTTTCTTCACGCTAAATTTCGCGCCTCTGCTCGTGCCGTTCTTATTCCATCCGATAGTTCGGCGCTTCTTTCGTGATGATAACGTCATGAACGTGGCTTTCGCGCAATCCCGCCGCGGTGACTCGAACGAACCGGCTCTTCTCCTGGAACTGCTTCAACGTCGCTGCACCGACGTAACCCATGCCACTTCTTAGTCCTCCTACAAGCTGGTCCGTCAGCGCGCCAAGCTGGCCCTTATAGGGCACGCGTCCTTCGACGCCCTCAGGCACGGACTTGCCGCGTTCCTCGCTGTCCTGCACCAGCGCGTAGCGGTCCGAGCCCGATTCCATCGCACCGGTCGAGCCCATCCCCCTGTAAGACTTGAACGTGCGCCCCTGATACAGAATGGTTTCTCCCGGCGATTCTTCCGTACCGGCAAAAAGGCTGCCGATCATCACGCACGATGCCCCGGCCGCGAGCGCTTTCGAAATGTCGCCCGAATACTTGACGCCGCCGTCGGCAATGATGGCCACGTCCGTGTCCTTCGCGGCCCTCGCCGCTTCCATGATGGCGGTAAGCTGCGGCACTCCCGCGCCGGTAACCACGCGCGTCGTGCAGATGGAGCCTGGTCCGATACCCACTTTCAGCCCATCGATACCCAGCGAAATCAGGTCCTTCGCGCCTTCGTATGTGGCCACGTTGCCGGCGACCAGCTGCATTTCCGGCAAGCGCCGCCGAATCGCCTTGATGGCCTCCATCACTCGCTCGGAGTGGCCGTGCGCCGTGTCGATGGCCAGCACGTCGGCCTTCGCTTTCGACATTTCCACGGCCCGCTCCAGAAAATCGCCCGTCGCGCCTACCGCCGCGCCCACGCGCAACCGGCCGTGCTCATCTTTCGCGGCGCGGGGATATTCCAGTTTCTTCTGGATATCTTTGACGGTGATCAGGCCCTTTAGGTTGAAGTCCTGATCGACTACCAGGAGTTTCTCGATGCGGTGCTGTTGCAGGATGCGCTCGGCTTCTTCCAGCGTCGTGCCCACCGGCACGGTCACGAGATTCTCTTTCGTCATCACCGAACTGACCAGTTGCGCGTGATTCTTTTCGAATCGCAGGTCGCGGTTGGTCAAAATTCCGGTCAGCCGCGAGCCGCGCGTCACCGGCAGGCCGGAGATCTTGTATTTCGTCATGATCTCCAGCGCCTGCCGCAGCGTTATGTCCGGAGAGATTGTCACCGGGTCGACGATCATGCCGCTTTCCGAGCGCTTCACCCGGTCGACTTCTTCGCCCTGCCGGTCGATGGGCATGTTGCGGTGTACCAGTCCGATTCCGCCCTGCCGCGCGATGGCGATGGCCAGTCGCGATTCCGTGACCGTGTCCATGGCCGCGGAAGCCAGCGGGATATTCACCTTCAGCTTGCGCGCGAAGTTCGTGGCGGTGTCGACTTCGGTCGGAAGCACGGACGATCGGCCCGGCAAGAGCAGCACGTCGTCAAAGGTAAGACCCTCGCTAATCGAACTGTCCATCATTCCAGCCTCACGCAGAAAGATTGGGCGCGCGCAAACCGGCGCCATAAAGCAACGCAGCCCAGCGGGTCCCCGCTGGGCTGGCAGACAACTTCATCAAATTGAAAAAATGCATCACCGTGAATCTTCAATTCTAAGGGGCAACCCGATTCCGGTCAAGTTGAGCGGGAGAATCTTCGAACAACAGCGCAGATGCCTTTGGAATAGCATCATCAAATAACGGCACAACGCAGCCTTGCCTAAAAAAAACCGGGGCTGACTCAAGTGAGCCAGCCCCGACATTAGTTGGTAACCTAAAATGAGTTACTCGCCTAGAACATAAACCGGGCGCCGAACTCTCCGCTGAACGCACGAGGAGTAAACGAACTGCTCGGGTTGATGAAGCCCTCGGGCTTCATGAACGATCCCGAGGTATTCGTATTGTGGAAGTTACTTCCGAAGTTGGTCTTATTCGTCAGGTCAAACGCTTGGAAGATGAGCTGGAGGTTCCAACCCTCACGCACCCGGATGTTCTTGGCAATACGCATATCCATCTGGAAGAACGGATCGCCTCGAACGGTGTCATAATCGGCCTGATGGCACGTTCCCGCAGCCAGGCAATTGAACGCAGCCACGTCGCTGCCGATTGCCGTGTAGTTTGTCGGATCAGAATTGGGCACGATCACTGGCCGGGAATAGTCGCTCCCGCCTGCCAGCACACCGAAACCAGACCTCAGATCATAGGGGCGCGCAGAGCCATAAGAAATGAGGTTATTTATAGAGATCAAGAATAACTTCAGGGAATACAGAAAGTAGTATGTAAACTACTACTGAAATTCATATGGCTAACTCGGCGACGGTGAAAACTTTTCCTCGCCAGACGACTTATGGCATGGTTGAGCGGCGTCAGTGGCTAAATCTAGCACGGTGCCCTGTCGCAAACCTGCGGACCATGGTAATCACCCTCACACAAAAATGTTCCCTCACTTTTGATGAGTAGCTTGAGCTTGTCTGCATTGTCTTAGTGAAATACAGTTCTGCTATGGAGACGGCTCGCCCCCCGTTTGAAGTCCATCCCTTGCTGAAAAACGCCCACGCCATGACTATCGTCTCGGCCTTTGTGCCCAGGCGGTTCGATATCCCGCCCGCCGAAGCCAGGCTGTTTCAGGTCGATCCGGAATCCCGCTTGCTCGCACATTGTCATTGGCAGCCCGGGAAGCGCAAGGACGCGCCGGTTATCGTCATCGTCCATGGCCTGGAGGGCTCCAGCGACGGGAATTACGTCCGCGGCATTGCGGAGAAGGCCGCGCATCGCGGCTTCCACGTCGTGCGCATGAACCAGCGGAATTGCGGCGGCACCGAGGCGTTGACGCCCACCTTGTATAACTCCGGGATGAGTGGAGACTATCGCAGCGTCTTCGAAGAGCTGTCAAACGACGACGGTTTCGAACAGATCTTCTTCGCCGGCTACTCGATGGGTGGAAACCTGGTGACCAAGATGGCCGGAGAGTTTGGTGCGGCTGTGCCGAAGGCGCTGCGTGCTGTCTGCGCGGTTTGCCCGGCCCTCGACCTTGCGGCTTGCGCCGACGCGCTCGAGCGCGTGGACAACTATTTCTACCAGCGGCGCTTTGTGAACGGCCTGATGGCGCGCTACGCGAGAAAACAAAAGCTCTTCCCGGAGCGTTACAAGCTCGATGGCCTGCCTCCGGTTCGAACCGTTCGCCAGTTCGACGACGTCATTACCGCGCCGCAGTTCGGCTATTGCGACGCGCAGGATTATTATGACCACGCGGGCGCGAAACGCGTCGCGGAGCAGATCCGTGTGCCCATGCTAATGATCACCGCGCAGGACGATCCCTTCGTCCCCTACGCTTCATTCTTAGCTGCCAAAATCAGCGAGAATCCCGCCATCCAATTTGTCGCACCCCAACACGGCGGCCATTGCGGCTTCATTTCGAAACATCCCGGAAGCGAGTGCTTCTGGGCCGAGCAACGCATCGTCGAATTCTGCGCTGCACGAGCCTTCTCAGTCTAACGTCTCCCGCGAACAACTTTCGACTCCGTTCTCCCTTTCCTTAGGCGTACGAATACAATCCCGACCAAGAACCTCTTCCTCTTCCTACCGTTCCTGATGAAAACCGAAAACCGAAAACCGAAAACTGAAAACTGAAAACTGAAAACTGCCTCATCCCAACGGCTTCTCCAGCGACACGGGAAACCCCGGCGTCAAGAGTTGCGCCGGCCCGTCCGCCGCAATAACCATGTCGTCTTCACAACGCATCCCGAATTCACTGGGAATATAAATCCCCGGCTCATTCGAAAATGTCATCCCCGGCTCCAGCACGGTCTTGCTTCCTCGCACGAGATACGGATGCTCGTGGCCGTCGAGTCCGATCCCGTGACCCAGCCGGTGCGTGAAATATTTGTAGTCCGGCCCGTACCCGCCGTCCGTCACGACCTTGCGAGCCGCATCATCGACCGCTCCCGAGAGCCTTCCGGCCCGTGCCGCGTCAAGAGCGGCATCTTGCGCCTTTCGAACAATTTCGTAAACTCGCGCCACTTTCTCCGGCGGCTTCCCGAAAAGTCCCGTCCGCGTCACGTCGGAAGCGTACCCATCCACGCCGCAGCCCCCATCGATCAGCACCACGTCTCCTTCTTTCAGCTTTTGCGGCTTGATCGTGCCGTGCGGCAACGACGCCGATGCGCCCAGCAGAACCAGCGCGCCGCCGTGCAAACCCATTTTCGAAAAACCCCCTTCTACCAGCTTGCCGATGTTCTCCTGTGACATGCCTTCCTTCAGCGAAACGAACACTGCGCGAAAAACGTCGCAGGTTGCCGCGCATGCCAGCCGCATCAGCTCGAGTTCGTGCGCCGACTTGCGTCCGCGGCACGCAATGGTCACAGGATCCGCGGAGACGCATTCGAATCCCGGCGCCGCCGCGCGCAAATGATCGTAAAACGTGAACGCCGCGGTTTCTTCCACGCCCACGCGTCCCGTTCGAATCCCGCGATCGCCCAGTGCCGCTGCCGCGATTTTCGTGGGGCTCTCATCCTCCTGCCAGACGCGGACTTCCGCCGGGAATTGCAACTTCTCGCGCAGGCGTCCCTCTTCAAATCCCGGCACCACAATTATGGGATTGCCCGTGCGCGGAAGCACGAGCGCGAGGAGCCGTTCGCTGATTCCCCAGCGGATACCCGTGAAGTAGTAAAAGGAGCTCCCGGGAGCAAGGAATAGAGCATCGTATTTTGGCCCCAGTTCGGACATCAGTTTTTGCGCGCGCTGCAGGCGCCCATAAAACTCATCGGCAGCGATCGGATGGACCCTGGCTCCAAGTGGTTTGAGCCCCGAAAATGCCGGAGGAAGAGTTTCGCCCGTATCCTCTGGAATCGCCCCGGGCATGGCCCTGTGTACGGCATTGACTGGCCGCGCCAGTGCCAAGGCATAAGCAGCAACGCTGCTCTTTAAAAAACGTCGGCGAGATGGAGAGGAACCTGACTCAATGTTTGGTTTTTGCATGTTAGGAAAGAGGTTTATCTGGGTGCAGCGCAGCTTGTCAAGCCACATCGAGCTCATACTACCTATAATAAAGGGCCAAGTACGGGCTGCTCGCCCCACAAGAAAACGGGAGGCGCTCTCAGAGAGCGCCTCCCGGAATTGTCAACCTGAACTGAAGTCTAGAACACGAACTTCAATCCCAGCGTCATCGATCGGAACCCGCCGCTGAAGAGTCCGGGCGCGTTCAGGAAGTTCGGGTCGCCCGGAATCGCATAACCCGGCGTTGTCGTGGCGGTGGTAATGCCCGGAACACTGAACACGTTTCCATTGCTCAGCGCATAGTTGGGATGGTTTAGAACGTTGAAAACGTTCACCTTAGCCTGCAAATATTTGCCTTCGGTAAAGTGAAAGTTCTTGCCAACGGACAAGTTGAGAACGCCGAATCCTGGGCTCGTAAAACTATTACGAGCCAAATTGGCCCTCGCTCCAGGTCCGGTGATCACATACTTGGCGTTGTAGTTCGCTGGCGTGTATCCGATTGCGGCGCCAGGACACGATCCACCTGCCGCAACAGTGTCGGAAGATAGCCCGACAGCTCCATTAGGTAGTTCGCAGACGGCAAAAACATCCGATCCCGCGATGCCAGTGGCGAAAGGATTGACCGACGCGCGGTCACCGGCAGAATCGCCGTTGCCGTTTGAATCCACGCCACCGGATTGCAAGGTGATCGGCTGCCCGGTCTGCGCTAAGTACACAGAACCAATCTGGAATCCGTTCACCAGCGTTTTCACGAGCCGGTTCTCCGACTTAATGTCGGGAACCTGATAAGTGAGAGAAAGTGCGAACTTGTGGCGCACATCCAGGTCTGAGTTCCCCCGGTCTTCATTAATACGGTTGGTGTCCTGGGCCCGGCGTGGGTTCAAGAGGCTGGTGAAAAACTCGTTGGTCGAATTGTCGATGGTATGGGCATAGGTATAGTTCGCATTAAATGTGAGCCCGTGGCGAGCACGCTGGGTGAGACTGACCGAACCCGCATGGTAAATGCTACTGCCAAACGGCGGGTCGGAGGTAATGTTCGCTTTGAATCCGAGCGGTCTGTAGATGTTGGATTGGAAGCTGTTAAAAGCCGCGTCAGTCGGCGTGCTGGCCGTCCACGATGTTGGAACGTCCGATGGTTTGAAGAAGGTGGGCAACGGGGCTATGCCACCGTCAAACGCGCTGATGCGATTCTTGCGATACTGTACCGGCAATTCCAGTCCGCGTGTACCCAGGTAGCGCACTTCGACGGTGGTATTTCGAGCCAACTCATGTTGTACCCCAAGGGACCAGGTCAAGATCTTAGGCATAACCGTATCGTCAATAAAAGATGTAGTCAGACCACGTGCTGCTGCTTGGTTCGCGGGTGGTATGTACGCCACAGGCAATCCGCCGCCCAGGAGAAAACCGGCGTTATTCGGATTAGGATTACTCGCCGTGTCACACCAGGACGGCGCTGGCACGAGGCCGCAGGCAGAGACGGGATCAAGCTCACTCTGCAACTGTGGCGGCAGCGTAATGGACGCAAAGTTCTGAAATTTTACGTCATAGGCAATTCCGAAACCACCGCGAATCGCTGTCTTCCCGTTCCCCTTGGGATCGTAGGCAAACCCGATGCGCGGAGCAAAATTGTTTTTGTCAGTTTTGGGATCGCCAAAAGTGATTACGCCTGGCGCGTTGGAAATCGCGTTCAGGGCCTGGGTGCTCGCGCCCACCGGATTCGTCCAGTATTCATACCGGATCCCCAGGTTCAACGTCAAACGAGGCGAAAATTTGTAGTCGTCCTGGGCAAACCCATAAAAGGCGCTTTGCGTGCCGAGAAAGCTTCCCGTTCCGGCGTTGCGCAGCGTTCTTCCGGGGTTGTCCGGCAAGATATCATTTACAAAAGCGTTTGCCGTCTTGTACTGGTTGTCGCCGTTGCTGCGCGGCAGAAAGAACTGCGGGTAGATGAAGTGATTGTATTGGCCGCCGAACTTAAAGGTGTGCTTGCCTCGTGCCCACGAAAACGTATCCGCAGCTTGGTAGCTGCTCTGTTTTTGAAACGTGTTGTCACCAGGCCCAACCGTCACGCCACTAAGGAGGTCGTTAATAGTTATGTCCGTGGGACAAGCTGTGCAGGGATTCAGTGTTGAAAGGGAGAAAAACGAATACTGCACGCGCAGATCGTTCACCAAGTGGCTGTTAATCGTCCAGACGTCGTTCAAGGCAATCTTTCGATTGTGTATGGGCTCCGCCTGGTTGAACGCCGCTTGCGTTGAATTGACCGGCAGGATGAAACTTTCCTGGTTGAAAAGGAACCTGGCGCCAAATTGGTGGCGTCCCATCGTATAGTCGGCGTTCACCTGGGCGTCATGTTCTCGCTGAAAGTTCGGGCTGAAGATGGTTATGTTGCCGATGGGAACGGCTACAGCGGGACCGGTTAGGCCAGGATGAATCGTCACGGTACCGGCATCGTTGGCTGACGCCACAGGGAAATTGCTCAACAGAGCCGTTACGGCGCTATCCGCCGCGTTGGCTTGGAGTATCGCCAATCCGTTTGCGGTGGGTCCTGTAAAGGCAGTAGCGGTGCCTTGACCATGAAGATAGGTGTATTCGTAGGCCCCAAAAACGAACAATTTATTCTTAATGATTGGGCCGCCTATCGTGCCGCCAAAGCGATTGTTGTCAAAGGCAGGCTGGCCGGCCAGCGTGCGCTGCACGTCGATCGCAGTCTTCGTCAAATTATCCAGTGAGTTGTAGTTACGATTCTGGTTATACCACTCACCCGAGCCATGCCAGTTATTGGAGCCCGTCTTCGTCACCAGGCTGAATTGCCCGCCAGCAGAGTGACCGTATTCCGCGCTGAATTGATTCGTAGTGAGGTTGAATTCTGCGACCGCATCCGGAATAACCGTCGAGTTGTTTCCCGTCACGCCCAGGTTGTTATCATCCACACCGTCCACCGTAAAATTGTTATCACGTGGACGAGTTCCTCCGACCGAACCGCCAATTCCAGTCGTGCCGCCCGGCATTGCAATGACGTTGGGAGCTAGCACCGCGAGATTCAGCGGGCTGCCGTTCAGAGTGCCGGCGCCATTGGGAAGAAGTTGTACATCATTCGAGTCATAGTTATTGTTGAGTTCCGAAGACGTCGTCTGAATCGCCACTCCGCCGGCCGTCACTTCCACGACCTCCGTCGCGATGCCCAAATCCAGATGCACGTCCGCCCCGTTATCCTGGTTAGCGATGACGCTGATGTCCGTCTTCAGGAAGCTCTTAAAGCCCTTGGCGTCCACGCTGACCCTGTACAAGCCCGGAATCAAACTCGGAAACGAATATGTTCCTGCCGAAGTGGTCGTAATTTTCACCGACACGCCGGTCTCCTGATTCGTCGCTGTTACCTGCGCATTCGGAACCGCTGCTCCAGTAGGATCGAAAATCTGTCCCCGGAGCGTTCCCGTGATTCTCTGCGCAGCGGCGGGAATCGAAACCACCAAAACCAATGCTGCAATCAGTACGACAAGCAAACAGCTTGTCAATCGATCGCGCCAGCATATAGACGGACTAATGATTCTTGCTCTCTCACAATTCATTTGCTCCCCCTCAATTTGAACTGACCAAAAGTTGCGTCCCAATGCGCTGATGCCTCGAAACTCGCAGGAAAATCGTCCCACCTGGATGAATCAGCATCAGAGTTGATGAGAGAGGATGCAGGTTGTTCGCCAATGCCGGCGTAGATTGACAGGCAAGTGTTTCTACAACTTACGAGGCATATTGGCCCGGGGGAAATCTAAACTTCGATACTTTTGGATGGTTTAGCTGATTTAGATTCAGGTATGCGTAGAGGGAATGCTGCGGTAATTGCAGGGAATCGCTGTTTTTTCGAAAGAATTTACAGAACAAAGAGTGCCGATTTTCTGAACCGGCGATGACGCCAATCCCTCGCACATAAGAGGCGAATCGAATTCCGCAAACTTTTCGTTGCGCCATGTCCGCGCATGCAGGCTGCCGGAAATACGCAAACTACTCCGTCCTAACAGCGAGGATTTTCTTGCCATCGACTTTTATTTCGATGCCGAGGGGCGGGCGCAGATCGGATCCTTGCACGATGCTCCCGCGAACCCAGGCGCCGCTGCCCGGAAGATTGGTGGTTTTGAGCGGATCGAACACCGTGCGGCTGCAGGGGTTCCCGACCATGGGATGTTTCGGGGTCCGAAAGCCGTAATCGTTTTTTAGCTTGTCCAGATCGGTGAGGTATTCGAGTTTGCAATTCCCGAATGGCGAATTCACGCTAAACGCCCAGTAGCCGTTTGCCTGGGAGGGGGAGCCAACTGGCAAACGAATGAGAAACGCGGGGATGTTTTCGCCAGTGAGGCGGTTGCGGATAAAAAACTCTTTCGAGGACCAGGGCTTGGCCATCTCGGTCACGTCGGCGATCCCAGGATCTGCAGCGGTCGCATGCGGGAGCAAGCTGTTCGGATCGGGCGCGGGCGCAGGAACTTCGATCTGCGGCTGTAGGGCGGCGGGCCGCGGTTCCGCACGTTTCGGACGAAGGGCCCATCGCGCTCCCAGGAAGACGACGAGAAGCACGGCAAGAAGTCCAATGACAAGTTTGACGGCGGGATTCGACGCCGGGGAAGCGCGCGGGCCGGAAACGCCGGGAATTTGCGGCATCTCCGACTTGAAGCGATCCGATGGTGGCTGGTCGGTCATGGGGCTTCGACTTGATTCTATACTTAAAGTAGGGAAAGTCGAAAGTTGACAGTTGAACGGGAAGAAAAGACGTGACTCGTGACGCTGGCAAGGTCGGAGCAAGCCCGTGACTCGCGTACTGATACGGAGGCCCAGGACGGAGACGAGGGCGGGGGCAGCGGTTCTGATGGATGCGAGACGAAGAATAACCCACGCTCGCAAAAAACAAAACCGCCAAGGTAGGGCACCCGAATCGTTTGGGGGATAGAAGCTCGCCCACCCACCAGCATTTCTGCCGCAAAGAGGCTGAAGTTGTATTCGAGCACAGCCCCCCTGGTAAAGAGCGACAAGTGAGGCACTTTGCTAGCCTCTTTCTTTTTTATGGATTTGCCTCCGACCCGTATCGCAGGCGAACCCCCTCAAAAAAGTGGGCTGCCACACAGACTTGTGCACCCTTCTGCCCCACGGCCGCAATCCCCCCTATCTCCTTTCTTTTCAGATTCTTGCGCACTTCTTTGCGTTTTTTTGCACCCCCCAAAATGCAACTCCTTTCAAGTGATTCCGCACTCTTTGCGAAAAACAGCCGAGGGTGGGGGTCTCGGGAGGGGTTACTTGGTGGCAGGATTCGGGTCGGGGCTGGCCGGGTCGGATTCACCGCGGAAGGGCAGCTTGAATTTACGGGAAATCTCCGGCCAGAATTCGCGGAGCACGTCGAAACCGACGTCTTGAAGGATGCTGAAGCTGACCTGCTGCGCCGCCGGCGCGAAGCCGCGGTCGTTGTCCGGGCGATAGGTGTTGGCCAGCACGACCGTGCTCGTCGTCCCAAGCCATTCGGAAAAATTGAACATGCGCTTGCCATTGTCGCGGTGAGCCACGACCGCATGCTCCACGGCGTGGAGCAGACGCGCGCGGGGGCGGCCGTGGGCCAGGCGGTAGTAGCGGGGGTCCTCCGAAAATATCCAGGGATACGCAAAGTCCTTAAAGAACGTGGACGAGGCCTGGCCAGCGAATTCGGCGCCAAAGCGCCTGCCATACCCCTCAGCGCCCTGTCCATAGCTGGGGTCCGAGTCTTCCGCCTGGTCAAGCCCCGCGTTGAAGCCGGTGGCGAGAAACGTCACGGGGTCAAGCGAGTCCTGGACGAACAGCTCGAATTTATCTTTCAGCTTGAGAGTACACAATACCGCGCCCGGCTTGTAATGCGGGGGGTGTACGGACTTGCGTTCCAACGGCCGGGCGAAGGTGCCAACCGTCTTTTTCAATGGCCCGTCGTAGTCCTCCAGCCGCACCATCGGCGGCGGCTGAACGCACGGTGCCGCCGCATTCTTCGTAGCTTCCTCTGGGAAAGGCGCAGCGGGCGGCTGAGGAGGAGCCGGCGGCCCTTGCGCACAAACCACGCCGCCGGCCAGTCCGGCCAGCGCGCCCAGAAAGGACATTGCTGCCAGCGCGCGAAAGCGAGTTCGATTTCTCACGGTCTGGCAAGAAGCCTATCATTTTGCCTAGCGGACCACGAAATGCACTTTGCTCCAATTGAATTATGGGAAAACGAAAAGGAAGCGCGATGGGGTGCGCCCCGCGCTGAAACTACGGCGTGGCGACGCGGTTGAGGTAGAAGCGGAAAAAGGAGTCGGGGTTGGAATCGAGGCAGACCTGGGCGTTGGGGGCAATGGGCGCGTCGGGAGGGCCCGGTTCGGGGCGAGTAAAACCTTTGTCGTCGATGCGAATGTGCATGGGCTGGACCGGGCAGAGGCTGGGATTCACGAGAAAGGCGATGGTCATGGGATCGAAGAGGGTCGGTGTTTCCTGGCCCCACTGGTGGTAGAGCAAAGTGAGGGCGTCGGTTAGCGGGGTGCCCTGGCTGAAGAGGAAGGCGCGCTTAACCTCGTCGAGTTTCAATTGCGTGGCGTCGAGGGGCATAACGAAGAGAGGCACGCCTGCGGCGAAGAGTTTCTGGGCGGAAGGAATGTCATTCAGGATGTTCCATTCGGGTTGTGGGGGCATGGGAGGGCCGAAGCCGAAG
>Ga0137398_10000635_pt1 | contig 12959 bp, 12 predicted proteins | sample czorhiz216metaG_FD_106659 | JGI IMG/M metagenome (GOLD analysis project Ga0137398, IMG submission 106659) | Vadose zone soil microbial communities from Angelo Coast Range Reserve, California, USA - czorhiz2.16 metaG | ecosystem: Environmental > Terrestrial > Soil > Vadose zone | place: USA...
TCGCCGCCAGAAAATTGCACGGACATCTGGCGTCGCGGCTTGATGCGCAGGGCATTATCCAGAATTTCCTGTATCTCTTCCCAGCCGAGCTCGTGCACGTAGCCAACCTGGTTGGCGTCCATAAAGCACGGATCGCACATCATGTTGCAGCGGTTCGTGAGGTCCACGGTCAACACGGAACCGCGGCCATAGCGCACGGTACTCGAGCCGTGCTTGTGCAGATCTTCGTCGTTGTGCGCGGGAATATCGCGGCCGGGGAACTGCTTTTCGATGTGCTCGAGGAACTTGGCGTCGATGGCCATCATGTCTTCGTAATGGCCGTGAATCGGGCAGTCCTTGATCATCCAGACTTCGCCGTCGCGCTCGATAATTTGCGCTTTGATCTCGCCCACCTTTTCGTTCATGAGGTCGCGCCAATCTTTTTTGCCGTGAATGATGGCTTCGCGCGCTTCTTTGACGCAATCAGGACAGAGCGAATCAGTCTGCCGCGGCCAGCCGAGGGTCGGTTTGGTCTTTTCCCAAGACTTTAGAAGCGGCTTATCCGACCACTTCGGAGTGAACGACGGATTCGGATTGCGCTTGTTGAAAAACTGAATGCTGTTGAACGTGATGCTAGCCGCTTTGCAGATCGTAGCGTCGACCGCTCGCAGCACTTGCGTGCCTACTCGATTCGGCATAAACCTCTACCCTCCACTCTGAAAATTGCTGCTGAATTTTCCATGCGTTATGAGAAGCCCGCTCAAGCGCCGTGCGGAACACGACGATTGCCCCCGGGCTTCAAATACCGTAACACGCCGGGTAGAAACGTCCAATAAGTCTTTGGACTCGAATAGTTTGAAGGTAAGCAGGGCCGTAAGCCAGTAAGTTGCCGCGAATGGCAGAAAATCGAACGCCAACGGCAATATATGGCCGCGAACGGGAGTTTGGGGGCCGGGAGAAAGGGGGTTACTCCTAGGAAATCGGCACTACGAGTTTGCCGTTTTTGGCAAAATCCAGGGAGCCAAGCCTGCTTGGGAAGGTCCTATTCGTTGAGAACCGGACGCAATACGGCAATCACGAAGTGCGCGAAGTAAGACGCATTGTCGTCGAGCTGAAGGTAGCGCACCACACAATGCTCGGCGAGATATTTGGAGACGCGCGATTCGGCGATGCCCAGATGGTCCGCAAGTTGGGGCTTCAGAGAATCCGCGCCGCGGCGGCTTGCGCCTCCGCGCAAGAGATTGGCAATGGCGATGCGTAGCGTCTGGCAAGCCTCGGCGTAATAGTTCGTGGTGAGATCGGAATCGCTGAGCAGCAGGACGCCAGGGCCGGCCGGAGCGCGCTCTGCGGAGTCCAGTTGCAGCGGGGAGCAGCTCAAAAGGCGGCGGAACTGCATCTCCAAAAGGCTGAGCCGGGAAGAAAGGCCGGGATCGCCATAGCGGCCGCGCAAAGAGGGGCCGACGGATTCCGACGGCGCTTCAAGCGGAAGCTTGAGCGAGGATAGGGATTCGCCGACGCGGCCAAAGCGCGGTTCCTGAGCTTCATCGACAGGGGGCGGCGGTTCAGTCGACAGCGAGGGCGTTTCCCTTGCCGTCAGCGCCGCATCTTTTGCCGCGGCGCCGGTGCGGCGGCGATTGCGGCCCCCGCGGCGGCCGCGACGGCGGGCCGGTCCGGTGCGAGTATTGGGCGTAGTCGGGGACAGCGAGGGTTGGGCCTCGGCCGCTTCCTCGGCAGGCCCGACGATTGCCTCAAATGTGCTGGCGGTTTGCGCAAAAGGGATGCCCGGCTCAGGAGCCGTGACCACGGGCGAGGTCAACTGGGAATCCTCCGACAATGCGACGGGAGGTCCATCCGGTTGGCCACCGAGACGTTCCGCGGCTTGTTGCGCTTTTGTCTTCCAATCGACGCGCCGAAAACGCTCCGCGGCAGTCGAATACCACTTGGCGGCATTGGCGTTCTGCCCGGCGGTTTCAAAGAAACGCGCGAGCTCAAACGCCACCATGGCGTCTCGCGTCTTCTGATATAGGTTCGAGAGTTGCGTCGCGGGGTCTTTGCCCGTGCGTGCGCGGCGAATGCGCGCGGTAATCTGCTTCCAATCAGCCATACAGGTTAAATGCATTGTAGCAGCGGTACGGGTGCGGTACTAGCCGCGAATTGCGTACAGGGAATCCTGTAGAGGTACGACTTTGAATACGTACTTGGGGTTTACTGATTGACGACATGGGCGGCAGGCCTCTATCCTGATTTTGTAGCCCTCTCGGAGAAGATATGGCGCGTTTGCGCGAAGGCGCTCGTGTTAGCTTAAGTCTATTGTTATCAACAAGTTTAATGTCGCTGACACTTTGGGGAAACTCACCTGCGGGGATGGGGACGGTGGTTTCCGCGCAACGCGCGCGCGTGGGCACAGCGGACGCATCGGTTGGAACCACGGTCTTCGCAGGCGACCAGCTAAACACGGAACAGGCAGGAAGCTTGCAACTTCGTGCTGGAGCGGCGCGTTTGCTGCTCACCGCCGCGAGCGGCGTCATCTGGGGTACCGAAGACGGGATGCCGTCGGCGACGCTGACCCGGGGAGGAGCGGTGTTTTCCACGGCGCGCGCCCGGGCTTTCTCGCTCAGAGCCGGGACGGCGATTTTGCGACCGCAAAGCGATCAGCCCACGGTTGGCAATGTAACCATCCTGGGGTCTAAAGAATTGGTAGTCCGCTGCTCGCGCGGAGCGCTTACCATTGCGGTCGACGACGACATCCGGGTGATTTCGGAAGGAACGGCGTACCGCGTTATCTTGAATCCTGAGGCCGCTCGAGGTGCAGGAGAAACACCGAGCCCGGCATCCTGGGGACAGAACCGGCCGATTCGACCGGGCAAGAGCAAGTTCTTATGGTACGCGATCGGGTTCACCGCGGTGGTGACGGCGATTGCCGTGTATGAAGCGTGGGAGAGTCCGGACCGGCCGTAAGAAGCTCACGTTATTATTTTTTGGCTGTTTGTTCTTTGAAACTCGTTTTGCCGACGAGGCAGAAACGACGCCCCGCTACAAATTTGTTCTCGGTTATTTCCCGCTCCGACCGTTCGCCTTCCATTCGGTCAGGCTGCGGCGACGACTTCAATTTCCACTAACGCGTCCTTCGGGAGTCGCGAGACCTCGACGGTCGAACGCGCGGGGGGCGCCGCGGTGAAATAGCGGGCGTAGACTTCATTCATGGCGGCGAAATCGTTCATGTCTTTGAGGAACACGGTGGTCTTCAAGACGTGGTGAAGATTTGCGCCCGCGGCCTCCAGAATGCCTTTGATATTTTCGAAAACGCGCTCGGTCTGCTGACGGATTTCGGCGCCAGACAGTTCGCCGGTTTTGGGATCGAGCGCGACCTGCCCGGAAAGATAGACGAAGCCGCCGGCCTTGATGGCCTGGGAGTAAGGTCCGATGGGCTTCGGTCCGCGATCGGTAGTGACGACATTTTTCATTCTGAAGTCTCCTTTACGTTGCCAGCAGATGCGTTGGAATTTTCATAACGGGCTCGAAACTCTAAAGGAACGCCGGGATGCTTCATCCACAGGCGCACGAACTGGGCGACGTTTTGATGGGCTTCCTGCTCGAGGGCAGCGATCAAATCGTCGAGATTGAAGCCTCCGCGGCGGCGCGCATCGAGCATGTGGCGCAGTGCGGCGTCGGACAGTTCCGGTCCGTAGCGATCCTGAAGTCCATAAAAGAAAAGGAAATTTTTGGCGCGCAGCACGTTCGCGTCTTCCGCTTGGCCAGCCGCCTGGCCAGGCTCCGATGCCGCGGGAATCGCGCGCAACACGCGCCGTATGGTCTCCGCGCGAGCTTCGCCCCCGCCGGCGGCTTCGCGGCCGCGCGCAGCGGCAAACGCCGGCAACGCGGAAAGCGGCGGATCTTGTTCGAAGAAGCCAGGATTTCTGCCGTAACCGAGCCAGCTCGCGGCGAGAGAAGGCGCAGCGGCCGCGATCTGCGGGATTCCCGCGGTGAGGTTGACCATGACCGTGTCGATCGAGGCCATCTCCGCGGATGCTTTTTCGTCTGCTCCGTAGATTAGTTGGCTGTACGCGGAACTGCTGCTGGAAAAACATCCGGCCGCCACCGGGCATTCGACGATCCAGAGATCATCGGATTCCTGAAGGCGCCGGCCGAACATCGAATCGTATGCGCGAATAGCGCGGACGAGCGCATCGGTCGGCTGGGACAGAGCGCTCGCGTCTTGCGGCGAGCGAGTCCAGAGATTCACGACCTGGCGACCCGGGGTGAGGACCGTCAGAGAGAAGCGGCCGGCGACGACAAAAGGGTATCCATCTTTGGAATCCTGCAGCGCGTGAATGACTTGCGCGCGGCCATTTCGCGAGTTTTGCCGGTGCTGGATATGCCCGCTGACGTGGACCAGAAAACCATCGGGAACTTCGACCGAGAAAACCCATTTAGCTGGCGGGACACCGCCGCTCGCGAGCACTCCGCGCGCGGGAAGCAATTCCGGGCTCCAGCCTTGCGCCGGGAGGAAGAAAGCGTCGGGCGTAAAGCTCAAGACCGCCTGGTCGGCAGCGGCGCGCTGGTATTCGACGGCCAGATGCAGCGTGTGCAGCGATGATACTTTCCACGGTTGCCGGAACTGTAGCTCGACGTTGCGCGGATTATCGGGAGAGGGCGCAAAGGTGAGCGCAGTCTGGTCCCATTCCGCGCGCGGATCAGCAAAATGAAAGCGGCGCCGACCCGGCAGACGAAGCTCGAGGGAACTCAGAGGCTGGTTGCCGGTATTTTTGAGTTGATAGGTAGCGTCAATGCGAATGACGGGTTCAGGACCAGCCCGGAATTGCACGCCAAGTTCCTGCTTGATGATGGCATAGCCCGGGCCGAACGCCGCGGTACAAGCTGCGGCCCAATACGCGGCCGCGGCCAGCGGCAGCGGGAGGAGAATGCGCGAGCGAAGGAGGCCTCTCAAAACTCTAAGATTGTAGCGAGGGAAGGTGCTTCGTGCAAAAAGCGCCATGGAGAATTTGCGCGCGCAATTGGCCGGTCAGCGAACCTTACGGCCGCGCACGCGGCTGAAGCCGGTGCCGGAATGATTGCGCAGCGCTTCGCGGGCGGCGATCTCGCGATCGGCTTGCGCGTCGGACATGCCGGAGTTGATGTGCTCGAGAATCTGTTTTTCGGTGAGCCCGGTATTCTTCAGCCGCGCAATTTCGGGACTGCTGAGCGTGGAGAGCCCTTGGAGACGGCGCTGCAGAATAAACTGAACGAAATTGTCGGACAGCCCGATCAGGTGCAGGGTAACGGCATCGCCGCTGAGGGAGTCGAGCTGGTCGGCTTGCGCGATTTCCAGAATTTGCGTTTCGGAGTAACCGGCGCCCGCCAGATTTGCGGTGGCATCGCCACTGACAAAGGGGTGCTTCCGCTCATGCGCGGCGGCCACCAGCGCGACGCAGGCATCGTCGCCCAAGCGGGCCTGTTTGGCCTTTACAAGTTGCGCCACTTCGAGATCGGAGGTATTGAGCTTCTTCAGTTGTTCAAGGCCGCTCGACCACATGCCCGCTTGGTCGAGCGGACGATAATCGGTCAACGGATGCTGGTGACAGCCACCCGCGAGGAGGACACAAACACTGAGAAGCAGGGCACAAGACTTCATGCTTCTATTGTAGCGAGGGCAACCTCGGGTGCGCGGAGGTGTGCTGTGGCCGATACTTGTGCTTAGGGACAGGCTGTTTTGGTTCGCCTGTCACGCCCGATGGACCTCGACTGGCGCTGATGCCCTCAAAGGATGCCCGCGGCCTAGGGAGGACTACTTAGACCTGGTAAACGCGCTCGACGTCGTAGACCCCGGATACTTTGCGGATGTTGGCGAGGATGGTTTCAAGCTGGCGGCGGTCGGCTATTTCAAGGCTGGCATCTATGCGCGCGTTCAAACGGTCGGGGCGGCTCTCGAGACTGTGAATGTTGGAGCCCGCGCCGCTGATGACCGCGGTAATCTCCGCCAACAAACCGGCGCGGTCTTTGGCGCGCATCATGAGCTGCACCTGGAAGGTGGCGGCCCCGGCACCGCCCCACTCGACCGCGATACGACGCTCGGTCTGATAAAGAAGGTTCTGCACGTTGGGACAGGCGCGCGTGTGCACGGCCACACCACGGCCCCGCGTTATATAACCAATAATGTCGTCTCCCGGGATGGGATTGCAGCATTTGGCCCGATACACCAGAAGATCGTCGTAGCCTTTGACGATGAGCGGGGCTTCCCCGATCCCCAGCATGCGCTTGACGGTTTTGACCAGCGTCGGCTTGGCGTCTTCGACGGCAGGTTCTGCCGCTTTCGCGGCTTCGCCCAGTACGCGAGTCAGCACCTGCCGGGCGGAATATTTTCCAAAGCCTACCGCGGCGTAGATATCGGTGACTTGCGAAAGGCCATAGTCGGCTGCGAGTTTCAGAAAATCAGCCTGGGGAATTTTCTTGAGGCTGCGGCCGAACTGCCGCGCTTCCTTCTCAAGCAGCCGTTGTCCCATCTCCATAGCTTCTTCGCGCTCTTGCAGATTGATCCAGTGGCGAATTTTGCTGCGAGCGTGCGAGGATTTCGCGAAACTGAGCCAATCGCGGCTGGGCGTGTGGCCCTTTTGCGTAAGAATTTCCACCACGTCGCCGCTGACGATTTCATGGCGCAGGGCCACCATCTGCCCGTTGACCTTGGCGCCCACGCACTGATGGCCGACCTCGGTGTGCACCTGATACGCGAAATCCACGGGCGTAGCGCCGCGTGGCAATTCCAGAACGCGACCTTTGGGCGTAAACGCATACACTTCGACAGGAGCCAGATCGACCTTTAGCGTCGACAGGAACTCTCCCGGCTCTTCGAGCTCCTGAGACCACTCGATAAGTTGCCGCATCCAGGCGATGCGCTGGTCGTCTTCCTGCGCGGGTTTGCCGTCTTTGTACTTCCAGTGTGCCGCCACGCCTTCCTCGGCAACGCGGTGCATATCCTGGGTGCGAATCTGGACCTCAAAGGCCTGTCCGGAGTGAAGAACACTGGTGTGCAGGGATTGGTAGAGATTCGGGCGGGCCATGGCGATATAGTCCTTGAAACGCCCGGGCACCGGCCGCCAGATGTGATGGACCACGCCGAGCGCGGCGTAACAACTGCGTTCGGTGTCGGTAATCACGCGGACGGCGAGAAGATCGTAGACCTGATCGAGAGCGCGCTCCTGGCGCACGATTTTGCGGTGCAGCGAGTACAAGCCTTTCACACGGGCTTCGAGCTCGGCGGGAATTCCGTTCTCGACCATCTTGGTGCGGATGGTGCCTTGCACTTCTTCCAGAAACTTCTGATGGATGGGGGCTTTGTCGGTAACTTCTTTTTGCAAAGCAAAAAAGGATTCGGGTTCAAGGTAGCGGAACGCCAAATCCTCCAGCTCGCCGCGGACGATTCCCATACCGAGCCGGTGGGCAATGGGCGCGTAAATGTCCAGCGTCTCGCGAGAGATGCGCAGTTGTTTGGCGGGCTCCAGATATTCGAGGGTGCGCATGTTGTGGAGGCGATCCGCCAGTTTGACGAGAACGACGCGCACATCGTTCACCATCGCCAGCAGCATCTTACGGACGTTTTCCGCCTGGCGTGCCTCGGGCGCCATCATGTTCAACCGGCCGATCTTGGTGACGCCTTCGACCAGCCGGGCGACTTCCGCGCCAAAGCGCTCTTCGATGCGCGAAACGGGATACTCGGTGTCTTCGATGGCATCATGAAGAATGGCTGCGGTGAGGGTGGTGGCGTCCAGGCGCATGTCCGCGAGGATGTGCGCTACCTCAAGCAGGTGCGTCATATAGGGTTCGCCGGAGCTGCGCAGTTGGTCGTGGTGGCGTTCGGCGGCAATCTCGTAGGCGCGGCGAACCATCCAGGGATCTTCGGCGGGGCGATTATTGCGGAGCTTGGCGAGCAAATCGTCGAGGCGAGCGTCGAGCTGGCGCTCGGTGCGGTCTCTGTGGAAATGCAAAGGTACGTTGCTCGGAGACGGCATGACCTAGTTTACGCTGAAGCGCGTTTTGGCGCGAGCGGGGATGAAATGGAAGAAGACGTCCGCCAGGACGCCCGGAGCAGCTCGACTTGTTCCCCATACTCGAGGGGCGGGTGGCCGACCTACGAGCCTTGCTGCGGCTGTTCGGCGCGCCTCTGCTTGATTTCCTTCACTTTGTCGACCAGGTCGTCGGCTTGCTTCAGCAGGGCGGCGCGCTCATCCTGACTTTCCACCATGTCCGCCTTGCGGCGGTACAAGAGATTCAGATAAGCCATGGCGTCATCGTAATCCGGGCGGAGGGAGATGGCCTTCTGTAAATCGTTGATGCCTTCTTCGATGAGCGGTCCGTATTGACTGGCATACTCTCCGCGAGTGGCCGGAGGCAAGGGCTGGTCGTCGCGCACCTGCTTCTTGATATTCTTTTTGTTGTACTCCATGCGCATTTCGCCGTTGGCGCGAAACGCCAGAGTCCAGTCAATCACACCGATCCAGTAATAAGGTTCCGGATCGTCGGGCTTCAGCTGGATGTGGCGTTGGTGGTAGGTCTTGGACTCTTCAAACTTTTTGGGGTCAAAGGGCTGGCCGCCCATCTGGAAGAGGATGGAGCCGATACCGTCGATGGCCGAAAGGTTGTTGGGATCCTTGTCGAGGACTTCTTTGAACTCGGCTACCGCTTGTTCGCCGCGCGAGAGGTTCTCCTTTGACGGCGCGCCGGGAATATACAGGCTGGCGTAGGCCGTGGCCAGGTACAAGCGGGCGTTGAGGAGTTCCGGATCGGCTTCCTTGGCTTGCTTGAAATCTTCGATAGCCGCGTCCGACTGGCCGTTCTTGAAGGCCGCGACACCCTTATTAAGCAGGTCTCGAGCTTTCAGCTTGTTGCAACCCGACGCGGCGACGACAAGAACCAGGACCGCGGCGAGCGCGGCAATGCGGCGAGCGATTTGAAGCGAAGCATGAGTCATCGAAGCATCCATCCCCAGTGTGCGCCACCGCGATCGGAATCGGGGTGACGCTAGGATTCACGTCCGCCCTGCTAGGGCAATCTAATCCGTTTCGGCAGTCTTTTCGAGCGCGGGAGTCATCAAGCCCACAGAGCTTACACCTGCCGCGCGCGTAACGTCTATGACCCGAGCTACCACTTGAAACTCCACTCATTTTCGCCGCGAACCTAGGCGGTGCGCTTCGCACGGAGCTTAAAAATGTGCTCCAGGCGATCACGCAACGCATCCGGGCGAACTGACTCTTGATTGATGCGCAAGGACCCGTCGGCCAGCACCTCGACTGCGACGACCGAAGGTTGCGGATCAACCGCTCCCGGTTCAGCGGCCTGCGGCAACTGCGCCATCATGCCGGCCTGCTCGTGCGGGATGATCATGAAGATGACCAGCAGCACGAGCAAGACGTCAATCAGCGGAACGACGTTCATTTCGACGAAGATTCCGCGGTCGGAGCCAACTGCGATTCCCATGACCACCTCGTGAGCGAAATTCCCGCGAGGAGGACTCTCACATCCAGCGAAAGATTACTGACCAGCTTCGAGCTTGGCGGTGATCAAGCCAACTTTGTCGATGCCGGAGCCGCGCATGATGTCGATGGCCCGGGCGACTTCGCCAAACAGTACATCGCTATCGCCTTTAACGAAAGCAATTTTCTCGGCTCGGTCCTTGAAGATCTGTTCGATGCGCGGACCGAGGGCGTCCCAGGTGGAGTCTTCGTTATTAATCTTGACCTTGCCATTGGTCAGTATTTGCACTACGACGGTCTTGTTCTCCAATTCCTGGTTTTGCTGCTGGTTGGGATTGGGCTGTGGCACCAGGGTGTCCAGGCCTTTGGGCGTCAGCGGCGTAATCACCATGAAAATAATGAGCAACACGAGCAAAATGTCGATGAGCGGAACGACGTTCATCTCCGCCATCGCCCCGCCTTTGCTTTCTCCTACTTGCATTCCCATTGAGCTTCTCCTGTCGGCCCGCTCCTAAGGTTGCGAACCGTGTGCCGCGCCCGCTCGTGGGAGGGGGCGCGGCCAGAAACGACAGCAAACGAATGCTTACTTCGTCCGGCCTCCGGACGCTAGTCGGCCTGCGGCGGTGGAGGCGGAGGAGCGCTTCTCTCGTTGCGCTCGGTCAACAGACCGACCTGGTCGACGCCCGCGGAGCGAATTTCGTCGACCACCGCGACCACGTCGCCATACTTGGCGCGTGCGTCGCTTTTGACGTATACGGTCTTGTCCAAACGGTTGGCGATGCGGTCCTTGACCTGGCCGGTAATCTCTTCCTTGCGGATCTGCGTGGTGCGAAGAAAGATGTTACCGTCGCGGGTCACGGCGATGACGATGGCGTCATCTTTATCGGCATCCTGCATGTCCTTGGCGGTGTTGGTTCTAGCCAAGTCCACCGGATGGTCCTTCTGCAACATGGGCGTGACCACCATGAAGATGATCAGCAGCACGAGCATGATATCCGCCATGGGGATGACGTTTGGAGACGACATCTGGCTCCCGGCCTGCGGCTTGTACCGCGCGTGGGTTACTGGCGCAGCCATGATTACCTACTTTCTGGCGCCGCGACGCAGGATGAAGTAGTTGATGAGCTCCATCGAGGAGTTGTCCATCTCTACGTCGAAGGCTTCCACCTTGTTGGTGAAATAGTTGTAGGCCCACACCGCGGGAACCGCGACGAGAAGGCCGAGCGCGGTAGTGACCAGGGCTTCCGCGATACCGCCGGCGACCGCGGACAAGCCGGTGGCCTTGCTCTGCTCGATACCCTTGAAAGCATTCAAAATGCCGACCACCGTGCCGAACAGCCCCACAAACGGCGCTGTGGACCCAATGGTCGCCAGGGCCGATAGGCCGCGCTTCATTTCCGCATGCACGATGGCCACCGAGCGTTCCAAGCCGCGCTTGGCCGCTTCGATCACGTCAGCATCGGAGACTTGTTGCGAAGCCGATTGGAATTCGGAAAGCCCGGTAGCCACGACCTTGGCGATGTGGCTCTTCTTGTTGCGCTCGGCGATGGCGATGGCTTCATCGAGCTTGCCGTCTTTCAACGCTCCGGCAACTTGCTGCACGAACACGCGCGACTGCTTGCGCGCGGCGCTGTACATCAGCGCGCGATCGATCATGACCCCGAAGGAATAGATGGACAGCACGAAGAGAATGACCACCACGGTGCGCGGCAGGGCACTCATTTGCGACCACATGGAACGCAGATCCCAGTTCGAGCCGGTCGTCGATGACGACTGCAGGAACAGGATGGCATAGACATAAATCGTAGCTAACATTCGTTTGCTCCTTAGAGTGTTTGCAAATCCAATGCGGGAACCCGAGAACGCCGCGCCGGCCCCACGACCGGCGCGACAATCCGTATTACTGGTTAAGCGAGAAAATGACGTCGATCGTGGTATCGACTTCCACCGGTTCGCCGTTTAACAGCGTCGGCTTGTACCTCCATTGCTGCACGGCGTCCATTGCGGCGCGCACCAGCAAAGGATGTCCGGACATGACTTCCAAAGACTCGACTGAGCCGGTCTTGGAAATGAGGGCGTGCAAGCGCACGGTACCGGAGATGCGCGTCTGCCGCGCCAGCGGTGGGTACACCGGCTGCACTTTGTTCACGAGCAATGCGGCCTGCACGCTGCCGCCCTGGCGAATGCGCTGGGCCGTAGGCTTTGGCGGTGGCGGTGCTCCACCCATGCCGCCAATGACGCCGCCGATTACCCCACCCATCGAGCCGCCCGCTACGCCGCCCGGAACGCCGCCGGCCATGCCAGCGCTTACGTCCGGGGCGTCTTCCTTAATAATCTTGATGTCTTTGGGGATGACCTTTGGTTGCACTAGCTTGCCGGCGTCCATCAAATGGACCTGAGGCTTCACGTGCACCACCTGCGCCTGCACCGGCGGTGGCGGAGGAGGAGGCGGTGGTGGCGGAGCGGTCAGCATCGTGGCCATCATCGTCTTCGGCAGCGCCTCGGTGTAGATCAGAGGAATCAGGATTAAGATAGCTAGAAAAATAGTCTGCGCAACCATGGACACCACCACGGTCCACGGCTTATTTGTCTTATTCGGGTGCGGACTCGAAACCACCATTTCTTCGAACATTTGTTAACTACCTCCTCCCAACAGGAGCGAGACGCGCCGGGGCCGTTTCGCTTCCGCGGGTTTTGTTACCGGCTGCGGGTCCGGGACTTCCCACCGCTCCTTGACCGCGCCAGCGATTCCAGGCGACCACCAGCGGAGCAGCAATGCCAAAACTGGAGTACGTTCCTACCACAATCCCCACTACCAGGGCAAAGGAGAAAGCACGAAGCACCTGGCCGCCCATCAAGAACAGAACCAGCACGGTGAGGAAAGTCAGACCGCTGGTCAAGATCGTTCGCGACAACGTTTGGTTGATGGACTTGTTGACCACGTCGGCAAACGATTCGCGGCGCAGCAAACGATTGTTTTCGCGGATGCGATCGAAAATGACGATGGTATCGTTCATCGAATATCCGACCAGGGTCAGCAAGGCCGCAATGACGGTCAGAGAAATTTCAAATTTGAGTAGCGAAAAAAAGCCCAGGGTAATTAAAACGTCGTGAAAAACGGCAAGAACGGCAGCTGCCCCGTAAACCCATTCGAATCGGAAGGCAATATATACCAGCATGCCCGCTAAAGCATAGAGGGTTACGAAGATGGCCTGGCGGCGCAACTCGCCGCCGACTTTGGGACCGACGATCTCGACATTGCGGATGGCGAAGGTTCCGAGGGCATAGTCGCTCTTTAGCGTCGCGAGCACTGGAGGCGTCACGCCATCCATGGCGGAGAGCTCGTCGAGTGTGGTGAGCACACCGCCTTTGGTGTCGTCGCGATAGGCCAGGATTTTCTTGGCGAGCTGCTGGTAACGGTCGCCGGCGTTGGTGGACAGATGCAGCGGATCGCTGGTGTTCAGCACCGCCGCCAGCGAGGAAGGGGTAGCGGAGTTGAAGTCCGGCCTGCTGGAA
>Ga0137398_10000636_pt1 | contig 12951 bp, 12 predicted proteins | sample czorhiz216metaG_FD_106659 | JGI IMG/M metagenome (GOLD analysis project Ga0137398, IMG submission 106659) | Vadose zone soil microbial communities from Angelo Coast Range Reserve, California, USA - czorhiz2.16 metaG | ecosystem: Environmental > Terrestrial > Soil > Vadose zone | place: USA...
CGACCCGAAGGCAGAAAGGCGCGGAGTGTGGTTCAGCTAGGGAGGAGATTTCGCAACGGGATGAGTGCGCGGGGCGGGTTGCACCCGAAAGGCGAACCCGCTACCTTTTCTGTCAGCCATCGTTGCCTCCTAACTGAGGTGATGGTGGTGAGGGCCGCGCCGGTGTTCATAGCACTGGCGCCGCCCGCTTCTAATACTTACTTCTTCTTCGCGCTCTTCTTGTACCTGAGCTTCCTACCGTTCTTGATCTTCGGCAGGACGGCCCGGACTTTCGCAATATCCTTGTCGTTCCAAAGACGGACTCGAACACCGCCGACCCGAGCAACCGGCGGAAGAGGAATCTTCCTGGCCGCGATGTAGCGGTTCATAGAGGTGAAACTGAGTCCTAGTTTCTTAGCAGCTTCGCGAGTGGAAAGTCCGATCATTATGGCTATAACCTTTACCAGATAGATTTTAGCGTGTCAAGTTCAATCTGAAGCGAATCGTGATCACCAAGGTCGAGCCCACTCCCAGGGTCATTTCCGATCGTGTCTGTTGTATTCATCCCGAGGCGCAGTCTGGCTCTGGCATGGGGCGAACACATCACGCGAAGAAAGAGGAGTTGGAAGGCGAACGCAACTAATTCGGGAAGTACGTCTCCCCGCGCAGCAGTGCGCGGATGGCGTCGGGCAGCGCCCACATCTCAGACTTGGGACACGCGCCCTTGATTCCCACTCGGCGCGCTTCGACGGCCAGCTGCCCCGGCAAGTGAATGGAAAGCATCAGGATGTTGGCGTTCGGATATTCCTTCAAGATGGCCTGGGCTGCTTCGAGCCCGTTCATTTCCGGCATCTCGAAATCCATGATGGTGATATCCGGCATCAGGTCCGGAAACTTGCTGATCGCTTCCTTGCCGTTGACCGCTTCGCCGGAAATCGTAAAGGATTCCTGCTGCTCGAGAAAGCGCAGGGCCTGTTGCCGCATCAGTTGGTTGTCGTCTACAAGAAAGATGTTCGGCACGCGACGACAGACCTCGCTATCCGGGTGAGTAACCGGAACTTACTCTCTTTTGGTCAAAAAACAATACCAGATTCTACGGATTTCAGCTTACACCCGAAACTAGGGTATCCCCGCCCAAATTTGGGGGATTCACCTAATAGCTAAATCCTCCGAGGAGCGTACTTTTGTGTTAGGAAAGCGACCTTAATGATCGACCCTGCATACGACATTTTTAAACGCGACGGCTTTGGTTCGCGGGCCTGGGTAGAAGGCGCCCGCGATATCGAGGCCGCCAACCGCCGTATCATGGAGCTGTCCGCTAATTCCCCGGGCAAGTATTTGATCGTGAGCCGGGCCAGCGGGCAGATGGTTGGCGGCGGCATGACGATTACCAGCAGTAGCAGCGAATCTGCGGAGCGGCGAGCGCCAGAGGCAAAGCCCGAGTCCGCGAAAGGAGCGAACTCCGCGCAAAAAATTTCCAGCCATGAAGTTCCCAGCCACAGAGACGCAGAATCGGAAACACTCTGGCGGTAGACACTAAAAAGGGTTAGCTGGTGGGGGGAACGAACATGGAAAACGGCCGACGTTACGATATTGTCAGGGCAGAAAGCGAAAAGAGATTAATCTGGCTCGAAGGGGCAGCCGACTTTGAAACCGCCAAGTCCCGCGTGGACCAGTTGCTGTCCTTCTGGCCCGGAAAATACCAAATCTTCGATCTGCAAACGAAACAGGTAGTTCTCGATACCGCCCGCCCGCTCATCCGCAAAACGCAAGTTGCTAGCGCCCCGGAGGTTTCACAAGTTCAGGAAATGTCGCTCTAGATCTCGTCGTCCCGATCGCGGGCTATTTCCGTTATTCACGCACGTGCTGCCCATGGCCGGCAATTTTTAAAAGACTGCCACTAGCGATTGTGGTTGGCTAAGCCTTCATGCGGTAACTCACGCTGTCCGGCGTGCGATCCGGCAAGCACGTTGGCGCGGCGGTGATGCACGACCAGGTGCAGCAAGAACATCACCACCAGAACGCCTCCGAAGGTCACGACGATCGTGGCGCCGGTAGGAGTATCGAGCTGCACGCTTAGATAGCATCCGAGCGCCGACACCAGCGTGCCCATGGTCCAGCCGATGGCCAGGCGCGGACCGATGCGATCCGCGAAAAGCATAGCGCCCACGCTTGGAACGATCAGATAGCAAAACACAAGCAGCACACCGGCGATGGCCACCGAAGAGGTCACCACAAAACCAAACGAAGCGTAAAAAAGGAAATCCCAGAAGCGTACGCTGAAGCCGAGGTTTTCGGCTTTGTCGTGGTTCATGGAGATGAGCAAGAACTTCTTGCGGAAGACATAGTGGAAAATTCCGACCAGGGCATAGAGAACCGCGGTCTTTCGCACTTCGGACCAGGAAACCGCGAGAATGTTGCCGACGAGCATGTCTTTAAGGTGCTCGGTCTCTCCGGTGGCTTTGCTCATGAGCAGGATGGCCATGGCCGAAGCGACCGAGTAGGCGATGCCGATGAACGCTTCCTGCGGGATGTGGCCGCGGCGGGTACGCGCAAAGGCGAAAATTGCGGCGCCGAGAAAGGTGAACGCGAGACTGATCCAGTAAGAGCTGCGCCCGTGGGGATCCATGCCTACCACGATCGCGACCGTGGCTCCGAGCGCGGCAATCTGCGCCAGGGCGAGATCTACGAAGATGACCCCGCGCTCGACGACGTGCACGCCCAAATAGGCGTGAATGCCGGTAAGGATGAGGCTGGCCACAAACGGCGCGAGCAGGAAAAGAAAAATCTCCATCGAAAGGGTCTCCTCGATTAGTGCGTGGCGTCGAACGCTTGCTTCAGCCTACTTATGTCGTAGTCAAAAAGTTTGAAATAGTCGGTGATCTCTTTTTCTCCCCCAACCGACGGCGGCAAGACGAGCACCTGACCGCCCGTTTCGCGCGCAACGGAGTTGGGCGTTTTCAAGTCGAAGTATGGCTCGACCACGATGACTTTGACATTGTCGCGCTTCATTTGCGAAATCAGCTCGACGGTATGCTGTGGACTCGGCGGAATGCCCGGGCGCGGCTCGACATAGCCCACCACGTTCAAGTTGAAATGCTCGGCGAAATTGGGCCAGGAGCGGTGATAGGTAACGATTTTACGGCCGGCGTAGGGCTTCATGGCCTCGAGCCATTTCTGATCGGCTTGCTTGAGGCGCCCTTCGAAGTCGGCGTAGCGCTGTTCAAAATAGGCGGAGTCCGCCGGACGCATTTGGCTGAGCTTGTCGGCGATGCCTTTGGCGATGCGCAGGCCATTTTCAGGATCGAGCCAATAGTGCGGATTCCCGAGCGGGTGGACGTCGCCCTCGGCGCGGGTAACCTGACCGGTGGGAATTTCGAGAATTTTGGCAAAGCGCGAAGCGTCAAAGTAGCCGGGAGCGCCGACCTGAATTTTGGGATTGGTGGACTGATTGATGAGTGGGGGCAGCCAACCGATTTCAAGTTCGAGGCCCACGACGATGAGCAGGTCAGCGCGTTTGAGCTTGAGCAGGAAGCTCGGTTTGGCGTCGACAAAGTGGGGATCCTGATAGCCGCGGGCCACAGATTCCACCTCGACTTTGTCGCCGCCGACTTCTTGCGCGAGGGCCGCAAGATCGGTGGTGGCGGTCATGATTTGCAGCTTGCCGGCGGCGCGCGAAGGGGGCAGCAAAACCAGCGCGGCGAGCAGAGCGAGAGCGCCCGTAACCGCGTTCAGGCGAGTTGTCAGTTTGCGTTCTGGCATTCGGATCTCCTGCATTCCAAGGGCTCGGAATAACACATAAGACTAGAACGGGTGGGCGCCGTGCGCGCCCATCACGAACAGGAACTGGAACAGAAACTCATTGGCGTTTGAAAAATCGCCAGGAGCGCCGAGGGCCAGATGCCCGAAGCGGTACTGTCCGCGGATCTGGCTGAACTCGCTGGGCCAATAGGTAAGGATACCGGAAAAGCCGGTGTCGGTGAGGTTGGCGCTGGTGGCCCGGCCGCTGCGGTCGAAGCGGCCGCCCAGGGTCCAGCGGCGGTTGACGCGATATTCAGCGGAGGTGTACATGCCGAAGGCATGCTGGGTCTCGAAAATGTTGACGGCAGATAATTGGTCGCGGGCACTCCAGAAGAGCTCGGTACGGAGAAGGAAGTTCTTGTAAATGGCGCGGCGCAGAGGTTTCCAGCGCAAGGTGGCATCTGCCGCGTACAGATTGGTAAAGAAATTAGAGCCGAGATCCGTGCCCAAATTGCTGTGGCCGCGCGAATAAGAGATGCCGAGATCGAGGTTGGTGGATTCGCTGAGGTCGCGGTAACCGCGCACGTGCCCGACAACGCTAAGGTCCTCGCGGCGGTTGGCCGCGTAGAGCGTCGAGGAATCGCCGCGAAAGACCTGGGCGGTACCTTCGAAGAACCAGTCTTTTGGAGCGGGAAGAAAACGGCTGATGGAAATGCCGGCGTCGTCGATGCCGTCTTCGCCGCCGACCAGATTATTGGTGGCGAGCGGGCGGTCGATATAGGGCAGCGCGTGATTGTGGATGGTGTTGACTTTGCCAAAATCCGCGCGCAACTTGCCGACTTTCATCAGCAAGCCGGCGGGAAGCGAAGTGAACGTGACGTAACCTTCTTCCACGTTGACGCCCGTCTCGCCAAAGGAGATGAAGGCATCGGCGCGGGCGTAAGGATCGATGATGGCCTGCAAGCCGACCTCCGACTCATGGAGTTCGAGGGAGCGCGACGGGGAGACGATGTTGTGGCCGGCGGTGCCGATGAAGTCGCCGATGAGGCTGATGTCGGGATTGAGGAGCTTGGCATTGGAGGTGGCGCCGCCGTAGGTCTGTGGTTGGGTGCTTGCTGCCGCTTGCGTTTGTGGCAATTGCGAAGGCTCGGAAGCCGGCGAAACCGGCGCTCCGGTAACGAGCGTACCTGGGTCTAGATGGGAAGAGGCCAGAAGTACGCGGGCATCGGAGGCAGACTGTGGAGATTTCGCGTCGCGCACGGCGTTTAGCTCGCCACGGAGGACGGCCACTTCTTCGGCGAGCGTCCGGACCTGATCCTCGAGGGCTTTCATGCGAGTTTCTTGCGCCAGCGGAGTCACAGGCTCGGCGGGAGGCGCCTGCTGCGCATAAGCGGTGAAACCAAGGCAAGACATAGCGGACACGAGCACAAATTTCTTCATAGGACTACTCCCTAGCGAGATTTTGGAGGGACCGAGACCCGTGCTTAGGAGAGGCTGCTGAGAGAGGGGGGCGCGCGCGGAGAAGTGGAGCGCGGATTGTGGCTGGAAACGACGAGAGCCATGCGGCGCGTTTCCAAGCGACTGGCGACGGGCAAAGGAGCGATGGAGGGAGAGTGGGCCACAACCGCGGAGCTGGCCGCGCTGCAAACGGGACAGAAATGGGAGTCCGGCGCCGTGTTCAGATCGGCGCAGAAATGGAACTGCGCGCCAAGAAACATGACCGCGAGGAGCACAGCCAGGATGCGGAATCGTCGGGCGTTTTGATGCACGTAGTTAATAGGACGGAGCTTAGGGAAGAAAGGTTGCGAGGTCAAGCCATCTATGGGAGGTAGGTCAGTTTCCGAATACGTCGTCATCGGCCGCGGTCGCGGATTCGACCGTGTCGAAGTTGCGGTAAACGTTTCGCGACTTAGTCCTGGTGAGGTGATTTGACTTGATAACCTCTGTCCGGTCCGAGTGCTCGGTCTGCGCCTCTTCAATGTACGTCTGGTTTGCATGCATCCCTAAGGCGCTTTCGGTAGTCACGCGCGGCCTTGTTGGCGTCGCTCTCGATGGCGCTGTTAGCAGCCAAGTGTCCGAGTTCATGCGCCAACCAGTATCCGAGGGAGTCATCGCTCACATAGCGGTCGCTGTCGATGAACACGCTTCGACTAGGCAGGTGCGTGAACATGGCGCTGGTATAGCCGGTGGGCACATGCAGGCGAAATGTTCGGGTGGTGTCGATGTACTTCCAGTGGGGCACAAAGATAATTCGCAGGGGATAAACATCGGGTTGCATGACCCGAATCTGCGCGCGGACCAATCCTTCTTGTGCGGTCGTCGCTCCCAGAACTGTATACCTGTTTGCAGAACGTCCAGGTGCGGTTGCTTCTGCGCTGGCCAGCTTTGCGCTTCCGCTTGTTTGTCCCCAGGCGAACTGCGCTATGGTCACCAAGAATAGAGTTGTCCAAATTCTGAGCCGCATTGGCCGCCTCCAGACGTGTGCTGGAAGCGGACCCTGGGGTTGGTTAGGAGGAAGCTCAATGGACGGCGGCTTGATTGAGGCTTGATTGCCTCTGAGCGACTAAAGACTGTCGTTTCAGTTATGTGGCGCGTGGGCTTATCTAAACCTTGTTGCCTAGCAGTGCGGTGTTAGACTCGCGCTAAGATTTGGGGTAGACGCAAATGGCCCTCGAAGTCCGATCTCGCTCAGTTCTGCGCTTCGGAGTGTTTGAGGTGCATGTGCGTTCGGGGGAGCTACGCAAGCAGGGCATGCGGATCAAGCTGCAAGAGCAGCCCTTTCATGTCCTCATAGTGCTGTTGCAGCGGCCCGGCGAGGTAATAACCCGGGAAGAGCTGCGCTCCCAGAACTGGCCTGCCGACACTTTCGTCGACTTCGACAACAGCCTGAACACGGCAATCAACAAGCTGCGCGAAGCGTTGGGAGACTCCGCCGATAACCCTCGATTTATCGAAACGCTGCCGCGACGCGGATATCGCTTCATTGCACCCGTCACTGGGGTAGATGGAACAACGAGAGAGACGACCATGGGTGTAAGCGCGGCCGCGCCGACAAGCAGCCGGAAGATCCTCGTGACCGTGGCCGTTGTGGTGCTCGCAGTGGGAATTGCCGGAGCAGTGCTCTGGCGCGCGCGGCATCTCACGGAGAGGGACACTATCGTCCTCGGAGATTTCGCCAATTCCACTGGCGACGCCGTATTCGATGGCACGCTCCGAGAAGGCCTCTCCGTTGAGCTCGAGCAGTCGCCCTTCCTGAGCCTCGTCTCAGAGGAAGGAATCCGTCAAACGCTGCAGATGATGGAACGACCCGCAAATACGCGACTCACGCCTCAAATCACGCGCGAAGTTTGTCAACGGACGAGCAGCGCAGCAGCACTGGACGGTTCGATCGCACTGATTGGCACCCGATATACTCTGATCCTCAAGGCCGTGAACTGTGCTGATGGAGGCTTGTTGGCAAGCACCGAAGCGCAGGCCAGCGACAAAAGCCACGTTCTCGATGCGCTTGGGAAGGTCGCTTCGGAAATGCGAAGGAGACTTGGAGACTCCTTGAGCACCGTACAAAAGTACAACACACCTCTGGAGCAAGCGACAACTCCATCTCTTGAGGCGTTACAGGCTTACAGTTTTGGCTGGAGCACCGACGATGATGCAGCCCAGTTGGCCTTTTTCCGGCGCGCCATTCAACTCGACCCCCAATTCGCCATGGCTCACTGGGCGCTAGCGAATAACACCCCTGACACTGCCTTATCAGCAGAAAGCGCTCGGAAGGCCTTCGAGTTGCGAGCAGGGCTGAGTGAGCGGGAAAAGCTCCACATTGAAGCAGATTACTACAATATTGTGACCGGCGACCTCATCAACGCACAGCGCAGCGCTGAAGTTGGCGCACAGACGTACCCGCGTGATCCCAAGTTTCCCGTCAGCCTTATACTGTACTCAAGAGCTCTCGGTCAATATGAAGCGGGCCTCAAAGAAAGCCGAGAACGGCTCCGCCTCTCTCCACTCCGCAGTTTACCTTACCGAGCCGTCGCCTCCACCTATCTATGCTTGAACCAAGTCGAGGAAGCTGAGGCTACAGCTAAAGAGGCGCACGCAAGGGGTCTGGACTCTCGTCTTGCCCCGGTTCTCTATGAAATTGCCTTCTATCGGAATGACGCTCCCGAAATGGCGCGGCAGGCGGCCAGTGCTGTTGGCAAAGTGGGAGACGAAGAGTGGCTACTAGCATTGGAGGCCGACACGGTTGCTTATTTCGGATATCTAGGGAAAGCACGAGAGTTCGTACGGCAGGCCGCAGATTCTGCGGGGCGAGGGGGGAAGCAAGAAAGAGCGGCAACCTACTATGCTGTGTCTGCCTTACGGGAAGCGTTGTTCGGAAACGCAGATAGAGCAAGACAGCAAGCCACTCTCGCGAAGAGACGTGCGTCTGGGCGGGATATGGACTACGGCTTGGCGTTGACCCTTGCCTATGCGGGGGACGCAGGCCGCGCGCAAACCTTAGCCGATGATTTGGGCAAAGGGTTCCCCGACGACACCATCGTGCAGTTCAATTACCTGCCGACTGTTCGCGCAAAGCTTGCGGTCCTCCATTCAAACCCCCAAGAGGCCCTTGTTATTCTTGGGGCCGCTTCTCCCTATGAACTGGGGTTGGCGGCGTTCGACTATTACAACTGGCCCAGCCTGTATCCGGTATATGTGCGAGGAGAAGCTTACCTTGCGGCTCATAGGGGCAGCGAAGCGGCAGCGGAGTTTCAGAAAATCCTCGACCATCGCGGTATCGTTCTGAATGAACCCATCGGGGCGCTGGCGCATCTCCAACTCGCACGTGCCTATTCTTTGCAGGGCGATACCGCCAAGAGCCGCGCCGCGTATCAAGATTTTCTCACCCTCTGGAAAGACGCCGATCCGGACATCCCCGTCCTGAAGCAGGCCAAGTCCGAATTCGCCAAGCTGCAATAGTTCTGTCACCGGTTTGGAAATGGCAGCTTTTACGTCAAGTCCACCGGTCAAACAGCCTTCTAGCTGACCAATCCACTGCAGAACTAAGACGCCGCAGTGTTGACTCGATCAGAGCAACTCACAGATGATCGGCCACTTCGGAGACTCTCCCGCCGGGCATGGGAGCGGCTAGTAGGTTAGATAGTAGCAACCGAAAGAGCCTCCCTTTCATCTATACTGTTACACTGTTGTGTGTAGAAGCAGGAAAATGGATCCGCGATTCAAATTAACGGGCAGGCGCACGCTGGCGGTACTGGGTTGCGTGGCGCTGTTGTATTTTGCGGCTGGCGGCTCCCTGCTGCATCATCACACCGGCGGGCCGGATACTGCTTGTCATATTTGCCAGGCGCTGCACATGCCGGCGCTGGCCGCGGCTCCGCTGGACCTCATTCCTGAAGCACGGGAAATTGCGCGACATGCCACGCTCCCGTCTGAGGCCGCGCCACAAGAACCTTTCGCGCTGCACCGGGCTTCGCGCGCACCTCCCTCCGCGTAATCACTTTCCGCTAAATCTCCATCGCTATTCTTGCGCCGAGCTCAAAGCCGCTCGGGCGACCGCCATTTCTTTCGGCGGCTCCTATCCACACTAAGCGCACATCCCTTTGCTGGGACGGAGGAAAAATGATTCGGAATTTTCGTTGGATTCGAAGGTCGGCTTTAAGTTTGCTCTTGGTGTTTTCAGCGCCGCTTCTGGCGCAGACCGGGAATTCGGGTTCGATCGATGGAGTGGTTAAGGATCCGTCTGGTTCATCGGTGCCGGGCGCCAAGGTGGAGATTTCGAATCCGGTGAGCGGCTTTCACCGCGAAACAACTACCGACACGGACGGCAACTTTCGCTTCACCAACGTGCCCTTCAATCCCTACCACGTGGTGGTGACCGCGGCCGGATTTGATGCCTACACCAAGGATACCGAAGTGCGCTCGACCGTGCCTATGAGCGTGCCGATCAACTTGAAGGTCGGATCGGCCGCGGCCACGACGGTTACCGTTGAGGCCAACGGCGGAGATTTAGTCGAAACGGAGTCGACCTTTCACACTGACGTCGATCAGGGCATCATCGACAGGCTTCCGCTCGAGAGTGCTTCCTCGTCGCTAGTCTCACTGGTGACCCTGGTTTCTCCGGGGGTCGCCGCAGACTCCAACGGCAACATGCACGGCCTCGGTGATCACGCGCAAAATTCATTTTCCGTTGACGGCCAGCAGATCAGCGACCAGACCAGCAAAGTATTTTCGAACCAGATCCCTTCCGATTCCATTCAGTCGCTCGAGGTCATTTCTGGCGCGCCGCCCGCGGAATTTGGAGATAAAACCAGCCTGGTGATCAAGGTCACTACGAAGTCAGGCCTAGGAGTCACTAGGCCCACCGGCAGCGTATACACCTCTTACGGGAGCTTCGGCACCGCCAACGCCGGCTTTGATCTGGCGTACGGCACCCAGAAGTGGGGGAACTTCATGGCCGCGAACGGCCTTGGAAGCGGCCGATTCCTCGACCCGCCGGAGTTTACCGCGATACACGACAAGGGCAACGAAGAGAACATTTTCGACCGCGTGGACTACCAGATCTCCGAGAAGAATACCTTGCACGGAAATTTCCAGTACTCGCGTTCCTGGTTTCAGACGCCCAACACCTTCGACAATCTCGCGGCGTTTAACGGCAATGCGGCGGGCAGTACCGATGAACGCTCGAAGATCGGTACGTTCAACATCGCACCGGTGTGGACGCGGCTTATCGGCCCCTCGGCGGTATTTACCCTGGGTGCCTACGTGCGGCGGGATCAGTACAACTACTATCCAAGTCCCAACCCGCTGGCGGACCTCGGGCCGATCAACACGGAAACCATTGGCCAGGACAGGAAGCTGACCAATGCCGGGGTGCGCTCCGATATTTCCTACGTGAAGGGCATGCACAACGTTAAGGCCGGGGTCACCTATCAGCACACCTTCCTGACCGAGAATGACCGCCTGGGCATTGTCGATCCCACGCTTTTGCCGGCAACGACAGATCCGCATGGCAATCCGTGCTTTGACGGCACTACGAATACCGCGGTACCCGGCACTCCCTGCGCGACTCTGCTGCCACTCGATCTGACCCGCGGCGGAGCGCTGTTTACCTTTCACGGTCACGCGGATGTGAAAGAGCTTTCTCTGTATGTCCAGGACACCATCACCAAAGGCAACTGGTCGTTCAACCTGGGCATCCGCGGCGACATGTATCGCGGCCTTTCCAGAGCGAATCAAGCCGAGCCGCGCCTCGGAATCGCTTACAATATCAAGCCCACCAATACCGTGCTGCGCATCTCCTATGCGCGCACGCTCGAGACGCCCTTCAACGAGAACCTGGTCATCGCCAGCACCGGCTGCAACGTGGAAGTGATTGCCGCGCTCATTCCTTGCATCCCCGCGAACTCTCCTGCGGGATTCCGGAATGAGTTTCACGCCGGCCTGCAGCAGGCTTTCGGGAAGTACCTGGTGGTCGACGGCGAGTACATCTGGAAATACACGCACAATGCCTACGACTTCAGCGTGCTGGGCAATACGCCCATCACTTTCCCGATTGACTGGCACAACTCCAAGATCCCGGGGTGGCTGCTTCGCGCCAGCGTGCCGAACTTCCACGGATTCAGTGCGCTGGTGGTGATGTCCAGCGTTTCGGCGCGCTATTACCCACCGCAGGTTGGCGGACTCGGAGTGACCGTGGGGCAGAGCGGTTCGGTGTTCCGCATCGACCATGACGAGAAATTCAACGAGACCACGCACTTGCAGTATCAACCGTGGAGTCGCGGGCCGTGGGTGGGATTCAACTGGCGATATGACAGCGGGCTGGTGGCCGGAGCGGTCCCCGATTTCCAGACGGCACTTAGCTTCGATGGCGACCAGCAAGCATCCATTGGCCTTTTCTGCGGTAACTTGCAGGCGACGGTTCAGAATCCCCTGACACCGGCGGCGTGCGCCGGCGCGACCAACTTCGGCGCCACGCGCGTTAGGATTCCCGCGCCGGGGACAGAAAATGACGACAAGAATCCGCCGCGCATAACGCCCCGGAACTTGTTCGATATAGCTGTCGGGGATGACAACCTGTTCCACGGCGACCGCTACAAGTGGAGCCTGCGCTTCACGGTCGTCAACCTGACCAACAAAGAAGCGTTGTACAACTTCCTGTCCACCTTCAGCGGCACGCACTTCGTGTCGCCGCGAGCTGAATCCGTCCAACTGGGCTTCCACTTCTGATATGGCCGAACCGTTTCCGGCCGGCGAAACGGCGGCCTATTGCTGCTTGCTGGCGCTTTGTGTGGATTTGGCGTCCGCGATTTCCGGACGATCGGCGCCCGGGGCGCAAATGGCGGCAAGGTTAGTCTCGTACAGGACGGCGCTCGCCCGGTCTCCTGAATCTCTGGCCGCGCGCAGGGCTCCATAGAGGGAGTCGAAGCGTTTGGGGGAATTCTTTAGGGCCGACTGGTATTCGGTCAAAGCTTCCGCGGGCCGCTTGAGCTCTAAGAGCATGTCAGCAAGCATTTCGCGGGCGGGCATGGCCAGCGAGTCCACGCCATCAGAATCTTCGGAATCGGCGGCGGAGCGCAGCGCTTTCACGGCTTCGTCGTGTTTTCCTGCGGCCAAGGCCACCCAGGCTTCAACTTCGAGCTGCCGGACGCTCTTGTCGGGAGCCTTATCTCGGTGATGCGGATGCTCTTTCTGTTGTTCCTCGGCGCTCGTCTCCACAAATTTTTGAAGATTCCTGCGCGCAGCGCCTAAGTCACCGGAACGCGCGGCGCCAATGGCGCGGACGCGGTAGATCGACTCCTGGGAGGAGCGCGGAATGTGGGGAATGGGCAGGGAGGCGGCTTCCTTCCAGCGATGCAGCTCGAAAGCATTGCGCGCGGCAAACCAGGCTTGATGCTCGGCGATCGATTCTTGGTCGGCGCCGGGCACCGAGGGCAGGTCCACAACCACTTGCCGGGCCTTTGATTCTTGTCCGCTTTGCAGGTAGGAGTAGTTCAGAAAATCGAGGGCGTGGAACTGGTAGTGCGGGGCGGAGCGATGCTCCCGGGTGGCTTTGGCAGCCGAAGCGGAGGCGACGATATTGGACGCAATCGATTCCTGCCAGAGTCCCAGGCGCACAAAGATGTGCGAAGGCATATGCAATGCGTGCGAAGAGTCGGGAGCGATTCTAGCGTAGGCGCGGGCGGCCTCGAGACCCTGTGCGGCGAACTCCGGCCGGTCCGTGGCGTGAATCAAGTA
>Ga0137398_10000638_pt1 | contig 12941 bp, 18 predicted proteins | sample czorhiz216metaG_FD_106659 | JGI IMG/M metagenome (GOLD analysis project Ga0137398, IMG submission 106659) | Vadose zone soil microbial communities from Angelo Coast Range Reserve, California, USA - czorhiz2.16 metaG | ecosystem: Environmental > Terrestrial > Soil > Vadose zone | place: USA...
ATCCTCGGCGGTGGTGTTAAGGCCCCCCGCATACGGACCAAGAATCTCATCAGGTCTGCTTAGACACCTGCTCCTTCCTCGAAACACAACCGGCTAAAGCGTCCCCCTGCATACAGTATCATCTTCTGCGAAGTCGTGGCAATCTACGGAGTAGTGCGTCGGCCCCCGTTCCTCAGCTCTTTCGAGCCCAATTTTTTTCTTTTTCTCTCATCATCGTCCCCCAGATAATCGGGATTGTATACTCGGCAAAGCTTGTCCCCATTGAGGAGAACTTGCTTTATACAAGGGAGAACCACTTCACTGGTTCGTTATCCATATGATCCCTTCCTCCGAGTTTGTGCATGCGTACATGACCATTCTTGTCAGGTTACGCGCTCTTCTGGGGTGGATTGACTGTGGGCATCTGTAACCTACTCTGTGGTATCTCCGTGGGCATCACGGGCTCGACGGCAGCGTTGGCTGATGCCGCGGATCCTGCGTTGTTCGTGAAGATCCTCATCGTGGAGGTGTTTGGTAGCATTTTAGGTCTGTTTGGTCTGATCGGTGCGGTTCCCTTCCTTCATTCTCGCCGCCATCTTCTTTGATTGATGATGGCTGGTTTCACTCACAGTGGGACTACTCATGATTGGCAAGGCCCCAGAGTTCAAAGCTGCCGTTCTCAATGGGGCTGCGGAACAATTACCACTCATGTCGTTCTGAGCCACCTTTACATGTTTAGTTGCTCCGTTTAGTATCGGAAGGAGGTACACGTAGTCTGTCGAATTTGGACCTCTCTTATTACGCGTCGGATACGGCTGTGTCGGATCTGGGGATAAATCAAAGTGCATACACTACTATAGCCGGTTCTCCGTACACCGTCAGACGGTTTTGTTACACAACATAGAAGGTTTCGCCGAGGAAAAAACCCCCGCCATCACGCACGTTACCACGATTAGAAATAATCTAGCTGTACTTTCCCTCCTCGAACGGATTCTCGAGGTATTCTAGCTCTTCCTCGTCTTCATCGTGCGCTTCACTCGACGGCGACTCGGTGTTCACCAGCGACACAGGCCGCTTGGGGAGGAGACCGATCTTGCCTGCAGGAGAAGAATGTCATGTGAGCATCAGCACTGAAACACAGACGAATCCGCAGTAGCCGAACCAGGATCAATATTTGTTACCGGGCGCCCGCTATTTGTCGCAGGCGGGGGTGGAGTACTAGCCGATGAACCTCTATCGACTGACGAGGACACCACCAACGGCGGATCTGAAAAAAAAAAGGTGTAGATATTGGTAACGCATTAACGGAGATGCGGGGGCAAAGGGGGCCGAAAGCAAAGTGGAGCCCGAAATGCACTAACTCTCGAAATCATCATTATTATTTGTTCCTGGCTGCGGGTTTGGAGAGACCCTTGGCGCGTAATACGCTTGCTGCGCGTGTCGATCCTGTCCAGGTAAGGGCGGTTGGGCAACATAGCCGGTGCCGGTGCTGGTGCTGGTGCCAGGTGATGATGGTGATGTGTTTGGAGTGTTCCTGTAAGACGTTGGCGTATGAGTGAACGAGCGTCATGTTCCGGGGAGGGGGGTAACAGGCGGAGAGGGCAAAGATTCTGCATACCTCTGCTGGTCGAAATCTTGGACTTTAGCTTTCACTTTCGACACGAGGGAGCTGAATGTGCGTTTGCTAGCTACAAGATGGGAGAAGTATCACAGTAAGTACTGCGCAAGCACGATGCCACAAGCGATGCGACTCGGAGGGAAACGAAACATACTTTCGGCGAGTTTGCTAAACTGTTCCTGCATGTCGGTCATCGTATCCCGCTGCGGCAGCGACTGTGGCTGTGGCTGTGGCTGCTGCTGTGGCTGTTGCTGCGCAGCATCACCGCGATGGATTGACGGGTGGGTGCGCTGCGCGTAAGGGAACTGGCGCATCTGCTCCTGTTGCTGTCGCAACGCGATCTGGTCGCGGGCATACTGCTGCTCATCCTCGAGCAGCAGCTGGCGCGCAAACTCCTCGTCCAGCTGGGTCTGTTCGGCCTTTACAGGGTGTGTGAGAGTGGGAGTAGTAGGTTGGTTAGCTTTGATGACATGACGTACTTGGGAGGGTTGTTCGTTAGTTGCGGCTGCGAGTTGCACCGGGACATGGTCGGGATCGCTCATGGCGAGGAGAGCGTCGACCGCGCGGTCCTGGTCGCCGTCCACCGAGTCGACAATCGAATGCCTATCGAAAACGACACGGAAAAGGTGTTAGTCGTCAGCACGATAATACGAAATGTATGGCAAGCCGAATGTATTGTTTTAAAAGCTCACAGGATGGCCGCATCGTAATCAGGAAAGATCGTGTGCAGTCCGGAAATCTTAGGGTCCGCAAACTCGTCGACTGGAAGCGCTGGTGGGGTAGTAGGAGTAGTAGCAACAGTAGTAATAGCATCGGTTGGATGTTCCTCCACCACTTCCTGCTGGTTCGGAGGTGTTGAACTGGACTGTGTTGAGTCCTGTGGAGTTGGGGAGGAGACGGTGGCCGTGGCCGTGGATGCGACTGCGTCACCAGCACTGGCAGACAACACCGTGTCGCCCGGGCGTTCTGGCTCTGCGGTCACAACATCGATATGATGTGCGTCATCGTTATCGTCAAGTGTGTCATCGTCGACGCTATAGCCAGGCAGTTGTGGTGTATCGGACATGGTTGTGGAGATGGCAGGCAATCAAGAGGTAACAGGCTACGCTGCGTACTGACTGCGTATATGGTGGCATTATCCTCTCCTTTGCTACACAAGCCTCAATCGCTTCCCCTTCCTAGCCTGGCTACCTCCGTCTGCGCCTGTCCCATCTGCCTTGCGTTTCTTGCTCCCATCACTAGACTCTGTCCTACACCCTTGCGACAGAGCACCTCGACCACGTACTCCATCTTGTTCTACCCACTGGCCTATATTATTGAGCTCCAAGTATCGCCCCTTGACACATGAACTGAGGTGAAAGCCTGCGATACCATATTCTCGAAGAGTCCAAATGTTCCGAAGACCTTCCGGATTCCGATGGTTCTTCTTTACGATCTGCCGAGCGCCCTTGGCGTCCCTCTCCAAGTCTCCCTCCTCCTCACTGGACCTGAGCTCAATCAGGACAGCTTTGCGCTTCAATTTATGGAGAAGACGAAGGTCGACGTAGCCGCCACTAGCTCGAGCTTCGACGATGACTTCCCAGCCTCGCGCTCTAAGGGATTGCATAACGCCAAGAAAGAGAACGTGATAGATTTTCTCCGGAGTCTTGCGACTGATGACCTCGCGTCTTGAACACAAGCTTTGGATCAAGGAATTGTTCCATAAAGTTTGGCCACTTCGCCTCAAAGTCGCTTACCGGACCCTCCACGCGCGTCGAGAGAATATTGTCGCAGGATTCTACACCACTAATGACCCACCTAGCCCAGTCCGTCATAACCTCCCGATTAGGTATTTTAAATCGACCGCCGATCTTGGCAGATATCAGAACGGAAAGAACCATTGGATAGAAATGAACATACTGTCTTGGTCAGGTAGCCAGCATAGTACAACAAAGTCAAAGTCTCATCTTTATCTAAAGTCACGCTAAACCATTCCACGGTGAGTACAGGATCACGGTGGAGTAAGTTATAGAAGTGGGCGCACGCGCTATAGGTGACACTTTCCGTAAGTGTAACTCAATATCAGCGCATCAGCGCCAGCCAGAAGATCCTCAACGACATCGACGCCATTGGCTGGAAACTCTCTGTTTCGTAGAGACTATTGACCTATAGTGTTGCTGAGTTAATTAAACAAACCGATCGTGGCTGGCAAACCTGTTGCGACCCAAAAATTCTCGATGGTGGATGTCTCAAAAGCAGACATGACCGATATGGGATTATACACGCTGACGTAGCCGCCAGCGATGTAGGAGTTGTAGTGAGCTTTAGGATCTTCGAGCTTCAGCTTAAGGCGGGTGAAAATCATTCAGTCCACACCGAGATGGGTCAACTCACATTTGACAATGTTCTCAGTCGATCGACTTCGCGTTCCCTGAACATCAACATGCCAGCAAAAATGGAGTTATTCGTGTGTAGTGCATGGACCTGAGTGATGATTAGGAGGCGCCATACCTCGCCAGATGAAAGCGACGCACGTTAAGATTGTTCAATCCAAAATACCTGCCGGATTTTGCTGCCGGTGTAACTCAAGCTAAAACCGCATATTGTAGGTCTTCATTCGACTAAATAAATATTTTATTATATGTTTTGCAATAAAATTTCATAATGATCACCTTCAGGAGAATCGGAACCCCGCCGCGTCCGAAACTCATTGGCCTGGATTACTTGTCCTTAATCTTAACAGTCATAGAGAGGGATATAGAGGACGCACTACTTTGAAATAGCCATGTTCAAAAGCACGATTGATTGGCGTCTCATAATCGTCAATCAATACTATAACTTTCCGGCCGAATTTCTGGGAGAGAAAGTAGGACGATTTGGACAAGCTGCACGTCAACTCCGCCATTGTAGCTGTCTTGAGACAAATAGACTCAAAATATGTCCTGTCGCCCGGCTGAAGGGACTCCATGAGACACTCTTTCCACTTGTTGTAGAGGAAAGCAACCGAGTCCTTGAATCTCCAAAACATTTCCTCCCAAGACCCGCCGGTGAGATCCTGCTATGCGTAAATGAATTGTCTGAACAGTTTGGAGGGAAAATAAACGAACCATGAAGTCACAGAATGAAGTCATGGACTGGGTACTTTCCCATGTGCTCCGTACAAATATCCTGTCTGGACGCGATGTGTAGGCCTTTGAAAAGCGGACGCGGGTCGTGATCACCATTTCAAGGGATGAAGAAAAAGGACCTGGTCAGAAAGTATTAGTACAGAGAGCGGATATAAGCCAACGTAGTTACTTGAGCATTTGAAGCATGTTGAATGTCCCGCAACGTCTGGGTCGAAGAACAAGATCGACATGGCCTCTCAGGCGGTTATTGACGACGACGTTTTCGATCAGCTCCGTTTTGTCAACCAGATATGGACCCTGATCCGCCCGCAGGTGGGGGAAGAACGGAGAACACATAGAGTTCAGGACACCGATACTGTAATCCATGGGGAGAGAGAAATGACTTTGGGATAGGGGTATCACTTTAGGAGAATGAACTACCAACATTTGGCTTTTGCTTGTATGGCCCCAAGCCGCACATCTACTGAGTCTTGTCAAGAGGAACAGCGTGCACGTGCCAGTGTGTAATTCTGCGTTACAGTTGCAAGCTGCCAATTGGCATTTGCCATTCTCGTATTCTTACCTTTTTTTGTTACCTTATACGAGTCCAACTTTTCCTATCCTCCTTACTCGCAACCCAAACTCACGAGAACTACGCAACGGAATCTCGTTTCGCACCTCCTGATGCACAGAGGAATGACTAGCACGAATGGAACCCTCGAACTCTGAGATATCTCCACGCATGCATTGCTACGAAGACCTGTGGACCTAATCAACAAGACCACCTCCAACGTTTGCAACGTCACCGTCACCGTCACCGCCCCTCATCTCGCTCGTATCATCTGATCGCACTACCATCTTGTCATCTACTCACCATTGCTACCTCTCGTCCGTTCGCTACTGTCATATCCGATCCATATCACTGCTCCGAGGACTCAACACCATTTCTGCATTATACGCTTCGTGATGGAGGAAGAGATCTGCATTGGAAATGGGTGTTTTTTTGGGAGGAGCTAAGACTGGGGGAACTTTGAATTGAAGTAAAGTCTAGTATGTCTAGCTTTACTACATGCCCTATGGCGAATCCCCCGCTCCATACCTACTGAGACCTGCTTGGGTTACCTTCCAGCCGAGCAGTCACCGCCTGTAACAGGCCGTGCAAGATGCGCTTTTCGCCGAGTCGTACTACTACCGCGTTCTTCAGGTTCAACGGCATGGGGTTCTCCTTTTCAGATCCGAGTAGAGCTTCGTCGTCCTGAAAAATGCATGCGCAAATTGAAAAAAAGATGATAGTTCCACGGAAAACCTGCCTCGATGGTAGTTGGATAATCTGACAGCCGCCTTCTCACGACGTTAGCGGCCACAGACAACACAGCATCATCGACCTTAGGTTTTGGCAATTTCGACTTGCGCTTCGTTTTTTCCCATTCTGGCGCTGACATCATCAAAAGGCGGACAAAAGATGACATCTCTTCTGGTAATTCATTGGAAAAGTCCACCACAAAGACACTGCAGAGTAAGATCAGATCAGAACAGTCAAAGTAGCATGTGGAGACGGGTATGCACTCATCACCACCCTCCTCCAACCACCAATTGACACGCTCTGAACTCCACGGGCCCGTTGGCTGCGGAAGTTTATGTTGAATAATTTCCATAACATGATCAGCGCGAACTTCGACAATATCGGCAGGGTTCCCAACATCGCCAATGGCAAGTGGGACCTGATCGACGTGCCCATAGCGGCGAAGTAAGTCCGAGTTGGGAGGGTCGCCATATGTGTTCCACTGTGTCTGTTGCGTAAGCACGCGGGTACCACGGGTGAAAGTAAAGCATACGATTTGTTCGCCCTGGCGAATAGATCGTGTCGTGGCCATTCGAAGATGGTGTTCCTCGTAGAAAAGCTTGGCCTGAAAGGATGGACTATTACTACCGAATCTCTCGGGGTCGGTGGACACGCACATTCTCACACCCATACCGCGCATTCAGCATATCAGCGAGTGGGACCATAGTCACATTCGCAGTGTCATCTTCATCATCTTCAGTGTCATCCGAATCGTTGTCATTGAGTGCGTGTGGTGACGGTTCATCCAAGTTCATCTCCGCGTCTTCTTGTGGCCTCGTTTGGCTCGAGTCGACGCTGTCAGTTGTCGACAGAGCCTCAACACGGAAGCTTCTAGAAAGGATGCGGCTTCCCATGATGTGATAGACTTCCAAAGAATATTGAGGATCAGAACGTTCCTCGCCGAACAAGTCCGTTCTGCTCTAAGATAGACATTAGTTCAAAGCTAGAGTTGCTCAGCAACCAGAAAAGCACTTTGAGTATAGGCACGACTTTATTGAAATAATCATTCTCTGCCTGATCTTTTCCTATCTTGTCTACAATGTGGCATCAACACCCGAAGCTGACTATCTGACAATGTGACTGGCCTAAGATGGCTGTGCCTCGCAACTGTTCAAGATCTTCGGTACTCCAAAACATCGGTGTGTCAAAGGAGATCGGGAGTGACGCTTTGATCGTCGGCTGAATAGGTGGTCAAGCATTGGTAGAATGCACTCATCCATACCCAGATAGGTTGACCATTTTGAGGAGTTGCCCTGAGCCGTCTCCCACATGAGACAAAGGATGAGACCGGCCCAGCCGGTGTGGAGGCCATATTTCTTCCAATCCGCTTCGCCGATTAGAGAGGGGAGAGCGGATGTGCGCGTCGAGAGCGTGAGATGGCGGGGTAGGGTGAACAGGGTGTGGCCTTGCTGCGGTTAGAGCGGGATGAGTTGACCGTGTTTCCAGCTGAAGCGAGGAAAAAAAAAAAGATGGGGGTCGTACCTGGAGATCACGAAGGGCAAAAGCACCCCGGCCGAGGGTGTCAGTCAGCGCGAACAACAAAGCAGAGCGGTCAAATGTTCCGTTGTGCGCGGTGAACCAGTCGACCAAGTCCGAGGGTATGATCATGATCGATCAACTCATAAAGATGTAGCGACCGTCCACCGAGCCAATCACCTGGGCCCGCCACGCCTCCTTCACTCCTCCTATGTCCTCCGCCTCCCTCTCCGTCTCGCAGGCCATCCGCGCTCACAACGCCGCTCTGACTAATCTCTATTTTCACCACAGGGAAACAGTGCTGCACATCCAGAGCACATTGCGCACGCAGATCCTTCCCAACGTTCTAGACGAACTCGCGCTGGGCAAATCCGCACACGACTGGGCTCAAGAATGGCTCCAAGACGAACGTAAGTTCCTCCTCGGCTCGGCACTCAATCAAAAGAGGGTCTCATCTCCTTTGTTCTAAAATTATTAAAGTGTCTATATTCCGCTCCCTCAAGGTGAGAATGTTCTCGCCTGTTGGTGGTCGTCATGTAATCGGGAGGACCTCTCACTTCTACTCTAGAGACATAAATTTACAATGGCGTTTACCCTGGAGTCACTTAGGACAATCCTCACCAGGCGCCTGACTCACTTGAGAGACCAAGGCCGGTCTCAGAGTCCTTGTCTGCCATCTCCGTTTCATATCCTTCCACCACCGGCGTCGGATTTTCTTAGGCGCCCTATCCTGGTTCTGCGACTCGCGAAGCTGGCCACTCTGCAGAGAGACCCGCGAGAACATATCTTACGCTCTGTAGAGGGACTTCGTCTCAACCTTTACAATATCAATTCTTCGGAAGATCCCAGTGCCACCCACGGCCCAGTTTTTCAATACGTACTTCTGGTAGATATGGAGGGCGTATCAATGAGAAAATCTGTGCGTCTCACTTCGAACTCGGAAGTCGTAACCCACACTTAATGACCGAATATTCCCCTTTATTGATCTGGGTGCCCTTCGAGGAATAGAACCTTGACCTGCTGACTTGGTACGCCGATGAAGTTGAACCTCACTACCCTGGGCTGTTCGGTACAGGTCTGCCTTCTCATCGACAAGATCATGATATCTGTCTCTTCTAACCGTCACGTCACGTCACCTCGCTCTCAGTCTTTATCATCAACTTCTCATGGAAACATTCCGGCATTTGGAGCGTCATCAGGTTCGCATTTCTGATGTTTCGAACAGCTCACACGTGCAACCCCTGAACCCCTCTCCTGGATTAGGCTTGCCCTCCCGAATTCAGTTCATTATAGGATCTTCTTTCCGTCCAGAGAAGTTCTCTACGAGTGCATTAGTCCCTCGAGTCTTCCACAAGGTAAAGCTCTTTCAACCTCCGAGACGTAGCTTCCATTTATCTCCTTTCAGATTATGGTGGACATCTTCCTCGGCTGCCGGAGCTTCCCAACCTCCTAGATACCACCGCACACGTAATTCCAACTCGTTCATCTTCATTCTCGCCATCACGCCCATCCCCGAAGTACGAAGACAACAGCGCATCACTGATACATCTTCCTGAGGAGAGCAGTGTAGACTACGCGAGGCGCCGCAAGTTCACATCATTCGCGCACGTCTCTCCACGATCTCGCTTCAATCCCTTCTACGGCTACCCAATCGATCCCTCGCCTTACTCCCCAGCTCCTTTCACATTACATTACCTACGCTATGGCCGTCGGCGAAAGCGTGACCTCATTCGCACCCTCGTGGCATTATGGTGGGAAAAGTGGGGGTCGAGGGTTTCGTGGACCTTTTCTCTCCTTTTCATCTTCTTTTACGCGCGGTGGTGGTGGCGCAAACGAAGGAAGAGCGTGTTTTCCATTCGGGGTCGGCCGAATCAAGTGTGATGATACACGCAGATGGAAGGTCTTCGATGAGCTTTACGACACGCGGCCATCACACATACACCCGTTGCAAGTCTCAAAACGGAAAACATGCGGCGCGAACCCTCGAGGCAACACAATTTAAGACGCCCGCGAACTTGCTTAGCCGTATCTTGTGACTCAGGTGGTCGCCGGTGGCGAATTAGGGTTACAGGCGTTTTTCTGATCTGTTTCCGTGCATCTCTCGCAAGGCAAACAAAGTCGTCATCTCTGTCGTAAAAACACACGGCGTTTGTATATGTAATGCTACAAAAAATACTCTGGAAGCTTCAACGGGGAAGAAGTGGCGTTAAGCATCGACGTTTATGATAGAGTTGAAGTAGGGGGTGGCACTAACCTTTCCTCCAGCATTCTGCGCCGCCTGTTGGGGAGGCCCGTCTCTTTCGTTTTCGGGTGCAGCTTCGAACACGTTGAAGTACATCTTTCCCCCAGGCGAGACTTCTAGGATGCTTGCGGAATTTCCACATCGATAACAATAGTTCGGCGCGGACCATACCGTGGATAGGTGGTTGTCAAAGAGAGATGCGTAGCCCTCCATGCATAACTGATGCGCACGCAGAATATGAATCATGCCGTTCGTTTCTAAGAACTTGTGCACTACTCCCGACCCAAACGTGTACCCTGCGCCACTGTGAACAATCCCTATTGAGCCACTGGAAAGATCCGGGCAAAAAGAAGGTGGATGAGCATTTTTACCGAGGTGATATTGCGAAATCCTCCTTTTCAGGATCTGGATCCGACCATACTAGGTCTGCCATGGGACCTTCATGTGGTATTTCTGACACGGGAAACAGGTAAGTAGATCACATGGGCAGGTGTAACAATCAAGGCAAACCTCGGAATCGGTCGACGACCTTGATTTGGTCAATGGAGTGAATAGACGGAGAGAGACCTTCAAGGAGATCACGGGTGCATAAATGAGCTGGTAAAAGGGAAAAACCGGAGTGGCGAGGCGGACTAACCCCCATGAACACAAAAAATCTTGTCGTCAATGACTACTGAAAGGGTCAAGAAGTCAAACATGTCGGTAAAATATGTCCAGACACGCGATGATCCGTATTTCCGGACGCATTCTGTGTAGAATCCATATGTCTGTAGCCTTGTAAAAGACGGGCAGGGGGTTACCGTGAGATGGTACAGGAACGCACTTGTGTCACGGCTCGTGATTCGTGATTCCCTCGAATGAGTTGCACACGATCAGGGTATCGAAGTTTGAGGCATGTGAGGAGGGATATTGTTTCAACGCTAAAGAGCCCTCTATCCACGTAGTCACCTAAAGCCGCAGAGAAGGGTGATGAAGGGCGCTTGAGTGAATGCCTCGGTCAGACAAAGGCGCACCGAGGAACAAGTAGTTAGTATACGGGGCGTAACCACCTATACGAAATATTTCTATGAGATCATAAAACTGGCTTGAAAGAAATGATTAAGCGTCCCAGATGCATATGATGGATTTGAGGAAGCGCGCACCCATGTATGTCACCGACCACGGTCACCGGGGCACTGACATGTACGACGTTGGATTCCCGCATGAGGACCTCCTTTGCCTTTTCGCATATTTCGCGCAGGAGAGCTTCGTGGAGTAATTGCTTGTGAAGGAGCTGTTGGATACATGCATCGAGGTCAAAGGGAGCCATAGAGCCATATGACTCGAGTGTGAGTGCCACTCGCTTCGCTTGTCGTCGACGCGCATACACCCACACGTGATCTTAGAAAACCCGTTCAATCGCCACCGACAATCGCACATCCCCTCCAAAACTTGCACGCGCTCAACACTTCCCGGAGTTCAATTGCCTGCGACTACGACGGGAGACCTAAATTTTTTTTGGCGTGGCCAGTGGCCCCGTCTCTTACTCTCAACTTTGGCCCCCTCTTTTTTTTCGGCCTTTGTCTCGTTTGCGCACGCCCTGTGGCCATGCACACCATCTTTCTTACTTCGGCACTCTCCAACGGCTCCGACATTCGGGCTCTGATGCGGCTTATGCACGGCTGTGTTTCATGATGGACAGATGTTAATAGTGACCATCAATTTGCGCCCGTCATTGGGTAACCTTTAGACTCCCGATTTTGATTTTGCAACTCAGCTGTGCCCGTCTCTCGCATTGACCGGGATGATGCGATGATGCGTGAAGCATATCTGAACACCCCCCTCCGATTTTTTGATCTCGACATATCCTCCCATACACTCGGCGAATAAGATCTATTGTTCGCGATCATTGCCGTTGAGTGTGTCGCATTTTGCGGTGCGTATATACGTTGTCGTCAGTGGTCCCCTTCGCAACAACATCTTTGTTCACTCGTTTTGTAAGCGGTTCCGTCCATTGGCCGCTGCTTCGTACAAACACCTGCACAAATACCTTGCTGCGTTCTATTCCCGAGTTTCTCGACGTGACACTTCCGAACATCGTTCGTTTCCCACGTAGCCTGGAGGCTAGTCGTCGGAAAGACCACGTTGTTTCGGAGGTTATCACTCATGTCAAATTTGTTTGTAAAAATTTGAGCGACTAATATGAGGGCCCTCTGGACGTCACCGGTCATTCCTTCAGTTACGAAGGAATCGAGGCCCATGGAACTCTTGTTCACAAGTAACCCCATTTTCATCGACGCATTTGTTTCACTCTCGCCAGTCAGTTATTGCGATCACCTCTTCGGCATACGTTGCCCGTCGTCAGTCTTGCTGGCCTGTTATACCTTTTACAAAAATGTTTGTTTCTCAATTGGATTTCTCACGTCCATTATTTGCTGACGGGATAACTGCGCATGTCGGTGTGATAATCATCACTTTATTTTCCAGCGTTGTTACCCTATCCAAAAAGGCTGTCAGTCCCAAGCAGGTTCTGTGGCACGTCCTCTCCACGAAGAAGCTCCCATGATTTGAGCCCCGATCCCGATAGCCATCGGCTACACGATCAATTCAACGTGGATGATATCGCAAATCTACGACAACCTTACTTCGGCGCTACTGGGTGCCCGCCCCCGCTTATAACTGAAAAGCGCCCGATTGTCAGATCAAATCGAATCGCAACATTTTTTTTTTCAAGGTAACGTGAGACTGCGGTGCAACATGACAAGTTCCAAGAGGCGGTTGTGAAGAGACAGGCGATGCTTATGATGACACTCGCTTGTAAAGGTTCATTCTTCTGAATATCAAATACGGGGACCCGGTCGCACCGAGTAGAATGAAAACGAAGGTGGGTTACCTTTCCCGGCCAAGGAGGGGACCATCTTGATCGTGCAACGGTGCGGCTCGAAACCATAAGTTCTCTCGTCTTCGGTCCCAAAATGGTTTTTGACTCACCCACTTTGGCACGCATTTGCCCTCTCCCCTGGCCTGCCCTTCTTGGTTTCTACTGGGCCAAGTCTCTGGCACCGCTCCTCGCCGGTCACTGCATGGTACTTGGCCATATTCAACAAATCCGATGCCGTTCAAACTTCGCCATTTCTTCTAAACCGTACCAAGACTATAAAGTCTCATACTGCCTGGCGTATTCCGACACTTCAACACGTTTCCTCCAACATGCAGTCG
>Ga0137398_10000639_pt1 | contig 12938 bp, 12 predicted proteins | sample czorhiz216metaG_FD_106659 | JGI IMG/M metagenome (GOLD analysis project Ga0137398, IMG submission 106659) | Vadose zone soil microbial communities from Angelo Coast Range Reserve, California, USA - czorhiz2.16 metaG | ecosystem: Environmental > Terrestrial > Soil > Vadose zone | place: USA...
TCTTCGAGATCGTCCAACCTCTAGGTGTCATCACTATTCTGGGCATCGACAAGGCTCCTAAACGTGTACGCATGGATGGAACGGTTATTACAACCCGGAAATGGATCTTTGATTCCGCAGTCCAGCGCCTGGTCGTCTCTGGTCTCTCGATTGATCTGAATGGACGATGCGCGATTTCGTGGGGGTAAGAACATTACTGTAGAGTAAGATGTGTCTCCAGTTGTACATTACGGAAAATCACAAAAGCTTTCTTTGTGTTGAACAGTAGCTGCGGAACTCTGGCAAGCGCTGTTGGAAAGACAAAACTGAACTGATCTCAAATGCCTGGTGGACAGACAGGGAATTCGGCAGGGATTACTGTACTGTAATACTTTTGCAGCCGCGAACACCATCGATTCGGATGTCTTCGACGTTCATGCGAATCTCCTGCCATTCGAGGCCGAGGAATAGCAGCCTGGACAGGTGTCGAATGCCTGTCTTTGACTTGGAGACTTAGACTACTGCTAACGAATTGGAGGTGTTGTCCCTGTGCTGGTTCAACAGTTCGGTGTGGTATATACAATATATGGTATGTCTTATTCTCGAGAAGTGGACGCTATATAGGACGGCTGCTAGCGATAATGCATATGTTTTTAGACCCCAGTTCAGAACTGATGATCATACATCATTCCGCACCGCGGCTCCCATTCTCGCCTTCTTTGTCTCTTCTACCAGTAAGTTCTCGCGGTCCTAATGCTCGCTGTAATGTGTACGTCATTCTAGACAAGAGGGCTTTAGTCGAGAAGGTCCCTGGCATTGGCGATTGTATTTCAAATCTGTACAGAATTCTTGAAGAACGTGACGTGTTTAGAATACTAAGTATCCAGTTGTATCCCAGTATTTTGTTGTACTGTACAGTACGTCAATCTAAGCACTGCCAATAATCGATTGATGATCTTTAAGCTAGCGGGGACTCCCACTTAGACGGAAACAGATACGCTGTGTAGCTGCACCTCAGACCTCAAGCCCTCAATGAATTAATCGGGAGACCCACCCGTCACAATCACCGCTCCTTTATTTACCGGTCGCTGAAGCTACATCCACGTATTCTCAACAACAACAACAAAAGATGATCTAAGCTTACAGTATACTATATCATCCAACTGCAGTAGACACTTCGTCCTCGACCTCGTGCTAGTCGTGAGGTTTGTAATCGGGCCTAAGATAAACGCCGTTTACATCGCCACAAATGCTCTGAGAACCCCAGGCCCGTAAGTGTCGCAGGGGCCATCTTGAAGCCGTACCAGTTCGTGCGAGGGACTAGAGTCCTCTTCTTGAGAATAACGTACACATTACTCGAGTACAGCGAGAGTTGGGATCACAAAAACTTACCAAAGAAGAGATAAAGAATGCGAGCATGGCATGGCATGGTCCTGATCTGTGGCGATTCAACCCAACGTTATCTAACGAAGCACAGGGAGACCAGAGCCAAGCAGCAATCAACTCCTGTCGGAATCGGCGTCTTTATAATCCTCTGGTTCGTATTCAGAGATACTGCCTTGGAGAAAATCGTGGCTTGTTTCAACCTATGAGACGAGAGAGCCAACTACTAGGCAATCAACTACATTACTAATGATCACCGACCGTGACATGAATCCTTGGCAGACATTCTAGAGAGTCCGAGTCCGAGTCCGAGTCCAATCGAGAAGACGAATTCTTGAATTGTTGAGTTTGTTTCCCCATGTGAAATCTAAACTCATACATCTGCATAGTAACGGGGAACGAAGAAAGTCGAGTTGTTGCCAGACTTATCATGATGAAGAGTCGCAGCTCCGCTCTCCGCTCCGTCACAGGGAAGTTGGAGATGGCACGTGACTCCTTCGTTTCTTTACAGACCGCCCAACACACGTTTCACGAATCCCGCTTGCCATTCTTTTTGTCGATTATTGTGATATGTTCATGCATTTATCGATCGAAATATATCCAAGCGCCTTGGAGGAGCGCTCGACCTTTACTGTAATTTCTCCTGTCTAACCTAACCTTAAACCACCTTCAGCTGGTCGCCGCCACGCCATCAGCTTTTTATTTTCGCGACCAATAATGCCAACTTGGAAACTCTAAGCGGAAAGTGGTAATAATAGCAAGCAACCTAACGTCCTCGATGTGCATGATGGCGACAGGAACGCTGCAAGTGCTTCGTAGTATTGGTGATCGTGGTGGTGCTCACGGGGTGGTGCCATGCCCAGAAATAATAGTACAATATTAAAGCGATGAGGGCGTCGCTTCACAAGGTAATGTCACTTCTTTTATGTGTCGACTCTAGAGTGATTTATGTTATTTTATTGAGTCGTGTGCGGCGTTCGCCTCGAGCTCCGGTCAAGAGCCCCTTGGTGGTAGCGCTATTTCGTTCCTTGTCGCAGCGCTCCTACTCAGATCGGCACGCTATCGTACTGGCATTGGCCGCACTGACAGGGTGAAGGTCATGTTATCTTGAAGCTTCTTGACGGGATCCGCGGTGTACACGCGAAGTACACGCTGGGTGTCGCCGATTGTCCAGGTCTGTTATTTTTCTGGCCATCCTTTCGCCGAATCGCATCAATTGAATTTCCTTTCTGTTAGTTTATTGTGCTGTGGGTTACGCCCTCGATATGGATTCCCTAAGAGAGAATGGTAATGGGCTAACAGCATGACTCAATCTTACTGGACCTCCGTGCAACGAGATTGGAAGGCTACCAGTTATCCTCTATCTGACCATTCAGGTCACATATGAGCCCGCTTCTCGGTAAACATGTGTGTTCCCTGGATACATTCCTTTCCCGACGCGAGGCTATCTCTGGAATATGTATGTCAATCTCTTTGACAATCGGCCCACCGATTACTTTCCAAAGACATAAAGTCTGAGCTCTCCCGTGATGACACGTGGCACACTAATCACATACGATGGACGATGGCCTGAAATTCAATAGAGTACAGTATGAAGCCCCCGTTCGCATTCTGGATCACGAGCCGATCCGGCCCCATTTTCTACACTCTTCTGACGTCATCGTCCTCAGCGCCGATCCCCGCGTCTCGGAGTGGAAGGCACGATCCGATTCTGGTATTCGAGGACAGATATTCAGAGGCACAAGGTGACAGTGATCGCATGACATCCGCTTGATTGACATTTCTCTTACTTAGCTCACCGTCTGCCCTTCCGTCCGACACCACATCTATGGTCGGGCCGAAGTTGTCTCTGCTGGGCACGGTACAGAAATATGGAATAGAGATGAAGTTGACCGTTTAGATAAAACGTGCTTTCATTTCCGTGCAGTCTCACGTTGAATATTCCGCCATGTAGTTACGGATCCCATTCCTTCTACCTCGAACATCGCTGGGACACTAACAGTTTCCAATTTCACGGCGTCTTTCTATTCAGGTTCGCGTTACTTCTTCTACCTTCTCTTTGCTCTTCCCTGACCGTGCCGAGCCGTACCCAGCTCTGCGGGGTCGGTCATCATCCTCGCTTCGCATCCATCTTCGAGTCAATCATTGATACTGTACTGCATCATCGATCACCCTCGACCTGTACTTCGTCTGGGGCTGGGACCGGAAAAGTGACATTGAACAATACGGCCAACCGGTCGGCTTGCTCATCTCGCCGCTAAATTTGGGGCTCGGTCCCATTCTATGTAAGTGGTGCAGGTGGACTCTACGTGCTTGCAGCGCATATCCCCGAATATGGCTTTATCCGCTGGACTTACTTGCACTAACCACTCGACACACCGTGTGTAGTAATGTAGAATGATTTGGAGTTGCATCATGGTTAACTTACTAGACTTTAACAGTTAACCCTTTCCAGCCAAAAATGATTTTATTATCAAAATGGTTAGTCAACCCGGTTCCTATATGATCGTTGACGCATGTCATGCTGACAGGTCATTACGATGGAGGGACTGCACTGAACCCGATCATGTACTGATTGTGGAGTCATTGCGCATCTATGTGGTAGATATCTCCACTGTTCATGGGTACTATATGCAGTATGGTCCTTACATCCGCGGGATTGAACCGTAAAGCTCGCGACCACTCGACATCATCATTCGGGACGGAAAATCCATCATGTCACGACAATTCTGGCCAGGGTGCCTGGACTTCGCTCGGCATCGAATTCTCTGAACTCTGGTGATATGAATCAACCAAAATCTTTATTCGATGGTCATTGGTAAGTAGGCCCGGGGTGACCTTATCTTCATGGTCGTTGTTGACTTTGAAAAAATACGGCCTCCAGTCAGCACTATCAACCCTTCATTGTCAGTTCTTCCAGAAGTCTCTGAACCAAGTCTACTGTTAATGGATTTCTTACTTACGATGCAAGATACGGCAGTGAACGCGACGTACTTCGGTGGTCGTATCGAGCTCATACACAATTTGCATCGAACACCTCATCGTGTCACGTGCAGCAGTCCTGGCGCGCGGCGGCTGTCCACGAACCGCACGAGGGAAGCGCCCGTTCGTCGCCTTTTGTTTCCTACGTTCGCCGACAGACGGACCATCGGTTGAGCGGGATTGTCATGGTTGGCTAAGCTGACCTAAGCAGTCCCGAGTCGAATCTGTCGCTCCACCGTAAGCTGAGAGAACTGACTGGAACAAATGGACGTATTCGTACCGAAGCATCTTGTATGGAGGTACCACCTAGTCAACTTCAATGCTCGGAGTTGATGTTACCTTTTCATTCTGCAGGTAGAAACACCGAACACCAACGAGCTCTCTAATTGGGCGGCTACAACTCGTCGCATTCACGCCAATTCTCCTTCACAAACGACCACGGTGCAATTTCTCATGAACCGTAAAGATGGGGCTGTCACGCATGCTACCTGTGCGGCCACGGCAATCGCTATATCTACGCGCGTACTGGGCCCCGTTTTCCCCGTTCGTTCTTCAGTCCCGCTGACCGAGATATTCCCTTTCAGTACACGCTCGCCGAAAATGCGTCCCCGAACGGCACGTCATCCATGCGCGCATTCTCTGTTGAATTCTTACATGAGCGGGAGTCTTTTCGCCGTTGCCGCCAGATCATGTTCTGTAGCGACGCCTTGTTCACTCCCGTGCTAACACCGAACGTCTCCTCTTTTTCGGGTGCGTCCACTCCCTTCCTTGTATGGGGTCGGGTGTGCTTCCACCCCAAACTCAACAACCCCCTCTTTTTTTTTTTTGGCACCCGCGCCAAACATTCTTTCTCCAGTCGCGGACAGGTCATCTGGGTGACAGATACCGCCACAACATCGTGAGTCAGAGGAACTTGCCTCTTACAGGCAGAAACGAAAAAAAAAGGAACGGTAAGCGTAGACCTCAATGCGCCTCTCGGATACATCCCATTGCTTATGCGCTCGGGCGCCGCGCCACTCTTGGACTCGCAGTCGGGGTTTATTACCCGCACGAGCGCCGCGGCGCCATATACACACTTCAGTCTTTAAACCGTGAGGTAGCTCCAACGGTACGTCCTCGTCAGTGATGGCAATACGACGTGGAATGCTGCCAGTGTACAACGCGCACCGTAATCACCGGAGATTTTCTTCCAAGGGGTGTCCTCGGTGTCGTCCAGTTTCTGGGCGTTCACGACAGGGTTCTCGGGCATGTACCCATAGATGGAGTGGACGTCCCATCCCGGAAATGAGTCATTTGATTCTGGCGTCTGGTCATCTCTGGTGAATGGATAATCCGTGATTTCGTGGGGGTAAAAAAATATAACAGTAAAAAGGGTCATCGTACTACTGGTGTATGCAAAATCACACTGTTTTTTTTTCTGTTTTCGGTATGAGGTCCTTTCGCCGATAAGCGCTCCCCCTGTACAGTTCTATCAAATGCGTACCCCCGTTGTGCGACAAGACAAAAAAACCAATTACAAATGCCCCAGAGAACAGATCGGGAATTTGTGGGCTAAATGCGGTGATTAATTAATATAAATTGTTTAATTCCCTGACAACCAAGCGCCACGTCGACCTAAACCCAAACTTAACTTAAACCAGGATTGATAAAGTTAGTGGTAACTTTATAGCCGCGCACTCCGATTCGACGATACATGTTTGTGCTTTTTTTTTTATCGCCGTGTGTCAATTCGGACGTCTTCGGCCTTCAAACGGATCTCCTGCGTGAGAGCCGCGCTGAGGATAAGTTCCTGTGAGTATACGGGATGTCCTGCTTCGGCGATAGGCCGCCATATGGAGGCATCCTCTGAACAGGAAATCACATAGTGGTGACCTGATGATGACCCCTTGCTACTCAGCGCGCGGACTGTAGGATTCTGCGGGCGTAACTGTGGGGGGCGGTCCGTTGTCAGTCACGTACTATGGGAACGACAGGTCTTGCGTGAACTTTGGGACCAGCTCACCTGCCCCCCGTGTGCCAATATGACGTTCTTGAGTAGTTTCTTATCCAGTGGCACTTTGTTCGTCACGTAGAATATTTTGCTGGCGAATAGTTGGCCTTTGTTCTCTTTCGCACGCTTCAGCGCGTCGACCAGGTTAAACTTCCACTTCTTCTCGTTGACGGGGTCCGCAAGCACGTACTTACGGGTGGCTGTGTGCGCAGATTATAGTGGTACAGGAACGAAGTGAAGCAGCCACGTACGGAGCAGCTTTTTGGTTGCAATAGAATCCCGTACCCATCGTTCTGTAACCACGGCGGGTGCCACCGCCATCGCGCAGAGGAGCTTTTCGGTACGTGCGAGGGTTTTGACGACTAGATGCGTGCATTCATCGGGTCTCACGCCGACCCTGGCACCCAGCCTGACCAACGCCTGACCAGAGTAGAGGCGGTTAAAAAATAAAAACGGGAGCCGAGGGATTCACAGGCAGGGCAGTCCACCGCACCTTTTCTTCGCTTTCATCCAGGGTGACTTGCGTAGCCAAGATCCTTACGGAGTTTTCGCTGTGGGTCCTACCATGTCATCATGTCATCAGAAGCCGCTAGCAGAGGGGAAACGAATAGAGGAAAGGAAAGGTCTCGATTCTACTTGCCCTGACTGGGAGTCTCGCTTCAATTTCGTGCCCTTCGCCCCCCCACCCTTGCTTGACGGAATCTCCGCTGTCCCTTGAGAACTTATTCCGATTACGTCTGTGCGCCCATCGTCATCATGATCCTCAAAACGATCATGATGAGATCTCGTGTTACTGAGCCGTCGTCGTTTTTTGTGTGCATGCTCGTCTTCGTGTTCACCATCAGAAGACACGTCTTCTTCCACTGCAGCAGCGTGCTGGATTGACGGGCGCTTCCGACCCTTGCCCAACGGCTTCGCCAATAAATCCGTTTTCGTCTTTTCCTGCCCCCGCTCACGCTCACTTTTGGGGGAGAAATTGGCCGCTCGTACCTGACCGCGCCGCATCTCCTTTTCGAAATTGACGACGTCCGGCATCACTTCTTCCCTCAATCGCCGGGTGGCCTTATTGGCTGCGCTGCGGCGCGACGTTCGTTTTGTTGATGGACCCTCTTCACGATCCGTGGTCGTGTCAGCAATGAAGGATGACAAAGGAGGGGCGTCGCTGTGTTCTCCGGAGATGGATTCCATGCGAGAGACACTGCCACCCTTGGATTTGGATTTGACAGGGCTGGTCTTCGCCTTCGTCGCCGATGACTGCCGTGGAGACTTCTGGAGCGCCGACGCCTTGCCTGTCCCTATAGGTGGCATGAGGACCGAATCTATCCTGGGAAGCGGAGTCGCTGGGCGAGACTTTGATGGCGACTTCTGTCGGGAAAATTTCGACGGACTCTCGACAAAAGAGCCAGTTGCAATTGGAGTCGACTTGATGTGCGCTGACATTTTTTTGGTCGGTGACGGTACGTCCTCCTCGGACGTCTCTCGGTCGACTCTGCGTCTGCGTTTTCTAGTCGATGAGGGACCTCCGTGTATTTGATGGGGTGGGTGGGTAGCTTGCCGCGAGGGGGAAGAGCCCTCACCCGCTCGTCCAGAAGATCTTCCACTCTTAGGTTTTAGGTTTTTTACTGCTCCCCGGGAAACCGCTGGCTCATCGACCTGTATATGATCTCCCTCCGCCTCTTGAGCGCCCGTGGGCTCAGATTGTGCGTCAATGTCCATTGGGTGTTCAGTCCCGGGTCTGTCCATGGTGTCCTCTGTTTGTTTGGCCCTACGAGCGCCGGGTAGCTTCATGGCGGCCTGTGACAGGCTCTCTCCATTGCGATGGTCCGAACCTGTCCCCACAGGAGCTTCGTTATCTTGAGAAAGTGCCATTTCTGTTACGAGATCCGGAAGTGTCTCAAGGATAGCCTCACGTTGCATACCGCGCTCGCCCAGGTGGCCGGAGAAATCAAGACCGGGGGGGAAAACGACATATTTTTCGAGTCCAACGGACAGGTTTCTCCATTGAATAAAGCAATCCTCTAGCCATGTGTGATTGACTACAGGGATGGACCAGTTACGAGCTTTAGTCGCCTTATTTCCCGAGATGCTACAGGTCCACGACAAAGGCAAAGTCATCAGGAGGATCGTGTAGACGACACGATGTAATGAACGTACTATGCGGCTATAAGCACCGTATTTTTCCCGGACATGCTCGGCGTAAAGGTTGCGCCCATAAGCCCAATGAGCTTTTTCAAGTAATCGCGAGCATCGCCTGTGTAATTCGTCACTGTGATCTCCTGCACTGCGTAATCAGTACGCCCGTTTGAATTGACTACAAACAATACGCACGTGGGCGGAGAACCCCTCGATGGGTTTCTTCGGAATTGGGTAATGAAGTAACTGAGTCGTGGGTGTACCAATGGTCCCTGTAGACTCCACGTGAAACAGCCATGTAAGTGACCCAATGAACTTCCGCCCGTTTACACCCTAGGGGCAAAGTCAGCTAAGAAAGCCACGATTTAAAGCCATGTCGATGAAAGGGGAGGGTCACCTGCACATAGAGAGGTCCCCAGCGATACCGTGCAATCAGAACATCGAAGTCGTACTCCGCGTCCGCATGCTGAGCATCGTGATCAACGACGACTCCTCCCGAGCGGGCAATACCAGCCTCTATGGCTTGCCGACGACCATCCGAAAGCTCGAGGTCGGGGTTGAGCAATATGCGCCTATGGCCCCAGATGTCCCGCATCTCCGCATGGCTCAATTTCACTTCTTGCTCCGCTGTCATAAGCGCGGCTTTGTACAAAGCCTTTTTATCTTGAGACAACTTGTTCTGTGGCCGCAATAAGCTATCCCCCACTTCGCCCGTCTCGGGGCTCGGCTTCCCGAAAGTAAGGATTGTGGGTTCCGGCCACTCATATGCGGCAGTGGAAAGACCGCGGATGCCAAGTCGCACGGAATCATCAAACCAGTGCGGAACGAGCACTTTGACTTGCGTTTCTTTCTGATAGCGTAACGCAGTCTGATATTTTTCTGATCCGGGACTAACAGCGAAGAGGTGCGTTACATCGCGAGTGAGTCCAGCGCGCCACTGCCCGCCGAGCGCCGTGATTCCAGCAGATAGGACTTCTATATCAGACGGAACAAGCTAAAAAAAAAAACAGAAAGAAATATCAAGCGCGCGAAAGAAGGAACCACGGAGAGAACGTACATCGGTCGCGCACGCCGCAATTCCTGAGAACAGCATTGCGGGGTCAGGGGAGAAGTGTTGTACCCTAGAGTGATAATCAAGTACGGTACTTAAGAGCAGGTTCATTCACACACAGCTGAATCCTTCCAAGGATTAAGGATCGGTCGACCCAGGAATCCTGGAGGGTTAATTAATAAACAGTTAACGCTTATGCACAACTCCAAGCTCAGGAGAGACGTACCGTGACCGTGACCGATCCTTCCTTCGTGCCATCTTGTCCTTCATAGTCAAGCGAGAGCGAGATTATATGCGTCGCTTCTCCTAGAAGTACAGGTCGCGCGCCGTTATGCTCCAAGAGGAGGGTGAGTTCGGCCTTCCGCTTGTCTGAAAGAGTGGAGGTGCAGAAGAACGTAACTCCGTCAAACAAGGACATCTTGGGGAGTATGAGTGAAGGGAACCAAGATAATTTCTGTGTAGGATGGTGAAACGAGCTAGTCACCGTCGAGCGTTGCCGATACGCGCGCTCTGTAATTAAACGACAACGCGTCCTCCTCTTTGCACGTGACGCGTGACGGCTCTGTCACGTGGGTGGAGTTCGCACGCTCGAATGGATGAATACGTTTGACTCCCTCATCCATTCAACTTGAACTAGTGACCACTGCAACAGTACTATATGTACTCCAAGCATCGCCTCCATTCAATTGAGTATTGACTTACCCTGTGCTGCCCTGCTTGTCCCTGGCTCGTTAGAATGAATTAATGGACCTCATGGCCTTATTGAATGACACTTTGGCTTTGGCTTATGATCGACGTATCCATTTCAAGTCACTGTTGAGGTGACTATGACCAACATTCGATAGCTTAACCAACTAACTCTGATGAAGTGGATTGAAAATGCCCCCCAATTAGCAATTCTTGGAAGTGATGTGTATATTCAGGAATATATACCTGAGTGTAAACACAACTCGTGTCTGGATAAGTTCATCTTGGTGTCTACGGCTCATCATTAACTTAATGACTGGCGTAAGGCCATGTAGACAAGCAGTTGAGAGGCCTACTGCGGCCGTCGTACGTGTTACACCTGCTCCTGGTTGATGCCGCGGCGCTCGTGCCCTCACTGTACTGTACCCGTGGACGATTCAATATTCAGTTGTCACAGTCCACATTGGATGGGTCCGCGAATCAGATCTGGTTTTCCGATGCGTAAGAAGGTTGCGGCCGTGCGGCGCTGAGAGATTAATAGAACATACTAGATGGAATATTTATTAGAAAAATATTTAAGCCTGCCAATTAACAGGCAGGATTTCCAGCAGTGAAATTTACTTTTCTGAGTACATGATATAAATTAAACTAATATGCTTACAGAAATGACTGAGCTCATTCGGACAAATATACATGTCCAAGTCTTCGATGGTAAAGTACAGTAACTTAGGTCTTGATAACCCGTCATGAGTTCCCTCACAACCACCATACCTTTACTGTGCATTTGTGCCTTCAGGGTTGGTTGTTCATATCTATTACGTGTACGGAACATCAGCAAGCGACCACAGAAAAAAAGGAACGCGTTGGCGCTTACGTTCTCGCAGGCGCCTACAAGCGCTTACTTCTCAGGCGCTTGTTGCCTTTTCAAGTGCAGTGAATGCTAACTACTGTAACCTCATGCCCGTGAGCAGGCCATGGTGTTGGTAAGTACGCCACAAGTAACGCCTCCTTACTTCGTGTGTTATCTCGCGGGTCGCGGTAATTTTTGGGTGCATTATGATGAGCGTTATCACGGCGGTTGCCACCGTGCTTCCTTCTATCTGGCCAACAAAAAGGCCGGAATTCTAGATCTCCATAGTATTACGCACATTATTGTAGTCGTGGATCCGATCCGCGCCAAGAGCTGTAGATCTTTGCGTTCCCTGTTTTGCGGTCGGAGTGTAATCGCACTTCCCGTTGATCAACAACGAGAAGGTCCGAGGGTAACCGCATTAGCTCTCACATTGGCGCGGCCAAGTTTGTCAAGGGCTCTGCGCAGTGCGCACAAACTCAAGTGGAAACCTTGTTTCTCATCAGCGCTTACTAGATTCGTCTAGCTGTCGGAAGCCACCCCATATCTCGATCAAATCATTTACACGGCGACCTCTACGACCTCTTCTCTCCCAATTGAGGGTCGTTGGCCAGGTTGCGCCTTATATCCTTCACAGCTCCGATGGCGTAAACACACTGGCCATCCCTCCACGACACATACGTACCTTTCTGTATCTAGCTCAGAACACGACTTGTTGGAAATCAGTGCATGGAGAGGTACAACAGCCATTCGTCTTACATCAATCTGCCCATCTGATGTATTTGTGCGCGGTGGCAATAAGGGGATACTGCCGTTCGTCGCTTCAAATCGCACTTCGACAGGAAATGTTCTATGAACGCTGACGGGTCTCATCCCCCCCGCAACGGTGGCGCGTGCACATCGTAATCGAAACCCGCAATATCTTCTGCGGAACGTATTTCTTATAGCTCCCGGTTACAGGTGGCCCCTTCATATCGTGCAGTTGATCACACGGACAAGTCTAAGCATGTCCGCAATTCTGACTTTAGATTTTGTGATGACGGACGACCTTCACCAGCCTCCGGCAGAGAGACCCTCTTCCTATGGGCGCTACTCACAATAATCCCTCTGATCACGCCCACCCACAATAAGCGGGATGCACATAATAAGACAAGGACTTGTACACATAGTGGGTAAAACAACTCGCGCTAATAAACTAACGGCGTGCCGGGCGTGGTGCTAGTGTACCCCTCTGTGTTACAGTAAGTTATCTCCTCTCGGGAACTCAACACATGCAACGGAAAGGGTGGGAATTACCTAAATTCCCCCCCCCCTGATCTGAAATGCCTCAAAGTTCGAACGTGCGGCGGGATGCCCGCAGTATAATAAAAAAAAGCATTTCGTTGTACTTGGGCAGGCTACGAGCTTTTCATTGAAGGAATCTTCCTCTGTGGGCACATTAATTTTTTTGACCCCGAGAAATTGTAGCACACCGGCATTGAGCGGAAAAATGTACGCAATGGATATATGAGTGCTTTATATGATTGGAAATTTACGCGCCTTCGACCCGCCACATGACATTTGCAATCCGCACGCGCTTACTGTAGTGGGAAGGATCAAAACACACTGGTAATATGACACGTGGCAGGATGGGCGCGCGCCCCGAACGTGTCGGCGTCCAGTGGTCCCCTCGAGACATGTTGCTTGGAACCGCCTCGCTGGAGTTGACAGGTTCATTTCAGGCACCAGGGCATCAAGTTTCATCTTCGCTCATTGCTTGAACACTCGAACTTAGCCTGCAAAGGGACTACAGTCTACAGAGGGGGCGTGAACCGATCTTGGAGCAAATGGAGGAGGGACAAGGAGCCAGTAGAGCCTCGCTGCCGGAAGGAGAGCAATTAAAA
>Ga0137398_10000640_pt1 | contig 12938 bp, 15 predicted proteins | sample czorhiz216metaG_FD_106659 | JGI IMG/M metagenome (GOLD analysis project Ga0137398, IMG submission 106659) | Vadose zone soil microbial communities from Angelo Coast Range Reserve, California, USA - czorhiz2.16 metaG | ecosystem: Environmental > Terrestrial > Soil > Vadose zone | place: USA...
AGATAAAGCTCCGAAAGTTGCTGGGCCCTCCCGCCCACCACCACGCTCTCCCATTGAACCACACCCACAAGCAAATGTTCAGACGAGCCAGATGAACGGTGCCACTGCTCCCAAAGACCCGAATGCGCGTGCCTCTGCCTCTGTGGCACCAAGGCGTGGCATCATGTCGAATTCTTCGTCTGAATATGCGACGACGGATACCGAGGAGGAGGACGATGATGACTCATGGGCATCGGAGGAAGTCAGCGAGGGGGCCATGGATCCCCCAAGTACAGGCACGGGCAAGCGTCCTCCGACAAAGGAGGAAATCAGGCTACGTGAGGCTGCCCTCGAAGCTCAGCGCCAGCGCGAGCTGTTCGTTAAGCAGCCTAAGCGGTCGTATTCAAATTTGGGTCGTACCCAGTCTGGTCTACTGTCCCAACTATTGAACCCGGACCCGAACGCGTTTCCTCCAGGACGTCCATATCGCGTCGTGTCTACCCACGACGTGACTCGTACTACTGCGATCCCTTCCACGCTGACAGCCGGCAAGTCATCCGTCGCACTCCCCCTAGCTGCCCAAGTAACCGCGCAAGCGCCTATGATCCCTGCTGCCACGTCGTCTAATCATGGTGGATACCGACCCAAGGGCCGTCCACGAGGGGAGGAGCTAGAGGATGATAGTGATAGCCCTGACGATCCAGATGATACCATCCAAGTTTCGCACAGTCTGGCCCAACAACGCTTAGCCGCCCTCGCCGCCATCAAGCCTTCTCGCCGACGAGCGTCCGATAACCAGGTTCCAACATCGACACAAACCTCAGCGATGACAGCCACGCGACCCATACTGCCGACGGTCGCGACGGCGCCTATACCGCTAAACCATCCGTGGAACTTACCCGCGCCTGCACCACCGACGACGCCGCGCACGACAAGGAGGCAGATGCTCGCTACGGAACTTAGCGAGAGCCTGAGACGGAACTTACTTTGGGAGAGACAAGTGAGCAAAACTAATTTGCTTGGAAATGCGGGGCGGAGAAACGGACTCGGCGGTGGTGGTGGCGGGTCGCGTCTGGCTACGACGGTGGTAAATGGGAATGGGAATGCGCAGGCTGGCCCGTCGCAACAGCAGCAGCAGCAACATCAACGGGGTCAAGGTTCCGGCGATGGAGCCCAGGACAGTATCGCCGAGCGTAGGCAACGCGCGTTGGCGAGGAATCGAACGTGCGCGGACGACTTTCATTATACGGGTTGGTAATTGTATGGGCAAAGCCAATGCCCTACGCTCCACGCACTCCTGTTCCTCGTCTACCTTGCGTTCTCTGTCGATTGTTGTCTTCTGCTGCATGCCATTTTTCCCTTTTTTTTCTCTCCCTTTTTCCAACATTTTTTTAATCATTGCACTCTCACTCTCACTCTCACCTTTGTCCTCCATCACGCATCTCTCTCTTTTCCTGGGGATCGCATTGTATATCAAAACATGTCTTGAACCGCATCGTATACGTACTACCCACGTACCGTCTACCGGCTTGGTGTCTTTCTTGTCTTCCCATTACTCATCTTCTTTCTTCCTGTCTGCCTCCTGTGCCCTTTTTTGGGGCTTTTGCTTGTTCTCGTGGTGGTGGGAGGTGCTTTGTCTTGTCTTGTTCTTGCCTCGTGTTGCCTTGTCTTGTCGCGTTCCGATCGATCGCCCCTTTCCCTCTCGGTCTCATCGTTTGTTCAAGTTGTCTATCGTTTATTTCACTTCTTTTCTTTTGTCTCACCTGTCAGTTACTCATCCACAAGCAAACGTCGGGCTAGTCTGTCGCATACCTGTACCATTACTAAGTTTGACCATAGTATATAATGTTAAGGCAGCCATTTTTCTTCTTCAAGTGCCTTGTAAATTTTCTATTTTGTATGCACAATGTAGTATTAGTGAATACTGAAATCCGTAAAAATGAATGTTGAACGTATTTGGGAGCTCAGGACTCCGGTTTGCCTTGGACTTCGCCATTATTCACATTGCTATCCGAATTTGCGATATCTCATCAAACACCACTGGCACTGGCATCCCTGCATACTAGAGTCCGAAACAACTTGAACGTGGCACTTGCAATCGGTGCTCGACCTTCGTTGGTAGCCTTCTCATCCGAGTCGTCGATGGTCTGCCCTCCAGGTATCCTCATTACGGAGTAGCCATCAGCCTGACGGCCTGAGGGACTGACAGATGGGAGAATCGCCAAAATGACTTTGCCGGTGCAGCTTTGTCTCGATTACCAACGTCTAAGCCCACTCTCGTATACTATACTTTAGTAAGGATAAGGCTCCTATTATTGTAACCCAACCACCAGGACCGCATGTGGCTATCTTACTTGCACTGCTCGTATCATGATGCAATTTCCGCAGGACCCTCCTCATTTACATGGGACGCGGATGAACCTGGATTCCGCTCGTTCGCCGACTTTTTGCCGTATGGCTCTCGTTCACTTGCAGGGGTGCCGCCAGCACCTCTTACATCATACGCATTACTGACTCGACTATTGATATGATCTCCCTACTAGGTGAGTAACGGGTTTCTTAGTTTTTCTCATTTGATATATCCGCTCAATGTGAGTCCAAAGCTAGGGTGGTAAGCATGGCAGTGCCCCGACCAAACCGTTCATGAACAGCCTACTACAACCGAATCGACACAATAAGCACACCGACAGCTTGACCGCAAACACAGGTGGTGTGCGGGTCATGCCAGAGGCTATACCGTACTCACCTGAGGCGCTCCTCAGACTGGTCTTTTCTCCCCTTCATGGTAACTTCATCCACTCTCGTCAGCGATATCAGACGTCGCAGCCCAATGTTACCAATCGACCGCTTGCCCGAATCACTCAGCAATTATCGGCGCTCACAACTCAGCCGTCGTCGTCTCTGGCTAACTAATCTTTCTGTCCAACCCATCCGCTTCTGTCGTACACACGAACATTCTTTGACTCACCAACTCTCCATGAAGTCGGCCTGCGTAATGGAGGCTACAACCCACGAGCAATAGCTGACCCAAAGATCTGTGCGGGTTGCGGATAGACTTACGATACGGCCCACCGAAGCGCGCACCGTGACGGATCGGCTCATTTTTCTTCTCACCGTCAGACAACGCGGAATGGAACGGTTCGGACTTGCGGCAGAGACTATAGTAAAGCGTTTCTGAACTCCTGCGCACACACTCGTTCTCTTTATTCTCGTGGACACCGTCAGCTTTCTTCTCGATTTCACCCACAGTGCCCCACCGTCGCGCACTGTTTTTTCACGTTCGTCTCACTCAATTTTCGGATTTCTTTCTGATCGATGTGTTTTTCTTTTTCTCCCTGTCGCGCCGCCGTACTTTCCACAACTTGCCGTATTAACTAATCACCAACCGCTGGCAGACTCCGCCTCGTCCTCTCAGTGCACTCTCGGTTTACTGTAGATTATCCAGCTTTGGCAACGAAGCTGTGATCGCGCAGAATGACATCCGTTTGAGCCTGGCGCTCAAAACGACGACCTTCAGGCTCCTCGTATAGGCCCGCGCCTGCGCATTTCACTAGACGCTAATAACCTTGGACAACGATTACGAGTTGAAGGACTGGTCTCTAGCCTATCAGGGAGTTGTCTGGTGCTTCTTCCTGTAGTTCCATCGATTGCCCGTTCTCTCAGGGGACTGGGACTACTATTTGACTGGCGATTCACAGGCTTCTTTGAATTGAACGAGTCATGCGTAGGGACGACAAACCGTATCCACCCACACCTTAACTAATGCTCGCACTATGCACTAAATGTATTCATAGCATTTGTCACAGGTGTTTTGTACTAGATAGATACTAACAACGGGTCACAAGTCCAAGTTGTGTCTATCATTCTCTGTCCCTCAATGATGCTGATAACAATATATGAGTCTCCATAACCGACCTTCTTACCGTATATGTGGCCATTAAGAATAGCACTTATACCCATGATGCTTTCAGTATTCATCTCCACTAGCTACACTAACACTCAATGTTATTGCGATCCGTTCAAGATCCAATAAACCATATTAATAGCATCTGTAAATTAATGTGATACAACGCGAGCGAACGCATCTCGGCATATGTGGTTTCCCAGTGACCAATATTAGTTACATACATGATCCTCGTATTCATTTCCTTTCTCAATTACCATCTTCCCCAACGTGGCCACCAGTAGCGGGGTTGCCAGCGGCTGTCTCAGCGATGACAACTCCGGCCTCAGCCTCAGCCTCAGCCTCACCCCCAGCCCCAACCTCGGCGCTTACCTCGGCGTCGGCGTCGGCCTCAGCCCCTGCCTCAGCATCGATGACAGCATCGTCTTCACTGTCTTGCACGTCGTCCCCGTCAATCTGAGCCAATACACGCGCCCGTATGCGCCTCAACTCGCGCGAAATCACAGATTGAATGTCGCCACCGTCATCACAATTACAGTATTTGCACTTGCAACGTGGAGAGCGGTCCCTGTCTAGAGTGCGATGCGCACCCTGCATCAACCACTTGGCGTGCTTGACAAATTCGAGGGGCGAGGCGAAATTTGCGACGTCCGTCGAGCCTACTCGTCGTTGTCGTGAAACGCACGTAGGTTCGTATATTCATTCATTCATTCATACATGTATGCATGCGTGAGCGATTGCGGGGTGAGGAATGGGGAGGACGCGTACCGTAGAGGTAAAAGTCGCGACGGGGTTTGGAAGACTGGGTCTTGCGTGGCGATAAGTGCAAAAGTAGGACGTATCCTTGTGGGAAGTCTGCGAGCGTCCAGGGCAGGCGGCCCATCGTGGCTATCGTAGGTGGTGTGGGACATAATCATGAAAGGATCGTATTAAGGGCGTTTCACGGGGTAGTCGCGGTGGATTTGGGTCGCAGTCACGCAGTGAAGGTGAGAGGGTCCGGAAATGGGCCGTGAGCGAGGGTCGAAGGGGAATATGCGCATTGTAGTAGGGAATGAGTGAGTCGTACGTACTGCCTAAGACGAGCGGGGCGAGGTACTTTGCGATCTCTGCACGCCATCGATGCGAATCGGGGTGCTCGAGCGGGACGTGGAGATAGTAGTTCTGCCGTACTGTCTCCTCTTCCTCCTCCAACTCAAGGATCTCGTGTTCGTCGGGGCGACGGCTGCTGTCCCCGTCAGAGAGCAGAAAGACAAGTTCACCCGCATCCGTCGCCTGAAAATGTGGACCGTCGACGAGCATGGCGAGATGGGTGGGGATTTGGGAAGAGAATGAGCGAGTCACACTAGCGATCACCTGACCACGATTGATCACGCCTGCCGAACCACCAATTGATGACTCGGAGACTCGAGGCGGACCTTGGGAGAACAAGCTAGTACTGACATTCTCAATTGACTGGATTGATTCAGCACACCTCCAGTAAGTACAGTACATCACTAATACAGATATACAACCATGCGGACAGTTACAAATCGGTCGGAATATCTTGTAAACCTCCAGAAGGAAGCGCGCGTAGATATGTCCACGGTTCATGCCATAGCCCAGTTCTCTTCTGGCTCCTCAATCAATGTCGACGGGAATAAATATCTTCGTCCATGGTCCATTCAGGTCAAAAGCAGCACGTCGCCGCGAGCGGCCTGCCACATCCCGAATATTAAACACCTTCATGACTTCGGCACCATCAGCGAACCGGGCCCGCAGCTCGTGCGGCACGTCTGACGCATCCAACTCGCCACATATCGTATCCAAAATCGCCTTGAGTTCGATCTTGAGCATCGTGTCCCCGCCGGTCTCGAGCTTGTCCAGCTTGTGCAGAAGTGGGAGTGAGTTGGTCAACAAGTTGGCCGCTACGGCAAGTTGCAGTTGGTCTCCGTTTGTATGCCACCACCTATCGATGTCGACGGAGGAGGCGCCGAGTTGGCGTTGGAGAAGTGAGATGGCCTCGGATGGGGCACATTGCCACCTGCCTTTACTCCACATGACGGCCATCAGTGCCTGAATGCAATGAGCGCGGAGTGCAATGAAAGGATCCAATTCTGTCGTCATGTTTGATGCCATTGCCCAAGTCTCCGTTGACAATGGTCCCCAAGGGTCGTTGGTCAACTTGTCCCATTGGTCCCAAATCGCCCGAAAATGGGGATCGATGGTACCAGAGAAGCACCAGATAGCTCTGAGACAGGCCGTGAGACGTTGTCTTCGGAGCCCTTCGGGGAGGAGACCTGTCGTACACGTCGCGAACAGTTTGTCGGCGACTGGTTTGACTAATTGCTCCAATCCCCCTCTGAGTCCCAGGGAGTGATGACGCGAGGACCCATGGAAAAGACCCGGGAGCCCATCGAGGAACTCCTCCAATTCGTGGTCTTCATCGAGGGACCTCAGCGTCCACCGAAGTGCATTGGTGTCGGCGTCGGCTTGCACGTTTAGTCGAGTTGCCTTCGATTCGAGGGCTCGGCGCATACCCTGTCCAATTTTGGTGCGGCGCTCACGAATGGCAGTCTGTACAGTCTCGTTCCGCCGGCGTACCCAAAGCCTAAGTAAAGGCGTCGCTTCCAGGACAAACCAGCAGAGTGACGACAGGGGGGTTTGATACGGCGAGTTTGGATAAAACAGTGGCATGATGGTGAGGATAAAGTATATCAGGCATGCCATCGCAACCCATGTCAACAAAATGAAAGCGACAGTGTGGTTAATGTTGATGAGAAAGTCGATGAGTCCCACGTAGAACAGAAGAACGGAGACGTGCAGGATCCCGGGGAGCACTTCAACCGCTGCAGCAAGCGCAAATTTATCCACGCCATCTGCAAAGAAAGCACGGATCCGAGCACGCTTCGGAGGGCCGTATGGTCTATCCGCAACCTGCATATATCTCCGGGTCCATTGTTGCATGAGGGTCGCCCACAACGCACAGGCCGTACTCATGGCGAGACTAGTGAACCATAGGGCGTTCACACGCACAACAGAAGATGGAGGTCGGAATGATGATGTGTTAGCAGGAGACAGCGGCGGCAACGGCGGCAGTGACGAGCCCGTCCCATTTGTTGATAGTTGTTGGGAGATTTGGGTAAGCAGTCGATTGGTGGTATCAGTTGGATTGGGCTGTAACAACGGATAACTGACAATGAGGAATGCAGCCACCACGGCGGAGAAAAGACCGGTCTGATCAGGGCCTCGAGGTAAGAACAGTACAATCTCGCGGTTTGAATTATAACGTACAAAGACCAACACGCCCTCTATGTTTGCGGTCCAACTCTCGGAATGCTCCTTGTCAAACTTTTCTGCTTGGGAAAGATATAACCCCCAGATTTTGGATGACGGATCGCCATACAGCGTTTGGGTGGTAAGACTCGTGTCTCTTCGATGCAGGTCGCTCATGACGCGGCCAAACGTTGGGGTTCGTGAGCCCCCATACCCATCATCTTTGGATTCAAAGTGAGCGGACGAATTATCACAAAAGGACGGAAATTTCAGATACCTTGAGGGACCTTCTCCTCGATGATGGAGTCGGTAACATACATGGATTGAGGGGAGCTGACACGACCGGCAAAGGTTGTCGATCGACCAAGCCCCGCGGTATCCGAAAGCGAACGCACTGCTAGACGATAAGAGCCGACTCATTAAGAAACAGATTACGGACAATGCAGCGAGGGCGGTGAGGGACCGCGTTCGATGTCAGGTTGACCTAGGTCAGAGTCCATATCCTTGGGAAAAGCGAGAGGAGGGGAGGGTAGCTCGGAGATGAGAAACCTCGTGTGGTCGGAGCTTTATAGCGTTGACAGTTGAATGCAAGGCACGAGCCAGTCCTCCCACAGTGTCCCATGACTGGGTAATAGACGCGACGCTAGATAACGGAACAACACGAGGCGAGTTGGTCACATTCAGACGGGATCAAGCAATTATTTAGTTTTAATAGCCAAGAACCCATCAATTCGACCAAAAAGCTATCAAAGTTCATGAAGGAAAACACTAATTCGTGGCACAACCACTGCTAAAGGAAAAGGAAAAGGCACGAGAGGCGTGTTTATAGATGGTATAGCTGATTCGGTATTCTAATGAGCGTCCAATTTCGCAAGGCATCTCCAGTTCCTACTCCATAAGGGTCCTATCCCACAAGGATCGTGAAGATCATCTTCACATCAAGCACAGGCGTTTACGCAAGGAAAGCGACAGAAAACGCAACACCAAGGATGCTCGTGAACAGGGAGATCGTAACAGGGTCCGCGCCGTTGGATTTGGATCCGCTGGTAGGATTAGCTGCCGATCCACTGCTCCCTTTGGAAGCGCCCGAGCCTGTCGCAGCAGCACCGGTCGTAGAGGCGGCGAGTGAGGCGAAGTCGGTAAAAACCTGGGTGCTCTGGTATGTTTGACAGTTCGAGCTGGAAGGTGTACGGGGCGTATACGGAATCGACGAAATCGCACCGAGAGATTCGGCGGGTTGAGCGTAAGAGAGTGTTTGCGCGCCTGAAGTATATACTCCAGGAATATCCATAAGATCACTATCGCACACTTCGTATGTACCATTTTTTGCGGCGTTGGGCATGTTGTAAGGTAGACCGATGCGATCAAGAGTATGTTGACAATACCCCTGAGGGTTTGTGCCCTTGGGGTTACAGATCTTCATTCCGACAATGCCCCCGCCTATGAATCTAAAGAATGACATCAGCATCGGCGACAGGATGTAGGATTTTGACTAACTCGGTCCAATACTGCGTTTGTTGAATGCTTCCGTCCGTACTGAAGAAAGATGTATACAACAAGCCGCCCATGGGATTACCCGCCTACAGATGAGAGAATCAGAATAAATTTCAGGTAATCTCACAAAGTACGCACTTCATCCTGACCACCACTATCCAACTCACCACCAAAGTCACTAGGTTGCATATTGACCAATCCCTGATTTATAAATCCGATAATTTGAAGGTATTGACTCGTGCGCAGTACTTGAAGTCCGGTAAAGGTGCCGGGAGGGATTCCACGAGTGCCATATCCGTTCTTTGTACACCAACCGACTTCTTCACCCTCTGTGTCGGCGATGGTCGAGTTGGGTTTCGCAGGAGCCCAGATGCAAAAATCTGAAAAGAAGTCAGTCTCGTTTAAGCCAGAAAATTCGAAGAAAACGCACCAGAAATGTTATTGACGAGTATGGTCTGGCACATTGAGTCTTGGTTCTGCGTAGTCGAATTGCACCTATTGTAGCCGGATTGTGTCCCGCGGACGATTGGATTGGGATAAACTTGTTGAGGCTGAACGTGAAAAATGTCAATAGAGAAACATTTAAATTATCAGGGGGAAAAGCGCACTAAGGCGGTGTATGGGAAGAGCTCAGAGACCAGCGGAGTTGCTGGGAGTGTCGGGACACCATTTGCTGCTGCTGTCTGTGTAGGTGCGGCCGTGGACTGGCCAGCAACGAGTGTCAAGGAGGCAAGGGCCACGAGAGTGGAAAGAGCGGAGCGGGCCATTACGGCGACCAATTAGGCGAATAACAGAAAGAGAAAAGGTGAAACAAGGAGGAAGTTGGGTAGGACAAGGCGACGACGACGGTTGAGAAGAAAAAAATGTGCGTGTTGGCGGGCGATAGTATTTATAGTCACTCGGCCTTTTGCGGCGGCCCCCAACCGCCGCGTGGATATGCATTACATAATTGACAATCTATTTTTATTTTTTTCCGTCATGACGACGCGCACGGACCAGCGTTCGATGCTTTGCACGTGATCCTACACGCTCTGTTGATCCACACGCGTCCTTCGCCGACACACATTCAGATCCCGACTTTGATAATATAAAGACAACCCTATGGCCCCTTTCCTCCTCATACACTCGTCATGGCAAGAACTGCATCTGGTAAGTTTGTCTCATTGTGTGGCTTTCCTTTGCCGCCGAACGGGTCCTCTACAGAGACCACAACCAAGACTGCGACTCGTCGCGCCAATGCGAAGCCCAAAGATAGTTAGATCTCCACCTCCGTCATATATGCGCATGTACTCACTCTTTTTTATCAGCTAACGTACAAACGAAGCGCAAACCGTCGGCCTACAACCTCTTCGTTAAAGAGCATATGAAGGTCTACCTCGCAGAACACCCTGGGAAGACGAACAAGGATGCTATGAAACACGTTCGTCTCCTCATCTTATCAACCTTCCTTATTCCTCATCAATTTTTTAGATCGGCGCGCTTTGGAAAGATGCACCGGAAAATCCAAAGCGCGGACAGGAAGTTAAGGAGAAGGACACCAAAGCTCCTAAACGGTCGAAGAAAACTACAACAAAGGGCACCGAGAGTGATGAGGGTCCCCAGGTTGAGCCTGGCAGCGATGAATGAACGGTCGCAGGGCTAATGATCTTGCTTTTGGTCAATCTTACTCATTGCGCAGGTTTGGACCTTTCGGTATATTATTGTCTATTTCAGCCCAGGTTTTCACCTTGTATTCTATCCTGTCTTCATGCCCATCGTACTACTGTTGTGCTTTCTCCAAAGGGATTACGGTTGACCAGTGCTGACTACTCTGTTGACTTGCCGAGTGGTTGTCGTAGTCCATTGGCATTCAAACGTTCTTTTATGTTCTGTTCATGTGCCCCTGATGCAACATTATCTTGACTATGTTGCGTATGCCTCGCTCCCATTCCTTGGCTTCGATGGGTATTTCCGGAGTAAGATTGCTAAGGCCTACAAGATGGTGGGTGAAGCGTGTACTGTGGCAATAGCACGGTGCGTCGTGGCCACCACCGTATTGCTTGGGGACTTGAGTGACGCATGCACGAAGACCGAGATCTGAGACGTCAATTTGTCTTCCTTCCAGACTGAGCTGAGATGATCATCAAAGGTCCGACGACATATGCCTCGAAGCCAAAGTGCGGCGGAAACGCGCACGCATTCTGAGAGAACTGCGAGCTCGCCCGCGGTCGGTAAACTGGTCACAGAAGCATTACATTACAACAGGGGGATTGGACGGATCAACCTGTCAGCGCCCAAGGTCAGCCAGACTCGAAGACGCGCCGCAGCGCGGTGTGAGGGCGTTGTGCCAGCAGTAGGCGCAATGGGGAAGATAGGAGGTATGAAGGGAGGCGACGAGAGAACCAGCGACAAGTGCCTGCGAGCTCCGAGTCAGGCTAGTGGACTGCTGCGCTAAACAGGCAGCCTCAGAACGAAATCATCATACTTTGGAGATGAGGCAAATGAATGGAGGTGGGTCGGGTCGGCCAGAATGTCTCGCTGAGGAGAGAACAATGGAAAACTAATTATAGACATACTGTACTGCTCCCCGAATCGGTTTTCCGACCTGTTCACACACCTTCCCCTTTGCAATACTATCTTTGAGCGATGACTCCTATATTTTCCACAACAACCCATCGCCATCGTCCTTTCATCATCGTATCGTATCGTGATGAGTATATAATAAATCAGGGCTTGTTGTTCTCAAATCGTTTCGCCGTGCGTTCTCGCGTCCCTTGGACGTCCATGCTCTCTGTTTCTCGCCTCGGGCCGTAAAGAGAAACCTTAACCTGAACCCAGGGTTAACCAACACGCATGTGTTGAATGTTACGGGTGTGTCCCCTTAGAACTCGCTCATGTGGCTATTTGTCTCGTCTCTGCCACGCAATATCAGGAAACTCGCACGTCACAGGCCACCGGTATCGCTGCAAAAATCTGTACCATCCATCGAGTGTCCCATTCCGCCGGTGCACCACGATCATGCCCAAAGCCGGATACTACGCCGTCAAAATCGGCAAAAGACCAGGAATATACACGACATGGTTGCATTGTTCTTTTCCATTCTGGTTCCTCGGTCCATTGTCATTGACCTTCGTTATCAGGGAAGACTGCCGAGAGCAGGTGGACGGCTATCCCTGCGCGAGGTACAAGAAACTGAGAACCCTTGACGAGGCAGAGGCTTGGATGCACCGCGCTGTACCGTATCCTGTAAAACAGAAGATCAAGCCGGCGAACCATTCTCCAGATGAAGCCAGGACTTCGATCGGCCCAGAGCCCAGCAGACGAGTACCTGCATCCTCGTCTTCATCAACGATCAAACCCGTAGCCTCCAGCCAGTCACGCTTGGAGTCATGTTCTGAATCACAGATCACCCCTGGCCTGCCAATGTCTCATGCTGCGGCAGGGCAGTCGAGAATGTCTGCAATCGCCGAGGATGTTGTGTACACCGATGGCGCATGCTCGGGAAATGGGCAGGTTGGGTCCGTTGCAGGCATTGGCGTGTGGTGGGGAGTCGATGACTCCCGGTATGTGTTCCCCTCCAACAATGATACCGTCCGTTTATGCCTGCCCGTCTGGTGATAGCAACCTCTCCGAGCGCTGCCCTGGCCGACAAACCAACAACCGAGCCGAGTTGATTGTGCGTTTGATCCTTCACGAGTCAACGGTATCCTCTGATGTATGATGACCCTGGGTTAGGCCATTATCCGCGCACTGGAGACAACCCCGATAACCTCAGCACCTCTAATCATAAAATCCGACTCGCAATATGCCATAAAGTGTAATTTCTTATCCGCATCGCCCCCACCGATGCTCCTTCTTTACTTACCGTGGGATGTAAAGGTTTCACTGACTGGCTTCCTGGTTGGCGCCGCCATAACTTTACTACCTCCAAAGGAGAGCCCGTCAAGAATGTGAAACTCATTATGTACATGGATGCTCTTCTCTCCTTGCGTGGACGTTCTGGACAGCAGGTCAGGCTTCAATATGTCCGTGGGCACGTTGGTGAAGTGGGAAATGAGGGTGCAGATGCACTGGCGGTCCGCGGAGCAAAGCTACACGAAATAGAAGAGCCAGATTGGGATACACTGCGGCTCCGGCTGTTGGATGAAGAGCCTGAGCGCAAGCGAGGGGCGCTAGCCGATGCAGAATTGGTGGGCTCCAATATATCTGTAAGTCATCTCTAAATTCTGTGTCCATATTGAAAGAACGCTCAGGACGCATCGTGGTTGGTAGATGTATGCCGACATGTTGCTTGATGAAAATGATCTTCTTGCAGAGCTTGAGGAAAACT
>Ga0137398_10000641_pt1 | contig 12920 bp, 10 predicted proteins | sample czorhiz216metaG_FD_106659 | JGI IMG/M metagenome (GOLD analysis project Ga0137398, IMG submission 106659) | Vadose zone soil microbial communities from Angelo Coast Range Reserve, California, USA - czorhiz2.16 metaG | ecosystem: Environmental > Terrestrial > Soil > Vadose zone | place: USA...
AGCAGATGGGTGTGGACGAAATCTACTTCGGCAAGCAGATGAAGTTCATCACCGTGGTCAGCAACTTGGAGACCGGCGAGCCTTTATGGTTCGGACAGGATCGCCCCCGAAGCCGACTGAGCGACTTGGACAGTGAGTGAAATACACTGTGACGGAATCTCGATGGTCGAGAAAAACGAGGGGCCATTAAGGGGCCAATAAGGATTCCTTTGCATTCCCTATTGTTCCTTTTCAATTCCTTAGCGCTCCCCAGCATTTCTTCTAAGTCCTTGAAATTCCGATCGGTATTGGTTTCGATCCCCACTGTCCCTACCAACCTCGCGACTGAGATAGCATCCACCTACGACTGTCCATTTCCCCGGGTGCCTCCCGTTTGCTTTCCACGCATTCGGCGCAAAAGGGCACGCGGCAATGTCGGCAGCAATTGCGATGCGCTTCCTATCAACCGTACACTGGGAATGGGACGATTTGGCACAAACGTCTTGAGCGAGTCTCCCGGGGTAACCTGATGTTTGAACGGTACACGGAGAAGGCGCGACGTGTGATTTTCTTCGCGCGCTACGAAGCGAGTCAGTACGGCAGTCCCTACATCGAGACCGAACATCTGTTGTTGGGGCTTCTACGAGAGGACCGAGCTCTTGCAAGGAGGATTCTAGGTGAAGTCAACTCCGACGAAGGAATTCGTACAGAAATCGCGAGGCACATCACGCCACGAGAACGCATCTCTACTTCGGTGGAAGTGCCGCTGACACTCGAATCCAAGAAGATCCTGAACCTGGCCGCCGAAGAGGCCGATAGACTGGGACACCGTCACATCGGGACTGAACACATACTGCTTGGTCTGTTGCGCGTGGAGGGTTCACTTGCTGGCAAGATTCTCCAGGCAAGGAGTGTCAGAGTGGCAACACTTCGAGAGCAAGTGGCAAAAGTCTCGGTTGAGAGTATCAATGTCCAGCCAGAATCAAGCAAGAGAGCCGTGGCTACCCTGGACAGTTTCCTTGCTGGGCTTAAATGGCATAAAGCGGAGGAACTGTTGACTTTTTTCGCCGAGAACGCGCAATTCGTGGACGTCTATGGTAAACGATGGAATCGCGAGGAAATCCATAAGGAATTTGAGACCCTGTTTGCCCCCTATGCCAAGAAAAATGCCACTTACGTAATTGAAGAAACCCTCGCGGACACGAGCGACCTGCTTGTTGTCATTGTCCTATGGAAAAACGCAATCCTTGCTAGCCTAGAGCGGGTCTGGATCCACAGGATGAGTGTGGTCCTTGTTCCTCAAGGCGATGATTGGGCCATCACGCTAGCGCAAGTGACTCCGGTTCATCCTAAGTAGATGAGCTATGAAGATCACTTTATGTTTAAATCCGTGCATCGAGATCGGGAGATCGGCTACCGTCCGTGCCGCCGCTTGAATTGGCACAAGAACCGACCCAAAATCCCTTATTGCTGCCTTTTGCTGCCTCGCTTTTTTGTAACATCCGTCACATCAAAAGGATATGGCGGAAGCGTGTGGGAGTCGAACCCAAACTTTAGACTCCCAACTCACGGCGAATGATGACGTTGCAGCTTCCGCCAAGTTCCAATTGGAGTCAATTGGAGTCACAACGATTGACCCTCCCGTGGAACTCTTCCCTCGTCTTCCCTCTAGATCTCGGACGCGAATTGCATTGCCTGTTGCGGGGTGAGCGCCGTCAGATGTAGCTGTTGACATGCGTTTATTGCTTCTGCTAATCCAGGGTCGTTCGTGATGAATTTCGGATGTGACACCAGAGCTGCCCTAACGACATCGATGTCCTCGTTAGGTATATGCGCACTTGATGGAAGGGGAGGGGGCTCAGCATGCTCCATGAACGCCTTCAGGGAATTGCCGAAAAACAGTCTGTGAAAAAAAAGTGGATCCAACATCTTCGATTTTTCGTTCTTCAGGATCGAAAGGTGATGCATGTATCTTGTCAGAAGAAAGGAATTGTAACGGATGCTGTGGCAATTCTGTGCGATAAGGAGAACAAGATGCATCGAGGCGAGATCGAACTCCCCGTTCGGATCGACCCCCTGTATCGAGCGGTATAGGATATTTTCATCCAGTAAGAAGCTATGCTTCACGGGCTAGCTTCTCTTCAGGGCTTCGAGATATTCAGAGAGTTCGTGTAGACTGTGATCGAAGAACCCCGGCAGGCCGCCCTCAACACGACCATATTCATCAATCTCCAGGCGTCGTACATCGACTGTGCCTTCTCTCGGCTCGAAGTAATACATTGCAAGATCTTGCTTCCTGAGATCGCCTTTCGCAACGGCGTGCAGCAGTGCATTCAGTATGTGCTCGCTGTGCGTTTCAATTAAGAGCTGCTTTCTTTCAGTTGACGAGATGCGAATAAACAAGCTTGCCAGTTCGCTCTGTGCACGCGGATGCAAATGGGCTTCCGGCTCCGAAACCATCATAGTCTCGCCTGACGGGCAGAGAGCAATAGGCAAGAGGATGAAGGGCAATTGGCTAGCTCCCGTTCCTTCGTTTGAAAAGAGTCCACTCCTTCTAGTCTTCCCACCCACGGGCTCACAGATAATTGTGACCCGCCTAGGTGGAACAAGTTTCGTCCTGACTCTTACTTGAACAAGGTTTTCGAGCCAATTAGAGACCTGGTCTAAAACATCATTGCGGTAAGCCAGAACACTGAGCAGCGCCAGCGTTCGGTCTGATAGCATCGTTCTGTCAATACTGGTTTCGGGCCCCATAGTCACGGGATAGCCTGATTCTTCTAAGCCACGTAGCGGATAAACAGGATGCACTGACCTTAAAAGAGAGATCGGCGTCTCTGCGATTCGGTTTTGCAAGAAGGACAACTCGGAAATCTGTACAGGATCGTCGGAGGGTCCTCCAACAGAACTAAACCCCTGAGACTGAAGCATCTGTGGAAAGTCAAACCCCGAAAAAAGAAAGTTCTTGCCAAGGAGACCCACACTTGACTGTTGCGGCGCGCGGGCGATTGGTCCCCGCGCCCAAGTCCATGTCAGCGTTCGCTCTCCACCCTCGGCAGCGACCTCGAAGAGCAACGTCCCTTTGTGGTAGCTCGGCTGATTGTCACGAAATCCCAGGACAATATGTGCGTCCCTGCGACCGCCGTATCGTGGATCCGGGTCCTCAAGCCGGCCTGCGATCTCGAACCCGATCTCTCGCGCACCCGAATGAACGATGTCGTCGAACGTGCCTGGGTCGATTTGTTGACTTGGATCATAAAGAAAAGGCTGGTTCTCATCCGTCGCTTGCCGAGGAACCGGATTCACCAGCACTCCAACGTTTCCTCGCATCGCACTCTGACGCAACAAAAGGAGAGCCTGAAAGATGCTGGTTTTTCCGCTATTGTTTGGACCAATCAAAACGGTTAGCGGTGCCGCTTCGAGCTTTGTCGAAGTGTGAAGCTTGAAATTCTTGAGTGTCACGCTCGTCAGCATGGGCGCATTATATCTCAATCGACTCTGCGGATGCCGTCGGGTTAGCTCCCAATGCAACCTCTATTCCTCGGACGCTAGCTTGACGAATGAGCGCGTCTAAAGTAGACCTTTTTGGACCATGGCAAACGGCCGAAAAACGGGCGGACGAGCCGCAGGAACATCGAACTGCCAAGTCCGAATACGCAATGCCGCCATGACCTATCGTCCTGACCTCCGGATAAATCGGGATTGGTCGAACTAATCCGTCCCGGTGCCCGATAAGTTCCCGGACAAGTGCCCAAAAACAACTCTTGTGGGCATCCAAAATGGGGAATTCAGGGCGCACAGAATCAGTCACTTGCGACCCGGGTAGAAGTGGGGTTTCTGGGCAGCCTCGGCACGATGGAGGTGTCTACACTACTCTTGCTCAACTTCCTCGCGGGCACAATCGAGAGCGACGCCGCCAATCAGGACTTGACGCGAGGTACGAACTCCTAGAGGGAGTAGGCTGCCCGACGACAGCGAGTGCACGAGTCGTAGCACCAGCGAATCTAACGCGGCTGCACTTCGACGGGGTCCGGCAGGTGCACGGAACCTTTCATTAGTTCTCCAATCGTGAGGTTCTGCCCATGCTGGACGTACCGCCCGAGCACACCGGGTTGCATCCATTGAAAGCCCCAGGCATCTTCCACCGCGACGATGGTATACGATCCGGGGATTACGCCGCGAAGAACGAAACTGCCATCAAAGTCGCTCTGGTCCCTGCGGAACATTTCTAGGTGCGATTCGGGATCTTTCGGCACTAGGGCGACCATCACGCCAGCAACGGGTTTGTCTCCTCGCTTTGCAAATCCCTCCACGGTCACGACGCCACCAACCAAGAACACGGCTAAGTTGCGAGACGCACCTGGCGTTACGTTAAGTTCGTGTCCGGAGATTTCGACTCCGTCAGACGAAGCTCGAGCAACGGAATATGGCTTGGTGGGAGAAAAAACGAGGATTGTGTATTTGCCCGCAGGAATGTCCTCGAAGGTCGCTTCACCCGCCACCCCGACAGACTTGAAGGCCACCGTTTGCCGCCGCGAATCCTGCAGCGCCAGGGAGAACTGCTTCGGGAAGGGTTCCTGCCGCGGCATCTGCACCGAAAGTTTGACCGTGGCGGTCGGTTCGCTGCGGGAAGTATCCAATTCCTGGCCATCCTTGACCAGATTCATCTCACTGGATTGCTGGAGTTGGCCAGACTTCGGTTCCTGTAGCCGGACGGAGTATCTTCCCGCGGGCACTCCGGTCAACTCGTAAACGCCAGGAGCCACAGATTGCGCGCCTTCGCTCTGAACATATTCCATGGAGTCAAAAACACGTTTCTGAAACACGGGCATACTAAAGCCTTGCTGCCCGTCGTTGGGAACATGAAACACTAAATGAAGGGCTGGGACAGGATTGACGTGGATATCGGCCTGCAAGTGATCGCCACCCTGAATGGAGATAGCCGTGGCACCATCGGTATCGGTGGCGCCGTTGTAGTACGTGGTCGGATAGGCAACGTCCAGAGATCGGGCAACACCGGGAGGAGAATTGCCCGCGCCTTCACCAGGAGAAGAAACAGGGTGCACGGCATACCATGGTTTCGCTGCAACCGACAGGTAGTAGTTCCCGGGAGTCAGAGTCGCAAACTCGTAGGAACCCTGATCGTCAGTCGAACCGCCGCCGGCTGGCGTAATCCGGTTCATGCCAGCCTGGTGGTTCTCCACGTAGAGCATTACACGTGCATTGCGGACGGGATCGCCCCATTCATCGATGACTTTGCCGCCAAGGAGGGCCAGCGGGGTGAGACGCAACACCAGGTTTCCGGTGTCAAAGCCGGCACCGGTCACAATTGCCGTTGAGAACTGTTCATGCTGCTCGTAGGCGGCGCGGATAAATCCACGCTTCGCTCCTTGCAACGAGAACTTGCCCGGCTTAAGCGAACTAAACTCAAAATGCCCATTCTCGGCGGTGATCATCCACACTACGTTGGCGGGATTTCCAATGTCGAAGAGTGAAACGCGAGCTTTCCCCAGCGGCGTCCCGGTCAGTGAGCTCACGATCGTGCCGGCGATCTTGAATTTCGTATCCGGAGTTGCGCTTCGATCAGGGGGCGAGCTCTGCGCGCGAAGAAGCGCACACGAGTGCAGCAGGGTAAGCCCAAGTATCGGAACCATAAATCGAATCGATGGTGCGAACCTGAACATAGTTACTCGCTCGCGGTAATCAGTGGCAATCGCAAATGCTCTTTTTGCCCTGAGACCACGCGGATGACCCGCGCCTTCGAATCATATTGACCCATGATTTCGTCGCTCGCGTACTCCAGGTCCGGCTGTTGGCGATCGAAGGCAAGTACGCGGTAGGCACCTGCGGGTAGCTGCTGAATCTGAAACTTCCCATCCGGGGAAACCCAAGCCACGCTGAACTGGCCACCGCTATCGGCCATGGGCACGAAATAAACATTACCCGGGGATTGGCCAGGTGAGTTGAATCCCGTACTACGAACGTCCGCGGTAGTTGTGCCCTCGATCGTGCCTTCGACCTGAGCACCGTCGTCGCGCACGGTGATTTCAATCGGCGGCGACGACCCTCCCAGGCCAACCACGAGCGGCTGGCGCTGCAAATCCGTACCTCCGCAAGTAATCGATGATACGAATCCGATCGATGTGCTTATGCGCACGCGGTAGTGGCCAGGCTGCACATTCTCAATGACCAGCGAATCGTCTTCCGGACCCGTAGGCGGACGCAGCGAAGCGCCTGGCGCAAAGCCGAACTCCTCTGATGACACCAACGTCACTTGCAGATAATTGGGGCGTCGTCCGCTTTCAGGAGAGGGACGAAGGCCGCGAAATGTTAGCGTCCCCTGAGTCACGGTTTCTGTGTGCTGAAATTCTTCCTTCACGGTCACCGTAAGCGAACTGTTGGGTAGCAACGTGACGGCCGGCCCGGAAAGGGCATCGCCACTCACAGTGAAGTTCAACATTCCTGTCATCGCATTCGGCCCGTGAGTCGTGACCTGGACGGTGTAGGGGCCATCTGGCAGCAAACCTTCGATCAGCTCATCTCCAGGGTTGTAGCCGAGAGAGTACCCAGGTCCTGGGTGTCCTTGCGGCCATACCTGAATTCGAGCCTGGAGGCTTGCTGGGGCGTTCTTGACTGCCAGCTTGACCGGATAATATTCTCGCTTTGCAGGCGAAACTTTTGGCTGGTAGGTTTCACCCGGCGATAACCGAATAACGGCGGCCGTTGCAAAGTCTGGCCCCGCAGGATAGTAGACCGGTGGGTAGCCAAATAACTGTCCGCGAGGGTTAAAGGTTAGGGGATCACGATCGAGTAGTTCGTGAGTGAGCAGTTTGTAAGAACCTGGGGAAAGCTCGGCAAAGCGGAACTCCCCGTCTGATCTTGACATCGCCATTCCTGCCGGATCCCAATGCTCGCGGCCCTCCCGCACCTGGCGTCGATAAAGCTCCACCTGGATTTTGTCGGAACCATCGGACCCCGGCAGAATAATGTGGCCAACGATGCGAGCTTCCGGCATGAGAGAGATTGTGAGTTCCTGCTGCGCTGGGCCTATCTGGAATCCCTCCTGCCCGTTACTGCGGGAAAGAAATCCCGTTTTGCGGGCCATCAACATGGTGGGACGATTGGCTCTGGCGCGTTGGAGCTGAGATGGTTCCAGAGAGCGTACCTCCGAGGTACCGGCAAACCCGGCAGTCTTTTCGCCTTCCCCGCGTGGGAATGTCAATTCAAAATGGCCTCGATCGTCTGTCATTGTGGCATAGCGGTTGTCTGGTGAGAATACAAGTGCACGGCTAATTGGTTCATGCGTCGCGCTGTTCACAACCGTGCCGCGGAGGCTGTCTGTGTGTTCGATGCCAGCTGTGCTGCTCTGCGCGGACAATCGCGCAATGCTGCTGCAACAGGAAAGGGCTACACCAAAGGCAAGCGCCTTGAGAGAGCGTGGCGAATGCATATACTTCTCTGTCCACTCGAATTCTCCAGAGCAGACGGCCATGGTCGGGATTCCTTCGCCCCCAATTATGGCATGTTTCGAACATCACTTGTCTCCAGCCGGGCCTTTGCATCGAGCTTTCGCTATCCGTAGAAATCGTGGTACTCGGCATTTTGATTCGGGCCACTATGCGATAACTCCCGGATGGTAGCTAGCCTTGATTGGAAATGCCTCGGGCAGAAAAGCTTCCGCGAATTGCGGACGTGTATCGGCAACTTGGAAACTACCCGGAAACGGGTTTCTGAAGTTAGCTATTGGAAGCCACTTCGGGCCGGCGACGGGTTGCCCAAAAACCCTTACCCTCCGTTGCCTGCAAATAGCTGATTCTATAGGCGTGAGATTTAAGGATATCGCTGCCCACAATCAGATGTATGTGGCACGAATCCTATAGCCGATTTCACGTGTGCCGCGCTCTGACCAAACATTCTGATGTACATCGAAGTGCCAAAGCGGCTGGTGGCTATTTAGGCGCAACGGATCAATGAATCCTCGGAGATAGCTCTGCGGGACGTAGTGGTCTCGTCTATTCCGCTTCTTGAGCCCTGGTTTTTCGCCTGCCGTCTCGACGCTCATTTTTTCTCACGCAGTAGCTCACGAAAGCCGTACTGACCGCGAGAACCGATAATATTGATCACTCGAACGGCTGCTTCCCGCGCCTGGGCATTCTCGCTTTGAAGTGCTTTCTTCAATAGTTCTCTCGCGTGTTGCTCCCAACCAAAGATCGCCCAACCTTCTTTGTCGCCTACGATGATTCGTTCCAGTGCTTCGACCGATTGAACTGGCTTAGACTCAACCTCTTTAGACAGGCATTCAACAACGTGCCAGTCCGGGCTAACCTCGTAGCTCAGACGAAGCACGTTTAAGAGATTTTCCATCAGCCAGTCTGGATCGAATTGATTGGCTATGAACCACCAACCAAAGGGTTCTAGTTCACTCTCTTCTTTGCCGCTTTGTCTAACAGCGTTGATCCTGTCTGCCAGGAATTTCCGCAATCGTTCGAGCAGATGTTCGTGGTCATCTTCCTTGAGTTTGGGGCTGCTCAGAGACCGCCCGATAACCTCAAAGAAGTAACCTCTCAGGCCAACCGGGGCTTTTTGAAAGAATCGAGCCAGTAATCCCTTTTTGGCATCCCAATTTAGGCGTCCTCGCCAGAAAAAGCTCACCAGATGACCAACTAGATTCCTCTCGTATTGACTCTTTGTAGAGGAATCGAGATCGGACCAGAGAGAATCAACCGCTCTTTCGTACTGCGATGCAAGTATTGGCAAGAGCTCATCGTATGCCGCGCAAAAGAGCACGTAGTTGATCCAAGCGATTCGCTCTGCCAGCTTTGCTTCTGGTTTGAAGATTCGATCAACATTTTCCTTAATCCAAACCCGATCAAGCATGAAGAGCGCTGGAAAACGTCTGCCAAGAACTTCGCCGCATGCCAACGAAGAATCTGTTGCGAGAACCTTATTTAATAGCTCCCTGACCTCAGGAACATCCGCGAACGCGCTTTCGCCGCCGACTGATTTTTGCTGATCGTACGGGTGAACCCACAGACCGTAGTCGATTACGGCATCGAGAGCTATTCCCCGAGGCGCATTCAAGGAAAGGCTTCCTGCAAAACCTCCCGTATAGTTCTGCTCTCGTGTAGCACTAGGGTCGGGGCCGTTAACGAGATTAGTCAGGAGTTCCCAGATTCTTTTGCGGAAGTCTTTAGGTGATTGCGAATCTTTTGGAGCCGCAAACCCTTCACGAAACAATCGCGCAACTGCAATTCGAGACGCAATCCAATCGGGATCGCCGTGAAACAGATCGATCTTGGGCTCGCCATTTTCGGCGTTCTGCTTGACAACCCACTCACACAAGTTCAGCACTTCCGGCCACTCAATGGCCTGGCCTTTCTTTATTGCGTCGCTGAATCCTTCAATCGCGGAACTGACATACGTCCGGTCTAGACCAATAAACTTGGCCGCCAATTTCGAAAACTTTTCAGGCTCAGTGGACACGAGTGAGATCAATTCTCTGCCAAGTCCTGATGGCGTCGGGCTTGCCCATTCGCCTGAAGGAACCCACGTCTGCAAATAGTCGATCAGCGTTTCGGGCTCAAGTTCTCTAAGCTCCGGCATAGCCTTGGGACTGGTCGGACCAACAAAAACTCCGCGTCGCTGGTGCGAAATCTCAGCGGGCCGACCGAAACGTTTGACCAATTCCTGATAATGATTCCGCCAAGCATCAGTCGGCAGCGATTCGTGAATCGGTTGGAGCCATTGCAATTTCCACTGCTGACCAATGTTTTCTATGTCCTCGCCAGATGGTGCTCTTTTCTTTTCTGTCTCAAAGTTCTTCTTGAACGTATCCAAATTGGGGCCAGCGTCTATGATCGCCAAAACGTATCGTTGAATTTCGTCAGGCAACTTGGAGAACGAACGTTCCAGGAAATCTGCGAGCTCCGGTTCTGTCTGTGGGTAGTCTTGAAGCTGAAACGAATCTGCAAGTAATTCCTTCATTGCAGCCGGTTCAACGTTTGGACTCGTTCTCAATACGTGCGCCCCAATTCGACGGAAAATCCTCCATCGGCGAGAAGTCAAGGTGTTCAGCAATGCCGGTATTTTTGCGGGGTCTAACTCTGCGATCAGGACCGCCGCATCGCGGACAGCAGACACTAGCGAATCCTTAGGATCGCCATGACCCTCAATTTCGATTTGGGAACGCCAAATCCAAGAATAATCTTCTTCGGTTTCCTCGGGGCGGCTGTGGACTTTCAACGCGAGTTCCAAAACGTCACACAGCAACTCTAACCCGCGCTCTGCATCTGCTATCACCAAAGGCTTCGTAAATCTTTGCAGGCCCTGTTGATAGTGCCACGCATCCAGTTTCGCCACGGCGTCTCTGGGCATTTCTATTGCATCCTCGCCTTCGCCAATGCGCGTCGTCGGACGAGGGTCAGGAGAAAGTTGCAGCAAGGCGCCAGCCAGTCCAAGGGTAGCTACGACCTCACGCTCTTCTGCAAGGCGAGCAATCAGTTCAGAAACTTTGTCGGGATACAGAATGTACAGATACTTCTGCTCTCTGATCCAAGCAGCTTCTTTACCCGCGACTTCCGCCGCTATCGCACCGGGCATTCGCAGTGCCGCTTCAACAAAATCCTGGTGGACACGCTGATTGTCTGTCTGGGGCACCTTTAGGATCACGTTCTTGACGATCTCGGGTGCATCTCCTGCCATGCGGACGAGGTATTGTGATTCCGCCCAAGGTGGAAATCTGATCCCGTTTTCTTGTTTTATTGTAGCGGGCGGTTCCTTGAATTTGCCCGTCTTCGATAGCGGTTCAATCCAATCGGGCGACTTCAATTTCATGAAGAAATACTCGTGATTTGACGCACTCGTAGCCATCAAATCGAGTCCTTTCTTCAATAGTTCGTCGGTTATCACTGGCCTTCGCCTTCCTCGATGATGGCGTCAAGCGCATCAAAATTAGGGAATGTTTTCGGGTTCAGCTTGTTGTGAAGAACGCCCTCAACGTAAGCCATTCTCTCCGTGAACTCTCTTTCGATGGCGTCAGACCCATGATGGGCGATTTTGTCGAAATAGCTCTTGGTGTTCATCCACGAATCGACATTACTCTCTTCTATTTCGGCAGGAAGTAAGCGGTTAGGACCATCGAGTGCGCGAAGAACCTCTGTAAATTCGACACGGCGTCTCCGGTTATGCGTTTTCTTCCAAACAAAGAATGCTGTTGTCTTGTTCAGCCAAAGTTGCATCGGTTGATCCGTAGGTCCATCCCACTTTGGAGCTTTCAGTGTTGAATTTTCCACCATCGAGTCAAATTCGAATTCGAGCTCCGCCACTTTCTGGCCTAGACTCTCATTCAAGGCGCGTATTTCCACGTCAGCGATTTCTGCCATGCTCATCATCAGTTCGCGAATTTCGTGGGCTGCTTTGCACCGCCTCTCAGGGTCCTCCCCATCATTTACGGCGATTATGGCACCGAGATACATTTGTGCAATTCGTTCACTGCGCCCGTGCAGAACGGTCAGCAGAGTCGATTGCTCGTTGGTCAGACGAAATTTGCTTGCAACCACACGCGGATCTTCCATGTTCGAGGACAGAGCGCGAGCCTCACACCCGCTAATCTGGAATTTTAACTCCTGCGGCGGCTTACCGCGAGCGGCACTACCAGTGCAGTCCGGTTTTGACTGCAAAGTCCTCGTGAACGTAGTAGGCGTGGTTCTTTCGATTCCCGGTCTTCTTCACTGGATCGCCACAACTATGATTACGTGCGACCCTCTTCGTTGCGGCGTCCGTTTTCAGGCGCTCGGTCTTCTCGAACCAATGGCGTCCGCGGGGTCCTGTGGGTGAGTGCATTTCCTCTTCATGTCCATGTAAGGTTAGATACAGGAAGCCCTGCTGCGTCCAAGTAGTGTCCAAAACCCCCCGTTTTGGGGGCGGTTTTGAGAGTCAACGAATCGTAAGGGCAATTGAATCATCAAGACTTAGTGAGTGCCCTCCGGGCTCATAAGACGATGGTCACTTCGTGGAGTTTGGCGATTCCCCTCCACGGTTAAAATCGCTTGCCGTGATGGAGCATAATTAAGAACGACGCATGAAATACGCAAAGGCCATTCTGGTCACTATCGTGGTTGGTGTGCTGTTAGACATTCTGATAGACGCGATGATTCCCGACCGCGTGATGAATGTAGTTTTCATTGTCGTGGCGTCGGTCGTCCTCCTCGGCATTCTGTTGGTGGCTGTTGGCACGGTTAGAAAGAATTCCTGGGGTATCAATTTGGAGCCTGTAAATTGCCCCGCTTGTGGTTCTCCGATGCCGCAAGTGCGGCAACCGAAATCCTGGAGGCAAGCGCTCTGGGGTGGCTGGACCTGCGCGAAGTGTGACTGCGAGATAGACAAATGGGGTCGCCTGATTACGCCAACACGATAGCTGTTGAAAGTACGTGGGAAAGATTTGGGAAAGAAGTAGATTGGCTGAGTGCCAGCTAAATCGCGCAGAATTAGCGGGCCACGTACAATGAAAATTCAGCTTACGACGCCATTTCATTCCTGAATTACTTACGGTGCTATTCTGTCTTGCGGGCGCGGCCTGAATCTTGGCGTGTCCTTTTGGAGGTGTGCCGTGTCGTTGGAATTGAAGAGTCCCGATTTCACCGCCGGTGGAAATATTCCGAAGCTCACCTGTGAAGGTGCGGATATTTCACCTGCGCTCAGCTGGGACGCCCCGCCTGCCGCCACTCAGAGTTTCGTTTTGATCGCCGACGATCCCGACGCTCCGGTGGGAACCTGGGTGCATTGGGTACTCTTTGACCTACCCGCAAATCTGCGCGCCCTGGCGCACAATTTCCCGAAGAACAAGCAATCGGCTGACGGTTCGCGGCAGGGCCGCAATGACTTTGGGAAAATCGGTTATGGCGGGCCCTGTCCGCCGCCCGGCAAACCCCATCGCTACTTCTTCA
>Ga0137398_10000644_pt1 | contig 12890 bp, 18 predicted proteins | sample czorhiz216metaG_FD_106659 | JGI IMG/M metagenome (GOLD analysis project Ga0137398, IMG submission 106659) | Vadose zone soil microbial communities from Angelo Coast Range Reserve, California, USA - czorhiz2.16 metaG | ecosystem: Environmental > Terrestrial > Soil > Vadose zone | place: USA...
CATGAGACCGACCGAAACGCTCACCTGAATCTCGTCGAATATGACCACGGCACCAGTTTCTCGTGCGCGCTGCACCAACTTGCGCATCCATTCAATGTTTGTAGAGTTGACACCACCCTCTCCTTGGATTGGCTCCACAATCACCGCACAAGTATTTTCATTAATGAGTTGCTCCAGGCCCTCAAACCGATTCAGTTCACCAACACGTACTCCAGGCACCAGGGGCTTGAATGGATCCTGGTACTTGCTGGTCGAAGTAACGGAAAGTGCGCCGAAAGATCGCCCATGAAAGGATTGTTGAAAGCAAACGATCTCCGTCTTTGTTGAGCTACCGCGGTCCTTGCCCACCTTGCGTGCCACTTTCAGTGCCCCTTCGTTCGCTTCTGTACCCGAGTTACCGAAAAAGACTTTTGCTCCGGGGGCACCTGTAGGGTGGTGAGCTCCAGCTGGATAACCCAGACCACCTTCGCGCTGCGTGAGCGTGACAATTTGGGATGCGAGCGCAGCTGCAGGTTCATTGTAGTACAGGTTCGAAGTATGCATGAGCTTGCTCGACTGCGACGCCAGTACCTATACCAATCGACCAGAAATGAGACTTTTAGGCACGGGCGGGCGATATTTCAGGGAAGTAAATGGTAACTTGCCTCAGAAACACCCTCATCTGCGTGTCCTAACGCGTTTACCGCAATACCCGCAGAAAAGTCGAGGTATTTGCGTCCATCGCAGTCCCAGACCCAGCTTCCTTTCCCGCGCTCCAACACGATGGGCGGGCGTGCATAGACGGGAAGAACATAGTCGTTAGCGAGGGCGATCGTTTCTCGCGACCTACTGCTTGGTGCTGGTGCTGGGATAGGATGCGTAACTGCAACGTACGCGACGCTGGGCGTGTTTGGCAGTTCCGAAGCAGGTTTTGAGGATATCTTGGTGCCATGAGCACAGAATACCGTGATTATTTGGTGGGATGGGCTTACCTCTGAGGAGGACAGTGAGGAAACAAATCTAAACGGATGACGGTTGAGACGTCCAAATGTGCAATAGGCCTGGCGAGAGATCGGACGCAGCATCGTGAACTGAATTGTTACTGTACTGCCCAAGCAAGCCCTAATTGTGGGAAGGGGTCTGTAGCCAGCGGCAATCTACTGTAAAGCTGTTGCCTCCGCGAAATTTGTGGCAGTTCTATGGTGCCTGAAGCATGTCCGACAAATTAGCGCCAGCCCCGGTCATTGTGGTTTCTTGCAACAACCGTATTGGCAAGTCGTTCTAGAGTGTACTCCGTCTGCTTCTCGAAGACAGCCATTAAAATGTGTATTGATATGATATCCTCGAGAATACATATACTCATACGGTGTATCCAAAGAAGACACTCCGTTCATCGTATTTAAAGTGTCAACGACTAACAGCAATAAAGCGTACTTCTAGGAACTCCCCTGCGCAGTTGGTAGCACTGCAGGACGGGGTAACGTCTCTCCATGTCTGCGTGTCACCTGCCCGTGGAGGAATTTGCGCCCATCACCTCTAGGATCGCCTTCTTGTCGAGGACCTTTGCGTATTTCGGTTGCACAAAAAGCCCGCTTCGCTCGTGTATAAGCAAAGGAATACGGTTGCAGAACGCGAGATAATAGTACTTACGAGGCCTCTAGGAGAATATTACCATCAAGATCCTCTATGGTCGCCGAAACGCGCGCCTTGCGACCTGCAGCTTCTATAAGATGGACTCTAAATACGATGAACTGCAGCAAAGTAATCGAATAAACTTGGGTCCGGGAACCGAGGAAAAGATAGAGGGACGCTACCTGATCGGCACGAGTGGGCGCGCGATAATTGATGCTGAGGTTGGCTGTCACCCCGATCTTCTCAGGAAGGTTCAGAAGAGCCTGACCGACAAAATCTAGCACTGTACTGTAAAGACAAAGAAGGTACTCACAGTTCGTGCAAGGGTCTCGTCCAACAATGTCGCGAGTAGGCCACCATGCACAATTCCGTCATGGCCGCATAAACCACGCCCAACATGCACAATGGCGAGTGCTTCTGATTCATCAACACGGGCACGCACAAGCGGGAGCAACGCGAGACGACCAGGCCCGCGGAGTGCACCGGCGGTCAGGTGGTTGACACGACGGTCCTCGGGGATGGAGCCATATGGTCGTGTCTCGTACCACGCTTCCGGGTCTTCGGTTGCACGATGTTTTAGCAATATTGGCAGTTTTTGTAGTTGTTCCTCGAGGGCTACAACGTAGGCTTGACTCTCAGGGAGGTCTGGGGGAGGGGGAGGGGGTGCAGCACGAGGTGCAATATATGTCAGAAGCGGGGGTGGGTAAAATGCACCGACGGTATAGGCAGTGGACCCTAAGGTAGTAGCCAAGGCAAAAAATCGAAGCGTTCGCAGGCCGCGCGAAAGACCCAAGAATGTTGATGATGAGGATGACACAAACCGCCGTGGGCCTACTGATCGGGGATTGATTCGTCGAAAGAGAGTGGTGAACATTGACTGTTGCATCTAGCTAAGTTATATTCTTCTGAGAGGTTACTGGGTATGGTGGTTGCTGTTTCTCAGAACAGCGTATGACCTACGTAGATATTCAGTATGATCGACTCACCACTGGGACACACCCTGAGACTACCCAGGACTTACCGAGAACCAACGATGATGAATGACGTGGAAGGAGCTCCCCAATACCATGGAGAAACCAGCTGAACTCCATCAGTGCTGAGCCGGCTATCTCGGCATCAGCTTCGCCGGACAATTTCCGTTGCTGTGTCATCATCGGCCATTGTAATCCATTATTTTGTCTGTCTCATGGTCGATCCACGCTGAATGGGCTTATAACAATACCTGCGCAGCAAAATGGGCATAACATAGATAGGAATTTTTGGAATCAATTACAAGTACCATACGACTTTTGACATCGCGCACGAAACACGGGGAAAACATGAAGTATCAACAAAGACAACGAACAAGTCGTTGACGCATGCATGCACCTCAGTCCCTACTCCGGCTACGGGAACTCCGAGAGCTCACACTCATATTCGACCCTGAGCTGACAGATACGGACCTCCTCCCTCTGTCCCGGGGAGGGGGAGAACGGGAGCGCGAAAGACTCATGGGTGATCTGCTCCTTGACGAACGCGTCAGACTGCGGCCACGCGGTGAGGGTGTATAGTCACGAGGTGACGGCGAGCGCGAGTACGATGCAGCCCTATCGCTACGACGAGCAGGAGAAAAGGATCTCTTTCGAGGTGAAAGAACCCTGTTCCGGTCCGCGCGGGAGCGATAACGTGGGGAGCGAGACGGGGAGCGAGACAAAGGGCGAGAGTATGGTGAAAGGGATCTACGCCGACGAGAACTCAACGGCGGAGATCTGCGCGGAGGTGGCCTATTTTCTCGGTAGTCACGCGGAGGAGAGCGAGAGTCGTACCTCCGGCGTTGTGGAGGTGGAGACGGTGAACACGATGATGGACGACGACGGCGCGGAGAGGGTGGCGGAGGCATGGCGCGGCGAACGGGGCTTCTACTGCGCCTCTCACGACGCCTCATGTCCTCCTCGCGCCTTCTCAGACGATCCTTTTCCCGTTTTTCTTGCTCCCATTTTTCCTTTTGTTCTGCAAGACGCCTGCGTTCTTCATCCTGCTGTTGCCTACGTTCTTCCCTTTCTATCATCCGTTTTTGTCGAAGTTCCTCCTGCTTCTCTCTGTTGAAAGCGTCACCCTCAGTATAGTCGGCCCGAGTGCCAAGCGCGGTCGCCATCTTGTTCAACTCGACCTTTTTCGCAGCTGCAAGCGCGTGCGTGTCAGATGGCTTCAACGTCTTTGCCGATGTCGGAGGAGGAAGCATAGATAGAAGACGCTCTCGTAGGGCGGTAACCTGTCGCTCGATCTCGTCTTCCTCGAAGCTAGACGGCCCCATAAGACATACACTTCATGGTGATAATTGACAAACTTACCCTTTGTCTTCTAATTCGAGTTGAAGCTCCAAGCACTTGACCTCCACCTTCCTTTTCCTTTCGTGTTCAAGGATCTCCTTGTCTGGTTCCCGATGCTTTGGTGGGGCAGCATCCCAAGCGGTGGCACGGTCATTTTGAGTGTCGCGGCTCCGCAAGACAGAGAGATTGCGGATAACATAACCGTTAGTACCGCTAACAATAGGAACTGGTCTAAGAAGGCTTTTTTAATTAGAGAGCAGTAAAACACGTACCTTCCACGGGGAGTTGTAAGACCGATGCCGTTGTACATGACTGTGGAGAAGAGACTGACGACTCAACTCGTTCTTTCATGGGGCTCACAATAGGTGGCGTGGGATTTATCACGTGATCGACCTGGAGGTCCCACCTCCCCCGGAGACCATTCACACTCCTGCCAGTGCGGACACTTCTTATTAGGACCGCTCTTGCTCGCGACAATCACGACAATTCCTATCATACATGTCTATATCTAATATGCACAACTCTATAAAAGTGGGTGAGAGTAGACCTGACGAGTGAGGTATTATACTGGACACCAATTAATCTTCTTGCCCTCTTCGAGTTGTTTGTGTGGTGATTCATGAAGCATTCGGAGGTAATAAAGGATTGCACTCTAAAATGGAGCCCTCTCTTCAGTTGCGCTTGGTTTTGGATCAACTCCAAATTTCATGTAGGCCTCTCGGGACAATGAGTTGAGTGCGACGCGCTTATCCATGTTGATGTCTTCTATGAGTGCCTCTGCTCGAAGGGATATCAGCAACATGGTTCCAGCCGAAAGCGCGAAGGGCGAACCTTTAGATGTGTAGTCCAGCTCTGGGCGAATATAACCTAGGATAACTGCTTGCATGTCATAACCGTAGAAATCAGACTTGAAATCGTGCATGATGTGAATTTCCTACGCACGTCAAGGGGTCTGAGTGAGTGAAGACGGTGGTATTGTGAGAAGCAGAATACATACCGCGGTAAGGCGTTCGTTCTTGTAAAATGGGTTCCAACCGAGACTCATCACCATTGGGCGTACTTTACCCTCTTGGCCGCTCAGGCCATATACCTGTGCATAGCCGAAGTAAACCCCCGGTTTGCACACGCTACTCATCGGAATGATCGATTCATCGGGAAGGTTCGCTGTCACAAACGAAACGAACGAGCTTAGGAATGAAAATGCTCCAAGCTCGGAGTCATGCGATCTCACCTGTCGGGATGCCGAGATCTTTCCCGCCTCTGCCAAAGCCCTTCTGTACTGCTCCAGATAGGAAGATCGGGAATGGTGGCTCGACAATATCCGGCCCTACGATATCTGGGCGGGATTTTCGGAATGTCTCCGTGCGAAGAGGGGCGGAGGGTCTCCCAGACGATGTTTGGAGGTCTTCTGCTGTCCTTTCTGGTGTCGTGGTCATGGTTCGGGGTAAAAGTCGTACAGTACAGTAAGCCGTGAGATTATGTGAATAATAAAAGTCAGACCGGAATATCCGCTTCCGCGGTCAATCACACTCATCTCATCCGATATGTCATCTGGGCCACTGCCAACTGCTCAGTCCTATACGCAGCCGTTTAGCACCTACCCACAAGCTTATAGCCAATACTCAACCCAGCAATTTTCTTCCGTGAATTATTCTTCGCAACCCCAAGGCACGTTGTACTCAGCTTTTCAGGTTCCCTATGGCAGGAAGGATCCGACTTCGTGGATCGACAGCTTGTCACCTCAGGAGCTTTCTGCCGTAGACCCTGAAATCGCTTCCAGAGCGATGAATCGTTCCATCTCTGCAGAACTCAAATATGAGGGTTTCGACGCTGCAGAGCCTGCTGCGCTAAGTAGACTAGAGGATGAAGTGGTCCATTGTGGGTCCCTCATCTTCTTGATCCGTGTCGCTGTTCTCATAGTCATTGCCTTAGTTATTCAAGACCTGCACCGCAAGGTCCATGATTATGCGAATCTCGCCAATAGAACCACACCGCTAGCCGGCGATATGCTCGATATATGCCAAGAATGCGGACTGGATACGGACAGCTTGCGGTTGACATCAGAGCTTTCCAAGCTGAGGACTCGAGGTACGTTGGAGTCGTATTGTTATTTCCCCTCTAAGTGTCTACTTCAAAGGATCTACTACTGTCAATGAGTCCATGACTTTGCTCCCGGCAAGACGCAAGTCTCCCCCGCCCAAACTACTCTCTTCGGACGACGAGAGTTCTCCGCCCACAATCCCAAATAGTCTCCGATCTATTCCCCATTTCTACCCCAATCTACCACCAAAGCACACGTATCTTCGGACTCCGGTACGCATCCGTACTCTAGACCATTCGCATCACCCTCACTGTAACGCATAGCCGTCGCCACCAAGGAGGCAGGCATTGCCATCCTTGGAGAAGAAATTAAAAAACGCAAGCCTTGTTCAGGAGTCACTACAACATCTTTTATTAGCGACAGAGGACGTCGTTGGGCCGGATGATGGAGAAATACTTGGCGCTATTGTCAATTGGGAGACCACAGTGCAACCTCGAAAACGATGGAAGCTTGGCGCATGAGATTATCTTAGTGTGCATAGTAGTATTGTCCTGTTTCCAGATACCATATCCCCAACAGAAAATGCTCCAAACCGGCCCCACTCGTGGGGGTAACTCGTACCCTTTGAAATGACCAACTTGCTGGACATGAAACAACTTAGCTTCGAGACGACCTCTTTGGCTGAATCCTAGTTGGCGCTGTTGCTTTCTTTACACGGATTGGTTGGCTTTTCTTAGGCGTTGTATGAACATTGACACTAGCCACGCTCTGCACAGGTCCCTCTTTTACTTGACCTCCCAAAGCTGGATCTATGTCAATGTTGTCCGATAAGGAAGATTCGGCACCAGGCGCTAATATGTCTAAGTAACAAGCCTTTGAAATACCGTTAAGATGTAATTACCTTTCGCTGCCGCATCCACATCCGCAGAACGATTCATTGTTTCAACAACTTCTTCAGATTGGACTTGATCCGATGTTTTTTGTCTTTTATCCGCGTGGTTCAGTTGGTGCAATGTGGGATTGGGCCTTTTTGGGGGAAGCCGTAGTGTACCCTCGTGTGAGTCCGTATTTTCAGCTCCCTGTGTCGGTGGTGATGCATGGACGGATTCCACCGCCCTGGCAGCAGCTGCTGGTTCTATCTGACCCGTGCTCTGGGGTTGTGGTGGGGAATCCGAGGTTACGTGTGCTTGTGATTTCGCTCGTTTCAATGGCCGCGCCCTAGGGCGTACGTTCTTGGAGTTCCCAGCGGGAAGTGGCTGGGGATTAACTTCAGGGCGTACCGCATCCCTCTCCATCGTTTCGATTTCAGTTTCTCTTCCTTCTGCTTGCGTTCCTAGCCTCTTCCTGCCGCCACTCGCTTGCGTTTGGGACTCCCGTGATGTGTCCTCTGTCTGAATATCATTAGTGTCAAAGCCAGTCGGCCAAACGGAAAACTGCGCTCACTCCCTTGCGTTTACGCTGCCTCGGCTTGGAAGAAGATGAAGGTTCTTTGGTAACAGGGGCCACCATCTGTGCCTCACTGGCATCACAGGCAATGTCCGAGCTGCCCCAGCTTTTTAGCGTGTCATAGCGGGATCGACACTATGCATTGAGTTAGAGTTGACTCCATAAATATCCACGAAACTTACAATATTGTCCGTCCTGCCAGTTCCAACTCTCTCTCTCACCTCCTTCCACTTCCCCAGACCAAACTCGTCAACAGCGGAAAGCAACCTTGCATCTTCCTCAGAGGTCCATTTTCCTCTCGGAATTTTGGGATTTAATCTCTCGGTCCACCGGTCACGGCATTGTTCATTCGTTCGTCCAGGGATGAAAGATGCCACTTCCATCCACGCGTGGCCATAGAGGCCAACGGCTAGTCGTAGTTGGGTATCTTCCTCCAGGCTCCAATTGCCACGACGAATCGAGGGATCGAGCGTCCGGTACCAACGGTTCTGACAAGAATTTATTTGCGCGTCCTCGGAAACCGCTCGAGCAACTTCCAAGTTTCGTCAACGATAGTTCGTCAGGAAATGGAGGTAAGAATACCCAGCGACCAGCTCTCGGTACCATATTTCTGGACCGCCTCGACCAGCCGCCTGTCTGATTCGGCGTCCCATACGTGTGTCCTTCGTGCAATAGTATGGCGCATGACATCTATCGGAGTCCGCCGCGTCTTTCACTAACGTGAGCGTTGAAGGCAATAATCGAGAGAAACTCGTACACCGAGCTGCTGGGCGATAGACACCCAGTCTATATCGCTCCCTTCACGACCTTCAACTAGTGCTTTGGCCGCTGCAACCTCAGATGCGGGCCATGGTGAGTGATTGAATCTTGGATGTCGATCACCGAGCCAATGGATCTTGCACTCCGTCGCAGAACGTTCAGATATGGTGAATGAGTCATTATTGACCTAGATGAGAATGAACGAGAAATTGATACGGGATAATGCTAAAATAGCCACCTTTGTAGCGACGCGCTCCCAATCAAGACCCTCTGTCGACTCAAGGTCTTCCATAGAAAGCTCCGACGCGAATGAGTGTTCCCCCCTGGGACGTTGTCACAAGGGCGTCGACGGGACTACATGGATGAACTGACCTTCGTTGCGCCTCGTATGCGCGAAGTCTCCGGTTTTCGAGGCGAACAGCTTCAGCCAGGCTTTCGGCTTCCTTGGGTTTCACTGGGGACCATAACGTGAAGCGAGACTCGTTTATGAGATGAATGAGACTCACTCGGGTGGTACTCTGTGAAACTTAGAAATCGCTGGCGATGAGTAGCATCATCGTAAAAGAGTGAATCCTAGATATTTTTAAGCTCGTATGTTTTGTACACGCAGGAATGTCCGTTACCTGAGACAACAGCTCTGTGCTGGACAAGAGGCTCACGGGCTTAGATGCACCGGCAACTTGTATGCAACCAGCTATGTCGAGATACGAGTCTTCTTCCTCGACTTCAGCGGCGGTCTAAACAGGTTTGAATGACTGCAACCTTGTCAAGAGAATAGAAAACGAACAAGAAGTTTGTCAACCGCCTCGAGTTCGATTTCCAAACGCTCCGTGTAGACATTGAGTGCATATTGGTGTTCCTTGTTGAGTTGCACAGCAGACTGGAGGGTGTCTTTGAGGCCGTTGCCCGTCATTCAAGTTTCCGTGGGAGATGGAGTGACGTTGTGCGAGATACGATTTCAAATCATCGCTAGCTCGCACTCACACCACCTCCAGCGCGACTGGTTACAGTGTCACCCATGGCAAATGCCTCAGCCAAACGAATAGGTAGCATCCCACATTCTCTCGCACACTTCTACTTATACACACACTCCAGCATCTCAGAATGAGGCGGCCATCAAAAATATGCTCTATGGTCAACTCCTGGGTAACCTCTTACCCCTTCTCATTAGAATCCTGTTCCGATGGCAAGCTTTTCAACAGTCAAAGAAAGCTATCGTCCTTTACTGCGGTTCTGCTGCACTCTCCCAGTTTCTCTATCAACACTTGAAGAGAACGGGGACACCAAGACGCGATTCCACAGGTAATCCTGTGTCTCCCGGAGATGATTTGAACCAACCTGGGATGACGGAGTGGACTTTCGACGTCCTTTATATCTCTTGTGAGGCACAAACAGACAACATATTTATATTCACATCCTTATTGTTGTATCCGTAGGGATTGCTCAATTGGGCTCAGCCATTCTCGGAGAATGGTTCTGGTTGATATACATCGTGGTAAGTTACTTGTCCTGAATACTTACTGCGACGGCGTACTTGACACTTTATTTCCAGATTCCTTCATTTGTGATCTACAAACTATGGAGCGTACTCTCGCCTATGTTGCTCGGCCGGTCGTCTGCGGTCGGTGAAGAAGAACCGAGGGAGGAGGGTTTAAGCAAACGGCAAGAAAAGCTGAAAAAGCGGAGCGATCGTGGGGATCCGAGAGTTAAGGCGCATGTACGCAAGTGATTAATATTCGGACGATGAGGACTCAATTCCTCTGGCTGCATGTATCGATTTAGACGGAGAAATGAGCGACGTGCTATTTTCCGCAATGACTTTTGTCGCTTCCTCGACTGTAATGTGAACTTGTCCGAAGCGCAGGGGCAGGCTATGACATGCAGACAAACAACGCGTAAACAGCTCTTCGTATTTCTATAGCTGTCGTCTCCTGTGACTGGCCCTGCAGCTCTTCTTCCTAAACACTCGATCTTACGGCCCAGCTTGTCGATTTCTTGCACTCCTCGACAAACACGTACAAGATAGCGTAGGTGGTCCTCTCCTGCTGACGAAGGAACAGAATGACATTAATCGCATATAGTGCTCAGAAAAAGCCGTACACTACACGGTCAACAAGCACCTGGCCCCACCTCACGCATATACTCCAACAATCTTGCTGTACCGGATGTCACCCGCGTCAAGTACCTCAGAGCAAACCCTCACAAGAGATGTCAATGGCCTACAGAACTGCGAAGAAAATTCCGAGCAGGTGAGTAGTAGTCCTGCGCTAGCTACCTGCTCTAATCTCTAATCTGATCTTTGAGACGATTTATATGAAGACTCAACATGTAGTAACCGGCGATAACGTACAACATCCTACGCAAGCCTCCGAAGAAGCGTATATTCTAGACAAGCAAAAGGCACATTCATCATCACCTTTGATGGCCGGATCTAGTGCAGACTCGGACATGGCACTTGTTCCTCCATCTCCAAGTCCCTTGGCAGAAAATATTACCAACGATAACGACTGCAAACTAACAACTCTGGTACGCATTCAAGGATATACAATGTCTGTCTGTGTAACCTCACTCACTGGTAGGATATGGCGTGTTCGGATGTGACACCTAATATTGGTTGCACTGAGCCGGCCCTTCCATTGCCGGGACCGGTGGTCGAACCTGTAACAATGTCGAGAGACTTATTATACCCATCTCCAGGCGATTCGCAAAATTCTCAAGTAAAACCACTTGATGTTGCTCCGATGCATCTGGGCGGAGCTAGCTCTGGCGACCCCCAGACAACACTTCCCGCCGTTCTTGACTGTTCTCCATGCTCGGCCCCAGAGCCACCTAGTGCACCTGATGATATTCCTAATGATGCTGAGCTAACTGTGACCCGTCATGTTACTTATGCTGATCATCGGTCGCCCTCAGGATCGACGACTACCGTGTCTTCCCCTGATGCTTCTGACAAAACGGACCCTCCTTCGGTTGACTCAGATGCTCATTTTGCCCCTTGTGAAGGCTTACTTTATCAGAATATTCGGTCACAGAGTTACGAGGCAGGGACTCCTTCCCTGAGTCCAACGCCTGGTACCCTCCTCACTCCTCTGCTCACTGTGGACACTCTAGCTAGGGATTCATCCCCGTCGCACCCTGAACCAAGCTCTGATGTCTTTATGCACTCGACCCCCCCTCTGTCCTCTCCTCAGATGGAATTCAACTTGACAGCCATTGGTGCCTCGGCTAGAGATGCCGGTTGTACTGGCGGCGATGCAAAGATTGATGATTATCCTGCAATAACGATGTCCAGTCCTAATTTTCCTTTTCACGGGGATGAATTTTCGGTTTCATCCTCACCGCCTTACCCAACGACTGGTACTAAACGTCGGTACGACGATAGTGATGAGGTATGCTGCCAGAAACGGACCTGTGGTACTTATTTAAAATGATTTAGGAGCCGACCTCTGCAAAGCCCATGAAACGAGTTGTGAGATCGTCCTTCTAATGGTTCGGCGGTAGTCTGATTGGTTTCCGTGTACAGCGAACAGACGATACCATGTCGTCCCCCCTGCGGAATCCTCCTGCACCCCGGCGCGCAACACTTGCATCTCAGAAACTCTCTCGGAGGAGACTCGCTGCACCTTTCCGTTCGCCCTTGCAGACTAAAACGACGTCGGCGCAACCAACCACGTCTGCTCCTCTAGAGAAGGACACACAGGAACAAATCGTTAGGGAGCCGCGAGTGAAGTACCAAATAAAACCTAAGAGTGCGCAAGAAGCTCCTACAGGGACCTCGAAAGCTATCAAGTCGTTCGTCCGTTCTTCTAGGGCAGCAGCGCAGTTCAGGTCCCCTCTTGTGAAGGTCCCCGAGCACTCATCGCGACCCCTCGTCCTCCCAAATCAGACTATCATGAACCTTGAGCGCAAATTAACAATATTGCGACGTGGGGCCAAAATTAAGCGCGACGGCGATGAGGCTCACCTGGAACGACTTGCGAAGAAGTGGCGAGATGCTGGTAGAGAAGCTGCGTACGAATTGTGGGGTATCGTACGTGATCTGAGCACGGAGGGAGGCGAAATGCGTGGAAAGGGTAATGACAACGGGTGGGGTTGGGGCGAACAGGGTGAACAGGGTACTTCTCGGGAAGACGACGTAGACACGGAAGCGGGCGAAAACGCGGAGAAGCAAGAGAATACGCTTGGGGTCATGCTTCGAAAACTGGGAATCGCGCCTGAAACTCTGGGGTGGAACGAGGAGGAAGAGGCTTTTGTCGACGATGAATGTGAATAGTAATGCTTATGGAATCAATCAGTTTATGACCGCGCGTTCCTCAGTCCAAGAAGACAGATCTGGAAGCCAAAGATTAGTTGGTACAAGACGTTTACTTTCATATGACATCATAATGCATCTTTTAGCGTGGTATATATTCGAGAGAAAGACACGACGGACCTGCAAACAGGGTCACTGTCAACCATGGGACCCCACCCTTTCGCCCTCGTTTGCCCATCCACGAGGGGCCTGTCCCTTGCCCTCACGCGGCGGCTACTCCGCAGCACGAACCTCCCAGTGTACGCCACCTACAGATCAGGATCACCCGTTGCAGTTGCTAGGAGCATCCTTTCTCCCCTCAAGAACGTCGACGAGACCCGGCTGAACATGATTCCGCTCGATCTGACGCGCGAGGATTCTATAACGGCCGCAGCCCAACAGCTTTCGGACAGCCTACCCAAAGACAAAGAAG
>Ga0137398_10000645_pt1 | contig 12885 bp, 5 predicted proteins | sample czorhiz216metaG_FD_106659 | JGI IMG/M metagenome (GOLD analysis project Ga0137398, IMG submission 106659) | Vadose zone soil microbial communities from Angelo Coast Range Reserve, California, USA - czorhiz2.16 metaG | ecosystem: Environmental > Terrestrial > Soil > Vadose zone | place: USA...
GCCTGCGGGAATTTCGCTGCGCGGGCGTAAGTCTGCTCATACTGACGCTCGAACGCCTCGATAATCGTGTCGAAATCCTGTGCTGACGAGGGCGCCCGGGTGTGGATAGGCACGATGAGATCATTGAGTTGCCGCCCGTAGCGCACCATCACTTGTGGGCGAAGTGTCACGGCGTCGGGCGCGAATCCTTCCGCCTTCATCGCGGCAATCGCACCGTCGCTCATCTCCTTGAGCACAGTCGCCAGGTGCCTGGCCGTCTCCACTTTGATCGCGGCATCGGGACTCGGTGGAATAATCAGATTGAGGGCCCGCGTGTAATGGTGCGCGTAGTCGGCGGAGGAGGAGCCAAATGCACTGAATGCACCTGAGTAGGGCAGCATCATGACGCCGGCCAGCTTGACGTTCTCCGTGTAGCCCGCGCAATGCGTCGGACCCCCGCCGCCAGCCGCTATCAAGGTATAGCTCGCCAGATCGAAGCCGCGTGCCTCGACCAGACCTACCACGGCGGTGCGCATCTTGGTGTCGATAATTTGCCGGATGCCCTCGGCGGCGGCCGTTACGTCGATGCCAAGCGGGTCTGCGATCATCGACTTCATCGCCGCCTGCACGGCCGACATGTCGCCGCGGATGCGTCCGCCCGCCAGGTAGTCGGGATTCAGGTAGCCGAGCACGAGATCGGCATCCGTCACCGTCGGGATCGTCCCGCCGCGGCCATAACATACGGGTCCCGGCGTTGCGCCTGCCGACTCCGGGCCGACCTGTAATCGGTTCGTCAACGGATCGATTCGCGCCATCGTCCCGCCGCCGGCGCCGATCGACAGAACTTCGATCATGGGCACGCCGAGAATCATCCGCGCCGCGGTGGGGTCGCGGCGAATGGTAATCTGGCCATGATTGATCAATCCGACGTCGAATGACGTGCCACCGACGTCGGTCGTGATCATGTTGTCGAGACCATACAGTTCGGCGAGATACCGGCCGCCCACCAGCGCACCGACCGGACCGGAATGCAGTGTATCGACCGCCTTGACGTTGCTCGGCGAGGCGAGGCCACCGGACGACTGCATGACCTGCAGGCGGCCACCGAATCCACGCGTTCCCAGCCCGACCTCGATCTCCGCGAAGGCGCTGTGCGCTAGGCGCGAGGTGTACGCTTCGATGATTGTCGCATTTGCTCGCGACAGTTCCCGCATGACCGGGCTTACCTCTACGCTCGTGACTACGCGGCATTTGACGCCGCGCTCACTGATCATCTGCTCGGCAATTTCCGCAGCACGCCGCTCGTGCTCGGGTCTCAGGAAACTCCACAGGAAGCAAATGGCTATCGCTGATACCGCCTGATCGAGGAGTTGGTCGACGGCGGCTCTGACATCGTGCTCGTAGATCGGGATCACCACCTTGCCAGCGCCATCCACTCGTTCGGTCACGCCGCGGATGCAGTTCCGGGGCACGATCGGGTTCAGATGCCTATGAGTAAGGGAGTGAATTCGATCGCGTCGATCGTATTCCGTCCAAGTCTGCTTGCCGCGCTCGATGAGAAGCAGGTGCTCGAAGCCGCGGGTGACGATCAGCCCGGTCTTCTCGCCACGGCGCGTCAACAGCGCATTGAGAACCGTGGTCGCGCCGTAGCCGATGATTTTAAGTTCCGAGAAACCCTGACGACGCTCGATGTTCCCCGCGTCAAAGGCGTTTTCGATGGCCGCAAACAAACCCTCCGATATATCCTGCGGTGTGGTCGGCGCCTTGCCGATGACAAAGTCGCCATGTTCGTCAACCACGAACGCGTCGGTGAACGTGCCCCCGACGTCGAGATAGCAAAGCTCCTGTCGCGCTGTCCTGTCTTGGCCCACGGATCCTCTCCCCAATCGTGCATTTCAGCTGTTCAGAAAAAGCTCGAGCAGTCCGCGAGGGCGAGCTTGTCCCTGCGGACACCGCGACCCGGGTCGCGATGAGGGCACACGCTACTACGGCGCCTAGAAGTGGACGGTGGCCGACACCCCGTAGGTCCGCGGCTCCGCCGGTACCGTGTAGTCGAGGCCGAGGCCGCCCTGGGACGGCTGCTGCGTCGGCAACACGTAAGTCACGTACTTCTTGTTGCCGAGGTTCTTGCCCCACAGACTGATCGAATACTGGTTCGACGAGCCGAGCGCCAGCGTGGCGCGGGCGTTGATCACCGTGTATCCGCCTTGCGCGATACGCTCGATGTTCAGCGGGTCGAAGTACTGCTTCGCAACATAGTTGGCGTCGGCGGAGACGCGGAAGGGTCCGCCGAACAGGTCACCGACGCGCCAGTCCACCGTGCCGCTCATCGTCACCTTTGGCGACAGCGCGAGCTGGTTGCCCGACACGTCGACGGCGTGGACCACAAACTCGACGTACTTTGAGCGCTGGACGCCGACGTTGCCTCGGAGCTCGAGGCCCTTGGTGACCTTGGCGCGCAATTCGATCTCGCCGCCCTCGACGCGTGACTTGGGCGCATTGTCCTCGCGATAGAGCAGGACGCCGTTCGCCGTGAACGTGTCGAGGAATTGCTGGTCTTTGTAGTCATAGTAAAAAAGCGCGGAGTTTAGCTGCAAGCGATGCTCAAGGAGCTCCGACTTGACACCGATCTCGTAAGCGGTGAGTTGCTCCGGACGCGCGAAATTCACCTCCACCGGGTCGTTGAAGGCCTGGCTGTTAAACGCTGCACCGCGGTAGCCGCGGCTTACGCTGACGTAGTAGAGGAGTCCGGGCGCGGCCTTCCAGTCGAGCCCGACCTTGTAGCTTACGTTGCTGGTGTCGTCGCTGCGTTCCGGCAGCGTGGCGCTCTGCGGGGCGATGCCCGGCTGGAAGTTGATGTAGGTGGTCGAGATATACGGAATCGTCTGTGTCCACAGATCCGGCAGCGACGTGAAGCCGGTGGGCGCCGACGGGAGACCGCCCTCGAGCGCGAAGAAGTTCTTCACGGCCAAGTTGTCCTTCGTGTAGCGGACGCCGGCGTTCATGGTGACGGTCGGAGTCAGGTCGAAGCTCACGTTCGCGAACACGGCGCGGCTCTCGCGGATCTGGTCGTAGCTGCTGGCCTGGTCGAAGCCGTAGAGCGGCGTCGAGGATCCCGGCACGTAGATCGTGCCGGGGAAGGCGTCGAAGTAGTGATACTGGTTCCAGCCATGGACGACGTCGTGCCCGAAAAAGGCGCCCGCGAGCCACGTCCAGCTCTTGGTGTCCTGCGAGGCGATGCGCAGTTCCTCGGAGTAGGCGTTGACGGACGACGCGTATGTGTCCGGGCCCCAGATCTGCGAGCCCACGCTCGCGTCATCGCCGATCTCGACCCAGCGGCCGTAGTCGTAGGCCGTGACCGACGTCAGCGCCACATGCGGCGCGATCTTCCAGTCGACTTTGAGTGACACGCCGTCGTTGTCGATGACCTTGGCGAACGCCGTCTGGGCCGCGTTCTGGAAGAAGCCGATATTCGGGTTGTTTCCGGTGACGTCAGGCAGGATATTGGCCGGGCGGTCGCCATACGGCGTGCCGCGCGAGCGGCTGAAGGAGAACTTGAGCCGGGCCATCAGGTTGTCGTTGGGCTTCGCGAGCAGAGTGAAGCGTCCGGCGAGGGCGTCGATGCTGTTGGTCGCGGGGACACCAGGCTCGATGCTGTCAAGCCAACCGTGGCGGTTGTCGTAGTACACGGCCGCGCGCCAGCCGAGTGTGCCATCGCTGATCGGGCCACCCACGGCACCTTCGGCGGTCCGGCCTGAGTAGTTGCCGATTCCGGCGGTGACGTAGCGGTCGTAGGCGTGCAGGTCCGGGTCGTGGGTGAAGAAGCTGATGGCGCCGCCGGTAGCGTTCTTGCCGTAGAGCGTGCCCTGGGGTCCGCGCAGCACTTCGACGCGGTCGAGGTCGAAGGTTTGCAACGCCTGCAGTGCCCCGACGCTCTTGTACACGTCGTCGACGTACATCGCGATTGGCGAACTCTGGTTCTGGCTGAAGTCGTTCGTCGTCACGCCGCGCAGCGAGAAGACGGGCTGTGCCTCCGAGCCGTAGGGCGAGGAAAGGACGAGATTTGGCACCATCGCCGCGATGTCCCCGGCCTGTCGGATGCCGGTGCGCTCGAGGTCGCCCGAGGTGAATGCGGAGACCGCGACCGGCACGTCTTGCAGTTTCTCGGCACGCCGCTGCGCGGTGACGACAATTTCCGCGAGAACGTCGTCGCCCCAGCTCGCGGGCGACGCAGCCATGAGCACTGCGCTAACCGCTGCTCCGAGCAGCGTCGCGCGCCAGGCTAGCCAGCACCGCGTCTCAGAGAGTCGCGTACCTGGAGCCGTCGTCCCCCCGCCCGACGATGCGGTCGCTACCAGCGGTTGCCGGCTTGCTTCCGTGACTACGCTGTCTGCGGCCGTTAGCTGTCTTGTCATCTTTCTCTCCCTCAGAGTTGCAGCAGAAGTGCGTCGTGCCACATACCGGGAGCGAACCACTCACGAGTCCTGGGTCTCTCGCGACCGCGGGTGCCTGACATCGCATGACCATAGCATATCGTGAATATATTATCAATATCTCGTCCGAATATCAGACGGCTGCCAATGGATTTCGTGCATACAGCAGGAATAGAAATGAATCGCGTCAGTACCGCTGGCAGTTGAATCCCTGGTTCAAGCTAGATGGTGCGGCAGGGACTTGAACCCGCGACCCCCTTGCTACAAAGCGTTCCTGCGGAAGATGAATTTGCCCGACTAACGAAGTCGGATGGGTCTGGAACGCGTCATTGGTCTGCCCGATATGGACACACGACTCGAAACGCGAATACCCCCATTTAGGCCGCTATTTGTGGGAATGTGACAGACTCGAGCCGCTGATCGACAGAAACCAAGCAGACGCTGATCTTGTCTGCAACACCCAGGGACATTACGTTGAGGCGAAAACGTGGGCGATCCCCCCCACGAGGCGCCTCAGGCAGTCGACCGCGGGATCTGGGACAAACACTCTCACGAGCCCTTGGTGCCTGCGTTCAGTTGGCGTTGGTACTCCGCGGCATCGAAATGTCCCCTCGACTCCGCAATCAAGCCGTCGGGGCCAAACCGCCACTCTTCGAACCCGCTGATCCGGACAAATTTCCCGGTACCGCCGGGACCAGTGTTGGTTCCGGTCAGCGTCCAGTGGTAGGTGATCTCTGTGCCTTTCACAGTGAGGCTATCCATCTTGACCACAAGATTGGGAAAAGCGGTCATGAACCCTTGCACGGAGCTGGTAATCGCCGCCCGGCCGGTGGCGGGGGCTCCGTCGTTGATCTTGAGGGATCCTTGATCTGCGAAGAATGAGGCCACGCTCGCAGCGTTTTGGCTGCACCAGGCGGCCGTGTATCGGGCTCCGAATTCATTCAGCTTAGTCGAATCCATGAAGGTCCTCTCCGATGTGCAGGCGGTCATGACGACAAGGAACACGGCCAACAAGCTTAGGCGAGGCGCTACGGCGTATCGCCAAATCGCGTGATTCATTTCGCCACTCCTAACGGAATATGCCGACCGGCGACGGGGATGAGGAGGCGACAGTGGCGTTCATGAGTCCACCAAGCGCCGCAGCGGTCCCAAAAATTTCTCATAGTTGCGCCAGAGCCCGGCCGACGCGGCATTAATCCTTTGCCGAACCTGCCAGCGGCTGGCGGTGATAACGACGCGGTCCGTCTGATGAAACTCCAGACACTTCGGATCCCATGGCAGTCCGATGAATTCCAGCATTCGCCGGCTCCAGCCTTCCTGGTCTTCGATCAGGCCCTGATACGGAATCTCCAGCAGCGTCGCCGCGGGCAGCACCGCGCGCCAGTAATTGGTGGTGCGGATGTATTCGCGATGGTAGTGCGCCAGATTGCCAAAATCGTTGGCATACGGGCCGATGTTGAAGAAACTCTGAAAGTAAATCGACAGACAAGTGTCCAGCGGGTTGCGTTGCATGTGGATGATCCGGGCCCGCGGAAACACAGCGTGGATCAGTCCGGCGTACAGGAAATTGGCGGGCATCTTGTCGATGACCCGCAGCTCCCCGGCGGACAGCGCCGTGAGGCGCTCGAGATAGTCGCGGGCCATTCCCGCTATGAGGCTCGCACGGTTGCCGCTGTTGGGCCCGGCCGCCTCCAAAGCGTCGAAGGCACTGTCCCAGAACTTCACCTCCCCAGCCCCGAATACCGCCGGGTGTGAAGCGAGGATCTGCTCAGTCAGCGAGGTACCCGATCTCGGCATGCCAATGATAAAGACCGGGAGCTCCGAGGCCGAGGCGCCGTCCTGGCACTGGCTTACGAATGCCGCGTCAAAGGCGCTGATGATCCGGTCGACGCGTTGAGTCAGTTTCGCCCTGTCGTAGCTTGAGCCAAAGCGTTTGGTGAGCTCGTTCGCCCGGCGGTAATTGCTGAACGCCTCATCGTATTGCCCGAGATCGTCAAAATACTTGCCGAGCGCGTAGCGCAGACTGATTTCGTGTCGCAGCGGCGGCGCCTTCGCCAGCAAGGTTTCGACGGCCTGCAGCCAGGCCGCATCGTCGTGGGTCATCTTGGCCTGCGCGGCGATGCTGCAAAACGCAGACGGGAAAGTCGGATCGATGGCGATCGCTCGGCTGAATAACTCCTGCGCTTGCGTAAACTGCCCGCGGTCCGCGCGCAGTTCACCGAGGAGCGTAAGCGCCTCAACGCAGTTCGGATCGACGGCGAGTGCGGCCTGGCAGCTGGCTTCCGCCTCGCCGGCACGACGCTGCATGCGCAGTGCCGCGGCGAGGCCCAGGTGCGCCAGCGGATACTCAGGTCGCAACGCCAGCGCGCGCCGGTAACTGGCCGCCGCCTCATCGATGCGCCGCAATTCGAACAGCACGTTGCCGAGGTTAACGTGGCTGTCAGCGCGCCCGGGATCAAGCTCAATGGCCTGGCGATAAAGGGGTACGGCTTCGCGGCGCTGGCCGAGGTCGAGCAGGACGTTGCCGAGGTTATTGAGCGCCTCCACGTACCTTGGGTTCAGTAGCAGCGCCTGCCGGTAGCTCGCTACGGCCTGCTCGCGTTGTCCCAGAGCTGCAAGCGAAAGCCCCAGGTTGTTGTGCGCGACGCTCAAGCGCGGGTCGAGGGCGATCGAGCGCCGGCTGCAGGTCAGCGCCTCGCGCGGCTGTCCGAGTTGCCTGAAAGCGTTGCCCATATTGCAGTGTATTTCCGCATTGTCCGGGCTGATCTCCAGCGCCCGCCGATAGCAGGCAACCGCATCGGCACATTGGCCGAGTTCGAGGAACGCGTTTCCCAGATTGTTCTCTGCCTCGGCCGAGTTCGGGTTGATGTGCAGGGTTCGTTGATAGAGCGCCACCGACTCGCGGGCTTGTCCCAGTGCCCGCATGGCATTGGCTGCATCGATGAGCGCCTGCACGTCGTCCGGTTGTATTTCAAGCGCCCGCCGCAGGCTTACCAGTGCCTCGTCCCACTGTCTTCGATCGTGCAAAGCCGCGCCGAGATTGCTGTGCGCTTCAGCGTCATGCGGCAGCAGCTCTGTCGTTCGGCGTAACGCCTGGAGCGCGTCTTTACCTTGCCGCGTGAGCGCTACACTTAGGATCTTCCACAGTATCCCGCCGTTTGGATCACTTCTCAGAAGCGCACGGGTCTTGTGCCCCGCTTCGCTTGAGCGGCCCTCCTCAATCATCGCGACCAACGCGCCAATCTCCCGCGGATCGAGCATTTGCGGGGCTGACACCGCCGCGGCGGCTACCCGTCCGCAGCAATGCTTGTATTTCTCGCCGCTACCGCAGGGGCACGGATCGTTGCGACCCGGTTTCATGTGCACCTTCTGCGTCGCGGTAGTGCTCGAGCGCATCACCGAGGGCGTTCTTCAGCGGCTCGAGCCAGGGTCCGAAATTCCTCCACTGATCGAGTCCCTCACGATAGATGGCCTGGCGAACCTGCTCCGAGCTGGCAGTGCGCACGCTGCGCTTCGTCTCGTGGAACACCAGGCACTGGGGTTCGAAGTCGAGTTCGCAGAAATCGAGCATGCGCCGCACGCTGCCCTCCAGATCATCGACGACGTCCTCGTGATGTACGCGCAGAACGGATCCGGGAAGCGCACGATCCCAATGCCGCATCAGCTCAAGGTAGGTCCGATAGTAACGCGCGATATCGTCGATGCTGTAGGTGAACTCCTGACCGTTGGCAAATAGCTGCTTCAGATTACTGAAGCAGCAGGCCATCGGCTCACGCCGCGCATCGATGATCCGCGCATTCGGCAGCATCAGGTGAATCAGCCCCAGGTGCCGAAAGTTGTTCGGCATCTTGTCGATGAAGAAGGGCTTACCGCTGCGGTAGATCCGGGTGTCGGCAAGATACTTCTCGCCGAGCTCCATGAAATCGCCGTCAGTCATCCGCGCCAGGATTCGCGGGTAGCGGGGATCACTCGGATCAGGGTCACGGCCGCGAAGAATGCTGACGAGCTGCTGCACGTTCGGGAGTTCCTGCGTGCCCTCCACCTTCGAGTGTGATGCGAGGATCTGTTCGAGCAGCGTGGAGCCCGAGCGCGGCAGGCCGACGATGAAGATGGGATCGGGGCTCGGTGCCCCCCAGCCCCGGCGACTGGCGAGAAACTCGCCGCTGCAGACCGCGATCTGCTGACGCGTATTGTTCTCGATGATTTCGGCGCGATACCTGGTTTCCACGCGCTTGAGGCTGTTGCCGAGTTGGTAGCAGTGGAGGGATTCCGCAAACTCACCCTGGTCCTCGAGCGCCTTAGCGAGTGCAAAACAGAGGTGATACCGGTCGACGGCCCCGGTAGTCGGCTCCGCCAGGGCGGCGCGCATCCGGGTCAGCTCTTCGTTCGTGAAGCGGTAAGTCTTCAGGTTGGCCAGACTCCAGAAGGCATCTCCGAAGTTCGGCCGACACTCGGCCGCCCGGCGGTAGGAATCGATGGCCTCCTCGCGCTGCCCGAGAGTCTTCAGCGCATGGGCGATCGACAGATGCACTTCGGCATCCTCGGGCTTCCCAAGGAGCAACGCCCGGTAGAGCGCGATCGCGCGCTGGTGCTCGCCGAGTCCAACGGAATTCGCGGCATACAGCATCTGCAACCGCCGGCTCTCGGGCTCACCCTTCAGAAGCCGGTCGAGCTCGCGGCGCGCCTCGTGATGCCTGTGCAGCTCGACGAGCACTCCCGCGTATTCCTGGCGTGCAGCGCGATAATCGGGTGCGAGCTCGAGGACTGCCGCCAGCAGCAGCTCCGCGTCGTCGAACACCCTGCGCGCAATACCAATCCGGGCGAGCAGCCGCATGGCTTCGATATGATCGCCAGCTTTGAGCAGATAGGCACGCACCAGTGGCTCGGCGGCGTCCAGGTCGCCGTCCGCAAACAGCCCGGTGGCCGTCACGACCTCTTGCGGCACGTTGCGCAGCGTCGCCACATGACTCGCCGCCATGGCGGTGTTGTCGGCCTGCCCCGTCATGCGATAGAGGCCTTCGAGCATGCCCCAGCTGCCCGGCAGGGCGTGATTGATATTCACCGCCGTCAGGAACGCCCCAATCGCCGGCGGTGCCTGCCTCAATTCGACAAAGCAGCGGCCGCGCTCCTCATAAAGACGGCTGAAGCGCGGATGATGTTGCTCCAGAATTGTGAGCGTCTTCAGTGCCTCAGGGATCCGCCCCAGATACCTCTGGGCAATCGCGACAAACAGCAGCACGTCACGGTGCGCGGGAGCTTCGGCGAGCAGCGCCTCGCCCGCGGCCAGCACTTCGGCGAACTTCTGCTGTCTCAGCAGCGCGCGCATCCGCGCTACCTCGGAATCGATCCCTGCGGCTGGCTTGGCGTCCGTGGAATCCATGCGCTTCCATAAAGCAGGGCGGACACTCGAGTCCGCTCTTCGTTTTACCGCATCCGCCCCAGGGCCGGTCGGCAGCAACCGCTGCTCAGAACTTATAATCGAACTGGAACGTCAGCACGCGCGGACGCAGTGGAATTGCCGACTTGATGAACTGACCGGACGAAAGGTTCGTGGCCGCGTTAGAGTTCGTCAGGTTGCTTCCGGTGATCTGCGCCACCCAGTTGTCCTTCGCTACGCCCAGCGCCCCATCATAGGTCGTGTATCCGGGTATCGTGTAACGCAGCAGCGTCGTGGTCGGAGGATTCTGCGCGGGATCGTTGCCGTCCGGGAAACTCGCGGGCTCGTTGCGCATTGAGGCGATATGGCTGGCACCCACCCATGCGAACGGATGGTAGGCGCCGGCCGTGGAATCGTAACGCGCTCGCAGGTTGAACATGAGCGGTGGTGAGAACGGCGGCGACGTGCCGAGTACACCGTACGGATTCGTGTAAGGCAGGCCGTTGACTTGCGTGATGCACTGACCGATCGGCGTGGGGTTGCCCGGCGACACGCGATTACTGGGCAAACAAGGCGCGTTCGTCTGTTCCGTGGTGTTCCACGAACCTGATCCCTGCACGGTGAGCCCGTCGGTGACGCGCGCCACCAACTGCAGCTCAAAGCCTTTGATCGTGTAGCTCGGGCCATTGATGTCGAAGATCGTGTTGCCAAGATGCACCGGGTCGAATAACGACAACTGCACGTCGGTCCACTTCATGCGGTACGCGGATACGTTCAGCAGCACCCGACGGTCCAGGAATTCGCTCTTCAAGCCGACCTCGTTGTTGATCAGGTTGTCGGAGTGATAACCTGCCGGCTTGTTGAACTGCTTCGTCGCGCTGACCCCTTTTAAGAACGGGGCTTCCCCTGCAAGGAAGACGGTACCATCGGGGAGCGAGTGGGTGCGGTTGAAGCCACCCGGTCGGAAACCCTGCGAGAAGGTGTAATACGCCATGATGTCGGGAGTGATGTGCCAGCTCAGGTTGGCGCGCTCGCGGTTTCCGCTTTCGCTCTTGGACAGGTTGATGGGGAAGCCGCACAGCCCCGCGGCAGTGCAGGCCCCATTCGGGTGATTGACGGGCAGCCCCGAGCCGGTGCTCTCGGTGTACCACTCCGAGCCCTCCTCGAACTCCTTGTAGTTATAGTGACGGATGCCACCGGTCGCCGTCAGCACCTTCGGGATGATGTCAAAGTCGATGGAGGCGAAAAACGCGGTCTGCTTGTAGCCGCGCTGCGCGTCCACGCCGAACGCGTTGTTCATGTTCACGCGCAGGCTGGGATCGGTCGCAAAGGCGCCGGGCACTGGTCCGACGGCGGAGAGGCAGTCCGGGCCACCGGCCTGAGCTTTCGCGAGGTTCGTCGGGTCACACTGCGGAATGGCGATATAGCTGAGGTCCACCTCGTCGTCGATGACGAACTTCTCCCAGTAAGCGCCAAAGAGGCCGCGTAAACGGTAGTCCTCATTGGTGCTGACGCGTAACTCGTGGCTCTGGTGCTGGTTCTGTACGCGATCGTGCCAATTGCCGACCGGCGCGTAGCACTGCAGCTTATGGCCGGCCAGCACCGGAAAATTCGTCGAGTTGAAATATCCGGCGCCCGTGCCGATGCAGCCGTAGTAGGAGCCGACGGCACTGCGCACGTAATTGGAATAGTCCTGCTCCCCGTCGATGTGGCGGACCATGTAGCTGCCGGCGTACACGGCCTTCAGGTCGCCAATCTTGCCGTTGAGCGTCCAGGCCGTGCTCTCGTAACGGTCCTTGCTGTGAGCCGGCGTGAAAGCGGTGAGCTGGTAATGCGCCAGCGGGTTACCACTTGGGGCGAGCGGATACGCGTAGAAATAGCCGTCTGCACGCATGTCCTGATAGTTCTGCTGAATGAGCAGGTTCCAGTCGTCGTTGATCTTTAAGAGTCCGGAGAGCCGAAATCCCTGTACGTTGACCGGGTTACTGTTAGTTTCCAGTAGATTGGCGTTGTTGGCAATCGGGTTTCCCCCGCTCACAGCTGCCGGCGAGCCGGGAAGAAAAGCGATCGTCCCGGGCACGTTCGAGATGTAGCCACCGCGATTGTCCGAGAAAATCACTGCGCGGACGGCCAGCGTACCCGCGATCAATGGCAGGTTGAGCAATCCGTTGAGGTTGTGGTTAGGGTCGCCGCCGCTGGCGGTGGTGCCGTAGCCCGCAGAAGCGTTGCCCTCGGTGACATCCAACTTCGGCTTGTTCGTGATGTAGCGGATCGCACCCGCCTGAGCTCCACCGCCAAAGAGTGTGCCCTGCGGGCCCTCGAGCACTTCGACGCGCTCCATGTCGACCATGTAGACGTCGTTGTTGCGGTTCGGGAACTGCATCGACTGGTCATCCAGATACAGCGCGACGTTCGGGAACGGGCCAGTCGTCGACTGCAACTGGTTGCCGAAGCCGGCACCACCCAGACCACGCATGAAAATATTGCCCGTGCCCGGGCCGTTTCCGCTCGAAGTCACGTTCGGGGTGTACTTCAGCAGATCATTGAAAGTGGTCACGTTCAGCTGTTTCAGCTGCTCGCCGGTAATCGCCTGGATCGTGATCGGCACGTCCTGGATGTTCTCGGACCGGCGCTGCGCGGTGACGGTCACCTCCTGCAGCTCACCCGAGGTTGCGGTGGTAGTGACCGTATCGGCTGGTGCGGCAAAGACCATCGCTGTGCTCGAGGCACTCAGTATTGCCGCCACGGCCGCAGAAATCTTCGGATTAGGCTTCATCGTTGCCCCCTGAGGGTTGGTTGTGTATTCCCTAAGGGAAGCGTGCAAGCGAAGCTAGCCAGCACCGTGTTTGAGAAAGTCGCATACGTAGAGCCGTCGTCGCCCTGCCCCACGATGCGGTCGCCACCAGCCGTTGCCGGCTTGCTTCAATAACTACGCCGTCTGCGGCCATTAGCTCTTTTGTCATCTTTGGTTCCTCGAAGCCGACGGTGTCGGCGCATACTCTAGTCATATCTACGATATATTGTCAATATCCTCCGCCGTAACCGTATCGTTTTGTCGTAGTAGGACTGAACCGCTCCGACTACCGCGAAGACGGA